>Ga0265297_10000563_pt1 | contig 107243 bp, 79 predicted proteins | sample Munlanlwell13791_FD_192502 | JGI IMG/M metagenome (GOLD analysis project Ga0265297, IMG submission 192502) | Leachate microbial communities from a municipal landfill in Southern Ontario, Canada - Leachate well 137-91 | ecosystem: Engineered > Solid waste > Landfill > Unclassified | place...
CGAGCGAAAAGTTCTCCGACGGCGCTTTTCCGCTACGCTCCAAAGCGCCGTCGGAGAACTTTAATTGAGATAGTGTGTGGTGCACTTTAAAGTGCCAAAACTGGTGCACATTAAAATTCCGTTGACAGCGATAGACTTTCACCTCGAAGTGAGAGATATAGCGTTCATGCTCGTTATTCCCACTCAGGATGTTATCCTGTAACCAGGTATTAGGGAAGCACTCAAATACGAGACGTCACAGTCTGGAACGCACCTGAAACAGCGTATTGAGCTTCGACTTCATAGATGGTGAAGCCTTGGTAGAGTGTGCGGATGTAAGGATCGTTATTGTAGGATAGCAGGAACTTACCTTTGATCTGCTTCAGGATGGCAGCACGCTCTTCATGCTTGGTGAAGGCGTTTGCGTCTTCTCTGTCGTTAAAATGCTCCATTGTTTAGTAGGGTGAGTCATGGTATAAGAAGGTATTGAACGTATTGAAACGGGCAATGAGCTTCTCAAAGTCCCGCTTTCCATGCTGCTGGGCCCTTGGCACAGGCACTATGCATAGTATAACGGATAAAATTGGGTTTATGAGCATCCTGCACTACCATGAATGATTGAATGTTCCAATCTTTGTGATTGGTTGAGCACTAATGCAGGTAGGATTTGCTGGAATGTTTTGGATTGGTAATATGCTCGGACAAAGCTGAAGAAGAGTTCAGGATGGCCGTAGTTTTGGATCAATTCGGCGAAGTCGAAGTTCTCCCTTACCAACTTATTACCGCTGACATGCAACTCGCGGCGTCATTGGGGCAATAGGAGTAGATGAAACTGGGACAGATCTCACAAATACAATCCTTATGTGATAATGACCAAGAACCCAGTAGCAATAAGCATTAGTATATTCCTCATTCTAGGAGTAAGCCTCGCAAAATTTGCTTATGATGAAAAATATCTTGACAGATAGCCGATGTATTGTTTAAGATAGTGTTTATGCGGATATGTGAAGAACAATGATGCACAAACCATCCCAAAGATCGACCAACAACTATGAGATGTTTTGTTTCGAAAGGAGAATTAATGAGTGCTTATCCGATTAGCGTGGATCAGGGTTCCCCTCAGAATGAGGAGCCGGTTGCTATGTGTGAAGCTGCGCCTGCATCTTGTTCATCAAGCAAGAATGGGCTATGTAAGCCATTTCAAGGCAGATCGATCCCTTCTTTACAATGCCTGCCAGCCACAGTGCCGCAAATTATGGAAAATGGACAAACAGAAAACACAAACGACAGGAGGAAAAACCGATGAAGCGTGTTTCATTTCTTTTCATCATTTTACTGCTGGCCATATCACATGGCTATGCCGATGCTAATCAAGCAGATCACTGGGAAAAGGTCCGTCAGATGGATGAAATGGCGGAAAGGTTCAAGGCTGAGACTGGGTTTAGAGGTGAGGTGATGCACAGCACAACAACCATGAGATTACATGTTTATAGAGGGAACTTCCCAGGTGTTTCTTTCACAGCGGATGGGGACACCACAGCCTTCAGGCAAGCCTGCGAAGGAATCATTAGCAAGGTTCTGCCAAACTCTCAGGCTAACAGTAATCAGCTATCCATGAGTCGCATATCTAAGTCTGGAAGAGGTTATACTACTGACTATTATCAACAAGTCAATGGCTACCGGGTAGAAGGAGCAGGATACATCATGATTACCTTTGAAGATGGTCGCAAGTATTTTTCCATAAGTGATAATACGGTAGACTTACCGGATGGTGATGTTGGTGCGATAATATCTCCAAAGAAAGCTGAAGAAATAGCATTAGCAGATTTGAATGATGAACGATACAGCGTTTCAAAAGTCTATAATCTGTTTTTTAGTAGTGAAGGTTCAGGAACCTATTATCTAGCATATTTTGTTGTTGTATCAAGTGTCATTAATGGAAACCTTGATGAGTATGCATATTGGATTGATGCCCAAAAGGGGCTTGTGAGAAAGTCCTGTGTCGTTCCAAGATACGAATCAGATGTTGTCGTTTCTGTCGGAGGTAATTACTATAGACCAACGGTTGATTGGAATTTCATAAACAATCAATCGGATTCTCTCGCTATTCCAAACGCCAGAGTATGGATCGATAACAAGTGTTCACAATCAAATGCAATGGGAGTGGCCAATGTATCAGATGTTACATATTCGAATCAAAAAGTCAGACTAGCAAATAGACATTTCTGGATGACTATCAGAACTAATGCGGACACTCTGGCAACAAATAGTTTTGTCCCAGATCCGACAGTATCAGATTACTATCATGTTATGTTTCCCGATACTAGCAATGGGGTGACTCATTATGCACCCAACTCCTATGTTGATGCTTTATCACAAATCGATTTTTTGAATGGACTCATTCCTAACTACTTTGATAATCTAATCAAGATATCAACGGCTTGCTCGATGAATAGTGGTGGAGACTATGCACCCTCAACCGGAGCAATTCGCTTAAAAGATGCTCGTGTCCATAATATTGTTCGCCATGAGCTAAGCCATCACTTTGTTCATAGAGTACTTGGGCATATGATGGGGACTGTGAACCAATCTGCAATGGATGAGGGGTTCGCTAACTACTTCGGAGGAGCATCAAAGGGTGATCCCATCATTCCTCAGATAGACGGAGCGTGGGACATCAGTCTGCCTATTCACGTATCTAATTTAGGTCTTGGCACGATTACTGAAAGTTCTTACTACCAATACGACTGCGGGATGAGCCTCGCCTCAGCTTGGTGGGCGTTACGTAGTAATCCTAACTTTAGCCCCACTGCTGTTGATACATTGTTAGTTCATTCATTAAATCAGGTAAAGGACGAATTACCTGTCAACAATACCTACCGCTACAAACCCCGTTACTTCTATAACATATTGATGAGCAGGGTGGATACCGATAACAGATCCTGGCCTTTTAATGATGAGCAAACAGCTATTGATAGTTTTTACAGTGCTCGGGGTTTTCATTTTTATCCAAAGGTGAAGAGCGTAGCATCTGCCAGTGTTAATACTCCGCGTGCCAGGGAGTCATACAATGTGTTGGATAGCGTATATGTGCACATCAGCAATTATCCTCAAAATACATATATACAAGTCTTTGTGGTAGAGGATCGTGACTATTTGAATGTTGGTTCTGCTGGGATAGCCATACCCGCCCCATTTCCAGTTAATGGTAACCCCGTAAGCGGGATATTTAAAACAGACGGCGATGGAAAATGGGCTGGTGGCATTCCATTCAGCAAGCAGCTTCCTCCTGGAGAATATGACATAATAGTAAACAACATGGTCAATCCTACAACTCCTAACAACATACTTCATCTGGCCTTCAAGAATGACAATATCATAGACGGAGTGGATGGTTTAGATGGGCCGGGATTTACCAAAACAGGAACTGGAGATATCGTCGTGGCCTTGGATTTATCCTCCAGTATGCTGGGTTATGGGGCTCAGCTTGCCCAAATGGTGAAGCCCTTGGAGCAAAGCATGATTGATTCGGAAAGGATTAATGTGTTTGGGTTTACCGAGGGAACCCCCAGCCAGGGTTGGATCGAGGATGGGATCACGGATCTGATCGGAGATGAGAGCAGTTTTCTGGAGGCAGGGCAGATAGATTCGACTGCTATCAATAATGTGATGAATTCGGTATTAATAGGAGGTAATACGGATCTTGCTCTCCCTTTTCACCATGGGGCAAGTAGGTTGAGCAACCTGGGGAGCATCAGCATGAGGAAGAATATTATCTTGCTTTCGGATGGGATACATTTTGTTACCCCGCCACATGCTGATTTTCCTGGATATCAGGGGAACTGGACACACACAATCGGGTTTATAGATACTTTGATTACGACAGTTGTAGTACCTGACAGTATCAGTTGCTACACTATATGTTACGGATATTCGGCATTGGGACTAAATCTAATGGCACGTTTTGCCAGATTAGGCAATGGAGCATTTTTTTTTGCAGATGATCTTAGTGATCTTAAGCTATATATCAATCAATTGCTATGTAGTATCAGAGGTACTGCTCCTGTGGAGAATTCCATAAGAAATATAGAACCTGGGGTGGTGCAGTCTCATGAGATCATGGTAGAACCCGGGGCAAGTGAGCTAAGACTCGTAGTAATCGGGAAAACGGATCCCGGAGGGGGTGGTGTATCATATACACTTGTGTCCCCATCGGGAGTGTCTTTTAGATCTGCTGAGAATGCTGGGGCTCGCAGAATTATGAATCCTGAAAGCGGGATTTGGACTGCATTTGTTGCGAATAACTCATCATCATCCACTTCATACAACATAATGGGAGACACGAGATCGGACATTAGCTTAAGTGTGTCACCACCACCTGTTTCGCATCCTATAGATCAACCCTTACTCATAAGTGCTTCCTTAAAAGACTACCGCACTCCGATCACCAATTCATCAGTAACTGCCAGATTGTCCGGAGATAACTGGCAAATCGAAGTACCATTGTATGATGATGGCAGTCATCAGGATGGTGCCGCCACTGATGGCACATATGCCAACTATCTTTATCCATATGCATTGGGTTATGATGTGATCCCTGCACCAGGAGGAGTATGTAAGCTGGAGATTATTGCTGATATGCCATCAGTTGGTGCGCGCAGAAAGCATGTGCAACAGATTTACATAGAAAATAACAACACATACTCTTATCCGATAAGCAACCGTGTATTGACCAGAGGTTGGAATTGGGTAGGGTTTCCCCGTTTGCCTGACCATGAAGGAGGTAACTCTGTTCCAACTGCTTCCATCACACTGATGCCACATCTGGAACAAATATTATCTGCGAATGGGTCTGCCACATTCAATGACTCCGGATGGCATTTCAATGGCTTAAATTACCTTAATCACATTTCCGGATACAAGTTACTGATCAATGATACTGATCAAGCAAATATGTATTACTGTGGGGCAACAACAGATACAACATTGGCTTATCCGCTGCAAAAAGACACCTGGAATTGGCTAACATATCCATGTTTTAGTTCCGCCTATCCAGAAGAAGCCCTTGCCACAGTTATTGATAATGTGGACTATGTTATGGCACAAAACTGGAGCATGAAAAAAGTGAATGGAGTCTGGATAAAAGACGGATACTCTCACCATCCAATTCTGAAATATGGGGATACGGTATTAATCCGATCAAACGAGGATGTTGATCTATTTTGGAGCCAATCCAACGACCCACCGCTTGAAGTGGAAGCACTTAAAAGCAATCACTTTACTTTTCGGAACAAACCAGATTATGAAACACTAATGGTAGAGTCTGTGTCATTATCCGACGACAAGACATTAAAAGAAATCGGAGTGTTCCAGAACCAAGTATGTATTGGAGCCCGCATTGTTGAGGGATTTCCTCTGCAGCTATTGGTCTATTCTGAATCTATTGGAACCGGATCCTTACCTTTAGAAATACGAGGTTTAACTGACGATGATACTGAAATCACTTTAAAACCGATTGCTGTTTGGGATGAGCAAGGCATAGAAGAAGACGCTTTAATCTATCCATCCACATATGGGTTTAGAAATATGACACTTAAAGAAAATGACCTAATTCCTACGGTGTTTGCCATGTCTAACAACTACCCCAATCCATTCAATCCCAGCACTACAATCGGCTATGCTATTCCACAAGCCGGACCCGTGAAACTTGATATTCACAATATCCGAGGGCAAAAAGTCAAATCGCTGGTTAATGACCATCTAAATCCAGGTTTCTATAAAGCTGTGTGGGATGGGAAAGACCATAGTGGCAGAAATGTGGGTTCTGGGGTGTATTTTGCCAGGCTTGTGCACGGTAAGAAGACAAAAATCCAAAAAATGGTCTTAGTAAAATAGCTCTTTTCAGATGCTTAAAGTTCTAAACATAAATCACAATCAGCGAGGAAACATGAATTATAAAATATTGGTCACAGCAGTAGTTTTTTACATGTATACGTTCTGTATTTGGGCATTTCCGGTTTATGATGTAGGGAGTGGTTTTTTGGGATTCGCGAGGGATATTGATAAGGTTGAGTATGCGCTCGATTATGCCGAAACAGACTCAGTCATGGATAAACCGATTAGGCAGAATTACACGGATACCTCTAATAACAAAGAGTACAAGACCTTATGGCAATGTTATGATCCATACTATATCAAATACACCAATCAAAGTGGAAGTGTAACATATTGGAAAACTTCAGAGCTTCATGCTTCAGTAAATGGTGATGACTGGGGAGATGCCTCTGGTAATCCCCAAAACAACAAAGAATATCAGGTGATGCCAATTGATGTTACAGATCATGGGGTATTGCTCTTTGACCGAGCGAACTCCCAGTATGTTTACAAACTTGATAATGGTCTTTCCTTCCCCATATCAGGCGATCTCTCGGAGCATCAATTGTATCGAAGTATTCACTACAAACTTGGTTCCAAGCCACAACAATGGGTTTTTACTAAGCATGACACCGGAAGTGATTTTCGGCTAGTTGTAGTCAATTTTGATGGCTCAATACCTATGAATACAACATGCAATCAATCTGTGGCCAGAATAAACAGAATCTACTGCAATCTTCCTGCTGAAAGATATCTTGTGGATTACAGTGATGAACATAGTAAGAGGGGGTTGCTGATACTCTCCAATCGAGGGACTGTGATTAAGAATCATATTAATTACAATCCTGGCAATGCAATCACCTTCTATGATGAGGCAGAACAATATGTAACAACCAGAAACGAGTTTAACTCGAAACATGTGATCGACTTGAAGGATGGTGAAATTAATGCAGAAATCAAGGCTGAGCATCTTGATTTGGCTGAAGTGAACGGTTCTTTGATGGCAGTTGTGAGTTCAGGGAGGTATTTCGGTGTGGTTAGTTTGCTAGATGGCATTATTATCCACGATATGTCAGATTTTCGCCGTGACTTTCAAATAGAATGGGTTCGGATTAAAAATGAGGGTACAGAAGTGGTGTTTGCAGAAAGATCCCGTGGAGCTTCCTCTTCTTCAACTATTAAGCGTTTAAAGCTGCGAAGCAACGTGAGGTAACTATGAAAAAGCTGTTATTAGTAATATTTTTTACCCTATTGGCTCTCACACTTATGGCGCAAAATGGCATTAAGTGGAGTAATTGGTTGGTGCTTCCAGGGTATGTGTTTGCAAATCCTGGAGCCTATAACTTTCACGACAATCTTGATTTGAATGAAATTATTGATACAGATGATTCCGATGTTCCCATTGCAGCAAAAATCACCTTACCAGTTCGCTCAGGATACCCAACTATGTACTATCAAATCTGTATTGGTTCATTGTATGATCCCTATACATTGTCATACACGAATGAGATAGAGGTAGATTCGGATGTAGAGAGGGTAGTAAATATACCACAGCAAGATGAGTATTGGAAACATGGATTCATCTACATCGTTTATTATTGGGATCGGGGTGATTATTGGGAAATTGTACCGACTGTCTTGCACCCATCATTTCCAACTTTGGAATATGTAGAGCGAAGCCCAAGTTTTGATCTCCGACTGGGCGTTGTTACACCAGCCTTTCATCCCAATCTTTTCTTTTACAATGTATCTGGAAATGTGATTAACAGCACCTCGGAGGGTTCAAACATAAACATTTTGTATTATGGCACAGGATATATTCAGCGAGTTCGGGTACTCGTAACGTACCAGCATCACAACGGTGATTGTGAAGTTATAGGTGGTTCGATAGTAAGGGATGACGTTACCGAGCATTTTAACGTGTATAATGCTTGCCCTATAATGATTCCTCAGAGTGCAGGGCATCAAGGTACTCAAACAGGTACATTTAGCTATGAAGTAAGGCCAGAGTGGATTAAACCTGACTTTTCAGACCCTGCTTATGTTGACCCTGAGCATGAGTTTCCATACTATGGCGAAATCAACACTAATGATAATACACATTCTATACCGAAACTATGGAGTTATCGCCAATACATACCAGACTATAAAATCCCCAATCTAATCCCATCGACACCTGGTGATTTTTCAAATTCAATGAATAATCAGCTTGATGCAGATGGTGACGGAATCACATATCTTCCAGCTAATCAACACTGCAGTACTCTCTACAACATCTATAACAATAGTCTTGCACCTGCCTATAACATACGATACCAGTTTGAGATAAAAAAAAGAAATTTGGGGACTATCAGACTGGATGACTATGATTGTATTGTGCCATGGGTGGATTTTGAGCCAGGCGATAGCCATATAACAACTCCAGCTAGTGGTCACAGTATTTATTTGGGAAATCTATGTCCTATGGAGTCAACAGGATTCTCTCTAAGTGTGCGCCATGATCGAAATCCCGAGGATTATAAACGAATATGGGATTCGGATAATAGTGAATGGCAGATTAATCTTCGAATAAGTTACTATTACATTGAAGAAGGGAGTAATTCTCTAACTCCCATGGAAACAAATGTAACTGGAACACGGGTGATATTCTTAGAAGATGAAAGGGCATCAAACTACGGCTTTCCCATGGATCGGTCGAGTAACGCAAACTTGGTAATCAGTCGAGCGAATGGAGCTGTAGACAACTTTGTTGAGGATTATTATCAGGATTTCGACAATGCTTTCTGTACCTCCTACGGTCAGTTAGTAGGATTAGGCAACAGAAAGCTTCACACAGGAGTAGATATTCCCTCTGGTGAGCATTCTTGGGACAGGAATAAACTGGTGTTTTCTGTTTCAAGAGGAAGAGTGCTGTATCATGAAAAATCAGTAGAAGTCATTATGGGGTCAGCCCCATATAGGAAAATCACGTATGAAAACGTTCAGCATGAGAATATATGGCACAATTACCCTCAGAATCTTGATGATTTAGTCTTTACGTATACAGAGTACCTAAGAAACGTTTTCCACGACACCTATCGAAATTCCGGGGTTCCGCTGGCCATAACCCAGTATGTATCATTGTTTAATGCTATAAACGGGCACTTGCATTTTGAAGAAGTTAAAGATAATGGGAAAACAATAAATCCTTTAAGGCGTGGGGGTTTCGGTAATGGATCAAACATTCTTGCTAAGGATGTCTATACTCCTCACGTCGTTAAGAACGGAATCAAGATAACAGACTCTTGGTCAGGGAATGTATTAGCACAATCATATGATCCAGATTTACCGGGAGAAATCCCTACTAATATCATTAACTTAGAGGATCACCCTACATTATCGATTGTTGCAGAGATTAGGGATTTGTTAACGGCAGATATTCTTTTTCACCGCCAAAATGGGATTTACAAAATCGATTTCTTTTTCTCCCGACTAGTACCTGACGACAGTTGGGTAAGACACTGGCCAATAAATAGTAACAACAACCAGATAACCAGTGTAAATTTTCTTGAAGATGTGCATCCCTCCTGGCACCACACAATACATCCATTTGGAGCCAATAAGGAAAATTTCTTCAACATTAGTATTAACAGTGACAACCCCAACTCCAGTGGAAGCCCACGTAACGTCTATCTTGATAGATCTGTTTTCTCGAGAAATGGTCAATATATGCTGGTCATAAAGGCATATGATATAAATGGAGAGCATGACCCATCTACAGCGAGTTTCGGAAGCTGGTGGCTACAGTTTGAGATTACTGGATCTGGTCAACACGTCGCTCAACACATCGTTGAAGACCAGAGTTACGAAGGCACTGTGTACATTGACAGTGATGTCACAATAGATGATGGAGCCACGTTAGAGTTCCTACCTGGGACAAATGTTATAGTTGCACCTGGTCGTAAGATCATATTGGCCAACGGTACACTCAAAGCATTAGGAACCAATGAAGGCAAGATAACGTTTTCCACCGGATGTGACACAACTTACTGGGGTGGAATCCGTTGCGACGCGAACAATACGCGAATTGAGCTTGCATTTACAAGCATACAAAATTCAGAAAATATAGATGGCATTGGCGCTGGTATGGGAGGTGCTCTACATATTGGCAGTACAGCATATGCAAGCATCTCCGATTGTGAGTTTTTAAACTGCAAATCCACAAACGGCGGAGCGGCTTATATCAGCAACGATAACGTTTTTATATCCAATAGTAAATTTTTAAGTGGTCAAGCATTATACGGTGGTGCTGTTTATGTAGACTCAGCTATGATATCTCTAGTTGGTTGCTATTTTACTAGAAACACAGCAGAATATGGAAGTGCGATCTATCTACAAGACAGCGATACAAACATCCTAAATTGCACTATTGTCGGCAATCAGTCTCAAATTGATAGTAGCGTCCTATTCTTCGATAATTCCAGTTCCATGGTAGCAAATACGATCCTATGGGATAATATGGGACATACAAGTACTCAAACGATCCATGTTCAGGGCGCATCTCAACCATCATTCATTAATTGTAACATTGAGGGTGGGATTTCGACTATTAGCGGACAAACATTTGCAGGGGTTTACTTAGACAACATAGATGATGACCCAATCATGGTTTCTGATCATGAGTTTTCCTTTATTCTAAGTCCATCATCACCTTGTATCAACGCTGGGAGTCTTAGTAGTTTTAATCCAAATATATTGCCGGACATCGATATTGTTGGTGGGGACAGAATTGACGCGAGCAGCAACATTATTGACATCGGAGCCTATGAATACACACCCAACACGAGTGTAGTGTATTGGACACAAAACATCGATTCTGATACTGATTGGAATGCGAGTGTTGTACATCTTAACAATTCCATTACAGTACAGGATTCTGCGACTCTGGTAATCTACCCCGGGACAAAGGTTATCATAGCGGATGGTGCATCTCTTAACGTTCATGGGACTGTTAAATCCCTGGGATCTCATGATAACCATATGTTGTTCACGATTCCCGAGTTAACATCAGCATCAGGAAAAATCAAGTTACACATGAGTAATGCCAGCAAAGGCAGTAGTGGAAATGCTTTCGATGAAACACTGCCAGGGACGATAGCCGAAGACGACAAATATAGTAACCAAAACATATTCCTGTTTACAGACTTTATTGCCGACCCGTCTTATGCCGTAAACGATTCACTGTTCGGAATAAGGGTCGAAGTTTATGATAATTTTGACGTGATTTTCCGTAGTTGTAAGTTTTCAGGAGCCAAGGGAGGTCTGCTGGGAGGCTCGGTGTTCATGCTTCAAGCATCACCTCAGTTCTACGATTGTAGTTTCATAAACAATAGCGGGACCAATGGAGGTGCTTTGCATGCAGATTCATCATTTCCACTTATCAAATCATGCAAATTCATTAATAATGGGTCTCACTTAGGTGGGGCAATCTACTCGAAACATTCATACATTGACGTGTTAAACAGCATTTTTGATGACAATAATGCAGAGGATGGAGGAGCGTTGTACTCTGAATCATCGTCGTTCAATTTTATCAACAATACTATGATCAACAATACTGCTTACAGGGGCGGTTCTGCGTTCATTAGTGTGGATTCAGACTTTAATGCCTTGAATTCCATCCTATACTACAATCAGGCGTCACTAGGTGAGCAAGTGTTTATTGATAACGTCAGTTTTGGCTTCATTCCTGATTTTCCTGATGAATTTGGAAGTCTACGATTTGAATACTGCAATATTGAAGGAGGAGTCAGCGATTTCGTGTTTGCTGACAGCCCACAATCTCGTGGTGTTATCAATACCTTTGCCAGTAAGAAGGATAGCACACAGAAGGGCAAACAGTGGGGGCATGAGGATAGAGACGGTGGCGTTTATAATAATATTGACCAAGACCCACTGCTTGACATGGACTATTCAATATCTTTTCTGTCTCCATGTTTGGATGCTGGATGTAACGAGGGATACAACTTCAATTATCATCAGATTGGCGAGGAGTATTTGGGATACAAGCCAACTGGATACAAGTATGATATTGGGGCAAAAGAGCTTGAATGTGTCCCAGAATTTGAATTGAGCGGCATCATCTCCAGCAATGCTTTCATTTTCGCTGATATCGTAAGACTCGTTGGTAATGTTACAATACTTGAAGGAGTAACCGTTGTAATTGATTCCTTAACTACAGATATCATAGTTGATGGAAACTATACTTTGGACGTGGCTGGAACCCTCTATGTGAAGGGATCCCAAATCCAGAACACCATGATTATAACAGCGCCTAATGTCCTTAGTTGGGGAGGGTTTTCTGTAAGAGATAATGGTGTGTTACATTTATCAAATTGCACTATCAGAGATATAGAGAATGAACTCAATGGCTCGATTCACGTCAAGGATAACGCGAGTATTAGTATAGTGAGTTGTATAATTGAAAACTGCGCAACGGTTTCTGGCAACGGAGGAGCTATCTGCATGAGTAACAATGTGTCTGCTTCCATTTCCAGCTTGTATTTGAGTGATTCAATTCTTCGCGAGAATTCAGCTCTTATGGGAGGAGCTGTTTACATCGGTTCAGGTTCGAGAGCACAAATTGAAGGAACTGAGATGCATTCGAATGCGGCAGTTTATGGGGGTGCAATTGCTGTAAGAGATAGTACCGTTATGATCAACTGTGATGTATATAATAATACTGCCGACGATTCTGGAGGAGGTCTGTATTCCAAAGGCAAATCCTTGCTGTTGTTAGGTAATGTGTTTACTGGTAATAGTGCAGATTTGAAAGGAGGAGGCTTATGCTTTGAACAAGATTCGGAATTGACAGAGAAAACGGTCATGATAAATAGCATCGTCTGGGACAATACATGTGCCTCAGACTCGACTGAAAACATTTATGGGCTAATGCCCTCTAATAATGGCTCACGGCAATACATAAATAACCGAATTGGTGGTTTTAGCGATTGTTCATACACTCTAGCACATGACACGGTTGATGACGACCCTATGTTCATTGATATAGTCAACAATAACTTCGGGCTTAAGTATTTTTCCTCATGTATTGATGGTGGGACATCACTTCCATATTACATAGATTGCTTCCCAGGATGGCTCATCCAGGCAGATTTTAAAAGAGAGATGTTCGGCGCCAATTTTGATATTGGAAGCTCAGAGTATAAAGGAGAGCATATTTGTGAGATATCACCCTCTATTCTTAGATTCGGTGATGTGGCTATCGGGGATACTCTAAGTGTTTTGTTGAATATACGAAACCTCAGTGATGTGAGTTCATTCGAGATTACTGATATTACTCTACCACCTGGATTTTCATTGCGATATGAAGAGAGTAAAAGCACAACTACTTCTTTGATCCCTGTGGAATTGAATCAGTATAGTAAGAACCAAGGTTCCTTTGCCACTAAGAATACATATGTTGAGGACAGTAGAAAGCTCAATACTCCAAGTGCTGAACATTATGAAGCTCCTCCCATGTCGCCTAAAAACAACCAAGGAAAAGAGATTAGCTTTCCAGTTTCGATACCTGCTTTAGGATTTATCCAGTTACCGATTGTATTTGAACCTTTGGAAGAAGGTGCATACAATGATGTAATTGTGATTGGCAATTCTGCAAACTCAGAACCTGCTAAGATCTTCACTAATGCGAGGGGATTCGACGACACTCAATACATTGAAGAGAATACAGTTTGGGCAGATACAGTGCTGATCGAAACAAATATCGTTGTTAAACCAGGTTATAGCTTGAATATATTAGATTATACTAATGTGATTTTCGCGAAGAACAGAAAACTAACGATTGATCATGCAACTTTATCGATAGCAGATTCCGTTCATTTCAACGCTATATCAGATTTCAAGGTGGCAGGCATCTATCTTGACTCAAGTGATGAGGTTACGTTTGAACACATTAAAATGAATAAGTGCCGTATAGTATCTAGTAATACACCCCTGACAATAAGCAATTCGCTAATTGACTCAACTCAGATTTCTCAAATGAATCACAATATCAGAATTCTGGACTCAAGCTTGTATTATAGCAATGTTACGATGTCTGTGATGGGATTGCCGAGTCAAAGATATAGTGCTCAAATAGTCGGCAATAAGTTCTTCTATAGTCCATATCGACATCTGATATCAATCAACTCGTATCCCGAGTACGAGATAACTGATAATTACCTATACAATTATCAAACTGCACTATGGCTTAATGAGTCCGGGCATGGAGGCACTAACCTGATCAAGGACAACACGATAAAATACAACCAATACGGTTATGGAATAGAGCTATATCATTCAAATGCAGAGATCTGTGGAAGTAATAATATCAGTGGCAACTACATTGGTATAGCGGGAATGCGAAATTCCATTGTTTCTTTAGCCGGCAATGACAATCAACCATACCAATCAATTCACGACAACATTGATGCGGAGATCGTGTTTGCTGCAGATAGTTTCCCGCCAACAATGAAGTATAACCTCATATTTGACCAGGTTTATGGGGATAATTGTCTATTCAAAGTGGTGCATTACACTGGAACAAATCCACTAAGTGTAGAAAACAATTACTGGGGTGAATCATTTGTTCCCCAATCAGACTTGTACCCATTTGATTTATTGAGTTTTGAGCCTATATGGGAAATTGGAACTGCACTTAATGATCTCTTTGATCCGATGGAAGAGTTGTATCATACGGCGCAATATAACATGGAGATAGGGAATTATCTTCTATCATATGATCAATTCCAGAATGTCGCTGAAAACGCTGATGATCAATCACAGTATAAGAAGCCAGCGATGCAGATGTTAATCACGCTTGCTGATTTTACTAATCAACCCTATTCCGAGTTACAGCAATACTATCAAAACGAACCTAGTTACCATTACAACATTGAAATCGAAAAACTCGCTGAGTATTTGGCAAATCATTGCAGCATAAAAATGGGAGACTATCCTGCTGCAATTGCTTGGTTTGATAATATCTTAGATAATCCACCAACTGAAGCAGACTCCATTTATGCATTCATTGATCTCGCCTATACTTACATCCTTATGGAAAGCTCAGAGCGGTATAAAGGTTATGTTGGTAGACACCCTCAATGTAAGTTTGAAAAGTATGAGGACTATCTTGACGCAAGAGAGGCATTGGTGAGCCACTTGTTAGATAGCGACTCTCATCCCTCAAATCAAAGCCCAGCCATTGTGTCGACACTTGAGAACAATTATCCCAATCCATTTAATCCTTCTACTACCATTAGGTATAGCCTTGAAAAGAATACTCCCTGCAAAATTGAAGTGTACAACTTAAGAGGTCAGAGAGTGAACACTTTAGTAAATGAAGTTAAAACGAAAGGACATCATAGCGTTGTATGGAATGGAAGAGATGACAAGGGTAGGTCAGTAGCTTCGGGCGTATATTTTTACAAACTCTCTACTTCACGAAAGTCATTGACTAAAAAAATGCTACTCCTAAAATAGTATCAAAGTACAGCATGAGCCTGGGATATTGGTCCCGGGCTCAATGTCAGTCGTAGTCAACGTATGCTGAACCAGTGGTTCTAGGAGATGTTGCCTTCAATAACAGGCTGTCCAAGCATCTCTAGCTGATATCCGGTATGCCCGAACTTCGATCTCAGATTTGGCAGAGTGGCAGTAGGGTATTGAGCTTCCCAAGTGGATGTCCCGTCAGGATTCTCCAACGAGAAGCGCAGGATTGCTTTCTGGTGCGTTTTAAGTGCGATATGGCATGTAACGTCTAATTCAGGATTATCTGCCCGTATTTCGCCTAATATGAGCTCCTGAAACTGGCAGATGGCATAGTTGGGATGCACCAGGTTACCGAGCCAGATGATCTTGCCACTGCCTTCCGGAGATAATGCTCCGGCAAGCTCCTGAGAGATCTTCTCCATGCGTCTCTTGCCGATGGACTGGTTTCCCATGTTTTCTTCTTTATCGATGTCATCACAGACAAAGAGTCCCGGTCTTTTAGCGGTCTTGGGGTTGATGGTTCCACGATGAGACTGCTTGATTGAGCGTGCTCTGATCCTGGCTTTGTTCTTAAGATAGAAGTCCAGTTCAAAGCTGTCCATGGGCTGCAGCTCAGGATAATCCATAGTGAGCCGCTTGTTGTTCTGTAGTTCGTGTAAGGTGAAGGCTGTGCGTTCCTGTGCCAGATCAACATCGGCTGCAGTATGGATAACGTAACGTTCACCTTTGATGATCCTCCAGATCGGATAAACCACTCCCATGAGAACCGTTTTGCCCAGCCCAAGAAAACCGGTAATGGCGATGATACCTGAGCCCTTATCAGTCTCATCGAACATGGTCTCATGCGCTGGGCAAAAAGGTAGTGGGAAGATATGCGGGAAATAGCTGTGGCAGAAGAAAGAGAAGGCATCCCAACCCTCTGCAGTTGTCCTCCTGATCCGTTCTGCTTTGGCTTCAGGATTATCGTCTATAAAAGGCAAGACGGAGATCGTTTTGGATGCGATCTCCGCCAATGCCTTGTTATGCCGCTGGAGGAACTTCTTAGACATAACAGAGATGCCCAATCGCCTCAGGGGGGGTAGCGATGGGGACTTTGATGGATGTCCGGAAGGTGCGGGGCCGGAGGCAACAGCCCCGCACAGGCTGTCGGGTTTGGAGGGTCTATGTAGGCTGTAGGAATGTACCTAAGCATTTCTAACTCTCAGATACTCAGCCAGATCGATTACGATGCCGTTAAACTGCTTGAGCAGAGTCTCATGCCCTTTCTCGATCATGAAGTCTGTAACCTGATCCAAGAAGCGCACGATATAGTCGTTCAACTCCTTGGAAGGCTCACTGTCTTTCTGGTTCTGTTTGATCAGGCTTACGAGGCTCTGCAGAGCGGTGTCTGCCGGGTTCTTGGCATACTCTCTGAGTGCCTGAATAAGTGCTCTCTTACGGGCTAAACTGATCTCATGGTCGAGCTTACGCTCTTCTTTGAACAACTCATCCCACTTACCGCTTTTGATCCACTTGCGGACGGTGATATCGGATACACCGAAGATCACCGCCAGCTCAGTGGGATCGGTCTTACCGTTCAGATAGGCTTCTTTGCAGTTGTCCCGCTTGATGCGGAACTCAAGAGCGTTACTCATACTCAGGTCTTACCTTGTGTCTGTCCAGATAAGCATTCAGGTCTTTGCCCTTGCAGCGCAGTTGACCATTCTCTTTAGTTCTGAAAGCAGGCAGAGGATTCTCAATGTCCCGTATCCAGCGGTAGACGCTGGAACGGTCGACCCGGAGGATATCAGCTATCTCATCCGTGCGGTAGTTGCGTTCATCATTGAAAACGCTCATCGGTCTTATCTCCTCTGCTGTGTTGGTATTCATAGATGCCATGTTTCGTACTCCTTGCTTTGTTTCAAATACGTTTGCATAAGGATGCCAATCTTTCGCTCATAGAGCAGGGAAGTTGAGGACGATCTGGTGGAACTGCCCTGACTCGTCACGTTCATAGAAGTTGATGTACTGCTTGGTGGCAACTACCTGGATAGCCTGGTCGATCAGTTCCATAGCTTCCTTCCAGGTTTGATCCTTGATATTGTAGCGACGCAGGCGTAGGATACGGTATTTGGCGATCTCACCTTTCTTATCCACCTGGAAGGCTTCGCCAATGATGGCTCTGAGGTTAACGTTAGAGTCGGCAGACCAGGCTTTGAGGCACTCATCGATCTTCTGTTTGGCGAGTTGGAGTTTGATTCCGAACTGGATGCGTTCCTTGAATCTGATCTCTACCTGGTACTTGCCGTCAAAGCTGTTGAGGACGGCATTACCTTTCCACTCCAGTCTGTTCTTCTCGGCTACCTGCTGGAGGTATAGCTCCACGTCCGCAAAGAATTGATTCTTGTCAGCTACCATACGGTCGTGCAGTTTGATGGCTCTGGTTATGGTCTTGGTTACGATGGCATCCTGTTTAAGGATTTCCTGTTTGATGATAGATACGGGAATACTCTGTCCGTTTGCGTCAGTACGAGTGGGAACTGGCTTCTTAGCCTTAGGGGTTTTGGGGGTCTTGGGGATGTCCATTAGATGTCTCCTTATTGATTGCATTCTTGGCTTTCGTTTCACTTTGTTTGTTGTAGTTCTGCAGTATTGCGATCACAGCTCTGCGCTCCTTCTTGTTGAGTAGGTTCCAGTGGGTTTTAGAAAAGTGTTTGATCATGAATGCCCTCAGATCGGACTCAGCCCAACCCTCAGACTTCATGAGAAAGAACATATACTTGCCCTGAGAGTCAAAGGTAAAGGCCTGGGGTCTGCCATGCTTACGGTACTTGAGCAGGAGAGCCTTCAACTCTGTTAAGCGATCCTCCGGTAAGGCTTTGAGTGATTCACCATAACCAAGGCCCTTGGTGATGAACCTGAAAGCATCGAGTGGCCAATGGAACTTCTTGACCCGAAGGCCATGTATCTGTTGACGTAGTTTGCGTTCCCGCTGTTCCTGAGTCATAGAATGCCCTCGCTTTTTTACTTATGCTTAGTGGTTTGCGTTGTTTTCTTACGGCGTCTCTGGGGCTGGATTCCGCACTTATCCCGCATCTCACTGATGATGCCCTTCTTGATCACAGAGCCAACCTTGAAGATGTTTGCCATGTTCTTGGTGTAGTATCCGGACTTGCTGATCCCTACCGCATCCACCGAGATCAAAGCCTCCAGATACAGATAGACCCACTGCCTGCTGCGTTTCATCAGTTCTGCCAGTTGCCTGATGCTCTTCACTTTGGTACATCTGAGCAGGCAGCAGATATCCTGGCAGGCTTTGATGTCGAATATCCAGTTTCCACTATGGATGGTGGCCACCCTGGTCGCATACAGTCCGCGGTTGGTGATATAGATATCTTCATGCTTGGATATCTTCCTGATCACATCTCCCACAATCAGGTGCCTGAGACGGTCTTTTACAACCTCAGGATCAGCTCCAGTACACTGGCAGATCATATCCACATTGAAGTAGTTCGGATAGCTGTCTACGAAGCGGTCAATCATGATTCTCTGCTCTCTCATAATGCCCCCTGTGCCAGGATATCGTTCATGGCCTGGATGGGATTGACCTTATACTGGCATTCCAGCATGTGCATGATCTTTACGGCTTTGCGTAAGTTGCCTGCCGAGTTGTGATGGACATAGTTGACCATCGCTTCATTGCATTCCACACTCATCACTTCTGCTGCAAGCTGCCTGATATCTTCCAGGCTTACGGACTGGAACTCATAGAAGTAGTTACAGCGGTCAAAGTAGTATTCATCGATCTGGTTAAGCCTGTTCTTGGCATTCTGCATCCCGACCAGAACTACGACCGCCAGCGTCTCATCAACCAGGTCCCTTATCGCTCCGAGTAATTGGGGATAGCGGAAGGCATAGTCGATCTCATCGATGATGATCACAGTATCTTCATGGTCAAGGAGCAGTTGGATGCACTGTTTGTAGAGGTTGTTGGTGGTTCCTGCCGGGAGATAATCTCCCATGCCGAAGCTGATATACAGGTTCTGCAGCAGTTCTTTGGCGAAAGTCTTGGGTGTGGTCGTGGCTTCCAGTCTCAGATAGACATAGCCACGTGTATAAGCGATGCGCCTGGCACAAGTGGTCTTTCCCAGACCGGGTCTGCCATACAGCATACCCAGTCCCACCATCTCCATGCGAGGACGGTTGAGCAGGAAGTCGATACAGCGGTCGGCTTTCTGAACATTGGTGATTGGAACAAGCTTTCCTTGTTTCACTTGTTCCTCCTTAATTTGATTCCGATGGTTTTCAACATCTCGGTGAAGCTCTCATCCTTAAAGGGATTGTATTGCTGATCCTGCCCTGAGGCAGTACCTGCTTGTTTATCATTTTGATTGGTCAGTGGTTTGATATCAGGTTCTATGGCAGTCGGTTGGTTCTGACTGGTCACGATCTCCTCCAGCCTGGCGATCTCCTCTTCGGGTCCTGGTTTGGGAGCTTCGATCATGGGAGGCTGGATAAAGGTGGGATTAGCATGCCTGGCTTCCATCAAGGGCTTGAGTATCCGGTCTACCGACTCCTGGTTCTTCTTAACGAATAGCTTGGACTGCTGTTCATTCATGCGTTGCAGCTTCTTGATATACCTGTATTCGGTATTCAGTTCTTTATGGGAGACGGGATTGTCCTTATCAAGATACACGAAGGGATGCTGTGATCTTCTGAGTTCTGCCTGCAGATGAACTTGTCTCTGCTATCATAGACCAGTATCCATCTGGCATCGGCATAGTCGTATCTGAACACTACAGGCTTTCCGATATGCTTGATCAGCTCCGGATGCCAGTATTGCAGCTTGTTGAAGACGATGCCATCGTTGCGGACTGACTTGCGCTCAGTCGCCAGCATCATGAAGTTCAGCTTATCAGGCTGCACTATTCTGCCTTCAGGAAGTTCTGCCGAACTGAAGACCTGCCAGGGAGTCTTGCCATTTAAACCGCCATGTGGATTTTCACCATAGATATAGCGGACATAGTATCCGATCATCCGCATCGTCTCTTCAATCGTGGGCGGTTCACCCTGATACAGCTTCTTTACCCATTTCTCGTTACGCATCAAGGTAGCTGGCTTATCGGCAATACTGGCTCCCCGGAAGCTGGAGATAAAGCGTTCAAACTGTTCCTGGAAGGTCTTGAAGAAGCGTTCAATGATCTTGGCTTTGGCATTGTAGCTCTCTGCGAAGTGGGCTTCGATCCCGAGCTTGGGGAAGATACCTCCCAGTTCCAGTTCCAGATCATGGTCATGCGTTGGGCTTTCCCGGTCTTGGGATTGAGGATATCGAAAGCCAGCGTATGCCCGTCTGCTACCCAGACCTGACCGACCTTGAGCAGCATGCTGTCTCTATGAATGGTCTTGATGATATGCTCCGCTACATATTTACTTCCCTTCCTGGTCTGCTCCCAGATCGCCAGATTGTCATCCCGCCAGTCTTCACACCAGCGTCTTAGTGTCGGTATGCTGGAAAGAGACTCATAATGTCCCATGCGGGCTTGAGCCTTGAGCATAGTTATGGCAGATCCGATGGTAACTTTATTGGGGTGCAGCAGGATGCTGAGGAGGATATTACCTTCCAACTCGCTGATCTTACGCGGGCGGGTAGTATTCTTATTTCTATGCAGAAGAGCATACATATCCCGCTCAGTCTGTAGATAGAGGTCAATCCAGCAGCGCAAGGCCCGCTCTTTGCGTTCTCCCCGCAGTTTGTATAGCTCAGGAACCAGATTGCCATGATTGTAATCGATTACAATCTGCTTCCACTCTTCCACCTTAGACTCACAATCTTCCAGTCTGCGTAAGACCAGCGTACAGAAGTGTCCTAATAGTCTGGCTTCCGTATCATATTTGAGGGGCAGGCTCTCCCTGGGACTGAAGTCGATGTAGCCTTCCCGGTTATAGAGAGCAGGCAGATTAGCAGGTAGATCAGCAGTTCCATCATCAGATTCAGTATTTGAATGTGGTGCTATACCAGACTTAAGCGCAGGCAGCATATCCACAGGACTTTGCTCTGCCGGTTTAGGACTGGCGGTATTGATGTCAGCCTGTTTGGGTTTCCGTCCCCGCTTACCCATCATGCCAAGATTGAGGGTAACGATATTCGTCCCCGCCAGTTCCTTTTCCAGGAACTCAGCATATTCCTCGACTGTGAAATCATAGAAACTCATAGTAACCTTCCTCACCTTCCTTGCATTTGCGGTATTGGTAGATCAGAGCACTGGTTACCAGTTTGCCACCAATCTCCACTCTCTTTTCGATATAGTGCTCCGGCAGCAGTCCCCGCTTCTCGCAGTCCTGCATCTCCATGGTCATCAGCTCGGGGCTGGTCAGCAGGAAGGTCTTGACCGTCTTGCTTCCGCTCAGGGATATCTGCTGTTTGTGCACGGTTATCTTATTCTCCTGTACAAAACGCCAGACTGTCCGGTTGGATCGCTGCATTAACTCAGCTACCCGTTCCACCGTCAGCCAGACCGCCTTGATCTTGCGCTTGCTCATTCTTAGCCTCTTCCAATAAAACTCAGTTGCCGGGACAAGCACTGTGACAAATTTCCCTGGGTCTATGGCGGGGGTTTTATTTGTCACAGTGCCCGGCTCTTTGAGCTCTGCCTCCGGTCTTGTAAGTGCTCGCTTTCATAAGCACCTCCCTCAATTAGTTATTGGTCTCTACATAACTGCAACGCAATAACTTGGGAAGTCCTTTCTGCGACTTTCGGAACTCTTTGCAAAACTGCTGAGACCGCCGGAAGAATCCGCCGCCTAAACACACTATAAAAATTAGTTCTTGACGTGAACCGTGTGGGTATTTACATTGTTCACAGATACACAATAATACCCATAGGGCAAGAGTCAAGAGAAAACATGCCCTAAAGGGGGAGAAATGAAGGCAGAAGACATCGGAATAAGGCTCGGAATGCTGGTAAAAGCATTGAAGCTTAAGAATTACGAGTTTGAAAAAAAGTTTGGTATCTCGACCAATTCGATGGCGAGATACAAGAACAATGAACGTTATCCAGACCCTGAGTTCCTGGCGAAACTGGTCGAAAACGGGATCAATGTGAACTGGCTCCTAAGAGCTGAAGGCAGTATGTTCATCCAGGCTCCCTGGGAACTAGGACCCGATGTGAAGACGACCAAGAAAGTGCAGGTCATCGATGGCAAGCCCACCTTAGTCAATGATTTTGATAGAACTTACGTGCGTACTTCAATGTTCCCGATCGTGGCGGAAATATCCGCTGGAGAACCGGCAGTGGTAAGAGATGACTATGTCCCTGCGGATTCTGTCGAAGTGCCCACTCGTTATCTTCCACATGGTACGGACTCCTACATTGCTTTCCGGGTCAATGGTGCCAGTATGGAACCGCAGATACTACACGATGATATTGTGCTGATCAAAAAGCAGTACGATTGGGAGAACACGGACGGTAGAATCTGCGCGGTCAGATTCGAGGGAGGCATTACCCTGAAAAGGATTCAGTACGATCCGGCTCGTAAGGGAGTTATCCTCCAGCCGCTCAATAAAGACTTTCGGGTTCTTATTATAGACTCAGATCAGACCGACACGCTAACCATGATCGGCCCCTTAGCGCTCCAGTTGCGAGTCCACAAAATCTGATGAGCCTCTCCAAAAATCTGATGATCTGAAACCAGTCCAAAATCAGCGCATATTTGCAGAATTCGTGATACAAAAACGTCCAGAAACGTCCAAAAGGCACTGTGACATTTTCCAAAGCCAGTCCTATTTATCTCTCCACCAATCAAAGCCTTAAGACCACTGTGACAGGTGATACTCATTTGCAGATTTGGGTGAAAGTTTGTATAAATCTATATAGTATTTCCTCATATCTATATATTTAGAAGGGTAAAAATGAAGATCTAATCTGCACCGCATAATCCTATCTGTCACTTTTTAAAATTCCTTTAAAAGCTCTATGTCTTTTTTGCTACTTTACGCTGTATAATGAGAACAACTTGGGTACATCAGACATCTTTGCCCGTAGGTTGGCGAAGTGGATTGCTGATAATAACTGATTACGATTGAGTAACTTGTGAATGAAGAAGAGAATTTTAGATTTGATTCAGGGCTCTTCATCATATTCTCAGCATTTAAAATTGTATTATTGAAGTTTAAATCAATAAGGATGAGCAGGATTCTTAAGTGGCACGGAAATAAAAATCTTTCTCTGATTCTTAAACCAATCATCAAAATCTGAATCAATGTCATGAACTATATGGAAATAATAAACACTAGCAATGAAAGTATTTATTCCCCAACCTACTGCAGAATATACTAAATTAAGCCTACGAGATTCTGTAGTGTATGCAGTAGTATATGCTAGAACATAATCACTGCCTTTGGACTGAAGTAAATGATTAACTTTCGTTGGTTCTGGTTGAGGATCAGATATAACAGCTCCTACTATACCAAGAGGTCCACAGAAAATACTTCCAATTCCGTAAACTATATTTCCTTTCGCATCTGCTTTACCTGCTGCTGCTCCTTCCAGAAAAGAGTTCACTGTATTTATTGGATAAGTATTGTTTTGGTCTTCTGGCTGACTAATCTGTCCATAAATATTACTCGTAAAAAATGCAATGCCAACTATAAAGAAGATAGCCAGTTTCACCGATTTCATAAGTCCAACTCCTCTTGGTTTTGTTATAATACTCTTGTTTTATCCTATTCCATAAACACAATTTCTGTCAATAAAAATGAATTTGTGCATTCCCATATTTTTTATTACAGAGCCATATTTTCATATGATACTGGTAGAGAAATTCTGCTAAGCTAAGTTTCCGTTTATACTGGACAATAAATTTAATGCATTCTGAAAGAACTTCAGCTATTCTGCAATATATGAATTCTTTAGGCATAGATAAATCTTCTTTCTTGTAGTTAATCATTTTAGGGTATCCAACAGCTAATTTGGCAATATACTTTTTAAACATATAGTTGCCAATAACTCTATAGCCAAAAGCGGTCATAGCTGAATTAATCTCTTTGCAGGTTCCTACTGTCACAGAGGTTTTTTCTTGCCTTTCGTTTCAACAAGCTTATTATATTTTAAAGTAATGCAAACTGTCAAAATGCCAACTAATTTTTATTTGACACGAATTGCCTTGCTGATTTTAAGGGACAACTTACTAACACATAAGAGGACAAGACATTGTATAAAGAACCTTATTCTTTCAATATCGGCCGCTTTATGGATGAAAAGCGGTTTGAAAAAATTAAGATTTTTGCGGAGGATATTCCTACTCCATGTTTAATTATTGACCTGGATACAATTCGAAACAAGTATTTGGAACTTCAGGCAACTATGCCAAATTATAAAGTTTTCTATGCAGTAAAAGCAAACCCAATGGATGAAGTTATTCTTCTTCTAGCAGGGTTAGGTTCGAATTTTGATCTTGCTTCCCGTTATGAACTTGATCAAATGCTCCGGTTAGGAATTGAACCATCACGTTTAAGTTTTGGCAATACAATAAAAAAACCTGAAGATATAAAGTACTTCCACGATAAAGGAGTAGATTTTTTTGCTACTGATAGTATGATTGATCTTGAGAATCTGGCCAAATACGCTCCCGGTTCAAAAATATTATTCCGGATTTTAACTGAAGGGACAGGTGCAGATTGGCCACTTTCCAGAAAGTTTGGTTCGCATCCTGATACTATTTATCACTTAATATTGAAGGCTGCCAGTATGAATTTGCAACCCTGGGGTATTTCTTTTCATGTTGGTTCTCAGCAAAGAGATATTGGTCAGTGGGACGATGCTATAGCTCGATGTAAGTATCTTTTTGATGCTGTTGCTGAAGAAGGAATAGAGCTACAAATGATTAATATCGGAGGTGGTTTTCCTGCTAATTATGTTGACCCAACATTTTCTATTGAAGAATATGCTACTGAAATTCAGCGTTTTATTCAAGAAGACTTTGGAGAAAACCTGCCTGATATTATTTTAGAACCAGGTCGTTCTCTAGTTGCTGATGCTGGTGTGATCGTTTCCGAAGTAGTTAATATATCTCGTAAATCCAAAAATAACCTCTATCAATGGGTCTATTTAGATATCGGAAAATTTGGCGGTTTGATCGAAACCATAGATGAATCCATAAAATTCCCTATATTTTTTCCACAAATAGGTATGGCAGAAGAGATAATTTTAGCTGGTCCTACTTGTGATAGTATGGATATTTTATATGAACATTTCCATTATCGTATGCCGGAAGGGACAGTTCCAGGTGACAAAGTGTATATTTTTACGACCGGTGCTTACACTCAGAGTTATTCGAGCGTGAATTTTAATGGTTTTCCGCCATTGAAAGCTGTAATCTACAAAGAACTATAAGGAGGTCTGATCAATGAGGTACTTACCTGTTGATGTTCTGCATAATTTTATGCAAGAGGTTTTTATAAAACTCGGTGTGCCCCAAACGGATGCCCAAATCTGTAGTGATGTATTAATCGCTAGTGACTTAAAAGGGATTGAATCACATGGAGTTGGACGACTAAAAATGTATTATGATAGAATTCAAGCTAAAATTCAAAATCCCATAACTAACATTGAGGTAATCCGCGATAAATTTGCCACCGCTGTTTGGGATGGAAATAATGGAATGGGACAAGTAATTAGCCAAAAAGCAATGCAAACGGCAATTGATAAAGCCGAAAAATATGGTCTGGGAGCTGTGGCAGTTCGTAATTCCACTCATTTTGGGATTTGTGGTTATTATGCAGAAATGGCAATTAAACAAAATATGATTGGGTTGGTTTTTTCCAATGCCCGCCCTTCTATTTGTCCTACAAATAGTGTTTCTCCCATTTTGGGAACGAATCCTATCTGTTTTGGAGCTCCTACTGATCTTCCCTATCCTTTTTTATACGATGCTGCCACTTCCATTTCCCAAAGAGGAAAAGTGGAACAGTTGGCTCGCGAAGAGAAAGAAACCCCACTTGGTTGGGCAATTGATTTGGAAGGTAAATCTTACACTGATACAAAAGGTCTGCTGATTGATTTATTAAAACAAAAAGCTTCGATGTTACCTTTGGGTGGAACGGAAGAAATTACGGGAAGCCATAAGGGTTACGGACTCGCAACAGCCGTAGAGATTATTTGCGCCGCTTTACAAAATGGAAATTATTTGAACAGCTTAATGGGCGAAGACGAACAGGGTAAACCCGCTCCTTACTGTTTAGGACATTTCTTTATGGCAATCAATATTGATTTTTTTACGGATTTGGAGAACTTTAAAAAAGTTACCGGCTCCATCTGCAGAGATTTACAAAATGCCCAACTTTTTCCTGGTAAAACAAGAATCTATGTAGCTGGCGAAAAAGAATACGAAATAGAACAAAAAGTGCGTAAACAAGGCGTTCCTATCAATCCCAATCTGGAAAAAAATATTAGATTTATTCAGGATGAACTAAGCATAGATTTATTGCATTTGGATTAATCCAATTATACCAGGGATATATACATAATGCTGTTGTTTGTTACAGGTTTATCACTGAATTTATAATCTACCGTTAAAAGAGTATAAAAACCAGAAGGAGGATAAAATGCAGCAGATAGCAAACAAAAAGGAAGGTATCAGTTTTTTCGAGAAATATCTGACATTGTGGGTTATTATATGTATGGCTGCTGGAGTTCTTATAGGTAAATATATACCTGGAATACCTAATTTCCTGCGTAAATTTGAATTTGCTCAGGTCTCAATTCCCATTGCTGTTCTTATATGGTTAATGATCTATCCGATGATGATGAAAGTAGATTTTACCAGCATTAAGAATGTAGGGAAAAACCCCAAGGGATTAATTGTAACCTGGATTGTAAATTGGTTAATTAAACCTTTCACAATGTATGGAATTGCCTGGTTTTTCTTTTATATTGTATTTAAATCTATTATACCTGCAAATTTAGCTAAAGATTATCTTGCGGGAGCTATTTTGTTGGGTGCTGCACCTTGCACAGCAATGGTTTTTGTCTGGAGTCATTTAACAAACGGTAAACCTGCTTATACAGTAGTTCAGGTAGCTACAAACGATTTGATAATTCTGGTTGCTTTCACACCCATTGTAGCATTCCTGATGGGCATTAGCGGAATAAAAATACCTTGGGATACATTAATTCTCTCCGTTATCTTATTTGTTGTTATTCCTTTAGCTGGAGGAATAACTACGCGATATTCAATGATAAAACATAGAGGGGAGGATTATTTCTTTAAAACCTTTATCCCCAAATTCAATAATGTAACTATAAGCGGTTTGTTGCTTACTCTTGTTATTATCTTTGCTTTTCAAGGAGAAGTTATTATCAATAATCCTCTCCATATCATCCTAATAGCTATTCCACTTACGCTTCAGACCTATTTTATCTTTTTTATAAGCTATATATTCACCAAACAAATAAAATTACCTCATAATATTGCTGCACCAACAGCTTTAGTTGGAGCATCCAATTTTTTTGAGCTCGCAGTCGCAGTAGCTATTTCTCTTTTTGGAGCAGATTCACCTGTTGCCTTGGCTACAACTGTAGGTGTTTTAGTTGAGGTTCCCGTTATGCTTAATCTGGTAAGCATAGCTAACAAAACCAGGCAGTGGTTTATTCCTTAAAATTTGAGTTTGGATTATATTACGATATTTTTGTTATCTAACTGCAACCACTTATCTCACAATTAGTAAGAGTAAGGTTTCCATTATTATGCACAATTCCATTGGAACCACCAGTAATATGACAGCGCGTCAGATTAAGAACGCCATTTCCTTCCTGTTTGATCAGATTAAAACTTCCCAAGGATATTGTGCAGTCAGTTAAATTCACGGTGCCTGCATATACATAAACAGAACAAAATTCATCAGGATAACTGTAATTTTCATCCAAACCGGCATTGCGGATAGTTGTATAAGTTAAATTACACACAGCTCTGGCTGGTTTATTTTTAATCCGCACCAGGAACTTAGGTCACTATCCATTCCTCTAAAAAAGACAAGTTCGGATACCGTTCCCAAAGTATTTAATGCCCCATAAACGGTAAAATATGAATTAACACTATTAGCTACATAATCGGCAAAGTAAATTGTGGTGCCAGCATAAATAATTAAATGTTACTCCATTATTAACAGTAAACCTTTGAGATATTAGATAGGGATAACCAGAATTTTTCAGATTTTTTACTTGCCAAGCGACCACCTTTGATGAAACGGATAAGATTAAGTGCATTATCCGTTAAAGTAATATTATCCAATTGATGAGTCCAATTAGCAAAAATACTTAGCTGGTAAGCATTACAGCCATTATGTTTAAGCCATTGATAGAATATTATATTCCTTCTATTTGCAAACGGGAATTTTGCATAAAAAACACCGTAAAACCGGACTCAATAGTTAGGTTTACACCATCCAAAACTCTTACCGTTCCGAATATTTGATACGGATTATTGGACATATAGAAAGTAGTAATTTCGGTTATATCCCCAAAAATGATAATATATGCAAAACATACTAAAGATAAAAACATAAAACGAGCGTTAAGATACATTCATTTTTCATTTTACACCTCTGTAATTGAAATACTTGGAAATTCTATTAAAAATCCTTAGGAGATATAATGCCTATTCTTACTCGGTCAATGGTATAATCTTGACATCTTTCATCTACTATTTTAACTAGTGGCAGCTTCGTAAATAGTAGATTTCATAATACAGGATACCCAGTTTGTCTTAATAGCAATAAGCTAATTAATGCTGATCTATTGGCTAAATGCTATGGTAACATTATATCCTGCAAACAGTTAATTGATGATTATTTAATTTAGCATTAGAAATCAAATAATGTTTTGCAACTTTTTTATTTGACAACCTGAACAAATCAGTTTATCTTATATAGAGAACAGAAAAATTGAAAGGAGATAAAGATGAAAAAGCCATTATGTATAGTTTCTGCCCTATTGCTTATCGGCATTTTGGGAGCAATTAATTTTGATTATGATGGAGAATTGCTAACTCGTGCCGCTGCCTATAATGATGCATATAAAAAGGACGGAGGTCATATTGATAGTCGTTTACGTATGGGGCTTAATACTCAGTTGACTGATGGGCTCGATTTTAGAGCTGCTTTTGAGATTGGTGAAATTACTTGGGGTAATAATGCTACCGGAGGAGCTCTAGGTACAAATGGTGTCAATATCGAAACAAGCGAATTGTATCTTGATTATCTAATGAATTCCATTAATACTAATATTAAAGTCGGTCTGCAATATTGGAATGATCATCGGAGCTTAGTTTTAGATGATTTTTTCGCTGGTGTTATGCTATATAAAGATTTTAATGGGATGCAAGCTCAATTAGGAATTTTGAAAAAACATGAAGGGCTTCTTAATTCTCATGATGATTATACTGTGTTTCTTGGCTCCCTGGAAGCAAAATCTCCCATAGTTTGGGGGCTAACTGGATTTGTTGGATATAATGATATTCCAGACGATGGTGAAATTACTTTATTGCCTTATGCAACAATAGAAGCAGGTCCTGCAACTATTGATGTTAATCCTTTCTTATGCTATCAATTTATTGATGGTGATGATGAAATCGGGATTGGGGCTTCTATTAAAGCAGGTGTAGATCTTACCTCTATTCAACTGGGAGCTGATCTTCTTTTTGCTTCTGAAAATGCTTTAGTTACTTATAGTCCATATTACCAAAATGGACTCTTTATTTATGGAATTAATATTATTCATGACGGATTAGATTTATACTGGGACAGCAATTTGTACGATCATAATAGTGATGCCTTGCTTAGTGCTGTTGGCTCTATCCGTTTTCCTTTTAAAGATAAGTATGCTCTATTTGCCGCAGCAGGTATTGTAAATGATCTGGGAATGGAACTTAATGGTGGATTAGAATGCTCAGTTATAAATAACCTTATGAATCTGAAAGTGTATGGTGCTGTAGGAAACAATGATGACAGTGATGTAACCAATTATGCTGTTGGCACAACCCTGCAGTTAACTTTTTAGTAGTTTTCTACTTAGCAAAGTTGCCAAACCCGGTTTTTATAAGCCGGGTTTTTTTAGTTTAGGGATAATCCTACAAATTGCAGAGACTATTCATAAAAGTTAACGAAGTGAACATTTTTATTATGCTTGACTGAATAACCTGTATTTAAAAGCTGGTTATATCACCGAGCTAATAATCCTAAACTTTACAGCATGGAAGTTGGCCAAAGGGTATATCTGAAAACGGATATGCCTTCCAGTATGAAAAGGTGTATAATTGAGCTACAAATAGTAATGCACAATATCCTTACCTTTTCTCCTTATCCTTTGTAAAAAGAAAATAAACTGAAGGAGATAAAAATGTTTATAACCGTTCCCGTCCCCAAAAATGAGCAACTAAATAGTTATGCTCCAGGTACTTGTGAGAGAGAAAAACTAAAGAAAGCATTACACGACCTAAGTAACGATTTTTTTGAAATTCCAGCCATAATTAACGGGAAGGAAGTACTAACCGGAAATCTTGGAAATTGCATTGAACCCCATAACCATAAGCATATTTTGGCTAAATATCACAAAGTGGGTCAAGCTGAAATTGATATGGCTATTGAAGCAGCTATGAAAGCGAGAACCGATTGGGAAGATATGCCTTTCTATCACCGTTCTGCTATTTTTTTGAAAGCAGCCGAACTTCTTTCTACAAAATATCGCTATCTATTGAATGCAGCAACAATGCTTGGCCAAAGTAAAAATCCTTTTCAGGCAGAGATTGATTCAGCTTGTGAACTTATTGATTTTTGGCGTTTTAATACCTATTATGCCCAAAAGATTTATGAGCAACAACCACTGGTTTCGCCCAAAGGAGAATGGAACTTTTCTGAATATAGAGCTTTGGAAGGTTTCATCTTTGCTATAACTCCTTTCAATTTTACTTCCATAGCTGGAAATCTTCCAACTGCACCTGCTTTAATGGGAAATACCGTTATCTGGAAACCTGCAGGGACAGCAGTTTATAGTGGCCATATAATAATGAGGATTTTGAAAGAAGCTGGTTTACCTGATGGAGTAATTAATTTTCTTCCTGGCTCCGGAACTGAAATTGGCGATTTAATTATTGATTCCCCTTGCTTGGCAGGTATCCACTTTACAGGTAGTACAAAGGTCTTTAATAATATTTGGAAACGTACTGCCAATAATATTCACCTCTATAAATCCTATCCCAGAATTGTTGGAGAAACAGGTGGCAAGGATTTTATCTTTGCTCATTCATCAGCCGATGTTAAAGCTTTGGCTGTTGCCTGTTTAAAAGGTGCCTTTGAATTCCAAGGTCAGAAATGCAGTGCTGCTTCTCGTTTATACATTCCTGATAATCTTTACGACCAATGGTTAAAGGAAATGGTAGAAATGCTAAAAACAGTTAAAATGGGTGATGCTAAAGATTTTTCGAACTTCATAAATGCTGTGATCGATAAAGAAAGTTTCGATAGAATTAAGGGATATATTGAGCGTGCTAAAAATGCTCCAGACGCAGAAATTATCTGGGGTGGTGAATGTGATGATTCCGTAGGGTACTTTATTCAACCAACAATAATAAAAACAACCGACCCAATGTTTTGTACTATGCAAGAAGAAATCTTCGGTCCGGTTTTAACCGTTTATGTGTATCCTGAAAAAGATTATCATAAAACTCTTGATCTTTGCGATAAAACCTCTCCCTATGGTCTAACTGGCTCCATTTTTGCTCAAGACAGAAAAGCAATCCTGATAGCTAACAATGTTTTAAAACACAGCGCAGGAAACTTTTATATAAATGATAAACCTACTGGGGCAGTAGTTGGTCAACAACCTTTTGGAGGAGGAAGATCTTCCGGAACTAATGATAAAGCTGGCTCAGCGTTAAATTTACAGAGATGGATATCTGCCAGATCTATCAAAGAAAACTTTGTTCCTGATAGTGATTATAGATACCCCTTTATGAGTGAATCTTAAGCTAAGCTAACATTTATCGATAGAGATTATTTTATCGATGGAATACTCTAACTTGTACGGTGGCAATAACGATATTTGCCACCTTTTTTATGCCCATAATCTATTTTGATACTTCAATTCTGCGTTTATTTAATTTGATCCCATATAATGCTGTAGTCAATCTAGAGAAAAGTTTTGCATAAATTCGGATCCTGTTTGCAATTATCAGATAAACATTATCCTGCATAAATACTGGGATTTTTTTATACAAGAATAACATTCTGCTTGACAATAATATTATTATTATAAACTAAGTGATAGATTTTTAAATGGAGAAACTGAGCGAATTATATAACCAGAAGGAATGTGCAGTTTGCTTAAAACTTTATGGTAAAAAGGAAGTTTGTTTTTAACTATTTTTTACTTATTATATAGTGTAGGAGAAATCAGGTAGGAGAAATTATGAAAAAATCGCTATCTATGTTGGCTATTATTTTTATTGGATGGATGTCTCTTTGGGCTATACCTCAACCCTTGCATAAGATCTATGTATCCAAGGATAAGAAAGATTCTTTTGCTGTAGATTGTTTTCATCTTGAAGGCCACATTGCCTATTGTGTAGATAATTCCAAAGGGATAATCAAGGCATGGGATATTCATCAGCAGTCATTCTTACAGCCTGTTTTTATTAAGTTACCACTAAAAGCGAAAGTAGATGATCTTTCAGGAGATGAAACTGCCCTATATATACTTGATTCTAAGATGAGTGCTATTTATGTTTATGATTACTTTGGCACTTATGTACGAACCATATCTACAAAGGGATCTGCTGATGTTCAATTTATTAAGGCAATTCGCATCCTGGTAAATTATCAGGGTTATATCTTTGTTCTGGATGCCGGCCGTAATGAGCTTTTAGCTTTTTCTAACGAAGGTATGTTTTTAGGTAAAATTCCAATTTTAGCACCTATATCTATGTGTTTGGGACAGGATCAGATAATCCGAATTTTAGTTAATAGGGATAAAACTCAAGCAATAATTCCGATAGACCAAAATTTGAATGTTGGAAATAGTGTAACAATAGCCGCTCTTGATAATAAGATCGATAAAATTAGTGACATTGCTATGAATCAATATAATGAATTATATGTAATCTATTCATTAAGTTCCAAAATAGGTAAAGTAGATGCTTCCGGCAAATTAATAAACAGGTCTACCTGGGGTTCAAAAGATAAAAGTGAATCGATGGTTTCTTTTCAACAGCCGACTATTATTAAAGCCATTCCTAACTATGATAAAGTTCTTATCGGAATTTTGGATAATAAAATAAGAACCTTAAAGCTATATCAAGATAGCGAATTCTCTTCCACACAAGCACTAGAAGTACCTCAGTTAACCTTGCGTCCCAAATTATCAGAAAGTACAGAACCTCAAGCAATTGACTATTTTGCCTGCAAAGACAGAAAGTACATAATTTACAATAAAACTGTTCAATTCAACGGTGCTAATAGAGCAACTGAAACAATTTCTTGCATTCAGAATGATACAACTATCTTCAATATATATGCTGTGGCAGAAGCAAAAAAAGGAGTTCAAGGTTATAATGCTTTAGCTATATACAATGATAAACTATTTGCGCTTGATACAAAAGCAGCCAAGGTGTTTGTGTATAATAATTTAACCGGTAATTATATTGAGTCTTTTGCAGGGAAGGGTTCGCAGGATGGGCATTTGGATAAGCCTAAAAGCATAGCTATCGATTCGGATGGAATGATTTATATAGCCGACTGGGGAAATTCCCGCATTGCTATATTTGATGAAAATACAGCTCATATACACAATATAGAACTGAAAGCCAAAGGATTGAAACCCCAATTATTAAGAATCAGCGGACAAAATCTATACTTTCTGGCTAATGATTCCTCTATTTACCAGATGTCTCTAAATGATGATAGCACTTTAAAAATGATTACTACTGCTGAAAAGATCAGCACTTTTGACATCCTGTATGAAGACCGCTTGGGGTATATTGACGGAATTACGCAACAGTTGAATGTTATTTATGATAATAACTATGAGCATCGTTATTTTTCCAAAAATGCTAAAGGCATCTTTCCCGGTTTTGGGAATATATATCTAATCCGTTATAATCCATATAATAAGACCCTATATATATGTGATAAAATGGCAAAAAACACACGCTTATTGACCTTTTATTACAGCCCCAAAAAACCACAAACTATCTATTTTACAGTTAACAAAGCAAAACAAGCAGAACTCTCTTGGGAAGCTGCAGAAGGTATATCTAACTGGATAGTAACCGAAAAAAAGAGTGCAGAAACTAAAACTTACCAAGTTAACGAGCCATATTTTATAGTTTATGAACCCCAACGAGAAATTTGTACTTATATTGTGCAATCCGTTTCTGCAGATAATAAAGTAGGACCACCTTCAGAAGAAATTGAAGATGCCTATTCGTATGCCCGCTATCTATCCTTAAATAAACACTTTGCAGAAGCTGTTCAAGCATTGCAACGCGCAGCAAATACTTTCTCTGGAGTTAATTTTGAGGACGAAATGGTGCAGAATTTTCAGCAGGAAGCCCGGCTTTATGTTAGCCAGAATGAATTTGAAAAAGCATTAAACAGTATATATTCTGTAGAAAAAATCGTAGGTATTCGAATTGATACCGCTATCCAAAAGGCCGAAATCTATAAAATGATGAATGATTACAAGCAAGGTATCGCTCATTTAGAAAAGTTTAGAAACATCGAAGATAAAGGCATTATACGGGAGTTAATTTCTCTGTATTATCTGGATGGAAATTATAGCAAAGTAAAAGAACTGTGCAATGTCTATTTCTCCAAATTTAGCCGTGATACTGATATTTTGCGTTACCAAATATATGCAGATGAAAAAATGAAAAACTATTCAGCTGCGCTCAATTCTATGCGAGAGTTAATCACACAAGAGGATAATCTGGATAATAATATAAAAATGGGAGGATTGCTTATTCTAAATAAAGATTATGAAGCAGCGCTAAATTCTCTACAGCGCACTTTGAACCGATTCAATAATCAGGGAGCTGATGTAATTCAAAAATTGATGGGAGATTGTTATTTTAATGCCGGTAATTATGCCTATGCGGTAGATAAATACCTTGATGCTATTCGTCTTAATTCTGAAGTGGCAGAGTATTATTATTGTTTAGGACTCGCTTATACCGAGAATCGTAAAGCCAGAGAAGCCACAGAAAGTTTTGCTAAGGCATACCAAAGTGTACCTACAGAAGTTAAATACGGTTTTGCTTATGCCCAAGCACTGGATAAAGAACTTCGTTATCCTGAAGCATTAACCGTTATGGATAATATTTATCAATATGTATCTTCGGATAGCAGCTCTACTGCATACCATGAATTTTATCACGATTTATTAATTAAAGAGCACCGTTATGACGATGCCTGGAGAGAAATTCAAATTGCCTTAAATTATGCCCCTGATAATACAACCCTACAAGAAAAAGCAGTTAGGACTTCTGATACAAGAAAGTACTACAACGAAAACAGAGATGAAATAGAAATAAAAAAGTATGAGTTTTACAAGCTCTTTCCTGCTCTCATTGAATATTATCAAACACATCCAATTGGTACTGTAACTCTGTTTAATACGCGTAATATATCTATTGAACGAATCACAGTTACCGTTACTATACCTCAAATTACAGACAGACCGTTTCAGATTAGTATTCCGACTTTAATGGCTGGTGCAGAATTACCTATAGAGATAACTGTTCCTATGAACCGTAATATATTTGAGTTATGTAAAAATGGGGTAAGTACTTTTAATGTGAATATACAAGTAGATTGGATTTTTGATAATAAACCTAAAAGCGTGCATAAATACGCTGTTATTCAATTTCAGAGCATTAATTCTATGGACTGGAACGAACGTAAACAATATGCTTGTTTTGTAAATCCTGCTGATGAAAATCTTCGTAACTTTGTAACCACACAAATTATCCAGCTTTTTTCAACTCAACCTGTAGGAACTATTAATAAAAACATTCAGCGAGCAGTGCAAATATGGAATTTTTACAGCGCTAATGGAATAAAGTATATTTCCGATATATCTTCTGCAAACCTCACTTCCAGTGAAACTGATTATGTGCAGTTTCCCTTTCAGACTTTACACCAGAAAGCTGGTGATTGTGATGATTTGCTTGTTCTTCTTGCCTCTACTTTATCAGTTATTGGAATACGATGTGGCTTTTTAGATATTCCAGGACATGTTATGTTGGTTATAGACACAGGGATGAATTCGGAAGACATACTATCTAATGGTTTTGAACTAAGCCAATTCATATTCAGGAACGGAAACTACTGGTTACCTGTGGAAAGTACTTTATTAGGCAAAGAGACCTTTACAACCAGCTGGAATGAAGCTGTTAAGCATTACAACCTGCTTATCAGTAAAGATATATACCCAGAGCTGATGGAATTTGATATTATTCATTTACTTTATCCTCCTGCTCCGTACACAGAACAAATTTCAGATTACCAATTCGACAAAAAAGAAGAAGTAATATCATCCTATAGGCAAGATTTGGAACGCATAACCCTGATGGGGACCCTTACCAAAGAAGAAGAATTCATTGCTACCCTAAAAAAATATCCTACCAATCTAAATGTAATCAATCAGTATGCCCTTTGGTGTCTGAAAAATAAAAATCCTGAAAAAGCAAATGAGCTATGGTCTCAAATTTTGTTAAAAGATCCTCATAATCTTGCTGCTTTAATAAATTTGGGTAATTTACAGCTAAGTAATGACAATTTTGAATCAGCCAGGCACAATTATTTGGAAGCATTAAAACAGGATAAAAATACAGATCCAATTCTCCGTAATCTCTGTATATTAGAATATAACAGTGGCAATAAACTTCAAGCTAAAGAATATTTTAACCGGATGAGTGATAAAACACTATTAAAGAAAGCTAATCCTATTATATATTCTGAGCTTTTAAACATAGGAGAGTAAAGATGAAGAAATACATCATTACCATCATTCTAACAGCTATAGTGTTATTTCTATTCGCTGATTCTGTAGGCAAAATTCGATTTATGGTAGGAGAAATTCAATATAAAGCATCTCCCAATCTCACTTATAAAAAGGCAACTTTAAATATGGAAGTACACTCTGAAGGGTTTATTAAAACTGGTCCTGATTCTAAAGCTGAAATTCAATGGGCAAATGGAAATGTGTCTATAATTAATGCCAATACAGAAATTAGAATAAGTAAACTTCAAGCTGAAGCATCATCCAACCCTAATTATAGAAATAAACTATGGGATAGAATGAACACTTTAAGAGTCCAAAGCAATAAAAACCAGGCGAATAATGTTGCTGGAATTCGAAGAGAAGAAGTGGAAGTTTTTCCTGAAAGCCAATTATACTGGTATTCAGAACCAAAGTATAAGCGGGAAGAAGCCTTTACCTATTTTGATGCCAAGGATTATCAACAAGCTGCGGAACTTTTTGAAAAGATTATTGAACAAGCACCATTAAGTAAAGATGCAGAACTTTCTCATACATGTCTAATTATAATTTATGATCAGTTGGGAGATAGCATCAAATTGAAACAACATATTAAACAATTGAAGGAGGATTTTCCTGACAGCTCAGCTTTAGATAGTTTACCTCCAGAAGAATAAACAACAGGATATATGGTCCGTTTTCGTTATTATTTTATTGCTGTAGCAGTTTTATTGATTGCTATTTTATTACCTCATTTGCCTATTTTCAGCATAGTACTGAAAACATTGGATTTAAACATATATGATAATATTTTGGAAGTATATAATGCTTTCAGCTACAATGAATATGAGGGTGTTTACGATAACATTTGCATAATTGATATTGATGAGAAGAGTATTAAGGATTTGGGGCAGTTCTCTTCCTGGCCAAGTTTATTTTTTGCAGATTTAGTAAATATTTTGGCAGAAGATAAACCGCTTGCTATTGCCTTTGATATATTTTTCACCGAAAGCGATAGTATTAAAGGATATGCTCGAAAGAGGTTGTCTTCAGAATTAACCGATATAACAATTAATCCTGACAAGGTAATGGATAAAATAAGCACTGATGATATTTTTGCTAATGCAATGGAAAAAGCAGGGATGGTATATTTAGCAATGTTCAATAGTGATTATCCTTCTTATACTCAAGATCTTCCTGATAAATTAATCTCTTGGAATGTTCAGCCAAAACACTATCTCGAACTAAAATATCCTGTTCCCCCTATCCCTCAATTTACCAGAACTGCAAGAGGAATTGGCTTTGCCAATATTAATCCTGATATTACTGGTAAAATTCATGATTATCCACTTTTTTTGAAACATAAAAGAGATATGTATGTGAATTTCAGTATGCAACTCTATTTGGATCTATTTGGCATCGATAAAATAAGATTGGATCGTTCTTGCTATTTTTTTTCTGGAAATAAAAAAGTTAGCGAATTACCTCTAAGTCCTGATGGTTTGTTTTATTTCAAATATTATGGTCCAGCAAAATCCTTTCGTTATGTATCTTTTTCCGATGTTCTATTCCGAAAAATACCTCCGGGATATTTTAAGGACCGGATAATATTAATTGGAACTTCAGCGTATGGATTGAAGGACAATAAAATTACTCCTCTAGATAGAAGTTTTCCAGGAGTTGAATTGCATTCTACTTTTCTTCGTAATTTATTGGAAGAAGATTATATCTATTGGGTAAATCCCTGGTTGCTACTCATTATCAATTTTATAGCGTTAGGGATAATGGCTTTTATTATACCTCGAAGTAAACCCTCAATTTCTATAGGAGTGTTTTTATTAGTTACCATACTTTTTTTCCCTTTTATCTATCTGTTATATGTTAAGGCAAGCTACATTTTTTCATATTCCACAATTCTGATTCCTTGGGTCATTGGATTTTTAGCTTTATTTTTCACTCAAGCACATGAACAAGGTAAAGAAAAAAGAATGGTCAGAAATGCCTTTGAGCATTATGTATCGCCTGAGGTTATTCAGCAGATTATGAAAGAACCTGAAAAATTAAGAGCAGGTGGTGAAAAGAAATACATTAGCATAATGTATGTTGATGTGCGAAATTTCACTTATTTGTGCGAAAAACTACCTCCCTCAGAAATAACCTCATTTATGAATAGTTATTTTAATCTAGCAACACAAGTGATTATAGAAAATAGAGGAACTTTAGATAAATATATCGGAGATGCTATTTTAGCTCTGTTTGGAGCACCCATAACTTATACAGATTTTGAACGAAACGCTGTTAAAAGTGCTTTGGCTATTCGTAAAATTGCCTCTGATATTAAAAAAGAACATTATAGCCATCCACTACTGAAAGATTTCCATATTGGTATTGGTATTGCCACAGGGGAAGTGATTATTGGTAACATAGGTTCAGATAGAATTTTCAACTTTACAGGAATTGGTGATAAGATGAATTTCGGATCCCGCTTAGAAGGATTAAACAAATATTATCAGACCACCATTATTATAGATAACTTTACCTTTAATGCAGTGAAAGATGTTTTTTTCTGTAGGAAACTGGATATTGTAACCGTAAAAGGAAAAAGCGATGTATGCGATATTTATGAGGTAATAAACACTATGGACGATATGAAAAATAATCCAGAACTCTCTGAAATATACCATAAATATGAATATGCTTTAGCTTTAATGATTGCGAAAAATCAAAGTGAAGCAAAAACCCTGTTTGAAGAGGTCTTATTGCTTTTACCTAATGATGAACCAACCAAAATTATGCTAAGTCGCTTTGATGTTATAAATTGGGAAACTTGGGATGGCACCTGGCAATTTGATGGCAAATAAACGATAACTATTCTGAATGATCTATTAAGAATATTGATGATGAAACTTTAAGCTGATACTTGATATCATACCCGTCATTATTGTCTTCTCTGAACAAACCAGAATTCATACCATTGTCATTATTAAAATAAACTCCGCCTAAATTTTATGTTCCTTTTACAGATAATTATCTGCGTTTCAATGAAGTAGAATTTAGGTAATTGGGATAGATGAGCAAAACGCAAAAGCAAAATTACCTTCCAAGATGCCATTAGCAATTTTCAGTTACAATGTGTCACCCAAAGTTTCAAATGCGTATCAATTGTCACAGTGGTGATAAGGCTTTGATTGGTGGCGAGATAGATAGGACTGGCTTTAGATAATGTCACAGTGCATTTTGGACGTTTCTGGACGTCTTTGTATCACCTTTATTTCAAATTTGCGCTGTTTTTAGACTGGTTTCAGATCATCAGATTTTTGGGAGGGGTCATCAGATTTTGTGGACTCGCAACTGGAGTGCAAGGGGGCCGATCATGGTTAGCGTGTCGGTCTGATCTGAGTCTATAATAAGAACCCGAAAGTCTTTATTGAGTGGTTGGAGGACAACTCCCTTACGAGCCGGATCGTACTGTATCCTTTTCAGGGTAATGCCTCCCTCGAATCTGACCGCGCAGATTCTACCGTCTGTGTTCTCCCAATCGTACTGCTTTTTGATCAGCACAATATCCTCATGGAGTATCTGCGGCTCCATACTGGCACCATTAACCCGGAAGGCAATGTAGGAGTCCGTTCCATGTGGAAGATACCTGGTTGGAACTTCGACAGAATCCGCCGGAACATAGTCATCTCTCACAACTACCGGTTCTCCAGCGGATATTTCCGCCACGATCGGGAACATGGAAGTACGCACGTAAGTTCTATCAAAATCATTGACTAAGGTGGGCTTGCCATCGATGACCTGCACCTTCTTAGTAGTCTTCACATCGGGTCCCAGTTCCCAGGGAGCCTGGATGAACATACTGCCTTCTGCTCTTAAGAGCCAGTTTACATTGATCCCATTCTCGACCAGTTTTGCCAAGAATTCCGACTCTGGATAACGGGCGTTACTCTTGTATCTCGCCATAGAATTGGTAGAGATACCAAACTTTTTTTCAAACTCATAATTCTTCAAATTCAATGCTTTTACCAGCATTCCGAGCCTTGTTCCAATGTCTTCTGCCTTCATTTCTCCCCCTTCAGGGCATATTTTCGCTTGACTCTTGCCCAATGGGTATTATAGTGTATCTGTGAACAATGTAAATACCCAGACGGTTCACGTCAAGAACTAAATTTTATAGTGTGATTTGGCGGCGGATTAATCCGGCGGTCTCAGGAGTTTTTCAAATAGTGCCGATTCTGGCAGAAAGGACTTCCCAAGTTATTGCAGGTCAGTTATGTAGAGACCAACAATAATATACTGGAGGCGCTTATGAAAGCGACCACTTACGAGACAGACGAGCAGGTGAGAAAAAGCAAGCACTGTGACAATTATAGCACTGTGACAATTGTCACAGTGCTTTCCGTTCGGGAAGATAATCCGCTAATGCTGACTACAAGACGCTTTGAACGGTGTGACAATAAAAACAGGCAGAAATATGTCACAGTGGTACCCCGAAACCAGACCACTGTGACAATTAAAAAACCGGTAATTGTCACAGTGCTTATAGCGGTAACTGAGTTTTATTCGAAGAGGCTGAAAATGAGCAAACGTAAGATCAAGGCGGTATGGCTGACCGTCGAGCGGGTGGCAGAGCTAATGAACTGCTCCACCCGTACCGTATGGAGATACGTAACCAGCCACCAGATCAAGGTATATAAGCAGCAGGTGCAGATCGGCAATACGAAGGTAAACAAGTCCTTCCTGCTGACCGAGCCTGACACCCTTCAATTGGAGATGAGCGACTGTGAGAGCAGGAACATCCTGCCTGGCAAGTTCGTGGAAATGCCAATCGAAGTGGACGGCAAGCGGATGAATAGCGCTTTGATCTACCAGTATGTCAAAGTTGAGGATCAGAAGGGTGGTTATTATGAAGCCCTATGACTTCAGTATAGAAGAGTACCGGGAGTTCTTAGATGAGCAACTGCCTAATCGGGGCAGAATGCCACTCTTGAACGAACTTAACTTCCGCAGAGGCAGGAAGCCCAAGCAGGAATCAGTCCCGGTTACCAGAATGGAGCAGACTGATCCCAGTTCTATATATAAGGAAGCTGAAGACGGCTCGGATGGCGCAGACTGTTTTGAATCACAGACTCTCCCAGCAGTAGATAGTCAACCCGATCAAACAGATCAATACATCGACTTCACTCCCTATGAGCAGGTCTATACTAAGTTCGATGGCGAGGCGAAGCTCTATGGTCACTTCTGCACGATCGTGCTCAATCGCCTGGCTGACTGCGAGTCCAAAGTATCTGAGTGGGAAAAGATCGCCACTGAATACAATAATGGAACTCTGGTGCCTGAGCTATTCAGGATGCGTGGTAAACGCACCGAACGGGCACTGCGACTCTGGATTGAACGCTATCAGGAAGCACAACAGGATATGTATGCTCTGATCCATCGTGGACGTAATAAGGAACACAAGCGCAAGGTAACCGATCAGGAGAGCGCATTACTGTTACAAGTACTGCTGCATCCCAATCAGGTAACGATCGGTTCGGCGATCTCGGCACTCAAGTCCAAAGCCAGGATGGGTTGGATTGAATCTCCCTCCAGTGTCCCAACCTTGAGACGCTGGTGCACGGAATGGGCAGAGGATAATCCTGCTATCTGGAGTCAAACCCGGAAAGGCAGTAAGTTCGTAGCCGAGCATATCATCAAGACCATCATCCGGGACAATATCCTTGATGTGGGAGAAGTATGGGTAGCTGATGGTCATACCCTAGCTTTCGATATCTACAATCCTAAGACCGGGAAAGCCCAACGCATGACCATGATCATGGTACTGGACTGGGCAAGCCGCTATCCCGTGGGAGCCTCACTCGCCTTTACCGAAGATAGCCAACATATCCAGATCGCCTTCAGAAATGGCTTCCTCAATACATCCCACTGGCATCAGCAAGCTGATTCCAGCGGGAACCCTGTACAGACCCGCCCACCCTTCGCTGTACTGCCTAAGTTCGTATATCTCGATAATGGCAAAGCCTTCAAGAGCAAACTCTTTCATGAAGCCTGGGAATCGCATGATCTGGAGATAGAGATGGGTGGCATCTTCCCCAAGCTCAACATCGGAGCCCAGTTCGCAGAGAGCTATAATGCCAAAGCCAAAGTGATCGAACGCTTCTTCAAGACTTTCCAGGAGCAGTTTGAAAGGTTCATCTCCAGCTTCCGGGGTTCCTGTATCGATAACAAGCCTGCTCCGCTGATGCGTAACGAGAAGTGGGCTCAGAAGCTGTATCAAGCAGTCCCACCCACCATCGAGGAAGCGATGCAGATGATCGGCTTCTATGTCAGATACGTTTATGGTGAGACCCCGCATGGAGGATTAGGTGGCAAGACACCCTGGCAGGTCTTCAGTTCCGCTCCTCTGCCGGAAGACAGACTGGTGCAGCCCGGTAAACTGAACTTCATGATGCTGAGTGCCGAACGCAAAGCAGTCCGTAACGACGGCATCGTCTTCAATAAGCTCCGCTACTGGCATCCTGCCTTGATCGACCTGATCGGCAAGCCTGTGATCTTCCGCTACGATCTGGCTGATGCCAGGTGGATACTGGTCTATGATACCAAAGATGTATTCATCTGCCAGGCAGAACTACGGCAGACCCAGCATCCGTTCATTAAGCTGGCGATGGATCAGCCCATGGCACATAAAGCCCTCAAACAGGAATACACCTATATCAAGAAGCTGCAGCGCAACACCGAACAACGCTCCAAGCTCTTCGTAAAGAAAAACCAGGAAACGGTGGATGCCCTGCTTGAGCCGTATCAGCGGTTAATAGCCGCCAGTGAGAACCCCACCTTTATCCAACCGCCTGCCCTGGAAGCTCCTGAGCCGGGTCCGGAGCAGTTCATTGCCAACCTGGAGCATCAAGTAACCAAGCTTCTGGAAGACAGACCGGAACCACAAGTGCCTGAACATGAGAAAACGGATGTAAACGATACCAATGATGAAGATCAAACCTCCGATCCCGGCATCGCCCTCAATGACAGCTTCAAAGAGATGTGCGACTTCATCGGCATCAAGCAAGCAGCCAAATGATCACGATTAAAATTAAGGAGATACAATGAAACAAGGTCAACTGATTAAAACCAGCAACGTAGCCAAAGCCGATGCCACGATCAAGTTCCTGCTCAACCGTCCCAAGCTGGAGATGGTGGGTCTGGGACTGATCTATGGCAAGCCCGGACTCGGCAAGACCACCTATGCCAACCGTATGGCTTTCAGTAACGGGTACATCTATATCCGGCTGGAAGCAACCACCACCCCCAAGTCCTTCGCAGTGCAACTGCTGACCTCACTCTACCGACGCTTTCACTTAGGCGAATACATTCCGGTGGGCACTGCCAACAACCTCTTCAAAGCCTGCCTGCAGGTCTTGGAAGACCATGAAGACACCGTTATCGTGATCGATGAGATCGACTATGCCTTCCGGCTGCCTCAGTTACTCGGAGCAATACGGGATATAGTGGATGAGACACTGACCGTGGTGATCCTGGTCGGCATGCAGAATGCCAAGGACAAACTCAATATGATCAATGAGTACTACTTTGACCGCTGTAACAGCTTCTGTGAGTTTGGATCGCTAAACAAAGCTGACATCAAAGCCATCGCTACCCAGGTGATGGAGGTCAAGGTCAGTTCCGAGATGGTGGAGATCATCTATCACCAGTGCGCGGGTAACCTGCGTAAAGCGATCAAGCTGATGCATACCCTGGAGATGGCGATCAGCAAGCAACCCGATATCCCACTCTCTCAGGTCAACTTCAGAGCGATACTATGAGCATCCTTGAACTGGTGGAAAACTTCATCGACCACTACAACAAGCCCTTCTCGGCAGAGACGCTTGCAGTCATGATCCAGAAAAAACCAGATGAGATTGTACCTATCCTGGATAGCTTGTTAGCCGATAAGCGCATCAGGCTGATCAGCCAGACAGAACTGATCTATGCCCGGGCTAACCGCTACCAGGCTCAGATCGGTTATCAGCACTACAAGGGCTGGACCTTTGACCAAGGCGCAGCCCACCAACTGCTCGATGTCCTGGAACAGGGCAAATACAAGTCCATCCGGGACATCGCCTTGGCAGTCGGCAGATCAAGGCAGTGGGTCTATATCTACCTCGAAGCCCTGGCTTCCATTGAAGTGATCGACTTAAGGAGCTACGTCTATGTGGTCATCTCCCGCAAGAACGTGCCCAAGATCGGCAGAAAAGTAAACAAAGGCATCCTGAGCATGCTCCGCAACCTGAACAAGGTACACGCGCACAGGATAATAACTTAACCATCAACCCCAGCAAACGAGGGTATTACTATGACGAAAGAACAGAGAGAACGCTACCTCCGGCAAGATATCCATGCCATGCGGGTCAAGAAGTTCAAATGGTCGGAAGATGACCTGAAAGGACTGCTCAAATACTTAGGTCTGGGTGACTCGCTGACCGCCCTGGATGAACTGATCCTGACCGAACTCAAGCTGATCCTGATGCGGGTCAGACTCACCAACAAACCTGATGAATACACCTACGACAAACAGGGTATGTACATGCATTCCCTGATGAAAAAAGCCAAATGGGACGAGTACAAACTCAGAACCTTCTTAATCACTCACTACCGCAAAAGCCACTGGAACCTGCTGACTAAAGACGAACGCAGAGCCGTAATCGCCATGCTACAGAACTACATCAAGAAAGCACAAGCAGATCAAAAAGAAAGCAACTCAAATCAGAATAGTAACGAAAACTACAATCATAAGGAGACATCTAATGGAAACCCCCAAGACCCCCAAGCCTAAGAAGACCGCCGACCGTACTAAGACTGATGCTAACGGACAGAGCATTCCCATCTCGATTATCAAACCGGAAATCCTCAAGCAGGATGCCATCGTGAACAAGACCATCGAAAGAGCCAAGAAACTGCAGGAACGCATCATCAGAGATAAAGCCAAACTCTTTGAGGAAGTGGAACTCTACCTGGAAGAGGTAGCTGAGAAGAACGGACTGGAATGGAAAGGCAATGCCATCCTCAATAGCTTTGACGGACAGAACCGGGTGGAGATCAGGTTCAAAGAACGCATCCAGTTCGGCATCGAACTCCAACTCGCCAAGCAGAAGATCGATGAGTGCCTGAAAGAGTGGTCAGCCGACTCCAATGCCAACCTCAGAGCTATCATCAGTGAAGCCTTCCAGGTGGATAAGAAAGGTGAGATCGCCAAGTACCGTATCCTGCGCCTGCGTAGATACAACATCAAGGACACCGTCTGGAAGGAAGCTATGGAACTGATCGATCAGGCGATCCAGGTCGTATCCACTAAGCAGTATATCACCTTCTACGAGAAAGATGAGTCCGGACAACAGCGTCAGATCGTGCTCAACTTCAGCACCCTGTAGACAAGAATGATTGGTATCCTAATGCAAGTGGATTTGAACTAAATACGGGAGAATGAATAATGGCACCTATGAATACCAATACTGCAGAGGAGATAAAACCGATGAGCGTCTTCAATGACGAACGTAACTACCGCACGGATGAGATAGCCGATATCCTCCGGGTCGACCGTTCCAGTGTTTATCGCTGGATACGGGACATAGAGAACCCTCTGCCTGCCTTCCGCACCAAAGAAAATGGTCAACTGCGCTGCAAAGGCAAAGACCTAAACGCTTACTTAGATAAATACAAGGTACGCCCTGAGTATGAGTAACGCTCTGGAGTTCCGTATCAAGCGGGACAACTGCAAGGAAACCTATCTGAACGGTAAGACCGATCCCACTGAGCTGGCGGTGATCTTCGGAGTTTCCGATATCACCGTCCGCAAGTGGATCAAACAGAGCAAATGGGACGAGCTGTTCAAGGAAGAGCGCAAACTCGACCATGAAATAGGTATCGCCCGCAAACGAGCACTCATCCAGGCACTTAGAGAATATGCTAAGAATCCTGCAGACACCGCTCTGCAGAGCCTCGTAAGCCTGATCAAACAGAACCAGAAAGACTCTGAGCCTGCAAAGGAGCTAAACGACTATATCGTGCGCTTCCTGGATCAGGTGACTGACTTCATGATTGAGAAAGGTCATGAGACTATGTTGAAACAGTTCCAAGGTATAGTCTTAGACCTTGCCGAGTACTTAAGAGTCAGAAATGGATAATATTACAACCACGGACATGGTTGCCTCCAAACCTACAGACCTGCCTACCCTCCAAACCCAAACCTACCAAGCGGAGCCGTCGCCTCCGGCTCCGCACTTTCATGGTTACCCTCCTGACCCCGGTTATGTCTAAGAAGTTCATTCAGCGGCATAACAAAGCACTGGCGGAGATCGCATCCAAAACGATCTCCGTCTTGCCTTTTATAGACGATAATCCTGAAGCCAAGACTGACAGGATCAAGCGTACTAACGGAGATGGCTGGGATGCCTTCTCGTTCTTCTGCCATACCTACTTCCCACACATCTTCCCACTACCTTTTTGCCCAGCACATGAGACTATGTTCGATGAGACTGATAAGGGCTCAGGCATCATCGGAATCACAGGTTTTCGTGGGCTGGGCAAAACGGTACTCATGGGAGTTGTCTATCCTATCTGGATGATCATCAAAGGTGAACGCTACATTATCCATACTGCAGCAGACTCTGATCTGGCACAGGAACGGACAGCGTTTACTTTGCATGAGCTGCAGAACAATAAACGGCTCACTATGGATTATCCTGAGTTGCAGCCGATGGATGCCTTTGATCTGGACTTCTACCTCAAGAATAAAGCCAGGATCAGAGCCAGAAGTATCAAGCAGTCTCATCGTGGAACTATTAATCCCAAGACTGCCAAAAGACCGGGATTGATCGTTTGTGATGATATCGATAAAGAAGAGAACATGGGCAACCAGTCCATTGGTAAGAGACGCATGGAGAAGATCACCCAGGAGCTTGCCGGAGCTCTCTCACCTGAGGGAAATGGCAAGATCGTCTGGCTCGGTAACCTGGTACATCCCAATTACTCCATCTGTCAGTTTCAGGAGATCATATTAGGCGATTTACGGGCAGATAATCCAGAATTAGACGTTACATACCAGATTGCTTTAAAGACCCACCAAAAGGCGATATTGCGCTTCTCTCTCGAAGATATACATGGTCAGTCTATCTGGGAAGAGCAATACCCCACTGCCACTTTGCCAAACCTGCGAGCCAAGTTCGGTTTTACAGGCTATCAGAGGGAGATGCTTGGTCAGCCGGTAATTGAAGGTAACATCTTCAAGAACCACTGGTTCACCAAGTATAGAACCTTACCAGAACCATCGCAGATGAAGCGGGTTTGGCTCTATGCCGATCCTGCCTGGGGAGAGAAGGGCTGTTACAAGGCAGTTATCTCTATAGGCTATGATGGTAACCATTTCTATGTGATCCATGTCTGGATACGTCAGACTGAGAACACCAAGTTCTTCAGATACTACTATGATGCCTATCAGGAGTTGGATCGCACTTACAGAGTGAAAGCCAGAGCAGCCTGTGAAACCACCTACGGACAGGCTCGCATCCTTGCCGACTTCGATCGGTGGGCAACTGATAACCATTTGCCACCCATCAGTCACAGAATCAAGCGTATTGATAACAAGGATAACAAGAACCTCCGCATCGAGAGAACCGAGACCATCATCGAGACCGCCAAGGTGCTCTTTCCGGAGGGACAGGATACACCCACTCTCATCAGTCAGTTCCTTACCTATCCTGATGGCTATATCGATGGCTGTGATGCCTTGGCTGGCTGTCTGGAGAGGTTCTCTGAATACGATATCGGCAAGAACAGGGTAAAAGTCCGGAGATTCAGTTTCTGATGAACTACTATGATCAGCTTATGCTTGAGTACTACCGGGTCCTGAACAATGCCTGGAAAACTGAGATCAAGGATGCTACGCGACTTGCCATCCTAATACTGAGTGACCTGCCCCGAGCCGAGAAGCTTAACAAGGACTCTATAGATAAGCTTATGGGCATCATCAATACTCAGTTGGGAGATGACTTCGCAGCACTGGTCAATGAGCCCACCAAGGCGATAATAGACCGCTGTGTGCGGCTCGGACTGAGGGACACCCAAGTGCAAGCTCCGACCAAGACCAGCATCGGGCTCTGGGGCATCGAAGATCAGCATCTCTCATCCACCATTCAGAAGCAGCAGTTGTTCTGGATTGGCAACCACTTCGATGCTGATGTCAGGCAGAACTTCGCAGACACCCTCTCCAAAGCAATTGAGCAGGGCTATACCAAAGAGATGCTGGCAGATACTCTAAAGCAACAGTTTGGTGACATCGCAGAGAAGTCATCCCACTACTGGCAGGGACTGGCAGAGCACACTGCACTGAGAATCAGAGAGTTCGGAAGGTTGCAGGGCTACAAAAAAGCCAAAGCCAGATACTATAAACTTGTGGTGATCCTGGACGACCGTACCAGTGATATCTGCCGGGCTCTGGCTGCCCAAGATAAAATTTATCCCCTAAACGATGCCGTAGAGGTGATGGATAATCTGATGGCTCTGGATACCAAGTCCAGCAGCCTGGATGATGCAAGAGAGTACATCAAAGCCCTTGCACCTTGGATCAAAGATGATCAGATCGAATACGACTCAGAGATGAACCCGGTAGGTGTATCCAGAGCGTATACTCCTTTTCCACCGTTTCATTGGAAGTGTAGGACTACAACGGAGATCACCTTCTAATCCTCCCTTGTTGTATCAATTGCTCCTAAATAATGCTGCATAAAAAAAACGCTTCTGCTATTATCTCATTATCTTGAGGTGCTCTTCGAACGAATGGAACATATCTCCAGATTTTTGCCTTAGTTTACGACCCATTTCTGTGCCAGATATCTTCTTTTGCAAATAGTCCACCAGATCAGGAAATCTCGATTCGCTGATATAGTCCCACTTTGACCCGAATTCTTTGTTGATATTTGAATATATTACAGCAGGCTTGAATACTCGGCCTTTCCGGTCTCCCTTTGCAGCCAGCTCGTTAAATCTATCAATTAAGTATCTTATGTAGCCACGCATTTCGTTGTTAGTGCTAATCGTGCCAGCAATTGGAACAGAGCCAGTACTGCCATTCTTTGTGTTTTTAATAATTATGGTATTGTTCTGTGTCCCAGAACCAGGAGAGAGTACCACATTGACTTGCTGTGCTTCGATTTTACCTATGTAGCTGTGGTTGGTCACCATACCCACAATGCCTTTGCCTGCTTTTTGAATCTTCCACTGAGCAAAGCGGATAAACTTCACATAGTCATCCTGCAGCATTTTCGAATTCGCTTCTCCCAATGGCATCCCATCCACCTTGTAATAGCTGGTAGCCCCATCTAAATCCTGTTTAAGTAGTTGCTCTGTCCATTCATTGGTATTCTCACTATTAACACTATAGGGTGGATTGCCCAGGATCACAAGCACCGGCTCATCCTGTTTGACTTTATTGGCAAGCAGGCATTCTTCTGTAATCTCGTGAGTAAATGGTGTCTCTATTTGGGCAGGTAAATCCTTTTCCAGTGTATTTGATAGATAGAGTTTGAACCTTTCATCCTCAGCCATTTGGTAGCCAAGTTCATCCAGCAGATAGCTGATTTTCAGATGTCCTACAGTGTAGGGTGCCATCATCAGTTCCAAGGCATAGAAATGGGGAATGATGTGATGCTTGATCATTTGTTTGATACTGCCGGAACCGTACTTGCCTGTATATTCATGCACTGCCAGTTTGATGGCTTCTGCCGGAAAGGTAAGTGTACCTGCTGCCGGGTCAAGTAAGGTAACGGCACTGTCTGCCAGTCCATCTTTGAGGCTAAAATGAGATTTGAGGATGCTGTGGATGGACTTGACGATGTAGCGCACCACAGGTTCGGGTGTGTAATATACTCCCCGCTTTTCCCTGAGGGTCGGGTCGTATTCTGAGAGGAACGTCTCGTAGAAATGGATGATGGGGTCACTGCCCTTGCCTTCTTTGTAATAGACATGTAATATCTTTTTGATGTCCGTCACACAGAGGATTTCCGCAATGTCATCTATCAAAACCTCCAGTGCTTTGGGTGGTTCATCATACGAGATGAACTTAAAGATGCTCTTAAGCACTCCGAGGGTATTGGGGATGTATTTGTAAATCAACTCACGATTGAAATCACCTTCAGATTTGGTGCGGGCTGCAAAGATGCCGTAGGTGAGTGTTTGGGCATACAGGTCGGCAAATTGCTCATGGGTCAGTTTATTGATCAGCAGACGTTTGAAAGAATCATAGAATCCCAACAAGACTTTCTTACCCTGTCGCTCCTCCTCTGCCAGTTCTATAGCGATAATCTCGTCCCGCAGGAAGCGCGTGCGCTTGGCAAGCTCTTTGGCAAGTGACTTTGGATTGTCTATAGCAGGCAGTGAGAAGGCAAAGTAACGTTCTAAAAGGTAACTAAACTGCTCTGCTTGCTCAAGTGGAGGAGTTTTATGCAAAGTAATAGCATTAGATGCCCTGCCAATCAGTGCAGAGCAGATCAAAAGCCCATGCTGATATAGCCGGAACTCATAGAAATTGGTCAGGATCAGATTGGGAAAGACTTTCAGATAACGTTTCAACTGGTCGGACGTTTCTATCTGGTCAAGATGAAGTACACTAGGAGCTTTGGCTTCTATGTAACCAGTTATGTGGTTTTTACCGTCCCACACCCGGAAGTCTGGATTCCCGGCTTCAGTGGCTTTGGGTAGAATAGTGATGTCAGGCTTTTTCTTATTCGTTATTTCAGCATATTGCAGGAGCAGAGTCTTGATGTGCTCATAAAAGCTCTCTTCCCGGGCATCACCCTGGTTCAGAGTGGCTTGCAGATTGGCAAGGTACTGTATGAATATTGCTTCCGCCATAGTATCTAATCCTTTTAGAAATAGTCACATGTATAATTATAGGCTACTTGATTTCTTAATTAATCATATACATTTGCCTGCACATCGCAGCTTAAGAAAATAACACACACTGAAGGAAAGTGACCAAAAGCTTGAAATGTAACATCGGTGGCTTATGCAGATGGTATTTGAAAATAGTACGCCTTGGCATATGAAGTTGGCGCGCATATACCGAGTCTTTCTTCCCTCGATTGCAGAAAGGGCAACCCTGCTCTTAAACTTACCGCTGTAAATGCTGCGTCTCTTCATTTGAAGCTCCCTGACCGTACTCTCTTCATCGTGTGGTTACTGTCAAGTACGCTTTATTGGGCTGTCCTAACAATCGAATCCATTATACAAAAAGAGTAAATTACAGACAATTACTCAGCAGTCCCAATAACTGTATTCTCGTTTAAACAATGTATTAACTTCTGATATAGGCCTGGTTGATTAACAAGATCATCATGAGAACCGCATTGCGTTATGTGCCCTTCTTCCATTACATAGAAATTGGACGCCAATGAACACAGAACGTTTACTTTGTGTGTAATCAACAGCCCCTTCTTCCCTTCTATCTTGCTCTTCAATATATGCATTAATTCCTTCTCATTTAATAAGTCGATATTAGTGAATGGTTCATCAAGAACTACGAAATCATAATATTCTCTTATTAAAAATCGCCCCAAAATCAATCTTTGTTTTTCACCGCCAGAAATGAATGCACCATTGCTTCCAAGCTTTCTTCCCTTTAGCTTATTCAAGCCTAACAACTTGACTGCATCATCAAGCCTCTGTTTAATAACATAATTCTGTTCAAAACATATCTTACTCACATCAGGTACAATAATCTCAATATTGTCAACGAGAAATTCAATGTATTTCTGAAATGCATTATCGTCAGATTTGGTCTCAGAGTAGTTGTACAATCCAATTAGTTCTAAACTAGGTAATAAATGGGAGAATTGTTCAAGCCATTTCTGAGTTTTCTTGAACCCTTTTTCTTTGTACTTAAACGGAAGTGTTAACAAGATGTCTCTAAAATCATTCTCAATTGAACAAATAATTCCATCACAACTATTATGATCGATTACTTGCCTATTCATTATCAGATTAAACTCCATATCCTGATCAAATATTTCCATATCTTGTGGCAGCATGTTAATTTTAAACAAATAATACTTTATTGGCAGCATATCGATGTTGATTCCATCAATGGATATAACCCCTTTATCGAGTCTGATATCTCTGCAAAGGGCACGGATTAATGATGTCTTTCCTTCTCCAGATAGGCCGACTAATCCAGTAATACCTTCGCGAAAACTTATTGATAAATCACTGAGGACGTTATTATCTTTTTCATATGAACAATATATTTCAATCAGATTAATCTGTTGCCAATGCCCCAGTGGTATGCATGAGGGTACATCGCCATTATCTTCAGTATGGTTTAATTCTATTTGGTATAGTCTTTTAATGCTAACAGCAGCATATCGATATCTTTGAATAGTACTAATAACATTATTGACGGGATTAACAATTATTGAATAGTATGAAATCATAGCTAAGAGCATTCCATAAGTTATCACTTGTTTCTCAAGTAAACCCAGAGAAATAACTAGTATAACAATGAAGCCAATCCCCTTCAACAATTCATTTAATGCTGATGGTATTGTTTGCAAATTCAGAATTTTTAAAAACCCTTCTTGCATTTTGATGTAGCTCTGACGAAATACTCCCTCAATTCTACTGCTAATAGATAATGTTCTTACAATACTATTATTCGATAACTGGTCAATTAGGTTTGAGTACATCTCTCCCATTGAATTGCGATTAATGCTGTAAGCACATGCTTGTTTCTTTGAAAACAGTAGACTTATACAAATAGATGCTACAATGTAGCCAAGACAAACAATGCTAAATGCTTTAGACCAGCTCAACACAATAAAGAAAACAATTATAGATTGTAAAACGCTAAATACTAAATCAAACAACGATAGATTAATAACTGACTGAGTTATGGCACTAACATCACTGAATAGCATATCGGCATATTGACCACTACCCCACTGGCTTATTCTGTTCTTTCTTTGATTTATTACTAACCTATAGTAATAGAAAAAAAGAGTTCTATCTATACTAAGTTTAACTCTATTATATAGCTGATTACTGAGCAAACTAATTAATGGGCCTCCAATCTGAGTTCCCATAAATATCAATAGATACAATAAAACTATACCATCTCCAGATAATACAGAGTCTAAAAGCTTCTTTTGAAATAGAGGCGATATAACTTGAAAAATGTAGAGAAAGGAATATACAACTCCGATACTGAAGAATACGATAAAGTACCTGGTCTTTAAACGACTAATTATTCTAATAATGTTTTTCATCATACTCCTAATAATTAAAGTAAAGTAGAGGTTTCACCTCCACTTTACACTGGATCAAGTATTCGGTGGCGGACAGCCGCATAGGAATGAACATAATGTGGTGCATAAGCCATAACATCCAATATAGCAACCTGTACTGGCTCTTGTGTCCATTACGGTTCCACTAGCACTTCCAACATGTTCAACTGCATTAACCATGATGACCATTTTTACCTCCTTTAAGGCTAAAATTCATAGCCTTGAGTTACGTGAGCATATGATAGACAGAACGTTCCATAACATGGCAAAACCTTTTCCCATACTTGAGATAGTTAAGAGGGCAACCACCATAGCATACCGGGAGTCTGATACATGATAAACACTTGTCATCCTTGAATGGGTTGTGATCCAGGTAATTTACTAGATTAACGAGGTTGCACACCATATATCCATCATCATTTATGTGCCCAATTTTATCGGATTCAATACTTTTGTCACTTCCACATTTCCAAATAGACAAATCAGGATAGATGTGGAATATATTCAATCCCCCATCACCTTCACAGTATTTGTAAAAGCCTGGAATTTTCACTGTATCAGAAATCTTGAAGCCCATAAGTTTTGCTTTTGCAGTGAACAATTCTGAATTTAATATGTTTGTATTCTTCTCGCAAAAAGCGTCGGTACTGAAAATTGGCCTGCATAGAACCTCAATTATCTGTTTTTCATCGTCGTTGAATTGACTAAGAAACGCCTCTAGCTCATTTACAGTGTTGTTAAACAAGTTCAATCTTATCACTATCTTGGTGTTGCTTTTGTTTTCAATAATTATTTTCATCATATTTTTCAGGTTGGCATAGATAACGTCATAGGTACCAGATCCATCTTTTAACCTTTTTAAAGTGTCATGTTTAACCTTCCCCAGTCCATCAATAGTAACTTGAACTATGTTGATACTATACTTGTTAATCAGTATATCTAACACTTCATGATTGAGCAAGTAGCCGTTAGTGATAACACTAGTTTCCAACTCAAAGTGGTACATGTTCTTAAGTTTATATACCCACTCATAGGTATCTTTTATTAATGACCACTTAATCAGAGGTTCTCCTCCGAAGAATGTCAATGTTAGCTTGCGTTTATCTTGAAGGTTGACTTGTAAGAATTTTTTAAATATTTCAAACATATCTGTCGACATGTCTGCTTCTTTATCTTTATGCTGGAAACAATAGTTGCAGGAACAATTACATATCAATGTCTGCAATAAGACAATTTGCATAATATCAGTTCGGTGCATTGAAGCCGAGTATGCATACTCGAGGATTTTCACCTCGTTAACGTTATCTTCTACTACGAATCCATTAGAACAAAGAGCAGAGACAAATTCTGGTGGTAGTTCTTGGTTAGAATTTGGATCGGCTAAGAAACGCCTGATGCTTGAACTATACTTTTCGTCAATCTCACAGACTGACTTTGTGTATGTGTTCATTAGAAAGAGTTTTTCATCTACACTTTCCCACACATTATAGAAGCTCTGTTTTAACATAAGTTCACCTCGACCACAATTTATAATCAATCAGTTTTCAACACTTTTGCATACGCAAATCTTAATAAATACCAATTTACTTTATTAGTCTCATTTAAACGACGTCATGATTTCTGTCAATAACAATTTCTGTCGCATCCTTATGCATCCGTATTTGTGTTAATACAGGGTCATGGCTTCCTTGCTCCAGATAGAGTATCCACTACTACTCGCAAGGAGATACGATGGAAGCCACATTGTTGGAACGAATCAAAGAACAACTGATTAGACACGAAGGTCTGCGGCTAAAGCCATACCGCTGCACTGCAGGTAAACTGTCCATCGGCATCGGGCGCAATCTCGATGATTGTGGTATCTCCCAGACCGAAGCCTATGTACTCTTGGAGAATGATATCCAGAACTGCGAGAAGCAGATACTGGATGAGATACCTGAGATATACAATGGTTTGGATGAAGTCCGCAAGTCGGTGCTTCTGAACATGTGTTTCAACTTGGGTATAGGTGGGCTACTTGAATTCAACAACACCCTGGCTTTCATTGCTGCCGGGGACTGGGAAAGGGCTGCCAATGGCATGCTGGCTTCTAAGTGGGCGAAGCAAGTAGGTCGCAGGGCGATAGAACTGTCTGAACTGATGAGGAAAGGTAAGTGATACCGATTCCGGTCGAGATAGATGCCATGCTGGCTATACTTAATCTCCCCAAGGAGATGGGTGATAACGGCATCTTCAAAGAGCACCGGACACTAGTTCTGGAGATGGTTCGATATGTCGTATTACCTGAGCATTATTCCCGGGCTACCCAGGAAGACATGCCGGAGGAAGAGCCCTTTCTGGTCTCTTTTCGTTTTGGGTTCTGTTTCCTGATGCTGCACAGTACTTGTGAGTTTCTCAATTTGAAGACCCTGGGCGAGGGCATAGTCAAGACTGTAGGATTAGACCAGTCTGCCACCGAACTGCTGTCAGGGAGCGAAATAGACGCATTCAAAGCCAACCTGGAACTGAGAGCACTGACCGGGCTTCGGGAGTATCTCAATCCTGCTGGTTTACAGAGACTGGATGAACTGAAGCCCAGACCTGCACGGGCTATTAGGGTAGGAGTGATCTGATGCCTGAAAACTATACCACTCCTGATGAATTGATGCGGGAGATCTACCTGGCTATCTATGCTGCTTTGGAGAGCCGACTGCATCTGATCGGTTCGGTGATCGATGCCGAGTCCCGCAAGGAGATATTGGCACAGCATATCTACGACAAGGGCGACTTCTATGGCAATACAGGCTATCTGGTAGAGACAAACCCTTCAGCTATGATCCTGAGAGTAGGCTCAAATGTCAAACATGAGCCATTCGTTTTGGGCGGTAAAGTGCCTTCCTGGACTCCGATCGCTCCCCTCATCGCCTGGGTCGAACGCAAACACCTGTCTTGGACTGATAAAGAGACAGGCAAGCTGTTGACCGTAGCCGAGATCGCTTATCTCATCCGGGGCAAGATCAAGCGGGAAGGCATCGCTGCCCGTAATGTATTTGCTCAGGTTATCGCCAACCGGGAACAGTGGATTTACCAACAATTGAACGATATAGAGGTCAGCCTATGACAAACCATGAACGATTCATAGCCGAAAGAAAACGGATAGAAGATGCGCTTAAGTTTTCCGATATCCCTACCATCCAATTCAACAAGGACGTGATCCCCAAGCAGTTGCCCTGCGCTATCGTGATCCTGGACTCAGAGACAGGCAAGAACGGTACTTCCAGACAGTTTACGAGTACCGACCTGGCATGGACAGTCTTCCTGATCGTCAATGCTCAGAACGTAGCCGATCCTGATTCTGACTTGTATATGCTCAAAGAGAAGTTCCGCTCTTTCTACCTGAAGCTGATGAACCGGGACCTGCCCAGTGTGGAGTATTATACCAGCCGCATCGATGGCACTAGACTGGTCAGGATCGCCAAGATCGACCTGTTGAAAGTCGGTACCGGAGCAAGCTCTTGAGAGTAATGCGACTGGGTGGCTATAACCTGGCAATCAGTTCTGCTGCTGATCTCTTGGATACCAAGTACAAGCCAGAGCCGATTGATCTCTCCAAACTAAGCAGAGTCGGCAAGCAACTGGTCTCCAAGGCAGCCGAGACCAAGAAAGTAGTCTCTCAACCCTATTCGATGAGCAATCTGCTTAACCTGCTGGATACCGATGAGTACCACTCCGGTTGCATCGATGCCCTGACTATGGCTACCATTATGCAGTTCGTGTGCAAGAACAGCCAGGTTAAGTCCTGGATAGAGACAGCCGAGTTCCCTGCCTGTGAAGACCAAACCACTATCCTGGCAGAGATGGTGAAGTTCTATCTCGCCTGTGGAAATGGCTTCCTGATCAAGATGCGTAATGCCCAAGGTCAGTGGATGGGACTGGAGCGCATGCTGCCTTCAGAAGTGCAAATCGTGGAGAACTATGACGAGTTCGGCTTCTTCCGTCCAAACTATATCCAGGTAAAGAACAACCAGAAGAAGGACTTTGCCTATGCGGATGTGATCCACATCAAGAAGAGTACCCACATGTCAAATGCCTGGGGTCTGGCTTGCCTGCCCATAGCTATCAATATCGAAATACTCTCCGAGATCAAGACCTTCGACTACAACAAATTCAAGAACGGACTGATGATCGACTATTTCGTGATCGTGGAAGGTGGCACCCTGAGGGATGGCACAGTCACTGACGAGCAGGGCAATGAAGTCCTGACCGATGCCTATACCGAGATCGAGAAAGCACTCACCGAAGTCAAAGGTAATGCCAAGAGCCATTCCACTGTGCTGATCGAGAGTGAGAGCCGGGATGTAAAGATACGCCTTGAGCCACTCCGCCAGCAGGATAGAGAAGGTGGGTTCCTGAGTCTTAAGAAAGACCTGAGAGAAGGTATCTTTGCCTATCACCGGGTCCCGGCAAGGATTGTCTCCCAGCTTATCCCAGGGCAGCTTGGTGGTGATAACAAGAGCGATATGCTGATGTTCTACCACTTTGTAGTAAAGCCACTACAGAACCGCCTGGCACTAACCCTGGCAATAGAGTTCAACTTTGAATTCGGCTGGAATGTCACCCCGGACGACTTCAACTTCGGCAATCTCACAGAGAAGCTTCAGTCTGCAGATGACCAGCTCTTTATGCAGAACCGCAATCTATAACAGGAGTCACATTATGCAATATTTCAAACAGCAAATCAGCAACCAACAACCTATCACTAACCCTAAGGAGGTACAGTGAATATCTTCGGAAACAAGAGCAAGATCGTGCAGAAGGGAGAACTGTGCAACGTAGAGGTCGAGTTAGTCTCGCTCCTATTCGGAGAAATGACTCCCGCCAACCAGAAGGGCTTTGTGATCAAGAATGCTTCGGGTAGAAGCTTCGAACACAAGATCAACTCCACCAAGTTCAAGAGTGAGACATCGGGAACTCAGGGACGGCTTTACGTTACCCTGATGGAGCCGGATATCCAGGACAGCCAGGGCGACTTCTACTCAAAAGATGAGATACAGAAAGCCTGTGACCATTTCGCCAAGCACGGACTGGTCGGCAAGTGCGATGTGAACCACAACATGCAGCCTGTACCGGAGTTCTCTGTAGTGGAGAACTACATCCTCAAAACCGCTGACAAAGAGCATTTCCCGGACACTAAGGTCGGTGCCTGGGTGCAGGTGCTCAAGTGTGAGAACCTCAGCTCGGAACTCTGGCAGAAGGTCGAGAAAGGCGAGTTCAAGGGTGTCTCCATCTATGGCAGAGCCGATGACTATCGCAATGCCGAAGCCAGCTTGACCGAGATCAAGAATGAGCTCAACTCCTTGCGAAAGGTCGCTGAGCAGAACAACAATACCGACCTGCAGAAAGGGATCACAGCCATCTCAGAGAAGATAGCCGAGATCGAAAAGAGCAGCGGTAACGTCATGCTCGGTGATGCCATCCACAGCATCGAGAAGAGCCTCAAAGACCTCTCCGTAACCATGAGCAGAGCCATCTCCAAAAGCATCCCCGGTGAGCCGGATGAGAACAAGTCCAACGTTGACCGCGAAGTCACCATCGATGGTAACAAGATAGTAGTCAAAGCTTCACACCGTGAGATCTACAAAGGTATCTCTGATGTCGATTCCGGCAAAGCCATGAACATCCTGACTGCCAATACGACTTCTCTGTTTATTGATGAAGTGATCGGTTCCCAGCCCGGAGATACCCTATCCGATATCTCTGTCATCCCACTTCTGAAAGACGAGAAGATAGATGTGGGTCTGATTGATGACCTGGTCTTCAAGAACAGCCTGGATGGGGCTCTGACCGCTCAGGGAGTCTCCACAGCCGACCTGTCTGTCCCCACCGGGATACTCAATGCCGAGTTCACCTTAGGCAGAGACGTGGTCGAGTTCTATAAGGACAAGTACGGTGAGGATGCCTTCGGTGCTTATGTGGAACAGCATATCGCCAAGAAGACCGAGAAAGCCATGCGCCTGCTCCTGTTCAAAGGGGACAGAGCCAGTGGGACAGACAAGCTCAAAGCCTTAAACGGCATAATCAAACTCGCTACTACCGGTACTGATGTGACCGATATCGATAACGATACCTACGTTACCTTTGCCGAACGCTTTGAAGCTGCTCTGCTTAACTTCTCGGATGAGATACTGGAAGAGCAGGAGAGCTTCAAGTTCTATGTCTCCCAGAAAGACCTTATCCGTATCCGCAGCGAGATCGCCAAGCGTGAGACCGCTGCCGGAGACCGTCTCTTACTCGAAGGTGGTAATGTGTCCTTCGCAGGGATACCCGTCAAAGCCAGGCTGATGCCTGATGATTACATCGTCGGTGGTTTACCTAAGTTCATCATCATCGGTTACCGTACCGATGCCGAACTCAAGGTGGAACATCATGGCTCGGACTGGAAGTACCACTGGTACATCCGTATCCGTCCCGGGATCACTTACATCCCCAACTTCGTAAAGATCTTCCATGTCGTATAAGGAGGTACTAATGAAGATCACCGTCTTAGCTATCGTATTGATAGCCTTTCTCTGCCTTATCGCCCTGAACCTGTTTGCCCAGTACACCCTGCCTGTGGATAGCCGCAAGATTGCCATCCAGATGAACAAGGGTTTCTCTTGTATGACCTATAGTCCCGCAGCCGATACCCTCTGGAAAGCTATCGCTGTGCCATCTGGAACAGTGGAGGTGGTGCTTATCCCATCTACAGGTGGCATTGGAGTGCGAGCCGATAACAGCAATGCCAATAACTCCTATGCCACTGTCCCGGCAGGAGTACCCATCGTGATCCCAGTTTACAGCCAGAGAATCTTCTATATCCGACGGGCAGTTGCCGGAACAGCCAGTGTAGCCAACCTCATCTTCTATAAGCTATAAGGAGCATATATGGACTTCATCATCCAAAACCAAGCCTTCATCCTCGGACTGCTGACTACCATCATCGTCTGGATCATCTTCCGTATCACGGGCAAGAGCTTGGACAAAACCAAGATCAACTCGGCTCTGGCGATCATCCTGGACATCATCCAAGATATCAAGACCAATCCGGCTACCAAGAACCTCGATGACTATGCCAAGAAGCAGTTGGCAGTGGAGCGAGCCACCAAGAGCCTCCCTACCAAACAGACCAGCCTCGTCATGAAGGTGTTCGGCACTGTCGGGGGAGCAATCGAGTACGTCTTCCATAACCGCAAGTGGCTGTTCAGTATCGGTAAAGCCATCAAGGGAGTGTTCTAATGCCTCAGCCCATACAACCGCCTACCTATCCGGCTCCCATGGTGGAAACGGATATGTACTTCAATGCCCTGGTTGACGTGATGGTGGCAGATGATATCTACTTCGGGATAGGCAACTATACTGAAGGCGATATCACCACCCTCTATGCCAACCAAGGCGCAGTCAAGACCGAACTGAATACCAGCTTCGACCTGATGGGAGAGCTGGCTGAGAAACCCGGTAAGACCGACTCCAAGATCAACAAGCTCAAGACCCGCAATTATACCCTGCCCGGGAAGCGAACCAGCACTGCAGAACTGACCATCGTAGGTCTATCCAATAAGCAGAAGAACTTCCTGGAAAGCAGTAACTTCATGGGCAGGAACACCACTATCGTGGTAGTCTCCAAAGCCTTCGACCGGGTGGTGATCTTCAATGGTCTGCGCTGGACAGTCGACTGGTCGGGAGAGGCTGACGGGCTGTTCTCAGTAGTCATCTCCACTGAGTTCTCCGGTATCACCAACGGCAAGATCTTTGTCCTCAAGGACATTCCTGCAGGAACCTAACCATAACAACAGCTAAACAACCAAACAAGGATAAGAACATGGATTGCCAATGTAAACCTGAGATTAAAGACAAGATTGATAGTGTACATGAAGAGATCTACGGCAACGGAAACAGCAATAACTCATTGGTGACCAGAATGGCGAGAGTGGAGACCAACATGAAGATACTTCTGGGTGTCTCCACCTCCCAGTTCTTTATGCTGATCGGCGTTGCCATCAAGATGTTCTTCAACCAATAAGGACGGCACAATATGAAAACAGAACCCAAACTGAGTTACAAGCAACTGAGGCAGATCCTCAGCCTGGCCATCTCCAACCAAACACTGAAAGCCAAGCTTGAGGACTTCCTCTCCGGAAAAGTGACCAAAGTATCCGAGATCGAGATACTCCAACTCATCTCCGACTCAGAAGTCGATAAGGAGCTTATACGCATCATCTCCAACCAGGACCCGGATAATATGGATGCTATTGAAGCCTTGGAGTACATCTCGGCTTTTTTCGTCTATATCAGAGCCAACAGCGAGAAGTTCAAAGGTTGGCTCGGGAGTTTCGGATTAGCGGTCAAAACCAGTCCCGCTACTCCTACGAGAGGTTCGAAATGATCCTGCGTATACTGGGCTTCACCAATGAGGACTTCGACACCCTGACTCTGCCCGAGCTATATCTCAGGCTCTGCCTTGCTGACCCTAAGGGAGAAGCATAATGGATGCCTTAATCGGATGGATTGGAGGCAAACGCCTCCTGAGAAAGACTATCTCTCAATACGTTCCCCAGGATATCACAGGCTATATCGAGCCTTTCGGTGGTGCAGCTTGGATGCTGCTTTACAAAGAGAAGTGGGGAGATCTGGAGGTCTATAACGATCTCGACTATCGCCTGGTCAATCTCTTCCTGCAGGTGAAGTATCATCCTGATGAGCTGATCAAGGAACTGGACTGGTTAGTAGCCAGCCGCAAGCTGTTTGGTGATATCTTCAAGCAGGAAGGCTTAACCGAGATACAACGGGCTGCCAGGTTCATGTTCCTGATTACCAGATCATTTGGATCAAAGGGCGACAGCTTCGGCACCTCCCAGAAGCGGGGCACTTCCAGTATGTATAACCGTCTGGAACGCATCAAAGAACTGCACAGAAGACTGGATATGGTCATCATAGAGAACCTCTCCTATGAGAAGGTGATAGAGAAGTATGACACCAAGAGCAACTTCTTCTATTGCGATCCACCTTACATGCTGGGTTACACCTATGAGAACTCCAAGCAGTTTGATCACACCCAGTTAAGGGATATACTCAAGAAGATCAAGGGCAGGTTCATCCTCTCCTATGATGATAACCCGGAAGTATTGAAGCTATACAAGGGTTTTGATATCAAGCATGTCACTCGAACTAAGGGCATCAACCGCAAGGAAGGCAAGTCTGAGTTCAATGAAGTGATCATCGCCAACTTCAAGCTGGAGGAAGCATGAACTCAATCATTTCCTGGGTAGGTGGTAAAAGGCTGCTTCGAAAAAAGATACTGCCACTCATTCCTAAGCATGATATCTACTGTGAAGTCTTTGGCGGTGCTGCCTGGATACTGTTCGGAAAATCCCCCAACAAAGAAGACTGGCAGTTATCCAAGAAGAGCCGCTACACGGAAGTCTATAACGATATCAATGGTGATCTGGTGAACTTCTGGAGATACATAAAACAGCATCCTGAAGCGTTTGTGACTGAGTTGAACCAATACCTGGTATCCAGGGAGATGTTCGACAGTTTCACCCAACATGAGCCACGTACCGAGCTGGAACGGGCTATCCGCTTCTATATGCAGTTATCCTGCAGCTATGGCTCACGTAGTAAGAACTTCTGCATCATGCAGGGCTATAAGTATATGCCACTGCGGAATCTTGAGAAGGTGAAAGCAGCTTCGGAACGCTTGAAACAGGTGATCATTGAAAAGCAGGACTTTGAAAAACTCATTGCCCGCTTCGATACTCCGAACACCTTCTTTTACCTCGATCCACCCTACTATACAAAGGAGCATTTATACGACAGAGAAGACGCAGATGCCTTTACCAAGCATGAAGAGCTTGCAGCCATCCTTAAGCAGATCAAAGGGAAGTTCCTGTTATCTTACAATAACGATCCTTACATCCGCACACTCTACCAAGGCTTCACCATTGAAGAAGTAGAAGCGCAGTACACCGTGTCAGGTGCTTTCCAGACTGAGACTGAATTACTGGTTAGGAATTACTGATAATGAGTTACTTACCTTTTCGTATGGTCTCTACCTTCTTATCACTTCTGGTTTTCCTTCCATCGGGATTTCTGAGAGCTGTTTTTTCCTTCTTAGTGTCGAGCCTTTTTTCTACAGCTTTTACTGTAGCATCACTGCGAATCTTTCGTGCCATGGTGGCCTCCTATTAAGTTATTTTGTATTAAGTAAATGAACACAATTAATCTGTCAATCCCAAAATGCCAGACCTAACTTTCAAACTCATCCTCGTCACTGACGATGCCAATGTCAAGCTTGCCGAAGTCAAGCAGGAGGCTCAGTCCACCCAGTCTGTGGTGGAGAAGCCTGTCTCGATCAAGATTACCGCTGAGCAGGCTCTGGCTACCATTCGTGACGTTAAGATTGCTGTCGATGGAGTGATCCAGGTATTCGGTGGTCTGGTGCGTTCTATGAACGGACTGCTGGATGCCTCACTGGGTCAGCGACAGTCCTTTAAGCTGGCTTCCATAGCCTTCGGAGAAGCTGCTGGTGAGATGAGCAAGTTTGCTTCTTCCATGCAGGATGTGACCAACTTCGAGGATGATCAACTGCTGGCTCTGATGTCCAAGCTATCCCAGACCTTCAAACTGAACAAAGATGAGATACAGCAACTTGTGCCGATGCTCCTGGACTTTACCGAAGCCAATAAAGCCACTGGGATGACTGTGGAGTCTGCCTTTGATCTCATGGGTCGGGCACTGAATGGTCATACCGAGATGCTGGGTCGCTATGGCATAGAGCTGGATGCTACCCGACTGAAGACTGAGGGTGTGACTTATCTGGTAGAGAAGTTAGGTGAGGACTATGGTGGTACCGCTACGGCTCTGGCTGATCTACGCTTGCAGAATGCAAATGCCTGGGGAGATATCCAGGAGACCGTAGGAGATATGCTGACTGTCCTGATCAGTCCTCTCTTGTCTGGTCTGCGTTGGCTGATGGATGCCTATCAGAGTCTATCTCCTGTGATGCAGGGCTTCGTAGCCGGGATCGTGATTGCCATTCCTTTGATCGGGATTATAACAACAGCCATCACTGCTTTGACAGCTCCCTACCATGCTTTACGTATAGCTATGAATCCTGTAGCAGGGATCATCGGAATAGCGGTGGGAGCCTTATCTGCCTTGGGACTGGGACTGGCAGCGGCTTCAGTTAAGACAGATGCGGTTACAACTTCCCAGAAGTCCATGAACGACGAGATCAAAGACTGTGGAAAGCAGGTCTCAGTGGAAGCCGAGAAGTTCTCACTTCTGGCTAATCGTCTCTTGGAACTGCGGTCTCAGACTCCACTTGCCAATGCAGATAAGACCGAGATGAAGAATATCATCAGATCGCTCAATGATAGCTACTCTGAGTACCTTGGCAATATCAACCTGGAGACATCTTCCTACAATAGCCTGGCTACAGCCTTGCGTAACGCTTCCGATGCTCTGGTGCAGAAGAAGATAGCCGAAGTCTATGGAGAGAAGTATAATGCCCAGATCAGGAAAGTAGCAGAACTGCAAATCCAGATCGACTCTCATCAAGCTGAAGTGGATAGAGTCCGAGCCCGTAAACAACAACTGATGAACTCAGTCGATTGGGAGTTCCTGACCAGTGACCGTAATGCCATGGGTTTCAATCCTGCCACTTACTTCGGAAATGACGGTGAGTGGAACAAACTGGAGAGACGGCTCAACCAGTTCAGTGCCCTGCATAGTCAACTCAGGGACGCTAAGAACGACCTCCAGCAGATAGGGTCAGCATATCGTCAGGCAATGCTCGATGCTCCCGACCTGAGCTTTACTCCCAATACTAATACTGGTGCTGTAAATACAGGTGGTTCTGAGTTTGATGAGCGTCAGCGTAAACTGGAGCAGTTGGCTCAACTGCAGCAGAGATATGATACCCTTGCCATAGACGATCTGGTTGCCCGGAAGCAGAAGGAACTGGAGATCGAGCGGGATAACGAGCTTGCCAAGGCTCAGTCGCTCGGAGCGTCAGAGACTCTCCTCCAATCCATTCGTGATCACTATGCCGATGAGTCAGTCAGGGTGGCATCTGAAGCTGCCGATGCCCGAACAAAGAAGTTAGAAGCTGAAGCTCAGGAAGCCAAACGTATAGCTGAAGCCACTGCCCGGGAACAGCAACGCCTGGCTGAAGAAGAACAGCGCAGGCAGGAAGAGTTGGCAGATACCCGGTATGAGTTTGTGAACCGGGGTCTGGAACTGATCGGCAATACCTATGATGCCGAGTTGAGAGCCATCGACCAGTATTATGCCAAACGCAGGGAGAAACTTCTGGCTGCTGGATTTACTGAACAGCAGATCACTCAACAGACTGAGATGGCAAAGTCCAGGATCAGAGACCAGTATGACCAGAAGCACTTTGAAGGTGTATCTCAGATGCTGGGTAACCTGGCAAAGGCAACCGAGGTGTTCGGCAGGAAAGGCTTTGCCCTCTGGAAGACCCTTGCCGTAGCCCAGGCGATGATGGATACTTATTCCTCTGCTACCGCTGCTTACAAAGCAATGGTGGGTATCCCGGTCGTAGGACCCGGATTGGCAGTTGCGGCTGCCGCTGCAGCGGTGGCAGCAGGTCTTGCCAATGTAGCTGTAATCTCCAATACTGAGCCACCCAAGGCAGCCACCGGAGGTATGTTAGTCGGCAGATCACATAGTCAGGGTGGTATCCTGATTGAAGCTGAAGGTGAAGAGTATATCACTGCCAAGGACAGAGTCAAGGCTCTGGGTAGGAACCTCTTTGACTTCCTTAACTTCGCACCTATCGAATCAGTGAAGCTTGCCTTTGCCGGCATGCCTGTTCCATCAGTCCCCATTCCGGCCAACATCGGCTCATATTACGGCTCAGGTGGCAGTATCATGAGTGGAGGCAGTATCAATAGCATTATGGATACTATCGTCTCAGTGGTGCGGGAAGAGTTTAATAGTCTCCGACAGAGCATCTCCGATAACAAACCCAACATCGAAGTCAATGTTGATCCCTTATCCAATGACCCGGTCAAAGTCTCTCAGATCGCCGATAAGGGTAAGCTGATCAGGAGCGAGGTATAATGCCTAACCTGTTCAGAATCGACTTTGTTCAAGGCAAGACCGATGCTCAAGACTATAACCAGGTCAAACATAGCCTGATCGATACTGCCACCAATAGGGTTATCATCACTCTATCTGTTTCAGCAGATAAGTTGCAGTCCATATCCAATTACAGCCGGGAACCCAAGCGTCTGACCTTTGAGTGCTTCCCGACTACCTGGATCAATGCCAATATCCTCTCTGGAACCAATGAACATGAGCGTTACATCTCCTACTTTGAGGTTAAGGTCTACCGGGATAATGTGCTGTACTTTACTGGCATTATCGACACCTCCCAGTTGTCCTTTGATATTAGCTCCGGCATCATCAAGATCACCTGCTACGATAAGATCAAGCTATTATCTGTCTATTCCGATTTCACTCACTACTATAGCCTGACCGCCGGATATCAACCTGTTTGGATACTGGGTTACTTCCTGCAGGATATTGAGCAGAAGATACCTGTATCCATACCCTATTCCAATCAGTTCACCTTGCCGACTCTCTATATCCCCATGGTGGATTCTCTGACCATTGTCCATGTTGACTTTGATGACGTGAACCAATTTCCTGATCCTCCCGGAGGCTGGACCTACACTCATCACAGTTCTGGATGGCCAAGCCCTCGCTGGGGATATGTGATAGATACCCCCGGTAACAAGGTCACCTTTGTCTTTGCCTATAAGAAAGTGATCCAGGCTACCTATCCCAATCCTGCCACGACCAGATATCAGGGACGCTTCAGAGGAAGAGTCTTCCGCTTCTATAACGGTATCTGTCCGGTAGTAGCTGAGTATGACGAGAAGACCGACTGGGTGGAAGACCTTACATCATTAGACAATGCCTATAACGAGTTCCTCAGCTTCTTTACCGATAATGGCATCTCCAATACCACTCTGATGTCCGGACTCAGCAGTACCGGCTCACTCGATGGCAGAAGCTATGGCAGCAGTCAATACGTTAACCACTGGATCGAAGCAGATTGTCATGGTAACATCTTCCCCAGCCGTATCCAACCCGGTAAGTCTTACGAGACCTACCAGGAGGAGCAGACTGATAATCTCAAAGCTCTCCAGACCATGCTGATGTTCTATAATGCCACTATCTTCACCAATGCTGTAGGACAGATCATCCTCAAGAACAAGGATGCCTATTCCACTTCCATAATAGACATAGCAGACGATGATGTGATCAGCTTAACAACCAAGCGGGGTAATCAGGAGAAACCCGATATCAAGACCATTGATGTGCTGGCAGGTGATACCACTCAACTGCAGGGTATTATCAAAGACTACTTGATTGGCTTCTATGACTCCAAGTGGAGCATCGAAACCACCATAGATAAACTCAATCAATACAATCTCTCCCTCCAGTCCAAGATCAGAATCAGAAACCAAGTCTATGCTATTACCGAACTGGAGAGAGATTACATCAATGATGAATACAAGGTGAACGCATGGCTGCTATGAAGGGCTGGAGACTGATCCGGCAGACTCCTGAGATGATCTATTACTTCAACTGCTCCAATGGGCAGGTGGAGTACTCTCCCAAGCGGAAGTACCGCATCGAGAAGCGTAATGCCTTTGACCCTTCCAAACTATATCAGAGAGACGAGTACCGGGAGGACAGCTTCGACCTGCAGGCAGTGCTCAATCCTGATGAGTATTACACTCTGATGAGCTTCTTAACAGCAACAGGCAATCTCTATCTGGAATACAATGCCTACAATGAAATCAGAAGCCAGTTCCCGGTTACCGTATCACAGTTCCCCAAATGTCTGGACGATCTGCATGACTTTCCCGAAAAGGTGAAGTTCAGTCTGGAGTCGAGATACATAGGCAGTCCCGGCTATATCGATTTCGGTATCATCGCTATTGAAGACGATGGCGAGACAGTCACCTCAAACTAATAACAAGGAGTAATGATGTATAAATATGGCATAAGCTACTATAAGATGGAAGAGGGCATCAGAGTACCACTCACCGGAGTGGATGTCAGACTCCTCAGACCAGGAGGTGCTTGGCAGAACGGTACCAAACTGATTGAGACCGAGACTTCCGGGCATTATGAGGTTCTGATTGAAACAGAAGCCAATTGCGGTTTCTATGAGGTCTGGGACAACCGGGGCAATCCCAATGGAAGTTTTAGTGGCAAGACCTGCACCATCGGCAAGCTCGATGCCAGAGGCTTGCAGAATGACTGTATCTATGGTAATCACATCCTGGATGGAGTGGTAACGGGAAGCAAGATAGCCAACGGAGCCGTAGCAATTAATCATCTGGATACCAGCATCAGGCTTCCACTATCAAAGCTACAGTATGAGCTTCATAATCAGGATAACGGGATCGGGGATACCACCCAGTCCTCACCCGCCAATTGTCACGATGATAAATACATCAACCATAAGCTGGATAAAGAATACGAGGTCATTCCCCATATCATCCTGACAAACCAATGCAACTGCTTTCTCTACATCTTCGATATCAAGCAGGATGGCACTCAGATTACAATCACTATAGCCGTCGGGAATAACTTCGATGCCGAGTTTGCCAAATACCAATTGCTTGCATTGCCCTACTAAACCATGCCCAAGAGAGAAACCCGGCAGAACCGGGTTAATCTGGTAGATAAAGATCAGTTACTTCTTTTCGAGTCTGCAGATCAGCTCCGCCATCAGATTGATCACTTCCTTGTAATCTCCGCATTCCCAAGCATCATCGGCTCTGGTCTTGATCTCTTGCTCGGTCATCTTCTCCGACTGCAGCCAGGGTCCCCTGAACTGATTCCACCAGCTTTCATAGTGGAAGTCATCTGCTGATGGATCATCATCTATCGGATCGGTATCTGCATCATCCAAACCAGTCTTATCCATCTCAATTACTCTCATGGTTGATCCTAACTTCAATACCCCTGCCTTCTCTGCAAGAGCCTCTACAGGCTGCTCAATACCATCTTCTCTCATCAATACGATCTGGCTGCCTGATTGAACCATCTGCTCCAGCGTTGCTTTGTCTTTGTCATTCTTGTTTTGCTTGGTCATCTTGATCTCCTTCTCGGTTACCCGACTGTTAAGTTATGGGTTCTACATAGAACCCGTCGCAACCGTGGTCAAGTCCTTTCTGCACAATATCATAAGAACTGAGAAGATACTTGAAGATACCAGATTGGATGTTCAAATCGGCTATGGCAATCCAGAACAATAGGTTAGCCAAATCCATTTGAAAAAACGGTGAAACTCACCCCCAAAAATGAGCTTCTGATCAGATTGCAGGATAAAATGCACTAACATATTCGTATGAGATAGCTTAGTCCTGGCATTTGAAAAAACGATGAAACAAACCATTTGAAAAAAGCGTGATACTCCATTTGAAAAAACGGTGATACTCACTCTCACAGGAAGCCCCGATTTGAAAAAACGGTGACACTATTTGAAATTATGCTTGATACGTTGTATCAGTTATCCGATTTACGGTCTAAAGTGAACGAAAATAACTCCCTGCAAGAAAGCATCTATTTAGAGTTTATCTACCCTTAATCAAGCGTTAATTGTTAACGCTTGATTAAGGGTAGATAAAGGCTTAATTAACGCCTCTACCTAGGTTGGTTAAAATCATTATATCTCAATATAGTAAAATTATATTCATATTATGAAACGTACTATTTAGAGGTAATGTCAGTTATGTAATAACACTTTTACGAATACAAAAATTTAGGAACGACAATCCTTCACAAAACATAAAATAGTATGATTTGCTTTATTTTTAAACTAAAATATAGGCTTGAACCAAGCTAAATTCTAAGGGATTATTGGAGATAAATTAAGCTACCCAAATAGAATTAGCTGAAAAAAATACGAACTTTATCTAATCCTTTCCAAATTCTCTTTAGCAGATGGATCTACCTGGTATACATATTCATTTTTTTCACAGGGGAAATCTGAGCATTCAGCACAGCTTATGTATCCTTTTTCTATTACACATAAACGAATGGGACACAATCCACACCAGGAAAATTTTGCTCCTTCGCTCATACAACCATCACAGTTAATATCTTCAGGATGAATTTCACCTTGATAATGTTCGCTCCAACGTTTTGCGATATCTTCTTTTCTTGCTTCATCATCATTCTGAGTGGCAATATATGTTTCACATTTGAAACAATCAACTCCACAGGCAGAGATTACTTTTTTCATTTTTTTTCCTCTTCCGGTGATAAAAAACCGGTACTTTTTTAGATAGATATTCTGTTTTAATCGCTACAAAAGAACTAAGGCCTAATGGCTTTTTCATTTTTTGTACTGCATTCAAAATAGAATTGAAGTTTTCTTATTTTGGAAAGCCAAATCTTGTCAATAATTTATTCTACACTCCTTTACACTCCAAGATATAAAGCAGTTGAGAAATCTATTGACAGAAATGTTATATGGGAAATAATAACTTATTTTAGAAGCTTGCGCTTGTTTTGTTATCTTTACCAGAAATGAATTTGAGCAGGGATTATGTGTAATGTAATTATACGAGAACCAGTTATGGTAGTGGACATAGGAAACACCAATATCTTATGTGCCATCTACCTTGATGGAGAACCTATTTGGACGGCGCGTTTCACCTCGAGTCGGGAAAAAACTTCTGATGAATATTATATTCTTCTCAGTGGTTTAATGGAATCTTCAGTTTTATCTGAAGAGGAAAAAATCGCTATAGAAGATATTAATTATGTTGCATTGGGAAGCGTAGTACCAGAACTTACACGCGTTTGGAGACATTTATTTAGCAAGTATTTCAAGGTTGAAATAACTGAGATTAATGCGCTCAGTCCTTTAGGTATTAGTTTCAGAGTAGAAAATCCGTCTTTTATTGGAGCAGATTTAATAGCTAATGCCTATGCTGCCTTGCACAAATATAAAAGTTCCTCAATAATAATAGATTTAGGAACTGCTACTACAATTGAACTGATCAGCAACGAAAGAAGATTTGAAGGAGCCATAATAGCTCCTGGGATGAAACTTGGTGCTGAAATATTATTTCAAAGAGCTGCCCAATTGTATGAAATAGAACTTGTTCAACCGCCTGTTCTTTTAGGTTTAAACACTACAGATGCAATGCTTTCTGGAGTAGTTTATGGTCATTCTATAATGTTAGATGCCCTTGTTGTTAAAATCAAAGAACAGTATTCACAGCTAGCACCAATTCGAACAATCTTGACTGGTGGTATGGCTTCTCTGGTGAAACCCTCTATGAAGGAAATTGATGTTGTAGATAGACACCTCACTTTGGATGGGTTTTATTTGGCTTTTTGCAGAATTTTACAGCAAAAATAGTACTTTATGCTGAAAAAGCTATTCCTTTGTCTCTTACTTATAGCGTTCACCTTACTGTGGGCTAATGAACCTACTGGAGAAGTTAATACAAACCCTGAGCAAGAAGAAACAGGACAGAAGGGACTTTTCCCGGTGAAACCTTTCAGACAAAAAAGGGAAGGACAACATCAACTTGATCCACTAACAGAAAAAGCAATGTATCCTCGTTTGTATATTCCCGATTATAATCCTGTAATAAATAATCGTATTGAAGTTTATAAAATCAATAAAGCAATGAATTACTATAAAGCAAGACCACTGGAAATACCAGCTCTTGCACCAGAATATAAAGAAAAGATAGATTTTACTAATAATAAAGTAATCCTCAGTGTGCAGGTTGGCGACTATAAAATTGCTCCAGATGTTATTATTAGCTTTGATCGCTATTTTAGTAATATGCAAATGAAAGCCTTTCACAAATCTATTATTGCCAATATAAAAACACAAGCTCAAGCAACCCAAACAGTTAGCAGTGGTCTATTTAAAGATCTTACCTTGCTTCCAGAAATAGCTATGCCCAAAGCTATGCAAAAAGTTTTAGGTTCTTCTGCTGGACGATTAAATTTAGATGGTACCCAGAAACTTACTCTACAGGCAAGTAACACACGCAGAAAACAGGTTCCTATTTATGATGAATCAGGAAAAAATGTTTTCGACCTAAAAATGGAGATGGAAACTAACCTAAGGCTGTCCGGAACAATCGGTGACAAAATAGCAGTTAATTTCAAATACAATTCCAAACAGGATGAACAGCTCTTCGATATGAATAATGTAAATGTAAAATATACCGGTTATGATGATGAATTTGTTCAAAGTATCGAAGGCGGAAACATAGCTCTTTCTTTAGGTGGATCGCGCTATGTTAGTTATTCTGCAAGTTCACAGGGACTTTTTGGTATCACCAGTAAATTCAAATATGGCAATTTGGATTTAAATCTTATTGCCAGTAAAGAAGAGAGCCAAAAAAGCACTCAAACCTATGTAGGTAAAAGTCAAGCAGATTCTTCTACAGTAAGCAGCTGGAAATATGCTAAACGAACAATGTACTATCTGCATGATCCCTATCAGTTATATCAATTAAAAACAGGTTCTAATATACCTCCAGGCTGGGTTAATAATGCAATTGATACTGCTCCTGATGGCTCATGGCTTGTGAATGAAAACTATTTACCCGTAAGTGGAACCGTGCGTTTGTTTTATGACGATGCTAATTATACAAATAACACTGCAGCAGCAAAAGGAGATACCATCTATTATTCTAATGATGTTAGACCTCCTTATGAACCCTGGTATGATGAATTAATTGAAGGAACAGATTTTGTTACGGATTACGATAGCGGAATTATTACTGTTCTAAAAAATATTGATAGAACCGCTACTTTAGGAGTGCAATACACTCGTCGAGATGGAGTTCAAGTTCCTCCTCCAAATCCTGATACAAGTATTTTACATGTAAAAGTATTAAGGAAAAAATACCAAGAGTATATTCCTTATAACTCCAATGATGAATTAAATACCTGGCATTTACAAATGCGCAATATCTATGATATGGGCAGAACAAATATAAAGAATGATGGATTTGAACTGCAAGTATATACTGTTAATGTAGATTTAACTCGCAACTACAATCTACCCGATAATCTTGTTTTTGGAGAAATATCAACATATAATGACTATCTGAGGTTAAATGCTAATAATAGTCCCGATGGCATTATCAATGGTGATGATGCTACTGTCAATCTTACCAATGGTTGGATTATTATGCCTTTTATCGAACCGATGCAAGGTTTGGGAGATGGTATAATCTACCGTAAAGAAAATGAAGATGAATATTCCTATCAGGATTCAACCAGTATTTTTATTAATATTAAAGGTAAAATTGGACGAGAAGCTATAGAACTTTCTTCTATGGGAGTGTTAAAGGGAAGCGTTAGAGTTAGAGTAAACGGTGTAGAACAACGCGAAAACACTGATTATATTGTTGATTACGATTTTGGCAGAATAACCTTCTTAACTGCTGCGGGTAAAGATCCTGATGCCAAAATAGAAATAGATTTTGAATCTCGTACTCTTTTTAGTGTAGCTCAAAAAAACTTGGCAGGAATTAGAGCAAACTGGCAAATGAATGATTATACCAAACTGGGGGGAACTTTAATTTACCGAAGTGAGAGTGTAGCAGATAAACGACCTCGAATTGGTAATGAGAACATTGAAATGATAATGGGCGATATAGATGGCGAAGTTACTATCAAACCAGAATTTATTACTAGGGGTTTAGATGCCCTTCCTTTAATTAATACTACTGCTCCTTCCCAAATATCGATGTCTGGGGAAATTGCTTTTACGCTGCCTAATATATACGGAGATCCTGATAGTAAGAAAAAAGAAGCATATCTGGATGATATGGAATCAATTATGGATTCTTATCCTTTAGGAGTTACTTATAATAATTGGATACTGGGTAGTAAGCCTTTTGGAACTTCTTATGCCAAAGGAAGAATAAATTGGTTCAATCCCAAAGATGTAAAAAGACGCGATATTGAGGCTGAAGCTACTTTAACAGATCAAGAAAAAGATGAATATGTAACTGTGCTTACTATGATTGTAAAACCCAATCCTGTGCAAATCCCAAATTCTACAACACATTCCTGGGCTGGAATTATGAAATATCTTGGTAACCAGCTCGATTTCTCTCAGAAAAAATATCTGGAAGTGTATGCCAAACTGGAGCCTATAAATCCTAACACAAATATTTACCCAAATGTAACAATGCATATAGACTTGGGAGATATTAATGAGGATTTTTACACTGAATTTGGTGGTTATGGAGTTTTAAACAGCGAAGATGTAAACCGTGATGGAGTTTTAACTATCAGCGAAGATATTGGTTTAGACGGTATTTCGAAAAACCAACCTGGTCACGATCCCAATGATATTGCCTATCCTGCCAGTGGGAATGATTATTCTGGAGTGAATGGAACAGAAGATAACCGCATATTAGATACTGAAGACCTTGATGGTAACGGAGTTTTAAATACCTTAGATCGTTACATAAGTTATTCTTTTTCTCTCTCTAATCCCGATACTTCTATAGTAATAGATTCCTATAATCAGTGGCGAATGTATCGTATACCATTAAGTGATGAACAGTACTTTCAACTTGTAAATAGCTCAGGAACAAATATTCAACCAAGTTTACAAAAAGTTTCGTATGCACGTATCTGGTTGGATACAGATTGTACTATGGATATAAAAGTTAGAATTGCAGATATTTCTGTAGTTGGAAATAAATGGCAAGACAATTATATTCGTCAATTCAAATATAGTAGTGCACCTCCACCAAACAGTTATGTTCAATATTATAATCTTATGATAGATCCTACTGTTTTGGCAGCTAAAAATACTAGTTTTATCTCTGGAATTGTAAGTAATCAAAAGAACTTCTCTCACTATACTTCTCCTCCGGGAACTTGGTATACAGAAGAAAATCGAGAATCGGCAGAATCAGCTCTAACCTTAGAAGTTAAACATCTTCAACGCGACCAAATGTGTTTACTCAGACAAAAAATGCTGGATACCCAAAATTTGCTCTCTTACGATAAAATCCGTTTCTGGGTATATCCTGAAGCTGCTCAAGGTTCATATTCACATCTAGATTCTTTATATGTCATTTTCCGAATAGGTGCTGATTCTTTAAACTATTATCAAGTGCGTCAACGAGTGCCAGTTCATCCCTATAATAATAAAATAAGTGCCAAAGATTGGATTCAGCTTGAATATAATTTGCAGGACCTTATATCCTTAAAAGAAATTAACCCAAATGCAGATGCGGATTCCCTGGTTAATATTGTTCCTGGTGATGAAGGAAAAATAGGAAAATACTATAGAGGTAAACCCAGCTTAATAAATATCAGAGAAATTTATCTGGGTGTTTATGTTCCCGGAACTCATTTTTATGCTGCCGAAGAGGAAATAAAAGAGTTCAGCGGGACTATTTATTTTGATGATATAAGAGTTGCTGATCCGTACGAAGATATAGGAATTGCAAAACGTCTTAGTCTTAGCGGGACTTTTGCTGATGTAGCCACATTAAATATAGATTATGAAGAAAAGAGCGAAAACTTTAATACTACGATACAACGCGGACGCAGCAATACTTTTACCAGTGTCCGATCTCTCAATGTAACAAATAAAATATTTGTTAATAAGCTGCTCCCCAATTCTTGGAATATGGATATTCCTATTTCCTTAAATCGTAATTATTCGCTAGGAATTCCTCGTTTTCGTGCAAATTCAGACCTTTTAAGAGCTAATATGGCTGATCCTGAGCTAAAAGAAATTGAAAAGACGGAACATTTAGCTTACAGTGCAGATTTCGGGCTCAGCCAAAAACAACCACCAAAAAGCAAAATTCTGCAATATACTATATACCGAACTTCTATTAGCGGTAGAATTGAAAACTCCTATAATAATACTTCAACTGCAATAGATACTCTTTTGGCATATCGGGGAACTTTGAACTATAATTTGAATCTTCCTGCTGATAAAACTAGCTTGAAATTGTTCAATGATTACCGATTAGGTTATTTCCCAAACACCTTCAGCAATAGTTTTACCTTTAGTAGTAACGAACCTAAAAGCTGGGATAGGGTTACTACTGTAGATAGTTTGGCTTGGAATAAACGTAGCCAGACAACTGATACCAGAACTATAACAACCGATAATAATATTTCCTGGAACATATTAAGCGATGTAACTGCTACAGCTCGTCTAAACACAAAAAGAGACCTGAAACAAAAAGACTATATTTACGATATAAATGTAGGTAAACAAACAGAATATGTGCAAGATCTAGGATTGAACTACAGTCCAAATTACCTGCCACGCATTTTTAACTTTACTTCTTCTGCTTCAGCTAGATATACAGATACACAGCGAAAATATACTCAATATATTGGTGGTTCAGCAGTAGACACATATCAAAGAGATGGTAATACAAACCGCTCCATTCGTATGAATCTAACTTTGATGAATTCCTCTCTGTTTACAGAATGGACTACAAAAATGATGAGTAAAATGCCTGAAGGAACCATCTCCCCCAAAGTCAAAGACAAAGATAAGTACCCTAAATCCGAAATGTCTGAAGAAGAAATAAAAAAACAAGAAGAACATCAGAAAGAAGAAGAAATAAAAAAACAAGAAGAACATCAGAAAGAAGAGGAGATTAAAAAACAGGAAGAACATCAAAAAGAAGAAGAGATTAAAAAACAGGAAGAACATCAGAAAGAAGAAGAGATTAAAAAAGAAGAACTGAAGCCAGAAGAGGAACAAAAACTTAGCGAAGAAGAAATAAATAAACGCCAAGATGAAATTGCCCGTTTGAAAGCTGAAGGCAAATTTGATCAGCTATCTGAAGAAGAAATTAATAAACTGCTTGCAGACATATCTGCTGGAAAAGGTAAAAAAGAAACCCAAGAAAATGATGGAGAGAAAGAACCTGAAGCTAACGGACCGGGATTTAATCCTCTACTTACTTTTGTTAGCGCTCTTTCGCATATTAAGAACATTAATGCTTCCTATCAAAACACATATGTTATGAATTATGCGCGTAAAACAAATCCCTTCCCTTTTGCTTTCCAATTAGGAATTCCACATTGTGTTCCGTATGATTCTCTGGAAGCAATTTCCAATGATAATACTCTTACTATAGGTAGTGGGATAACTTTCTCTCGCAGATTAGATAGTGTTATAAACTGCTCTGTTACTTCCAATAGACGTTATGCGAGTGCAAGTAATCAAACCATTGGTTATACTTTTCCTGATATTACTTTATCTTTAATGGATTTTGAATCAATTGTTGGTTTACAAAAATACATCACTGGTTCCAGATTGAATACAGGTTTCCAATACACAGTTCGCCAAAATGGAAATTTGGATTGGGTTAAGCCCAAACAAGAATCCTATACAACAGCTTTGAATCCTTTACTTGGTTTTACTGGAAATCTCTTTAAAGTAGTATCTACTAACCTTAGCTACTCTATTAGCCAAACTGATAATATAACAGATATGGATACTTATGAAATTTTGAAAACCAGTAACAGCCAAACCTTAAATGGTAATCTTTCTTATAGTTTTAGAGCTGCACGCGGCTTTTCTGTCCCCTTTACAAAAAAGAAAATCCATATAAAAAATGAACTAACCTCCTCTTTGGGGATAACCTATGAAAGTAACTATGATAAAACCAAAGGTAGTTCGTCATCACAAGTTGATCGTAACACAAGCCGCTTTTCAATTATACCACAAGCGACTTATCAATTTGATGCTAATATCAGAGGTGGTTTAACAGGTAGGTATGAAGTTAATTCCGATAAAAAAACCGAAGACGGTACTTCCATTTTCGGATTAGGAATATGGGTTGAAGTAAATCTATAGAATAGAAAAAGCCAAGATGGAAATAAACGAAATATAATTATTTATGGCATAAAGCCAAGTTCTCTTAAGGCATTATCCTTCTTTCGCCATTTTGGATTGATTTTTACAAATAGATGTACATATACAGGTAATTGCATAAAGCGAGATAATTCAACTTCAGCATACTCTCGAATTTTTTGTAGAGCAGATCCATTTTTACCTATCAGAATTAGTTTCTGACTTTTCCGTTCCAACCAGATAACTGCATGAATGATAACTTTATCCGGTAATTCCTGAAAGCGTTCAATTAGTACCGCTGAAGAATAAGGTATTTCTTCTTGAAAATAATGGAAGATTGCCTCACGGATAATTTCCTTGGCAAAAAAACGCATAGGCAAATCAGAGAGCATATCCTCCTCATAATAGGGTTCATGGTAAGGCATATAATATGTAATTGCTTCCATTAATTCAGGAATATTTTCTCCTGTTTTGGCCGACACGAAGAATGCTTTATTTATTGAATCCGGAAGATATTGTTTCATATCTTCTCTATTTACCTCTGGATTGAGATCAAGTTTGTTAAATACAGCTAGTTGTGGATTTTTTAAATATTGAAGATGATGAAGTACTTCTTTGTCATATTCTGTAGGGAAGCTATCAACTTGAGTGAGGAAAAGAACTAAATCTACATCTTCTAAAGAGTTATGCCAAATTTTCAACATCCTTTCTTGAAGCTCATAACGAGGTTTTAAGTAACCAGGTGTATCCACAAAAACAATCTGATGCTCAGGAGTATTCCATATCCCTTTAATAGCATAACGCGTAGTTTGAGGTTTGGGTGATGTTATAGATATTTTTTCCCCTAAGATACAGTTCATCAGGGTAGATTTACCTGTATTAGGTTTCCCTATAATAGCTACAAAGCCACTTTTAAAATTTGCCGAAATACTCATATAGAATAAAAAAGGGGTGGAGAACCACCCCATAAGCTATTTATTGTTATATTTCACTTTCAAGTTCATCAAAGACTGTTTTGATGATCTGAACACATTCATCCAATTGTTCTTTAGTAATAATTAAAGGTGGAGCAAGACGAATTATATGACGATGAGTTGGTTTGCATAATAAACCCTTCTCTTTCAATCTCAAACAAACATCCCAGGCTTCAAAACCATTCTTAGGCTCAATAACAATTGCATTTAATAAGCCCTTACCTCTAATAAGTTTTAGCATAGGATGCTTTATTTTACCTAGCTCTAGACGGAAATATTCTCCTAATTCAGCTGCTCGGTCTGCTAATTTTTCCTCTTTAATAACTTGTAAAGAAGCGACTGCTACTGCGCAGGCAAGTGGAAAACCACCATAAGTTGAACCATGTTGACCTGGTTTAATTAGCAGCATAATATCTTTATCGGCTAAAACAGCAGAAACAGGTAATACTCCACCGGAAAGTGCTTTACCTAAAATTAAAACATCAGGACGCACATTATCATAATCGCAAGCTAAAAGTTTACCAGTTCTGGCTAGACCACTTTGAATTTCGTCTGCTATAAACAGCACATTATGTTCTTTACAAAGGTTATAACATTCTTTTAGATAACCATCTTTAGGAACAACTACCCCTGCTTCACCTTGAATGGGTTCTACAATAAAAGCAGCTACATTCTTACCATTTTTTTCCAAATATTCTTTTAACGCATCAGCATCATCATAAGGAACCCGAGTAATACCAGGAGTAAAAGGACCGAAACCTTCGAAGCAATCCGGATCTGAAGATGCAGTAATTATTGATATTGTTCTGCCATGAAAGTTGTTTTCAGCAAAAATAAGAATAGCTTCATCAGGAGTAACACCCTTAACATCATAGGCCCATTTACGAGCAAGTTTCATTGCTGTTTCAACTGCCTCAGCGCCAGAATTCATAGGTAAAACCATGTCATAACCAAAATAATCGGTTATATACTTCTCATATTCACCCAGTTTATTATTGTAAAAAGCACGTGATGTTAAAGTAAGAACCTTGGCTTGATCTATTAATGCTTGGATAATTTTGGGATGACAATGTCCCTGATTTACTGCTGAATATGCAGAAAGAAAATCATAATATCGGTTTCCTTCCGGATCCCAAACAAAAACACCTTCCCCTTTAGCTATTACTACAGGTAGGGGATGATAATTATGAGCTCCATACTTCTCTTCCAGTTCAATTGCTTCACGACTGCTAATATTTCCGTATTTCAAATTTGTGGACATTTTTCCTCCATATTTATTTTATTTTCTTATATCTTAATCCCTTATTAAAAAAGAAGGTTTTGTGTCAAGGGAAGTTTTTAGCTGCTTGGTTATGTGATACACAAAAATAAATGAAAGTATCGTAGTTATAACATCGGCAATTGGCATTGCAAATATTAAACCATTAAACTGGAATAGATGATTTAATAAAAACAGCATCGGAATATAAACAAGGCCCTGACGAGAAAGCGAAACAATAAATGCTGGCAATGCCTTTCCCATAGATTGAAGAGTTGCCATCAAAATCATACCCACTCCTGCAAAAGGAATAGCAAACACATAGGCCTCCAAAATCATTTTTCCGATTGCTATAATCGATATATCTTTAATAAATACTGCAATAAGTTCACCAGGAAAGATAGCAAAAAATATAGTGAAAAAAGCAGCCATAGCTAAACAGATCAAATTGGCGGTTAATATTATTTTTTTCATCCTGCCATAATTTTGAGCTCCATAATTGAATCCAATAAGAGGTTGTACACCTATGGATAAACCAATAAAAGAAAAAATAACTATAGAAAACACACGCGAAGCAACTCCCAAAGCAGCTATAGTATGATCTGTATAAGCAGAAGCGAGATTGAAGCTTATTGCATTCCCAACACTCATCATTATTTGGCTTAAAGAAGAAGGAATACCGATAGCCAAAATCTCTTTGTAGCAAGACCATCGAGGATGTAAGTACTGTCTGCTGGGGGCAGCTAAACTCTTCTTCTTTAAATAATATGAACAAAAATATAGCATACCTAGTCCCTGTCCTATCACTGTGGCAATACCAGCACCAACAACATCCATTTTAAAATAAAAAATAAACAGAGGATCCAGAACTATATTTGCACCTGTGCCAATAAATAAACCTATCATTGCATCTTTAGCTGCACCTTCAGCTCTGAGAAATTGAATTAATGTAAATTTCATCATAATAATAGGACTACCAATAAAAATCGCCGTAAGATATTGCTGTGCATAATGAGCAGTTAACCCAGTGGCAGATGTTAGCTTAAGATAGGTTGGAATAAACAGTAAACCTAAAGCTGCAGCGATAATAGATACAATTCCTACCGAAAATACGGCGGTAGTTGTTGTTTCCCTGGCTGTTTGAATGTCTCTTTTTCCCAATAGACGGGAAAGATAGCTTGCTCCTCCATTAGCAAAAATTCCTGCAATTGCCATTAACATATTATAGTAAGGCAAGGCAACAGATACACCTGCCACTTTATAAGGATCATTTAGTTTTCCTATAAAAAAGGTATCCGTTACATTATATAATATATTTACTAGCATGCTCAGCATACTGGGTATGGCAAGATACAATATGGAATAAAGAACGGGAGTTTCTTCCAATATTTCTATTTTACTATACTGTTTCATCAAATGTTTTCCCTTATGATAATATTTTTAACTATGAAAATATATCTCATGAAAGAAGTAAATACCTCCTATCATAGTACATTTCAAGAAGTGTTTTATAATTTAGGAGGGTGGTAATATGCTATATACCACCCTCAGTGTAAGTTAGCAGGCATCAATTATAGCCCTGTTATAGTATCTATAACTGATGCAGTGTAATAACTTTTTTAAATAGTGTGTTCCTCCACATAATTCGTCAAGCGAGAAAGGCAATTCACATAAGAGCCAAGTTCGTTATCATACCACCCAAAAATTTTGGCATGCGTTACAGGTAGTTCCAATATTTTGTCCGTAACCATACCATGAGTAGCTAAAGTGGAAGCTGGAATAGTTACAAAACCTGTTCTGGTATGAGTTTCATGTGCTTCAATAACTACTGCAGCCATAGTTCCCATCATATCTGCAGAAACATTTTGCCGGTTACTAACTAGCAGCAGGTCTTTTTGTGAGCCCTCAGCAGCCTTAAGATAGACATCATTAATTAGTTTACGATTCACAAGAGGTTCTCCTAATTCGTCTAAGTCTGTATGAAAAGTTACATTCAAGTTGATAAGCGAAACAGTGCTGGTTGGAACACGAACGCTATCTGCCATAAAACCAATATGTTTGATATTAGGCATCACCTGCTCCAGAGCTTTAGTAACACCAGTGGTAGAAAGAATGATGTTATTCAAAACGCTTCTTGTTTTTCGTAAGTCTGTAGCATCCGCTTTGGGTACACTATCCAGAATAGATTGAGTGTTTGTAGCTGAATGAATGGTACTCATCGAAGCAGTTAAAATACGGGAAGTGGTTTCATTTTCTAAAAGTGGTTTCAGCATATGTGCTAAACCGGTTGTCGTACAGGAAGCTGCCGAGATTAGGTTATGTTTACGAGGATCGAAATCCAAATGATTAATACCATAAATCATAGTTGTAGCATCCTCAGGAACAGAATTTGTCGATTTCAATTTAAAAGGAGCACTGCAAATTACTTTTAGAGCACCTGCATCTAAATGACCCCGTAAACAAGGTTTTCCAGAATCAGTGTGCATTGTAGGATCAAGAAAAGTCCCTGTACAATCAACTACAATTCTAACCCCTTCATTCAACCAATTCACATCTTTAGGGTCACGAGCTGTTCTCAGAATCTTAACTGGGATGCCTTCAATTTCCAATAAAGGTTCCTCTACATCAAGAACTTTAATTTCTGCTTTTCTTCCAGCAATTCCATAAAGGAACTTATGAATAGAACCATAGGTGCTATCCATTTCTATAACCTGAATAAGGTCATCGATGGTTTTACCGACAACTCTTCCACAGTTTACAACGATACCATCATAATGTCTAAGGTGTATCTGGTTCCATAAGAGTAACTTACCAATTCTACCTAATCCATTGATTCCTAGCAGTTTTTTGTTCTTAAAGCTCAGATTCATTTTGTTTTTCTCCTTATATATGTTTTTTTATTCTATAAACAATGAACACTTACTAAAGGATAATGTCCCAAATATATAGCTCCACTGATAGCATCAAGAGCAATTTTATCACCAGCTTTTAAATAAGTATCTCCTATCCTGCAATTAAAGTCTAAATCGGAAACGACCAGATCACGACAATTTACTACTCCAATTAAGCCCAACCGTGTTGCTGTAACTGCTGCATGAGAAGTTACTCCACCTCTGGAAGTTAACAAACCCTGACATTCAAACAAAAGCTCCATATCATCTGGAACAGTATCAGGACGCACTAAAATTAAAGCTTCCCCTTTATCTGCATATTTTTTAATGTCCTCTTGATTGAAAACAACAATGCCATTAATTGTCCCTTTCCCAATCCCTATACCATAAGCAAGTTTCTTCATATCCCCTTTAGTTGAGCCAAAAACCTTATAGTCAGGTGCTTTTTGAATTACTTGATTGCGGGTTTGCAAAATATATAGTTGATCAGGAGAAGGTCCTTCGAAGGTAAATTCCATTTCCTGATGGGGGTAATTTTTATCTTCAATTAGCTGCTTAGCATAGCGTAATAGTTCATTATAAATTGCTGGAAAAGTGTTTTCTAGAGAATCAGCAACCGGTGTTTGGCTATGCAAACGCTGAGTTTCGGAAATAGGTAAAGTGTGCACCAAACCAGCTACAACATCTTCTCCTTGACTGCAAAGAGTAAAATCACCATTTAAACAAATACCTCCTTCTTTACTAAAGTCATAATGAGTAAAGAGAACTCCCGTTCCTGACTCAAGAGAGATATTTCCCAAAATCATTTGTTGGATAATTACTGCAGTTCCCCATTCATCGGCAATATGCAATTTTTGACGGAATAATCGTGCTCTATCTGCATTCCAGCTATCTAAAACATTAGAAATTGCCTTGTAGAGTTGCATAAAAGGATTTTGTTCCAGCTCAAGATTATGTTCGAAAAGAACATTTTTATAGTCCTGCACCATTTCCTGCATTTGAGCACTGGAAAACTGTGTTTTTAATTCAACATCATACCGTTTTTTGTATTTAATCATTATTGCATCGAATTCATCACGAAGAATTCCATAAGCCATACCCCAGCTTTGGATTAAGCGTCTATAGCAATCCCAAGCGGTCCATCCATAATTTGGACGCCGGGATAGTTTATAGGTAACTTCATCGTTGAGGCCAATATTTAAAAAAGTATTCATAGCTCCAGGTAAACTCATTGGAGCTCCTGAACGTACAGAAAGTAATAGTGGTTTTTCTGGATCGCCCAAAACAAAGCCAGTATTCTTTTCCAGAATATTCAAATTGTGCATAATCAAGGAATCCAGCTCATTGGAAATATCAGGATGCGTGTTTATAATATTCCGGTGTCGATAAAGGTCTGTAGTTATAACAAAACCTGGAGGAACAGGAAATTCATATTGGTGCATTCGTTTCAGAAAATATGCTTTGGAACCTAATAACACTTGGTTTTCGATCCGGGAATTCTTTTTGTTCAAGTGGAAAAATAGCTTGTCCGGATCATAACTCATTACTTTAGGTATATCGGCTGGTTTAAATAAATGTTTCATTTCGGAAAGAGATTCCAAGATTCGTGTAATAAAATTATCCAACCCCTGCACTAGAAATGAGTTAGACAGTAGATTACGATAGAATTCTTCTGCAAAGATTTCCGTTTCTGTAATCCCCTGTTTTCTCTTATCCTTAGCCTTCTCAGCTATCCCTAGGCCAATATTCCTTAATTGCGGATCATAAAACCTGTAATAATATTCGTTAATAATCTCAACTACACTATCTTTAAGCAGCTTGAAAATATCCAGATATTGATCTATAGAAAGGTTGCTTAAATACTGAGCAGATCTTAACATATCCAAAGCAGAACTATATGCATCGTTAGTAACCATAATTTGTTTCATCGCATAATCGTAAAGTTCCAGGATACGAATTATTCTACACAAGGTTTTACCGGTTATGTAGTTTAGATTTAATTGTTGTACATTATGTTCGAAGAGGCGTCTTACTACATTTTCGATCCTAAAGATCATACCCATTGCTTCCAATTTGGGTTCACGATACATTCCATACATAGAAGGTATGCCAGCAGCAATGTGTCGCTTATAATAGATATTTTCCCAGGCAGTAGTTGTGTGAGGATCTAATATAACGCTATTCATCTTTCCAATATACGATAGCAATTGCCTGATAGAATTATCATAGTCTTTTCTCATAAAAGAATTAGCAAGGCGATTTTGCTCGTGAGCATCGAACCAACTGTATCGAGACAGAAATTTAACAATGTCATAAGGATCAAGATTATATTTATCCTTCAGCAAAAAATGAGAATAGCAAAGCAGTTTAAGGCGTTTTAATGAAAAATCTTCTGGTTCACCTTCGAATAATTTGTTAACCCTTTGCCAGGATAGAGAGAGCAGCTCTTCAGGTATAAGGTTATGTTTCTTTAAAAATCTGTTAACTGCAGCACTTTGCTCTCTAGTCATCTCATCGAGATTCTTCACATACTGTAAAACATCTTCCGGAATCATGTCCTGCAGTTCTCTATAATCCAAAGTTGTCCAATAATTCAGTATTTTCTGGATTAATAAAAGGTGAGTGTTATTGCTTTCAGTATGTATCTGTTTCCTCAGAAAGTGCATTAGTAGATCTTTTCTATGCCCTAATTCATCTATACTGGTGCTGATATCTCTTATTTCACCTTCAGCTCCAATTTCATTGAAAAAAACAGGAAACATTTTCAGCAGGTGTTTAGTCTGCACTAATATAGGTTTAAAATCCGAATTTAAAAAAGCAGAAACATCTTTCTGGAAAAGATCAGTATCGGATATAAAAACCCCTTTTTGGCTTAAACTTATAATCAAATAAGCAAGAAGATCTTTACACATCAATGGATCAATAGCAATCAGCTCCAGCAGCATACGCAAGTGCTTGATATGATTTTTATCAACCTCAATCTGCCAATCTTTATCTATCTTAATCTTCCCAGGAGGCGTAAATTCTAGTTCCATAATCTTAGGTAGCAGATGCTGACAGTGTTTTTTATTCTTATGGGAAAGCACAGTTTTGCCAATGGTTAAAATACAATCCAATACAATAGATAGGTGAGTATCAGTAAATTCATATAAGGTCTTAAAAACTGAATCCAGCATTACAGGTACTTCATCTTCATTCAGTTCTGTTTCCAGGTCAGCTAATTGACGATTTAAATCCCAGAGCAGATGATCGCGCAGTTCTTCCATACCTGGTAAACCCAAAAGGTAAAAAATGTACTTTATTCTGAGAGTTAGAGTTTTAAATTCACAGATAGTTTCACGATGAAGAATAGCAATATCTGTGAAGGAAGGAATATCTTGTAAAGATTGGAAATCCTTTCTATCTTCTAGTTCTTTCAACCATTTCTCGTAATATTTTTTACCTAAATTAGCAGAAAGATAATCTATATCAAACCCATTTTCAGAACTTGTCTTTTCGCCCCAACCTTCAATATCAGATGTTCTTTGCCAAAATTCCAAACCCTCTAGTAAAAGGTCTTTCATTATAACGAAGCATATCTCATTACACTCATACACTTGCACAAGATTGGATAAACACTTGCGAAAAGTTCCATTTATCGGAATGAACAATTCTTTGCTCCTATTTTGCCAGTTATTAAGTTCATCCAATAAATATGAGTATACATCTTTGGGTATTCCTTCTGTGCGGCAAAGCGCAGATATATAATCCAGGTATTCAACTATTATTCTCTTTTCCTGCAAAGGTTTACTGCATTTTTTAGCAGCAAGAAGATATAAATCACCAATAACGGTTAGGGCTTGTTTACTTTCTGGCAATTGAACATAAAACCATAAATCTCCTAAGATACTTTGCCTGATAAGGGTTGCCACCACTTCAGGATTTGTATAAGGATGATACAGTTCTTCCAAAAAATTCCGGCATCGTTGCTTAATACCATAATTACCTTCTGTTAAAGAAAGTAACCATTTAGCTTGGTCATCGAGCACAATTTCGGATACTTTGGTAACTGCAAGATTTTCTGCTAATGCCTTTGATTTCAGGGTTTCCAAGACCTAAACCTCTTAATTTTATTGTATAACAAAACAGCTATATATTCTTTTTATATTTCCGCTGGATTCTGTCAAGGAGTTTTTGACTTTTATTTTTTGGCTAACCGAAACATAAAAAAGTGATTGACTAAATAACATAGACATTTTTTATGGAAAAAATAATAATAAATCAGAGTGAGGTTATGATGAGATTGGCCATTGAGAAAAAAGACCTACTTGCTCACATTCAACATCTTGTGTCTATTGTCCCTTCCAAAAATGTAACTCCTATACTGAATAACTATTTGATAGAAGTTTCGGAAGAAACCAATATGATGCGTATCAGTACAACAGATTTAACGCTTACAGTTGTAGTAGAATTTCCTGCTGCTGTTTCCGAAGGTGGTACTATTGCTGTTTCGGCACATCATTTCAATGAAATTATTAATTATATGCCCGATGCAGTTATTAATCTTTGGCAGCATGATGACCTGTTAATGATTCAAAGCGGGAAAGTGGATTTTAATCTACTGATTGCTGATCACACTCTATTTCCTGTTATTCCCGAACCCAAGATAAATTACCCTATCACTGTTGATGCTGCATTATTTAACCGAATGATTTCCAAAACTTATTTTGCAGTATCGACCGATGTAAATCGGGCTATTTTAACAGGTGTCTGTTGGAAAATTTATCCAACCTATCATATGATGGTAGCAACTGACGGACGTAAAGTAGCTGAAATAAAAGTATTGAATTCTTCCTTACTTCCTTCTCTGGAGAATAATGATAATCAGGGTTTGAGCATTTTTACAGAACAGAATGAAGTATATGTAGAAAAAGTTATTCCATTAAAAACCCTGCTGTTTTTACAAAAGATTTTCAGTGAAGATGTGAAAGAACTGAAAGTATCTATGGAACATAATCGGATTATGTTTTTATATGGAGAGTACTTTGTTTCCTCGCAAGTTTTTGAACATAAATATCCTGAATATCAAAAGGCATTTCCAACAGAACTCCCTAACAAATTTGTTATTGATAAGGAATCTCTGATAACTGCCATCAAGCGAGTTGCCCTTATTGCCCCAGATGAGAATTTTCGCATACATTTTGATATAGATAACGATCGCTTTGAGGTAAATACAACGAATAGAGATACTGGTGATGCAAAGCAGAATATGGATGATTATGTTTACGCAGGAACCTCTACAGGAATTTCCTTTAACTATAAATATATGCTTTCTATTTTAGAGGCAATCGATACAGAAAAGGTTGTTATCAAACTTGGCTCCTCAAAAGATCCGATGATGATTTACAACGAAAATCCCATTCCTGATCAGGAAATTACCTTTCTGCTAATGCCATTACGTTCATAAAAAATTTGAACCTGGTTAATATCGAACTTGAGAATTTCCGCAACTATCGTAACAGTACATATAGTGTTGGCCCCTTAGGATCATTAATTATTGGTCCCAATGGTTGTGGTAAAACTAATCTCCTGGAAGCGATTGCTTATTGCAGTATAGGTAAATCCATCCATTTTCATCATGATGAGGAATTGCTGCATTTTGGAGAGCGTTTTTTTCGAGTTCAAGGTTCATTTATTAGCGATGTGGGAACCCCGATAAAGGTTGCTTTAGGTTATGCTGAACAGCGGAAACTATTAAAGATTGACGATTTACCCATTCGTCAGCTGAGTACGCTTTTCGAAATTGTGAAGATTATTTATTGTGCTCCGGAAGATCATCTTTTAATAACTGGTTCTCCTCGCTTTCGCAGACAGTATTTTGATCTGGCAATAGCTCAGCTTTATCCGCCCTATATAACTGCTTTAAGGCATTTTTTACATATGGTTCAACAACGAAATGCTATGCTGAAAAAAAATTATACAAAAGAAGAACAAATTAGTTGGAATACATCTTTTGCCACTTCTTTAGCCGAAGTTTGGAATTATCGTAACCGTTATCTGACACACATTAATACTGCCTTCAAAGAAATCTTCAAAGATGTCTTCCCCACTTCCGCTTCCATCACTATATCCTATCTTCCTTCCTTAAAAATGCCTCTGGACAGTTCTATTGACGACATTGTACAGTATCTCAGCCATTTGGCAGAGAGAGAAAAATTGTTGCAACGCTCCCTAGTTGGAGCTCATTTAGATGATTATGAATTCAGATTGGAAGGAAAAAAAATGCGAAGCTATGCTTCTCAAGGTCAAAAACGGATAGCAGTCATTATTCTAAAACTTATACAAGCACATTTAATTGAGAAAGTTACAGGTATAAAGCCAATATTGCTATTTGACGATATTTTTGCCGAACTGGATGCCTTTCATTCAGAGGCAATCCGAAACTGTATCAATAATCATTATCAGGTTTTTATTGCAAGTCCCAAAGAAGATATTTGCCTAATATGGCAAGGTTATCCAATTCTGCGTCTGGGAGAAGAGCACTAAATGAAACTGAACCGTAATATTCTGGGTTGGATGTTTTATGATTTTGCCAATTCTGCGTTTACAACGATCATTGTATCCGTAGTGTACAGTGTATATTTCATAAAAAGCGTTGTTGGGGGTCCTTCTGGTTATGGAGAAATGCTTTGGGGAAGGGCAATTGGATTATCAATGACGCTGGTAGCTATTTCAGCTCCTATTTTAGGTGCAGTTGCAGATTATTCGCGTGCGAAAAAGAGAATGCTATTTATCAATTGCTACCTAACTGTGATTTTTACAGCCTTGCTTTATTTTGTAAAACCGGGTGATGTGTTTCTTGGTATGCTTTTTTTCATAATTGCTAACTTCGGTTTCAATAGTGCTAATGTGTTTTACGATGCTTTTTTACCAGAAATATGCCAACCTGAAGACATAGGCAAGGTTTCAGGTTTTGGTTGGTCTTTAGGTTATGTGGGAGGATTGGTTTCTTTGCTCGTAGCTTTAGTTTTGGTAGAAATCAATATCCGTTTGGTTTTTCCAGCGGTAGCTTTGCATTTTTTTCTGTTTTCTCTGTTTACTTTTTTCTGGTTGAAAGAATTCAAGCGCCCTTCGAAGCCAAGTAATTACTATAGAATTGCCTGGCAGAGAGTTTCTTTTTCTTTAAAGAACATTGCCAAGCTGCCTCAACTTCTAAAATATATTATCAGTTATTTTATTTATAACGATGGGATAACAACTGTGATTGTTTTTGCCTCTATTTATGGAGCAGAAAGGTTTTCAATGACCACACAGCAAATGATAACCTATTTTATTCTGGCCCAATTTACATCAATAGTAGGTGCTGCTTTTTTTGGTTGGCTTACTGATAAACTAAATGTAAAAATATCCTTAAGCATTGCTCTTATGATCTGGATTGTTGTTGTTATTTGGGCATTCTTTTGTGGAAGCGCTACCGAATATTATTGTGTTGGGCTGGCTGCAGGTTTAGCCATTGGAAGCAGTCAAGCTAACAGTAGAACTATGCTTTCGCTTTTAACTCCTCGCGAGAGGCAAGCAGAGTTTTTTGGTTTTTATACCTTGACAGGACGCTTATCTTCAATTATTGGTCCAATTCTATATGGATGGATAGCACATAAAACCGGAGATATCCGTTATGCTATCCTATCTTTGATTTTTTTCTTTGTAACCGGATGGATCCTGTTGCAAAGTGTTAATTTGCAGGAAGGAATTAAACAAGCCGAAATGCAATAAATTAACGAGATATCACATTAAAGAGTTAATACGGAAAATGAAAAGGAGAAAAAGATGAAAAAAAAGCAAGCTATAACTTTGATGATCCTTATGCTGCTGTTATTTTTTATTGGTTCTTGTAGTAAAAATAAACCGGTTTTATATATATTTAATTGGAGCGATTACATAGATCCTGAGCTGATCGAGGAATTTGAACAACAGAATAAATGCACCATAAAATATAGTACTTACGATTCCAATGAAAATATGCTAACCAAAATTATGAGCTCCCGAGAATCATTTGACCTTGTTTTCCCCAGTGGAGATCATATAACGATAATGCGAGATTCAAATTTACTTGAACCTCTGGATATCAGTAAAATCCCAAATTATCAAAATCTGGATAGCACTCTTTTAGAGAAAGCAGCAAGTTTTGACGAAGGCAACAAATATGCTATCCCCTATTTTTGGGGGTTAACAGGACTAATATATAACAAGCGTTATGTTCCTGAGGAAGTTATTAATTCCCGAAGTTGGAATATTCTGGGCAATGCTTTTTTTACCGGAAAAAACAAAGTTACGATGTTGGATGATGCGCGTGAAGTTGTAGGTGCAGCATTGATTTATAACGGATACGATCTTAATGATTCAAGTGTAATGGCATTAGCAGCTGCCGAAAAAACCCTTGCCCAATGGGATAAAAACATCACTCAATTTGATTCTGATAGCTATAAAAATGAAGTTCCAGATGGAACTACTTGGTTAGCTCAAGCATATAATGGAGATGCTTTACAAGTAATTGATAATAGTCCTGATTTAGGTTTTATCTTACCTGTGGAAGGAGCAAGTTTATGGATGGATAATATCGCAATGTTAAAATCTAGTAATAATAAAGAACTTGCCTATAAATTTATCAATTTCCTCTTAGATGCCGATATTGGTAAAAGGAATACTGAGTATTGTCTATATGCCACTCCGAATAAAGCAGCTGGCAATTTACTACCCGAGACATTAAAGAATAATACTCTAATCTATCCAGGAGATGAATATCTAAACAAATGTTATATGATTAATGCTCTTGGTGAAGATGTGAAGAAAATAGATAAACTCTTTGAAGCAATAAAATTAAACTAAGAAAGTGAGAATAAAGAAACAAAAATGCTCGATAATCTGGGAAATTTAACTCGCAGCCATTATTGCGGGGATTTGAACACTGATCATATTGGACAGAATGTAACCGTTATGGGTTGGGTAAATAAACGCCGTGACCTTGGTGGTTTGATATTTATTGATTTACGCGATGTTAAAGGTATTTTACAAATTGTTATTCGTCCTGAACAAGAGGAAATCTTTGCCAAAGCAGAAAAAGTTAGAAATGAATATGTAATAGCTGTTTGCGGAATAATTAATGCACGCAGTGAACAAAACATCAATCCTTCTATTCCCACTGGGAAAATTGAGCTGGTAGCAGAGGATTTTTATATCTTAAATGATGCGCAACCCCTACCTGTACAATTTAGTGAAGCAGCTATGGCAGAAGAAGATCTACGGCTCACATATCGTTATCTGGATTTGCGTCGACCCAAACTGCAAAATATCATTATTACTCGACATCGCATTATGCAAATAATACGGGATTTTTTAAATAACGAAGGTTTTTATGAAATAGAAACCCCAATCCTGATGAAAAGCACTCCCGAAGGGGCAAGAGATTATCTTGTCCCCAGTAGAGTTCAACCAGGGAAATTTTATGCTTTGCCTCAATCTCCTCAGATGTTTAAGCAGCTTTTAATGATTGCCGGTTTTGATAAATACTATCAAATTGCGCGTTGTTTTAGAGATGAAGATTTAAGAGCCGATAGGCAACCAGAATTTACGCAGCTGGATATTGAGCTTAGTTTTGTTACGCAGGCACAAATTTTTGATTTACTGGAACGCTTAATGTATAAGCTCTTTAAAGGTATTTTAGATGTTAGCTTAAGCATTCCTTTTCCGATTATTCCTTATGCAGAAGCGATGGAGAATTATGGATGCGACAAACCTGATATCCGTTTTGGAATGAAACTGAATGACATATCTACGATCGTTGCTAATAGCAGTTTTAATGTTTTTTCTTCAGCACTACAAAATGGTGGCGTAGTAAAAGCAATTGCTATTCCGGGGGCAGCTAATTTTAGTAGAAAACAGCAAGATGAACTTATCGAACTGGCTAAACATTTGGGAGGTAAAGGAATTGCTTTTGCCAAAGTTACTGAAAATGGTTTGGATGCGGGTATCAGTAAATTTCTTAGCTTAGAGGAAACTGAAGCAATAATTGATGTTACTGGAGCAGTAACTAATGACCTTATTGCAATTGCAGCAGATAATTATGAAATGGTATGCAAGGTATTATCTGGCATTCGTAATTACTTAGCTGAAAAATTAGGTCTGATTCCTGAAGATAACTATGCATTTTGCTGGATAACAGATTTCCCGCTGTTTGCCAAAAACGCAGAAACCGGTGCCTGGGAACCTGCTCATCATATGTTTACTTTACCAAAAGAAGAACATATTCCCTATCTTGATCTACCTGAAAAAATTGGCGAAATTACAGGTCAGCTTTATGATCTTGTTTGTAATGGAGTAGAACTATCCAGTGGTAGCATCAGATGTCATCGCTATGATATTCAAAAGAAAATTTTTGATATCCTCGGATTTAGCAATAAAGAATTGCAAGATCGTTTTGGATTCTTTTTGGAAGCGCTAAAATATGGAACACCACCTCATGGAGGTATTGCTCCAGGTTTGGATAGATTAGTTATGATTATAACTAAAGCAGAATCCATCCGGGATGTTATTGCTTTTCCTAAAACCTTGAAGGCCGCTGATTTAATGACTCAGGCACCTTCGGAAGTTGAACCTCAGCAATGGAAAGAACTACATCTGGCACCCACAAAGTAGCTGTTTTTTGCAGCGGCTTAAGTCGCGGTTCAAATTTGTGTGCTATATATAAATATTTTGCGGACAATAAGTTGCCGATAGAAATAGCTTTGGTTATTTTTACTTGTAAAGATGCGCCTGCGATCCAATTAGCTGAAGAAAGAAACTTAAATTACCAGATAATACAAGCTCGTGATATGCAGAATTTTGAAAAACGAGCTATGGAACTCTGCCGCCAACATAGCATTGAACTTATTGCTTTAAGCGGTTTTTTAAAACAGCTCTCTCCCAATTTTATAGAGAGTATGCAAATCCCGATTTTGAACATCCATCCTGCTTTACTACCCAAATATGGAGGTAAAGGAATGTATGGAATGGCTGTTCATAATTCTGTGTTTGCTGCTGGAGAAAAGGAATCGGGTGTAACAATTCATCTTGTCAATTCCCAATATGATAACGGTAAGATTGTCGCTCAGGAAAAGGTTGATATCAGTGCCTGCAAATCTCCAGAGGAAATTGCCCAAAAAGTGTTGGATATTGAGCACAAACTTTATGCACGCACCATCAAGGAATATCTTTTAGACCATTGAAAAGAATTGCAATAATTACTCTTGGATGTAAAGCCAATCAAGCTGAATCCTCCATCATCTTAAACCAGTTCGAACCTTTTAAACTGGTTTCTTGGCAGGAAGAAGCAGATATATATATCATTAATACTTGCACAGTAACAAACCGAACCGATTATAAAAGTAGGTATCTAATTCGTCAGGCGTTAACCAAAAAGGCCAAAAATCCTTCTATACAAATAATAGTTACTGGTTGTTATGCTCAGCGTTATCCTGAAGAAATTACCAAACTGGGAAATATAGATTTTGTTGTGGATAATCAACAAAAATTAAATATAGCCGATATTCTGGCAGGGAATAGCTATGAATTTATGGATATTATGCAAGCAAAGGACTTTGCCTGTAAACTAACCAATAAAATGTATGATCGCACACGTGCCTTTCAGATTATTCAAGATGGCTGCAATTTTAACTGTGCGTATTGTGCAGTCCCTTATGGAAGGGGAAGAAGTAGGTCTGCAACCTTAGAACAAATTTTACAACAAGCCAGGTTATTTGTAAAAAACGGCTATAAGGAAATAGTGCTATCGGGAATCAATTTAGGGCTTTATAAAGATGGAGATAACGATTTAACCGATGTTTTAAGATGTCTGAACGATCTTGAAGGTCTGGAATTGATTAGAATCAGTTCTCTGGAACCCCAACTCTTTAATTATAAACTAATTAACCTTCTTCCCTCTTTACCTAAATTGTGCCCCCATTTTCATATACCCTTACAATCTGGTACCGATTCTGGGCTAAAAAGGATGAAGCGCCATTATACAACTACCACAATTAAGAAGTTGGTTTTTGATATTTTAGATAAAATTCCTTCTGCAGCAATAGGAATGGATGTAATAACCGGTTTCCCTGGGGAAACTGAAGAAGAACATAAATTTACCTGTGATTTTATTTGTTCTCTGCCCTTGGCATATCTGCATACTTTCAGTTATTCTAAAAGAAAAGGAACACCTGCCGCTGAAATGACCAATCAAATCCCGAAAAAAATTAAAAACCAACACAGTAATGAACTAATCCATATTTCTCAAGAGCTTACCGCTAATTATACTAATTTATTATATAATAACAATATCCCTTTGCGCGGAATTGTGGAAAATAGCGAAAATGGTTGTAGCGATTTTTTAAGCGATCACTATGTTCGCGTCTATTTATCTAAGGAATATCCGGCGGGAGAATTAGTAAAAACTTCAGCTAAAGAAGTTAAAATTGCTGGGGAATCAGATGTTTAATGTGATTAGTAAAAAAATAGAACACAGATAACGGGATCGACTGGATCAGCTGGATTTTAGTTGAGCGATAAGTAAAAATAAGAAACCTGAGTACTTTTTTAATCTCTTTCGGCTTTTTAGTGGCTTTTATTATCTTTATGCTTTATATTTGTACAATCTATGAAAGCTTATTTTATAGGTTCTAAGTACTCATCTATAGTTTGATATTTCCACTTCAGTAAAATTCTATCCAATAAAGCAACCATTCCAAATAATGCAATACTAACAGCGATGATAACTATAATTACAGCAAAAACATGAGCTGTCTGGTAGGATTTTGTAGCTCTGGTCATATATATTCCCAAGCCGGAAGTTCCTCCTAACCATTCACCAATAACAGCTCCCATAACACTATAAGTTGCAGCCAGTTTTAATCCTGTAAAAAAGTTAGGTAAAGCAGCCGGAATCTTTAATAACTTGAATATCTTGTATGGTGTTGCTCCCATGGATTTTAAAAGACGAATCTGATCTACAGAAACACTTCTGAAACCGTCATAAAGTCCTAAAGCAATAGGGAAAAAACACATAAGTACAACGGCAAAAATTTTGGAACTGATTCCATAACCAAACCAGATAATTAAAAGCGGTGCCACAGCTATTATTGGAACTGTCTGTGAAATTATCAGATAGGGATAGAGAATTTGTTTTATCCAACTTGATAAGTTCATTGCCATAGCCGTTATCGAACCTAATATGATACTGATGATAAGTCCGGTTATCGCTTCCAGCAATGTTGGTTTTAAATGATGCCAGATAAGCCCTGGATTTTTCATAAAAACATTTATTACTTGTAAGGGTGAAGGTACCACCCAAAAAGCAATTACACCTTTCGCACTGATAAACTGCCAGAGTATAATCAGGAAAATAAAAAAAAGCAAAGGAAGTATTACTTTTTGGCTTTTCACATCTCGCCCAGAAAGCGGATTTCAGTTTGCAGCTTAACATTATAATGTTCATACACAACTTCTTGAATATGCTGAATAAGCTGTAAAACATCTTTTGCAGTTGCAGAACCCAGATTAACAATAAAACCACAATGTTTTTCGGAAATAGCAGCATCTCCTATTCTGAAACCTTTAAGCCCACAATCTTCAATTAACCTGCCTGTATAAAATCCTTCCGGTCTTCTAAATACACTGCCAGCACTGGGTAATTCAAGTGGTTGTTTTTGCTGTCTTTTTTGTTGATATTCATCCATCCGCCGTTTGATTGTTTCAGAGTTATCTCTTTTTAAATGAAACACAGAAGAAAGGTGAATTAACTCTTTATCTTGCAACACACTATGACGGTAGGAAAAATTATGCTCTTCCACTTTTAGATATAAAATCGGACTTAATGAATTTATACTTTCCCAAGTAGGTAATATACATACGCTGCTATGTAGAACATCTTTTATTTCATAATTATAGGCACCGGCATTCATAAAAACGGCTCCACCTACTGAACCGGGAATGCCAGAGGCAAACTCTAATCCGCTTAAGCCATTCTCACAGGCATAATTACAAAGATCTTTTAAAGTAACTCCACAGCTTGCAGTTATATATTCTTGTTCTACAGTTAGTTCTGTAAAACGCTCGGTGCTGATCACAATTCCTGAAAGTCCCTTATCGGAAATGAGCAGATTAGAACCCTTACCTAAGATAAAATAGGGAGTTTTATGATTAAGACAAAATCTTAATAAATCCAGCAATTGATTCTGTGTGTAAGGAGTGCAGAAAACCTCAGCTGGGCCTCCAATTTGGAAACTGCAATGTTCTTTTAAGGGAACATTGCTTTGGATAATTCCGTCTTCCATTAATTTAGGATACTCTTGCTGTAAAATAGATAAAGTTGTAATATTCATAGATTACTCGGTAGCGAGCTAAAAAATTTGCCAATTTCGGATATGAGTTGTTGCTCATTTTTTAGCTCAATACAGCGACCTGGCAAAATTTGTTTAAAGTACTGGCCGTATTTTTTCTTGGAAACGCGGGAATCCATAATCAGGACAATTCCGCGATCGGTTTTACTTCTTATTAGGCGTCCAAAACCTTGTCTTAAACGCAATAGAGCATTGGGTAACATTAAATGCATAAAGGAATCCTTATTCTCCCGTTCCAGTTTATCTATTAGTGCTTCTACGAGAGGTTCTGAAGGCACTTGAAAAGGTATTTTATATAATATCAAAAGCGAAAGTGAATCGCCTTGAATATCAACTCCTTCCCAAAAAGAAGAAGTTCCAAGAAGTACAGCATTTTTACTTTTCTTAAAATCATCCAAGATAGAATTTCTGCTACCACCTTTTCCCTGAGCAAAAAAAGGACGCTTAGAATGATAGAGGGTATCGCTAAGGTGTTCGTAAACAGCATCCAAATCTTTATATGAAGTAAAAAGAGCCATCGTTCCCACATTGGTAGTAGTTAAAATTTGTTCCAAACAACCCAATGCTTGACTTTGGAAAAATCTGTCCTTGTGTTCAGGTAGAAAACTACCAATTAATAATAAGGATTGTTTATCGTAATCAAAAGGAGATTCCACAATGCTCTCGATCACTTTCTTGTCGGTAGCAAAACTTAAGCCTGATTGATTTAGGAAAAACTTGAATGAACCTCTAATTGACAAAGTTGCCGAGGTAAAAACTATGCAAGGAATATTTTTGTAAAGTAAACGGTTAAGCGGTTCTGAGACTTCTACTGGGGCATAACAAAAAGTACTGGAAGGGATATTACGTTCGGGACGCGGAATATTTTCTATCCATAAAGCATAATTATCCAGATCAGGATTAAGTAATTCCAGCAATAAAGTTTCCGTTTCCCGATAGCGTTGCAAATAACCATTCAAATTATCTTTAATAATCTCCAAATTAGCTATCTGGTTACTTTTCACGGTACGCAACACATTATCAAGAGCAACCAAGTCTTTAAGAATATTTTTGAAACCTATGGAAAGTTCTTTCAAGAAAAAATAGATATCCTGAAAATCAGCTATGTCTTTTATCCTTAGTTTATTATAACTTTTCGCTTCAAAGCAGCGATTCGCTGCTAAATTAAATAAGGAAGTAATCACTTTTCGTTGCTCGTCTGTCTCCAGCATCAGCTTTGTGCAAAGAGATTCTATATGAGTTTTCTGGTCTGTAGTTAAAATACTCTTATGCACTGTTTGAATAAGCTGAGGCAAAAAACCACCGGTATATTTTTTCCCAGAATGAGCTAGCTGATTGAATAAACTGTTAAGCTCAGCATAACTGAAAGTAAAGCCCAAATTTTTGGACGCAGCAGACATAAGGTTATGTGCTTCATCAATTATTAAATATTGATATTCACCTAAAGTGGAATTATCCATTTGGGCATCTGCTAATAATAGAGAATGATTGGCAACTACTATGGAAGCAGATTCTATATGCTTACGCAACTTCATTACATAACAATTATGATAATTAAGACACTTTCTTCCCCCGCAAAGATAACGATCGGAACATATTTTATGCCATAAAACACTATAGTAATTTTTATCGAATGAGGAATTTTCGGAAATATCACCGGTATGAGTAAGCTCCTTCCAAACAAGCAAATTTAATAAACCTCGGGCATCATAAGCTGATATTCCCCGAGTTTGCTCTTGTAAAAGATCTTGCCAACGTCTTTCACAAATATAATTTTCTCTCCCTTTAACTAATACTGCTTTAAATGGAAGAGGGATAATTTTACGCAATTGAGGTAAATCCTTGAAGAAAAGCTGTTCCTGTAAATTTTTTGTGTTCGTAGAAACAATTACTTTGGTCTTGTTCCTATTGCTAAAATCTATCGCCGGAACTAAATATGCAAATGATTTTCCAACTCCTGTTCCAGCTTCAACAACTAAAAAATCCTGTTTAGCAAAGGCATTAGCTACCTGTTCAGCCATAATCATTTGTCCGGAACGAAATTCGAAATTAGGAAATTTATTAGCAAAAAGTCCGTGTTCTGCAAATATTTCTGGAATGCTATCTATAGACCCAGAGACATTATGTTCAATTACATTGTTTAATTCATTCTTGGGAGGAATGGGTTTTTTCCCTGATAAAACAGTGGCACGCTGTTGTTTTACTAGCCATCTAAGATATTCAGTTAAACCACTTTCTACATTTGCCTGTAGACTTAAATCCTGCAAACGGGCATTAAGCATATAGTTAAAGTGTGCCAAAGCATAATTGGTAAGAGCATTAAAAAGATATCCGGTAGCTAAAGCATCAGAATCAGCACGATGAGCATTATCCAATTTAATACCAAAAAAAGAAACCATAGTACTTAATTTATGGTCAGTAGTAAAGGGTAAATACATCCTCGCTATTTCCATAGTATCCCAAAACACATTAATTAATGGAAAACTTCCATTTTCTACTAAAGATTGGTTGATAAAGGATAGGTCAAAATTGATATTGTGTCCAACTAAAGGAGTGTTTCCAATAAAATCGCAAAATTCCTTAAGTACCTCTTTTAATGGAGGAGATAATTTTAATTCCTCAGGGGAAATATGAGTTAATTGTTCAATAAATTTAGGAACCTTGCCTTTGGGTTTTACAAAGCTAACATAGCTATCAACAACTTCATTGCCTTTAAAACGGAAAGCTGCTATTTGGATTATTTCATCTCGCGCTGGCATTAAACCTGTGGTTTCAATATCTATTGCCACAAATTCTAATTGCGAGAGAAGCAGTTCTTCGCTTACATTTTCTGAGTTTAAATCTTTACCGTTTTCGCTTTCCACTATCTTTTTCCCGTAAGTTAATCTTCTTCCTTATAGAGGTTATATCGTTGCATCTTTTTTATCAGCCCCTGACGAGATAGCCCTAATTCTTTTGCGGCTTGAGTTTGATTCCATTGAAATTTCTCTAGGGATTGAGTTATTATTTTCCGTTCCAGTTCTTCTATGGCTTCTTTCAATGATTTTTTACCTGACAACATAGCGATTGTTTTACTATATTCAATGTGATGAAATACTTCCTCACTAAAATCACTTGGTTTAATAAAAGTATTTGGTTCAACAAGGGTTACTGCTCGTTCAATTTCATTTTCCAACTGACGCACATTCCCAGGCCAATCGAATTGTTCTAAAATATCCATTGCCTCCTTAGTAAAGCCCAGAACATTTTTATCCATCCGTTTTGTGTATTTATCTAAGAAATGAATGGCCAGTAATGGTATATCACCAGTCCTGTTTTTAAGTTGAGGTACATCAATCCGGATAACATTTAAACGGTAATATAGGTCCAAACGAAAATCCCCTCGTTTTACCCTTTCCATTAAAGGAACATTCGTTGCGCAAACTACTCGTACATTAACTTTTTCCGTTTTTGTAGCGCCAACTCTTTTAACTTCACCCTCCTGTAAAAATCGAAGCAATTTTGCTTGAGTAGATTGACTTATATCGGCAATTTCATCTAAGAAAAAAGTTCCTCCATCGGCAATTTCAAAGAGGCCCTTTTTATCATAAGCAGCACCTGTAAAAGAACCTTTCACATGACCGAATAGTTCGCTTTCTAATAAAGTTTCTGGTAAAGCACCACAATATTGAGCTACAAATGCTTTGTTTCTTCGATTGCTGCTATAATGTAAAGCACGAGCTATTAGTTCTTTTCCTGTTCCACTTGGTCCTTCCAAAAGAACTGTTGTAGGAGTGTCCTTCACTTTTTCAATAATCTCAAATATTTTCATCATTTCAGGGCTTTTACCAATTATATCAGCATATATATTATTGGAAGTGAGCTGTTCTCGAATTATTGCATGGCTTTTTTCCAGATTGGCACTACGAATATTATCAATGATTACAATAATCTGGTTGGCAAGGGCAGAGAGAAGATTAATGATTCTTTCCGAGAAATACTTGGAACCGCTTTTGCAAAAAATGAGTATTACCCCCATAGTATTTTTACGGATGGATAGAGGAAGCACCAAAATATTATTATAACTGGGGGCAAAGTGAGGTTGCTTAATATTTTCCAGTTTATTGTTCTGATATACATCAGCGCATATATTTAAGAAATGATCGTGATATTTATCGTCTGGCGAAAAATTGTTATAAATTTTATACTCCCAAGCATCAGGCAAATTGGGATTCGCATGAAGTAACAGAACTCCACCATCTGCATTGGCAATTTCAATCAAGCTGGTAAGAGATTGCTCAATTAGCACATCCAAATCAGTTATTGTATTCAACTTTTGAGTAATTTCATAAAATTGGTTCAGCAGGTTTTCTTCAAACTTGGCTTCTTCCATTTGCGAAGCATATTCGCGCGAAATTTTTTGCATTAGAATGTCGTTCTGTTCCAGCAGTTTTATGGAGCCATATTTCTCTATTATCTTCCTATTATTTTTCAAAATCTGAAGTGCCTGCTCCCATTCTTCCATATCCAAAAGAACTCCAGCAAGTTCATAATTAACTAACGATAGTTCATAGTTGCTACCAACTTCTACAAATAGCTTAATTGCTTCATTAAGATAGTTTTTTGCGGCTTCTAAATTTTTCCTTTCCAGCACAGCACGTAGATAATAAGCTCTACCTATTTCGAAAGGCAAATTTTGTTCTGCAGCCAGTTTCTGAGCTTCAGAAAGATAATAATCGGCACTTTCCACATTGTGAGTTAAAATAAAGTAATATGCTTGTTTTAGATAGCCCTCGATTATTTTGTCACGAGCAGCAATATTCTTGAAGAAATCCAAACTCTCTACTAAATATCTATAAGCCTCTTTAAATTTATGCAGCTTAGTTAAAACACTACCTAAATTCCCATATAGCTCTGCCTTAATATAATCATCTGATACAGCAGGTAACAATTCCAAGCCTTTAATATAGAGATCATAAGCAAGATTTAATTCATCCTGTTTTTCGTAGACCTCACCCAGATTGTTGAAACTTCTTAAGAGGCCTTCATTAAAACCGCTTTCCTGTGAGAGCTTAATCGCTTTTTCATAGTAAGATATCGATTCAGCCCAGTCTCCTTTTTTAAAATACAAGCCTCCCAAATTATTTAAAGAAGCAATTGTATTCCGTTGAAAACCAAATTCGTTTGCTATCTCCAAAGATTTTTTTAAAGCATCTTCTGCGCGATCATATTCGTTGTGATCCATCAGTGTGACACCAATATTATTATAGATATTAGTTATATTATATGGTTCGGCAAGTAATCTTTGAATTTTTAGCGCTTCTTCCAAATAATCGAGAGATTTTTCAGGATCACCTTTGTCGTCCATTAAGCCACCCAGATTATTGTAGCATACAGAAATTCCATTCAGATTGTAATATTGCTTTTCCAGTACCAAACTTTTCAAGAAATAGGCCTCGCTCTTTTCCCAAAAGCCCTGAAACATATATAATACACCCAAATTATTATATATCGCAGCTAAACCACTGTGATCTTTAGCAAGAGAATATAGAGTTTCCGCTTCATTAAAAACTTCTTCTGCCTGCTCCCATTCATTTATATAATAATGAATCTTACCACGGATTTTTTTGGCTTCAGCTTGTACGCTATGTCTTTGTTGTTGATTAGTAATATTGCTAAAAGAATGACTGGCATTATCTAAAGTGTTAAAAGCATCATTAAATGCCTCACTTTCTGCCTGGATATCAGATTTCAGAAGTAGTATTTTCACTTTCCAATAGGGATCTATCGTAGCTGGAGAATATTGTTTAATAATTTCCAAGGCAAAAGCTGAAGAATTAATCGCATAAAGATCGTTTGCTAATTTATAGACTATCTGTTCAGCCGGGAAATTATTCTCTGTGCAGATATGCAATGCTTGCCGAAAATAATCTACCGCTTTATCTTTTTGATTTATAGCTGAAAATGCTTCTGCTATCTTTTGTGTGCTTGTTAATTTGCCAGTGGGGTTTTTAGTATGCGCTAATATATACTCTTCCAAGGTTAAAACACTTTCAAAATCATTAATCAAAGTAAGCTCGGATACTATCTTGGCAAAAAGTGCCGCGTTATATTTATTATTCATAATCTGCAGAGAAGCCAAAATTTGAGGATATCTCTTATCCTTCTGAAGATATTCTATCAGCTGATTGAAAATAGTGCTACCAATTTGATCTTTATTATCGTTTAACCATTGAGAAAATGCTTTTTTCTTTTGTATTGAACAAACTGTTCCAGGATTGGAAATCAAACGCAAATCATATAATAATGTCAGATCTGCTTTCAAATCGTCTGGTTTGCTAAGCGTTTGATAAAGTTCATCTGTATCTAACCCATCTAATATATACATAACTGTCAAAATCTCTTTTTGTGAGGGACTAAGCGATTCTAACATTTCATGATATATTTGTTGAGCATCAAAGGTCTTCTCTAAATAAGGGCCAAGATTAAACTTATTCCTGGTTTTTTGTGCTTGCATCTCTCTTAAGACCTTTTCGATTATTATCAAATTACCAGAGGTTATTTTCTGAAATATTTCACTATCACTACTATTAGAAAAATCAGTTCCAGGAAAAGTCAATTGTAAAAGCCGTTGACAATCCTCAATCTCTAATGCTGGAATGTTCTCCATTTCAGAAAAAGGAAATAACCGCGTTTGCGTGAAAGCTACAATCTGAATACCAGTTTCTGGAAGATATTGAACCAAATATTGTAAATAATCACGCGTATAAGCATCTAAAACATCACAATCATCTATAACAAGCAATAATGAATGAAATAATTCCATCCCATTTAATCGTTCTGTTATATAATAGAAAAAGTCATATTTACTATCCGACCCAATATTATCCCGAAATTCATTATAATAACCGTATAGGTCAGCTTCACTCACTTCCGTAATTACCTGAATAAGCTCAGTAAAATGATTTAGTGCCAAAGGATGAGGTGAAAAGCACATCCTCTTCTCATAAACATCAGATACACTATCCATTAAAGGTTGAACATAATGACTTTTACCGGACCCAGATTTACCTGTAAGCTCAATTAAATGACTCTTAGAACTTTCACGCAAGTAACCCATAGCTCTGGAAAGCGCTATTTTATTTATAATATATGCATCCAGCTGTTGGGTTATATTCTCTGCCATTTTTCACCCCTTTGGAGATTTTGTTTACAGTGCTACTGTAAATAGAGTTGACAACCTGTCAAGTAAAAAATGTAATTCAGATGTTACCCCCTTTTTTAGCCCGTAGGGCGACACAATAATAGCGACGGTGGTGTCAGCCTCTCGAAATAATAATTTTTTTATTATCAAATCATTTGCTTTTCTTTTAATTTATCCGGATCCCAATGCTTTTTCAAAAGTGCATCAAATTCTTCTTCGGTTGTTATATTGTGATGATGATCTTCCTGATGTTCTATGTAATTTTTCACACTTTCAATGTTGGATTTGCTGACAGAATAGGCAGCATATCCATCTTGCCAATGAAAATCTTGTCTGGTCTGTTCTCTGAACCATTTACTGGAATTCGCTTTTAATTTTGCCATAAATTCCACTATACTCATTTCTTTGGGGGCTAAACATAGGATATGGATATGATCTTCAATTCCTCCGATGGCAAGAGGAATACCATTTAAATTTTTAATTATTCCGTTTAGATAGCCATACATTTCATCAGCAAGGGGTTTTTTAAGCCAGGTCTTCCGGTTTTTTGTAGAAAACACAATATGAACCGCTAAATGACAAAAAGATGCAGGCATATTTTCTCCTTGTTTGATCTTATTAATTCATTATCTTATAATTGAGATTTTATGTCAAGAGAAGAAAGTTGGATAATCATTTTCACACGAGGGGCTTACGCCACCGTCGCTATCATTGTGTCGCCCTTGGGGGCTTTTTGCAAAGGGCAAAAGAGCAGAGGGCTTAGAGATTTTTAAATCCCTTTTCCGAGGGGCTTACACCACCATCGCTATGATTGTGTCGCCCTTGGGGGCTTTTTTCAGAAAACATAGTTATAAAATGTAATCAGGTTTCTTCCTTTTTACGAGGGGCTTACGCCACCATCGCTATGATT
>Ga0265297_10000564_pt1 | contig 107187 bp, 123 predicted proteins | sample Munlanlwell13791_FD_192502 | JGI IMG/M metagenome (GOLD analysis project Ga0265297, IMG submission 192502) | Leachate microbial communities from a municipal landfill in Southern Ontario, Canada - Leachate well 137-91 | ecosystem: Engineered > Solid waste > Landfill > Unclassified | place...
AGGTTGCATCAGGCAATTTTTCCTGTGTAGAAACGCCTCAAGAGAAAAGCAGTATGCTTGAAATAACCAGCCAGAGATTAGTCGATAATAGAATTTACTGCGTTAACGTTAAAAACGAGGGAGCTGCAGGGAGCGTTTATTCTTCTTACGTTTATACGACTCCCGTGAGAGGAAAGCTGGTTTTAGTAAGTTTTGTCTTGCGCTATCCAAATTGTACCAATTACGATGAGGAACAGAGTCTGGCCTGCACGAGCGAAAGAGAGGCTTTTGACCTTGATGCAACGGTGGATCGCATAGTCCAAACCGTCAGGTGGGATTTGGCTTCAGATGAAAACACTTTGGCAAGCCAGCTCTCTAAATGTTTAGTATCGAGTTATTCGGGAGATAAAGAGAAATGCGACGAGCTCTTGAAACAGATTACTGATTTTGACTCATGCGTTATGGCTGGCTTTTCGATATTAAAATCCAATCCAGCCCAGTGCCAAACAATCGACGGAAGAACATTTGTTCAGGAGACAAATAGCACTTGGGAGCAGGCGCTGTTAGCCGTCAATAACTGTGGAGTTGAAAAAGTCTTTCAAACACACAGCCGACTCGTAACTCTGACACTAAAAAATGGCAATAAATTAATTGCCAAGGAACCGCAGATAGATGATATAATTACCGCAATTAGGGCTGTAGAATCAAAATGCGGTAAAATTCCAATAGGAACAGAGTAGTAAGTTATTTTAAGTGTTTCCACAGTCAATCAGGCACCAATTAATTAAATAATTTGGCCGCCGCTTCCATTTCATAAGGCTTCCAGCCTTCCAGAATAATGGTTCTAACGGCGTTCAAGGCTTGCAGCAATAAATAAGCCAACGAAAACCGTTATAAAGTGAGATATTGCGCAGAATGCAAAAGGGTAAAATTATTTAATTTTTGTATTTTTTGTTTTAAAAAAACTATTAATGAATTTGTTTTAAAAGCTGGTACTGGTGATTTTAAGTCTACTTTTAATAGAACGTCATTTACTCATAAACGCCCTGGGTTCAAAAAATTTCTAAGCAAGGTAATAACTGGATGGATGCCAACAAAAGGAAAAAATAGCAAAAAATATCCAGAAGGAGTTTTTGTTCATAGGATTATAGATAGAGTAAAAAATTGGTATGAAGAAAAAATTATTGATATGAAAACTGGCGACATAATAGAATCTAAAAAAGAACCTCTCTCGCAACATAAATCCAAAAAACGGAATTAAAATTCTTGATTAGTCTATTTAAAACTTTTAGCCTTCAACAAAAACCCCATAAGGGTTTGTTTTTTTGTTTAAAATTATAATCTTTTCCGTATATTGACAAAATTGAATTATTATATAATAGTATTATTATCCTGGAAACAAATTCTTTAAAAAAGGAGTTTCTGGACCAGCACTCTTAACAATTCAAAAGGTGATTAAATGAAAAAGAAAAATGTTGCAACTATCCTGCTTATTGCGATAATCGCGATACTCTTGACCATCATTTCACTGGCTGGCTGCTCGGATGTCAAAAACGGAGAACGCGCGCAAATGCTGGACACCCAAGGCACACCAACTGTAACAACGTCTAACGAGCGAGCCATATTCATGGGTTATCTCAACCAGGTTAATGACCCGAACAATATCCAATGGATTTATTGTTTCAGTTGGGACGGACATCTACTGTTTAAATCGGCCGTAATGGGCAAAACTATTTCAGCCACCAAAAGCAGCGAGCCATACGAAAGAGTAGTGGCTACTTCTGACACCTATAGTTGGGAATATAATGCCGCTCAGAGTTTTGATGGTTTCATTGCCGGAACTCCACAACTGATGAATCCGTCCGGAATGTTTGGACACGACACACCCGGAGTAATCTGGATGGACCCCCAAGGTAATTATTACGAATGGCATGAAGGGCCTTACTTTATTTCAAACGTTCCCTTAAAATTTGAGACTCCGGTATTGTCTTACCAAAACATGGATGTGGAAGTTTACAACCATGTTAACCTGATTGAAGAAAAATTGAGGCACGGTGAAAAACTCACTGATGAGGACAAAGCATGGCTAAACAAATAACCTTGATTCTAATTGTTATCGCCCTAATCGGCGTTACAACGCTATCGTGCGGATGCATGGGGTTCTTCTCCGGATATCCGGAAGCGGGCCAGAAAATCACAAGCGCGGATTATTCAGTCGCCCAGTATAAATTTTTCATTGAGAAACACAACTCTGTGCGGCAAATGGGCTCACAAATCCTTAACGCAGACGAAAGCGTCGCAGCGTTTGAAAAAATGTACCCAAGCCCATCAACCTGGGACTGGAAAACCAAGGAAATGTACGATGACCGCATCTTTATCCGCAACGGCTATATCCAACAGTACAACAAGTTTGTCAGCGATTACAATTCACGGATGCGCGACCTCACAACCAACCAAATGTGGATGAAGCCCCAAAATTTCCCGAGCGAACTTCAACCTTATGTTCCCGGAAGCATAATCACGCTCCAAAACAGCCAAGAGTTAATAACTCCCAAACTGTAAAACATTTTCCTTTTTTACGATAAATCACTAAACCAAATATAAGCCATCAGATGATGCGCTTTTTGTTTTATTTAACCATATTGATTTTTTAGTAAATTATGTTATCGTCCCATTAGAGCTTTAGCTCTCTTACAATTAAAAAAGGATGATTTGCGATGACGAACGAAGAATCATTAAAAGAAATAGAAGATGAAGTTCGAACAAAAGCGGAAATAACCCGAAAGGCAAGGAAAACCCTTGCAGACGCCCACAGGGAACTGAGAGAATCCGTCCATGCCTATAAAGACGCAAGGACAAAAATGCAAAAAGATTCCTGGAAAAACAAAGGGTTAGCCCTCTGTTATGATTGCAGTAAATTGTATCCCCAAGAAGACATTACCTTGTTCTATATTGAACGGCTTGAAAAACGGGGCAGCCATTATAGGGAAAGAATGGTCTTAATCCGAAAGGTTCAGGGTTGCTGCCGTTTGCACGCAAACAATTTATTAAACCGCGCGAAAGGCGGCGAAGATAAATTCCAATGTTTTGAAGTGAGGCAAGAAGGCGAAGAATTCTTTATTGTTAACGGCCTAAAAACAATTCCAATTCCTTTTCCGAAAGAAACTGCGATTCTGATTGAGTGGGATGGCATACCAGAAAGAGAATTTGAATTCGGCAAGCAAATTCTATTCAATTCTTCCCATAATGAACTAACAATGGGAGAAGAAAGGATATTGTAAATCCGGCGACAAGATAACATCAAATCGCTTTTTTTATTTTCTAAAACCATTGGCGTTTTTTTATTTTAGGTATATAATTTAAGCAATAATTAATTATATAAAAACATATATGAAAATTGAATGGAATAAGCCCACTAAATACTCAATGGTGTTGGCTATTATTGTTTACGTGGCGACTTTTTGGTTGGCTTTTTACTTGGGCTTAAGATGGGGAGAAGCCAATGCGATTATTGACCAATTTTCGTCCCAACAAAACCAGCAACAAGACCAAGACAAAATTATTAACGCCGTAACTTTTTATTGCGATAACAGTAAAAAAATTGACGCGGTTTTTTACAGCCGAAAAGTCGCCATCTCTTTGAGCGACGGACGAAGCATGGTGCTTCCGCAAACTATTTCCGGTTCGGGCGCGCGCTACGCCAACGCGGATGAATCTTTCGTCTTTTGGAATAAAGGCGACACAGCTTTTGTTCAAGAAGGCGCTGCGACAACTTACGAAAATTGCGCCCTCCCTCCCGCGAAATAAATATATTATTTTAAAACTTAAAATCGCTCCGCCAGCTGGCGGATTAGCGGTTTTTTGTTATTATAAAACCATGGACATAGAAAACTTTGAAGAACTCGTGCGGGAAGGAATAAAAGCCATTCCCCAAAAATTCTTGGACTTGCTGGACAATGTTGATATTATCGTGGAAGAAAATCCCACGCCCGAACAATTAAAAAAATTAAAAATTAAAAATAATTATTTTCTTTTTGGGTTGTACGAAGGAATCCCCAAAACAGAAAGGTGGGGATATGGCCAAGCTTTGCCGGACAAAATAACAATTTTCAAAAATCCGATTGAGCAAACCGCCCAAACAAAAGAAGAAATCAAACAACTTATTAAAGACACTGTTTGGCATGAAATCGCGCATCATTTTGGAATGAATGAAGACAGGGTAAGGAAAGCCGAAACCCGGCGCAAGCGCCCAATCGGATAAAATTACCCAGCCGCGCAGACAATTGACAAATGACATAAATTGTATTATTATACAGAAGGTATCATGCCCGACACTACAGCTACTTTAAATTGCGAGAGCAAAGATTCAAAAGCCATCCCAAAAATCAACATAAAGTCACGCACAGTTAAAATCCCGGAAGACAAAAAAGTATTGAGCATAATGGAAATACGCAAGTATTTCCACGTAAGCCCAAAAAGAATTCATGGCTGGATAAAGCAAGGATTAAAAACCGCTCCGGCTGTGCGAGGAATAAGAATTTATCGAAAAACCCTCAAGGAATATCACGATAAAAGCGGTGAATTCATTATCCTCCCCGAGAAACCAAGTATAGAGTAAAATCTATGCTTTTTTTTATTTAATGGCTTGACAAACATTTTAATAGATATAAAATGATTATAGAACCTTTAACAATATAGAATTTTAAATCCCTATAAACCGGACCAAACCAATCCAAACAATCCTCCTAACTAATGCGACTATCCGCTTTATAATAGATTTAAAATTCTCCTCTCCCATATCGGTGATATCTCGCATATCACCGTTCTTTTTTTAACCCGAGTTAAATAGGATTTTAAATTTTTTAAAATCTCAAATTCCAATCAATGATTAAAATTTATTTAACCGGGCAAGTTTGACTTTTTTTATTTTTACAATTAACATATTCGTTGTATAGGAGAGTGAACAGAATATGCAAAACAAGGAACTACCTTCGAGAATAGCAAACAAACTCTTACGCCAGTACCTTCAAGTGTGGTCATACCAGAGAATTCCTCTCTGCCATCTCCAATGGGTTGGATAACAGCACAACCCAAACCCCGTGTAAACATTTCATTACACGGTTTTTTTCTTTTTGAAAAAATATGGTATTATTCAGGTATCTAAATATTAACTATAAAAATTTTATGAGCAAAAAATTAATTATCGGAAATTGGAAATGCAATCCGCTGAAAACAAGCGAGGCTTTAAAAATATTCAACGACATTAAATCCTCGGCTGAAAATTCAAAAACATCGGAAACAATTATTTGCCCTCCGAATATTTTTTTAAAAGATTTATTGGCGTTAAAAACAAAAATAAAAATCGGGGCGCAAAATTGTTTTTGGGAAAAACAAGGCGCGTACACCGGAGAAGTGTCTGCCGGAATGCTCAAAAACATGGGGTGTAAATACGTAATTATTGGCCATTCGGAAAGGAGGAAAATAAATAAAGAAACCAACGAAGAAATAAATAAAAAAATAATTTCTGTTTTGGAAAATAAATTAATTCCTATTTTCTGTTTTGGAGAAAATAGGGAAGAACGGGAAAATGAAAAAACCTTTGATGTCTTAAAAAATCAAATTCAAGAGGGGATTGATAAAATCGCAAAGCCGGATATAGCGAAAATAATTTTCGCCTATGAACCGATTTGGTCAATCGGCAGCGGTAATTTCGCGGCGCCGGAACAGATAAAAGAAGTCCGTGATTTTATAATCAGATTATTGTCCCAAAAAATAGGCAAAGAAAATATTGGCAAAATAAAAATTATTTACGGGGGGAGTGTTAACGCGGAAAATACCCCGTCCTATTTCAACCAGGCTCAAATGGACGGCGTATTGGTTGGCGGCATGTCCTTGAAGCCAATTGAATTTTCCAAAATAATCAAATCCGCTTAACTAAAAAATCCGCTTGGCAGCGGGGTTCATTTTCATTAACAAGAGATTTTGTGTGGAATCTCTTTTTTTGTGAACTTAGTTCACGTACTTGCGGTGCTTTTCTTGTTCCATTAAAGAACAAACAAATTCGTAAATTGAAATAATGGGCAACACCTCCTTGTTAAGTTACTACAAAAATAATATTAACAGATTTACAAAAAAATACAACCCCTAATTTCCTTAAATTAAAACGAGGCATTCTTCCAAAGATAAATTGAAAGAATGCCCCATGGTTACGCGCCGAATAGTTCGGCTTACTCATTTGGGCAATTTTGTATTGGCTCCAGGTACGATCCGCCTTCGCTGGCTAAGATTTCTGTGAGCAAATACGACTTAACTGAACTCGAACGCCCTTCGATACAACACCGCAAAATGCGGTTGAAGATAATGCTTTGGGAAGCATTGAAACCTCTTTTTATTGTTCATTAACGATACGGCTCTACAGAGCGAGGGCAATGTGATTTAATTTCCTCTGGTAACGGTTGAGTTAGGCAATCACTACGCCCGTAAGCATTGCAAATGAGAGTCTCTTGGACATTTTGACCTTCCATCAAAGATGGAACAGGCTACCGATTTTATTCGCAATGATGCGGATACTTTGTTAACAGGGCGAAACCCCGCAAACAACAAAGTCCTCAATACCACACTACCGCTTGCATGCCGGAAGTGCTTATGACGAAGATACACTCTCCATTCATAACGGAACACTGACCATGTCGGCCGAAGTTACTACTTTCTTTATATTATATTTATTGCTTTAAGGCAAGCATAAAAAAATAAGAACGCCGGACTTAATAAAATCCGGCGCGATGACTTCCCTCAACTTAACAGCCAATTAATGCATCGCAACGCATGGTATAACCTCCCGAACAAAAGTTCTATTTTATTTATACTATATTTCCATATAAAAAAATAGGGGCATCTCCTTTTAAGAAAATACCCGTTGTGTGCCCAATCAGACTACTCACAGTTTTGCGAACCAAAAGGTTCTATTTTATTTATAACTCTTTTTGAAATAAAAAACAATCCACAATTTTAATTGAGCTGTACAGTTTTATTTTAATTTTTTAAATCTTTGCCGCTATGGAATTGCCTGTGAATATCTCCCAATTTCTTATTCGTGACATGGGTATAGATTTGGGTGGTGGCAATATTCCTGTGCCCTAAAAATTCTTGAATAATCCTAATATCCACGCCCTGGTTTAGCAAGTCCGTGGCCATGCTGTGCCGTAAAGTATGCGGCGTGGTAAAATACGGTATATTTGCCAAAGTGGCGTATTTCTTCACGATTCTTTCCATAGAACGAGCCGTTAAACGGCCTCCTGAGCCCATTCTGGTCCGATAATGAGTAAAGAGAGCTTTGTCCGTGTCAGAGCGGCTTTTAAGGTACTTTTTAAGCCATTCCAGGGCTCGTTCCGAGAAATAAACCGTCCTGGGATGATTGCCTTTACCTATAACCCCTAATTCCAAATCTTTCTTATTTTCTATGTTTTTAAACTGCTCCAAATTAAGGGCTTCCAGCTCGGCAATCCTTAAACCCGTGGAAAAAAGCACTTCCAAAATGGCCCGGTCCCGCAGCCCATCCTTGGTTTCAATATTGGGCGCCAAGAGCAGTTTTTGGATTTGCTCCAAGCTTAAAAACTTTACGGTATTTTCTTTGCGCGCATCTTTAGGTAATTGGATTTTATCCGCGGGCAAAGAAATAATATCTTTATCTGTAAAAAAACTCAAAAGAGACCTCAAGGCTATTAAATAATAATTTTGGGTCAGCTTGGATAAAACCTTGTTGGTTTTCGGGTCTTTAAAACGCGCCAGGAACAATCGATAGGCCCAAATGTCCTCCGGGGTCAATTCATGCGGCAACAAGGCCTCTTTACGGACTGATTTGAGCCATTGGTTAAACTTGTTGAGATAACGCCCATAGTTCTTTTGGGTATTATCAGACAGGCCTTTTTCAATTTCGCAATAATCCAGGAAATCCGGAATATGCCTTAAAATGGGTTTATCGGATTTGGTCATTTTAGAGGTTTAATACAATTATAAATATAAGCGGGGAATTATATATTTAAAAATATATTTATTTTTTATTTTTATTATTTATTATTTTATTTTACACAAATAAGCACACTCTTTGAAAAAACGAAAAAATCAACGGGGGAGGAGTCATTTACGCAGATACGGCACAAACACGCTCTCCAATGTCGCTTAACCTACATTGTCCGACATTTATACTCTAATAATATCCAAGCCTATAAAGCTTGTCAAGCATTCTTCCCTTGCACAATAATGCCTTTCTTTTTAATTGTAAAATAAAAAAAGAAGGAAATAATTGTTTTCTTTTTAAGAAATTAATCATTTCCCTCCTGGATGGCGTCCGCGGTGATGCCAACCTTAGATTTCTCGCATGCGTCTTCCCACGCATGCATCATGGGTTTGTAGTATTCCGGGTAAGTCCGGAAATTCTCCAAAACGTTTAAGCCTAAGCCAAATTCTCTGGAAGCGACAAGGCGAGTAATCGCCGTGGACATTTCCGCGGGATTATATCTTCCCCGAAGGCAATTGCACATTTCCTGCGGCCAATCCAGACAATCAATGAACTGGATAGTGTCCCGAACATTGTCTGTCTTTATTTTTTTTCTAAGCACGTGCATCCTCTTTGCGGCAAGGATAGCCGCTTTATGCGAATTTGTTTCGCTTATGTGTTTTCCCAATCTATTGTATGGGCGGAACCGTCCAATGTCCGGATCCGGAACTACAACATGGGGATTACACAACGGTGCTAAGTATCGCCTGGCTGTCGGAACGCCGGCAGACAAGCTTCCACCTGAAATATCTATCAATATATTCCTCCTGTACTTTGGTCCCTCCCTGTCAACAAAGTCGCGCAACTTCTGATTCAATATATTCTATTGACAAAGAACGACAATTATTATATATCATATTTTAAATTTTCGGTCAATGTGGATAACAAAAAGCGGGCAATTTTTACCCGCTTTCAAGCGCATAATTTAGGTTTTTATTATAACGGTATGCTTCCGTGCTTTCTCATAATCTTATTTTCCCGTTTCGCGGAAATTGATTCCAAGCATTTAATTAAAACATTTCTGGTCTCGGCCGGATTAATAATTAAATCAACTTGCCCGAGCTTGGCAGCGCAAAACGGATCCAGTAAATTTTCTTTCAACTCCCCTATTTTTTCTTGCTCGATTTTTTCCGGATCCGGGCTGGCGTCAATTTGTTTTTTAAAAATAATTTTTACCGCTTGTTCCGGCCCCATTACCGCGATTTGCGCTTCCGGCCAAGCAATCACTTTATCATAGCCAAGCTTGCGGGACGCCAAAGCGATATACGCTCCCCCAAAGGCTTTTCTTAGGATAACGCTAATCTTGGGAACCGAGGCTTCGGCATAGGCGTATAAAACCTTGGCGCCGTGCCTGATAATTCCCTGGTGTTCCTGGTTGGCGCCGGGCAAATATCCGGGAGTATCAACCAAGTTTATTATTGGTAAATTAAAAGCGTCGCAAAATCTGACAAAACGCGCAATCTTATCCGAAGAATCAATGTCCAAAACTCCGGCAGAAGACTTGGCTTGGTTGGCCACCACTCCAACAACTTTTCCGGACAATCTGGCAAATCCCACTACCGCGTTGGCGGCAAAGCCGGCCTGAATTTCAAAAAAAGAATTCTCATCAAAAATCTCATTGATTACGGCTTTAATGTCATAACTCTTATTAAAATCTTCGGGAACTATTTCCAATAACTTTTCATTTTTGTCCGCCCTGGCCGCGGCCGGTTTGGCGGGCATGTCTTCCAAATTGTTTTGAGGCAAATAAGAAAGCAATTGTTTTACTCCAATAAAACAATCTTTTTCATTTTCGTAAACAAAATGCGCGCACCCGCTTTTGCTTCCGTGTACTGCGGCTCCGCCCAAATTTTCAAAATCAACATCCTCGCCCGTTACTTTCTTAATCACTTCCGGCCCGGTAATATACATCTGGGATATTTTATCAACCATGAAAATAAAATCTGAAAGTCCGGGAGCGTAACAAGCTCCGCCCGCGGACGGGCCGACAATCACGCTTATCTGGGGCACCACGCCGGAAGACTTGACCATATTTTTAAATATGGAAGCGTAGCCGTCCAGGCTGGCAATCCCCTCCTGGATCCTGGCTCCGCCCGAATCCATAATGCCGATAATCGGGCATCCGTTCTTTTCCGCCAATTCAATTGTTTCCGCTATTTTCTGCCCGTGCATTTCACCCAAAGACCCGCCCATTTTGCTAAAGTCTTGGCTTAAAACATACACCAAGCGATTATTTATTTTACCGAATCCGGTAATCACGGAATCCCCCACGAACTTTTTTTTGCCCAATTCTTCTTCACTGAACCGGCTCTCAATAAAACCTCCCAATTCCACAAAGCTGCCCGCATCCAAAAGCAAATCAATTCTTTCTCTGGCGGTAAGCTTGCCTTTTTGGCGCTGTTTTTCCTCCAGTTCGGAATCTTTAAGCCCGGCCAATTTCTCATTTAATTTTTTTATGCCTTTTTCAAAATTCATAAATCTTAAATGTTTATTTTTTTAATTTATATTTTATTGGTTATTCTGATTAATTATTTCTAATTGATTTTTTAATTCCGAAAGGATTTTTTCCAAAATTTCGTTATTATCAATTTCTTTAAATAATACTTGCCGCAATGAAACGGAAATATCTTTTAAGTCATTTGGAAATTCTTTTATGTTCGTATCCAGCCCCACGCCGATTATGGAAACCAAGGTTTTATCTCCCATAATTACATTCTCGGTTAAAACGCCACAAACTTTTTTGCCATCCAATAAAATGTCATTTGGCAATTTTATTAACGGCTCCAAATTGAAATCGTCTTTTATGATTTTACTGATAACGAAAGCGGCTAAAATAGTAATGGTTTGCAAATCCGCGATGCTGCTCTTGGGCAAAATTACGGAAAAATACAATCCGCCTTCGGGAGAAAACCAAGCCTCCCCTTTTCGGCCGTGCCCATTGCTCTGTTGGCGCGCCAAAACAACCGTCCACGGCGATTCATTTTGAATTGCCAATTCTTTGGCCTTTTCACTGGTGGAAGGAATATCCTCAAATTCAATTATTTTAAATTTAGGCTCCATAAATATTATTCTAAAATTATAAGCAAATCCCCTTCCCTGACGGCTTGGCCCTTCTTGACCAATATTTCTTTTACCTTGCCTTGCGTTTCCGCCAAAATTTCATTTTCCATTTTCATGGCTGATAAGGTTAAAAGTTTTTGCGCCACTTTTATTAGGCTATTCGGCTCAATTGAAATTTCGGAAATTACGCCAGACAAAGGCGCTTTTATTTGTTTAGAATTTTTGGGCGCGATTGAGGCCGGCTTAACGAAACCGCTATTTTCTTTTTGCGCCTTTCCATTGCCGTTCGCGTCAAAAACATATTCGTTGCCGTCAATATTAACAACCACCGTGTCCGCCAAATCTTCCACGCTTACGTTATATTCCCTGCCTTTAATTTTTATTTTTAAATTCATACCTATCTCATCATTTTAATCCTGTTTCCCGCAACCCATTTTGACGCCCCGGAAACATTATTTTGATTTTTATTTTTAACGCTTTTATACACCTGAAAAACCGCTTCGGCCAATTCCGGCTCGCTGATGTCGTGAACTAATTTTTCTTCAAAGTGCTTATGCGACCCGACCGAGCACATTATTTCTTTAAGTATTTCGCTCTCTTCTATAAAATTGGAATTATAATTTCCGGACAAAAAATCTTTATGTCTCAAAAGAATTTTAAAAAACGGAATCGTGGTGGAAACACCCTCAATGATTATTTCGTCCAGCGCCCGTTTCAGTTTGCTAATTGCCTCGTTCCGTGTTTTGCCGTGCGCGATAATCTTGGCTATCAAAGAATCAAAATACGGATAAATTTCCTGGCCTTCGTGCAAAAAACTGTGCACGAATATTCCCTGCCCGCCCGCCGGAACATATTTTTTAATCACCCCGGGCGTTGGCAAAAAATTCTTGGACGGGTCCTCGGAATTGATTCTGGCTTCAATCGCCCAGCCGTTAAAATGGACTTCTTTTTGCGAAAAAGAAATTTGCTCGCCCCGGGCGATTCTAATTTGCTGCTCCACGATATCTATTCCGGTAATAGCTTCCGTAACCGGATGCTCAACCTGAATTCTCGGATTAACTTCCATAAAATAATAATTGCCTTCCGTGTCCATTAAAAATTCCACGGTGGCGGCTCCCTGATACCTCACTTCTTCGCAAATTTTTACAGCCCAACGCCCCATTTCTTCCCTTTGCTTATCCGTTAAAAAAGAAGACGGGCTCTCTTCCAGCAATTTTTGGAAGCGGCGCTGGATTGTGCAATCCCTCTCGCCCAAATGAACCGCCTTGCGCCCGTCGCCCAAAACCTGGAACTCAATATGCCTGGATTCGGGCAAATATTTTTCCAAAAAGAAATCCAAATCCGTGAACCCGGCCGACATTTGTTTTTGGATTCCGGAAGTGATTGTTAAAAAGTCCGTGCCGCTGATGTCATGGTCGATTACGCGAATACCCATACCGCCTCCGCCCCTTTGGGCCTTAAAGATAAATGGCGGTTTGATTTTTCGCGCGCTCATAAATAAATCTTTGGTGGTTCTAATCGGACGGTCGCTGGCGGGCAAAGTCGGCACACCAACTTTCTTCGCCACTTTCTTGGCTTCAACTTTATCTTCAAATCTTCGAAGAGTTTTATAATGGGGCCCGATAAATTTTATTTTATTTTTCGCACACAAAAGGGCGAACTTCCAATTTTCCGCCAAAAAACCATAGCCCGGGTGAATCGCGTCCGCTTCCGCCCGCTTGGCTATTTCAATTATTTTTTGCTTATCCAAATATCCGGAAGACCCTTCTTTTTCCAAAAAATAAAATTCGTCCGCCAAATTGGCTTCCAAAAAATCTTTTTCTTGTCCAACCATGGGGCAAAGAGCCACGGTTTTAATACCCATCTCTTTGCAGGTTCGGATAATCCTGATGGCGATTTCTCCCCGATTGGCGATTAAAATCTTTTTAATTTTCATACACTAATTTTTTAATTTCTTCCATTAACTTGCCGGTAATCTCGGCGCAAAAATTTTTATACTCTTCCGAATCAACGTTAATTTGTTTCGCTTTTTGAAAATACTCAACAAAGCTGAGCGGCTTGCCTATTCTCAATTCAATATTCTTTTTTATTTTCGGTTTTTCTCCCGGAGGAAAAGTTTCAAACGCCCCGACAATGCCCATGGGCAAAATCGGCACGCCGGTGCGTAAATACAGCTTGGCAACCCCCCATTTCCCTTCCATCACCTCACCCGTGCGCGTTCGGGTGCCTTCCGGATAAATTATCAAATCGTAGCCGTTTTTCAAATATTCAACCGCTTTTTCAAACGCCAACTTTTTGGATTCATTGTCATTTCTGTTTACCGGAATAACCTCGGCGTAGGCGTATAAAAAAGTCCTCAAAAATTTAAAACCCTTATTCTCCCTGTCCACTTGCCCGATATAGGTAAATCGCCTCGGCACGCACACGTATCCGGAAAGAACAATATCCAAATAACTTTGGTGGTTGCTGGCTAAAATAAAATTGCCTAAAGGAATATTTTCTCTGCCTTTTAATTTTTTTATGAACACTCCGGAAACGATGGGAGCTAAAAATATTTTTGAAAAAATGGAAACGAATCTGTTCATATTTTTATTTTAACAAATTTTTTCCGTTTTCCAGCAATTCGGACGCGCCCAATACCAATTCATCCATTATTTCTTGGCAAGTCTTTATTTTATTGATTCCGCCCGCGCAAATTCCGCAAAGCATCGGAGTCAAGTCGGAATTAGCCGAACCTTTGTTGCCCGCAAACCTTTCCGAATTAACTTCTTCGGGAAACGGATTTTTTTCTTCCATCTTCTTAATGGTTTCGGTCAATTTATTTTTCAAGGCGCGAATCGGATGGCCGGTAAAGCGCGCCACCACGGTTACGTCTTCATCGGTCGCGTTAATAATCGCGTTCTTATAGTTTTCGTGGATTTGGCATTCCGCGCTCGCCATAAACCTGGTTCCGATCTGGACGCCATCCGCGCCCAACATTAATGCCGCGGCAAAAGTATGCGCGTCGTAAATTCCGCCCGCGGCGATAATCGGAATGGTTTTAATAACCTGGCTGGTTTGCGGCACCAAACAAAAAGTGGAATTTTCTCCAATATGCCCACCCGATTCCATTCCTTCCACCACCACCGCGTCAATTCCGTTTTGTTCCATCTTCTGCGCCAAACGCACAAACGGAACTACGGCGATAACTTTAATGCCCGCTTTTTTCAAATAAGGCAAAATCGGCAAAGGATTTCCTCCGCCCGTAAAAACAATCGGAACTTTTTGTTTAATAATCACCTTTACCAATTCGGCGACATTGGGATTTTGCATTAAAAGATTTACCCCAAACGGCTTATCGGTCAATGTTTTGGTTTTTTTGATTTCTTCTTCAAGCCAAGCAGGCGAAGCAAAGCCGGAACCGATAACGCCAACTCCGCCCGCGTTGCTGACGGCCGCCACCAATACGGATTCGGATACGCCGGCCATGCCGCCCTGGATTATCGGATGTTTTATATTTAAAAGTTTTACCAGTTTATTATTCTCAAACATTTTTTTATAATTAAATATATTATGCTTTTCTAATAAGCGGCTCTTTGGCAAGAATATTGTTGGCCTCATCCACCAATTCTTTTAACAGCTCTTTAACGCTAATGATTTTTTCTATCCGCCAAGCGTTGCTGCCGGCAAAAACCAGACCATTGTCCAAATCGCCTTTTCTGGCATTTTCCAAGGCTTTTAAGATGCAATAACTTTTATCGCAAACCGGACCGATGCAACCAATACATTCCGTTAAGTTAACCTTGGGGGCCGTGTTGTTTAAAACTTTTTCCACGAATTTGGTTTTTATGGCGCGCCCGGGCAAACCAACCGGCGAATGCACAATCACAATATCTTCCGCCTTGGCGTTAATATACGCTTGTTTGAATTTTATATCCGCGTCACATTCATTGGTGGCCACGAATCTAGTCGCCATTTGCACTCCCGCGGCGCCAGCTTTTAACATTTCCACAATATCCTTGCCGCTAAAAACTCCGCCCGCGGCAATCAAAGGAATTTTCACTGTTTGAACGGCTTCTTTAATAATATCAATTGTTTTCCTGAATTCATGCCCTTCCGGAAAACCCAAATGTCCGCCCGCGTCGCAACCTTCAATAATCACGGCCGCGGCTCCGGCTTTTTCAGCTTTCTCGGCCACTCGCGCGGACGATGCCATGGCAAAAACAGGAATATCGTATTTGCCCGCGATTTCAAAAATATCTTCGCGGAAACCCGCCCCTTGGATAATCAAATTGATTCCTTCTTCGGCCGCGGCTTTAACTAATTCTTTGAAATGCCCGACCACTCCCATAATATTTATCCCAATGATTCCGCTTTCGCCCGCGATTTCCCGGGCCTGCCTGATTTCATCTTTTACTTCTTGCGGATTATTCATTCCGGAAATCGCCACAATGCCAATCGCTCCTTCTTTGGCAACATTACCGGCTAAATTATGCAACGAAACTCTCACCGCCATCCCCCCTTGAATAATGGGAATCCTGGCTAAAATATTCCTGACTTTAAGTGCCGGCAAATTAGAAATTTTTACTTCCGCAACGGCCGGATTTATTGTATTTTTTGATTCAGCCAATTTTTCTTGCATTTCTTTTTTTGTGACTACGGCCACGCTAAACCTGACTTCGCATTTTCTTTTATCGTTTACATAGGCTTCGCCCAAAAAATTCGCAATTCTCTCAGCATACATTCCCAGCATTTTTACCCGGTATTCAATTTTGTCTCCCGGCCAAATCGGCTCGTAAAAAAACGCGCTCCTGACTTGGTAAGCCAACAAGTGCTTGTCCGCGCTTTGCTCGCCTAATTTTTCGCGCAAAAGCAAAGTCCCGGTTTGGGCTATGCCCTCCACCACCAACACCCCCGGCATTATAGGAAAATCAACAAAGTGCCCTTTAAAAAAAGGGTCTTCAACGGAAGTGTATTTATAGCCGACAATATTATCGCCTTCTATTTTTTCAATCTCATCAACCCATAAAAATGGTTCTTGATAAGGAATCTTTTCCTTGATTTGTTCTTTTGAATACAGCATAGTAACTTTTTATATTGATTTAAAATATGTTTATCGGATGCCTATCGCAGGTAAATTTGCATGGTTCGCCTCGATTTATCGAGGCGAAAATTTACCGAGATAGAGCCCGCTTTCGCGCTGGCGAAAGCGAGGCGTCAGACGAATAAATATATCTTAAATCAAAATTTGAAAACAATTAATCTGAATGATTTAAATATATCTTATAGTGATAATCCGCCGTCAATATTAATTACAGCTCCGGTAATAAAACCGGCTTCGTTGGAAGCAATGAACGCGATTATGTTCGCAACTTCTTCCGGCTTTCCAAATCTGCCCAAGGCGGTTAATTGTTTTACCGTGGCTTTCATTTGCTCCGGAATCGCTTCCGCCATTTTTGTTTCAATAAATCCGGGCGCAATTGCGTTTGCCCTCACTCCCACGCGGCCGACTTCCTTGGCCAATGATTTGGTAAAGGCGATTATGCCGGCTTTGCTGGCCGCGTAATTGGCCTGGCCAAAATTACCGCGTTGCCCAACGATTGAAGCCATGCTAACGATATTGCCCTGAACTGGAACAAGCAAAGGTAAGGCCGCTTTGCTGCAATTAAACACGCCGGTTAAGTTTACGTCAATCACTTTTTGCCACTCTTCCACAGTCATTTTCGCCAAGGTCCTGTCTTTGGTAATGCCAGCGTTATTAACCAACACGTCCAAGCGCCCCATTTTAATTTGGATATCAGCAATCATTTTTTCCACGCTTTCCATATTGGAAACATCGGCGCAAAAATATTCGGCTTGGCCCCCCGTAGCTTCTATTTCCACCTTAACGGCTTTCAAATTTTCTTCTTGTTGGACAATATCGTTCAAAGCCACTTTGGCGTTCAGGGAAGCGAATTTTAAAGCAATCGCTTTGCCGATTCCTTGCGAAGCACCGGTAATTAAAACAACTTTTTCTTTAAACATATTTATTTTTATATTTTATTAATATTTAATTTTATTTCTTTTATTGCCCTGCCCGCAATCGGTATTTCTTCTAAATTAATTTGGGCGATAATTTCCGGCAATTCTTTTTGCGATACGATTTCGTTTAAGACCCTGTCCAGGTTAATAAAATTCCGGCTCGCCAAAATTATTCCCAAAAAAGCGATAAACCCGTCGCTGGTTTGGATGTATTCGGCTTCTCCCAAAGAAACTAAATTGGGCAAAGCTTTTTCCAATTCCTTGGCAATATCTTTTTCCGAATTCAAATATTTCAGGCCCAAATAATTTTCTTTTTTTAAAACGCGGAAGACGTTTTCCGTTGCCGCAACGTTTCCGGCTTTAAGCATTCCCAAATTAAGGACTATGTCGGCGCCAACAATTTCCTCCACGATTTCCAAGTTGCCCTGTTTCACAAAATTTGACTTGGATAAATCAATCGGCGTAATTTTATTTTTTAAGCAAACATCCAAAAGCCCGGACCGAGACGCCATGGCTTCCACAGAAAGCTCGGTAAAAGATTGGGTAGCAATTTTTATGTTTTCCAATTTTATTTTTTTGCTGAAAAGAAAAGATAAAACGCTTGTCAAAAACTCCGGTGAAGTGTTTTCCCGGAAATAAGGCTGATTGGCGGAAATTAAGGTCGGCAAAATTAAAATTTTGGAATTTTCATTTAAATCAATTCCTCCAATCAATTCCAATGCTTTTTCAATCGCGTCCGCGTAATCATATTTTATCCGCCAAATTCCGACTGCATTCCTATCTGCGTTGCTTTCAAAAACCAATTTATCGCCCTCTTTAACTTCTTCCACGGTTTTATGCGCCCACTTGTTTTTATTCTCATCTTCAACCACGCAAGCGAAATATGGGACTATTGGATGTTTGATTGTGGGAATAAAAACCTTGGAAACAGCGATTACTTTATTTTGGCCGGAAGCCATTTTTTTTAATTCGATATTGCAAAAAGGGCACTCGCTTAACGGGTACTGCCAAATTCTTTCGCATTTTGAACATTTATAAAAAGGCATAAGGATATAATTAATTATTTCTTTCAAAAATATGGACTGTAACCGAACCGCCGGCGCCGCCGATGTTGTGGGTTAGGCCGTATTTGGGCAATGGATTTGTTTGCCTTTCCGGTTCGCATCGGCCTCTCAGCTGATTGGTAATTTCGTAAATTTGCGCGAGCCCGGTTACGGAAATAGGATGGCCTTTGGCTTTCAAGCCGCCGGAAGGATTAATGGGCATTACCCCGCCTAAATTTATTTTGCCTGACTTAATCAGTTCCGCGCCTTTGCCCTCATTTGCAAAACCCAAATCCTCGTATGAAATCAATTCCACGGACGTAAAAGCGTCGTGGACTTCCGCCACGTTAATATCTGCAACCGCTATGCCGGCTTGTTTAAAAGCTTTTTGCGCCGCCAATCGGGTGGCTTTAAAATGAGTAATATCCTCCCGGCCAAAAGTTAAAATATAGTCAGTGGCAAAACCCGAACCGACAATCTTTACATCTGTTTCTTCTTGGGTAATAACAATGGCCGCTCCCCCGTTCACAGACAAAGAACAGTCCATTAAACGGAAAGGTGAAGAAACAATTGGAGAATTTTTAACTTTTTCCAAATCCACGGGTTTTTTATAAAAATAAGCTTTTGGGTTTAACGCCGCGTTAGTATGGTTTTTAAAAGCGATTAGAGATAAGTCATCCATGCTCGCCCCGTATTTTTTCATATATTGCTGCCAAACCAAAGCGTTTTGGGTAGGAAAAAGCATCCCCTCGGTTTGCTCGGTCATTTTTTCCGCGGCTGAAAGGATCCAATCCGTGGTTGTTTCGCTTTTGTTGTCCGCGAATTTTTCCGAAGCTAAAACCAGAATATTTTTATATTGCTGCAATTGTAATGCCGTCCAAAAAGCCACTCCGCCGCCGCCGCAAACAGATGTAACCTCTATAATCGGGACATTGGTTTTAAATAAATCCGAGAGAAAAGATACTTTGTGCGTTTGGTGCTCCCCGCCCGCCGGGCTAGACATGCTCGCAAAAACAATCGCGTCTATGTCCGCGATTGTCATATTTCCGTCTTTTAACGCGTCCAGAGCCGCCTCGTAAGCGAATTGCCACCAAGGTTTCGTGGAATAATCAAACTTAGTCATCCCTACTCCTTTGATATACATATATTAAAAATATTAAGCGAAGTATTTAAAAAAGCTCTTTTAATTTGTTCAGAGCCCTTACAAATATTTTACCTGGCAAAAGAGCGCCTGGCAAGGAGTTTATCCCCATTTTTTATAAAAAAACATTGGACTGTTTTGTCCAATGCTATTTCTATCAAGCACCTTTGCGGCGCTGGCGTTCAGCGTAATCCATCACGCTTTTTTCAAGCTCCTTGGGAGTAAACGCGGGAAAATAGGTTTTAGTGAAATACAGCTGAGCATAAGCCGCATCCCACATCATAAAGCCGGCCGACAAGTGCGGGTCGCCTTCCGTGCCAGTTCGAATAATCAAATCAACACCGGGCAAATCCCTGGTCCAAAGATTTTCCTTGATTGTTTTTTCATCGACTTTCTTGGATTGTTTTTGGATTGTTTTAACGCATTCAATCATTTCATCTGTGCCGTTATAAGCCAAAAGAAAGGTTAAATGGTTTTTATCATAACCTTTTGTGCTATCTATGGATTTTTGAATAACTTGCTTAAGCTTTTCCGGGAATAATTCTCTCCATCTTCCCAAAACTTCCACTTTTACTTTATTCTTATGGATGCGTTCATCCGCAATAAGTTTTAAAAACTGCCTCTCTATAATGCCATAGATGTAATCGATTTCTTTTTTTTGCCTTTTTAAAACATTATCCAAAGAAAGCCCCCAAAAAGTAAGATAAGGTATTTTCAGTTCCAAAACTTTCTCCAATATTTTTTCAAAAGCATCGGATCCTTTCTCGTGCCCAAGCATAACTGCCACCCCGTTTTTTTTAGCCCAACGGCGGTTGCCGTCCGGAATCAGGGCGATGTGTTGAGGAAAATTTTTCATCTTAATTTTTTTCTATCTTTATTTCCGGCTTCGTGTCGTTTTTAGCGCTCCAATAACCTAAAGAAAAAGACAGCAATGAAACCAAAATAACCGCCAAAACCAAGGCTATTTCCGCCTGGTTTCTTTTGACAAAATCCGTTATTTTTGTTAACATTACTCTGTTAATAATTAATAACTAACCGGTTTATATATCACCATTAAACCAGTAAAAATAGAAAATGTCAAAAACTAAAGCCGCGGGGACGAGCCGTTTAGGCAGAGACTCGCAACCAAAATACTTGGGCGTAAAACTTTATGCCGGTGAAAAAGCCAAAATCGGCTCAATCATCATTAGGCAAAGAGGCAGCAAGTTTATTGCCGGCGCAAACGCCAGAAAAGGCAAAGACGACACTGTTTACGCAATAAAAGAAGGAGTTGTTTCTTTCTCCACCAAACAAAAAAAATGCTTTGACGGCTCATCCAAGACAATCAAAGTTGTCAGCGTAAAAGCAAAGTAACTTAAAACACCCTGAGCTTAGTCGAAGGGTGTTTTTTGTTTACTTTTTATTTGCCGCCACTCTAATAAACTCTTTAAACAAAGGGTGCGGATTAAGCGGCCGCGACTTGAATTCCGGATGGAATTGGGTGGCTGCGAAAAATGGATGGTTTTTTAATTCCACTATTTCCACCAAATCCTTTGCTGTATTAACGCCCGCGACAATTAAGCCCTTCTTTACCAATAACTCGCGGTAATCATTGTTCAACTCATAACGGTGCCTGTGCCTTTCGGCGATATTTTTGGCTTTATACGCTTTGGCGCTAATCGTGCCCGGCTTTAGTTCGCAATCCCAGGTTCCCAACCGCATCGTGGCTCCGTATTTTTTGTTTTTCATTAAATCAATCTGCTCTTTCATTAAATCAATAACCGGATTTTTGGCTTTGGCGTCAAATTCCGTGGAAGTGGCGCCTTTTATGCCGCAAACATTCCTGGCGAATTCAATGGTCGCCAACTGCATTCCCAGACAAAGGCCCAGAAATGGAATTTTATTCTTACGCAAATATTCAATAACTTTTATCTTGCCCTCAACGCCGCGAATGCCGAATCCGCCGGGCACGATAATGCCGTCAAATGATTTTAATTTTTGGAATTCTTTCCCGTCTTTGCTTTCAAATTTTTGCGCGGACAGCCATTGGATATCCGGAGTTTTATTATTGGCCCAGCAAGCGTGTTTCACGGCCTCAATCACGGAGATATAAGAATCCATTAACGAAAATTCTCCGGTCTCAAAATATTTGCCGACAATGCCTATTTTCACAGGAGGATTATTTTTTCTGATTTTGTTTATCAATTGTTCCCATTCTTTTCCGTTTTTCTTTTTATTTCTCGCCCCAACTTTTTTTAAAATCCTGTCACCCAGGCCGTCTTTCTCAAAATTAATCGGTATGGCGTAAATAGAATCAACATCGGGCGCGGAAATAACATCTTTGGGGTCAAGATTGCAAAATACGGATATCTTCTTTTTTCGCGGAGCGTCCAAAGGCACCGAAGCCCTGCCTAAAATAAAATCCGGCTGGATTCCCGCTTCATTTAGCAAGCGGCAAGCGGTTTGCGTTGGCTTGGTTTTCATTTCACCGATTATTTTTAAAGTCGGCAAATAAGACACCAAAAAGAATAAAACTTTCTTCGGCGTTTGAAGCTTCATCATTCTGGCGGCTTCCAAAAACAAAAGATTTTGATATTCTCCGACCGTTCCCCCAATTTCTATCAACACAAAATCCGCCCTGGTTTTAACTCCAACTTTTTTTATGCGCTCAATAACTTCATTGGGAATATCCGGGACCACTTCCACGCACTTGCCTTTAAAGTCCAAGTTTCTTTCTTTGGCAATCACGGATTGGTAAACCCTGCCAGTAGTTACGTAATTTTCCGTGGATAAATTTTCGTTTAAAAATCTTTCGTAATTGCCCACGTCTTGGTCGCATTCCGTGCCGTCATCGGTCACAAAAACCTCGCCATGCTCGGTCGGATTCATGGTACCCGCGTCAATGTTGATATATGGGTCTATTTTCAACGCAGTAACTTTAAATCCCCTGTTTTGGAGTATTTTGCCGATGGAAGCGGTAGCCGCTCCCTTACCCACGCTGCTCATCACTCCTCCGGCCACAAAAATATAATAAGGCATAGTCTTTGTATTTATCAAAAAAGAGGATGCTACTCCTCTTCTTTTTCAATAATTATTACTTTTATTTCCGCTTCCAAGTTGTGGTCCAAAACCACGTTAACTTCAAATTCTCCCAATTCTTTTATCGGGGACTCTATTTCAATTTGGTTTTTTGTTATTTCAAATCCCTGCGCTTTAAGGGCGTCCGCTATTTTTTGCTTAGTCACGGATTCGTAAACTTGGCCCTCCTTACCGACTTTTACCGGAATCAATATTTCCCGCCCGTCCAATTTCGCGACAATAGCTTCAAATATTTTTAAATTCTCTTCGGCTTTTTGCTCTTCCAACTTCAATTGGTTTTCCAACATTGCGGTATTTTCTTCAGTCGCCGGAACGGCTAATTTTTTGGGAATAAGAAAATTTCTGGCGTAACCGATGGATACCTCTTTTATTTCGTTCTTCTTGCCCGTGCCGTCAACGTTTTTCAATAATATTACTTTCATTTGACTAAATGAATTTACTATTTAATTATTTTATCCAATTGTTCTAATCCTTTCTTAAGCTGGGTGTCATTGCCTTTTTCCGAATCAGCCTGAGTTAGCGCGACTTCAATGGTCGGTTTGATGCCAGTGCCTTGAATCAATTCCCCGCTTGGAGTAAACCATTTCGCGACAGTCACTTTTAAGGATGAACCGTCGTCCAAATCAATCACTTTCTGCACCAAGCCCTTACCGAAGGTCTTTTCCCCAATTATATCAATATGCCTGTCGTCCCTCAAGGCGCCCGATAAAATCTCGGCCGCGGACGCAGTTCCTTCGTTTACCAAGATAACCGTGGGTATATTTTCCAAAACCGCGTCACCGGTTGATTTATGGATTGTTTTTTGGTTGTTTTTATCTTGTTCCACTAAAATAATATCGTCTTTTTTCAAAAACCAACTCGCGATTTGGTCGGTTTGGTCCAATAATCCGCCCGGATTATTCCTTAAATCCAATACCATTCCGCTAACGTTTTGAGCCAGCATTTCGTTGGCGATTTTTTTAAAATCAATAAAAACATTATCGGAAAAATGATAAATGGTCAGTACTCCGACTTTTTTGCCGGCCGGAGTTTGTTTTACAGTTAAATCAACTGAAGGCATAATTATCTCGTCGCGGATAATATCAAATGATTTCACGTCGTTATTTTTTCCCCTCAAAACATCAACTTTAACCTTTGTGCCTTTCGGCCCCTTGATGAGCCCGACAACTTCGTCAATGCTCAAATCCGAAACCGGCTTATCGTCAACTTCAAAAATAGTGTCTCCGGCTAAAATTCCAGCGCGATCGGCCGGAGTGCCTTTAATCGGCGCGACTACTTTTATCTTGCCGTCTTTAACGTCAATTTGAACCCCGATGCCGCTGAATTTTCCGGAAATATCATCCCGAAAAGCTTTTGATTCGTCGGGCGTAAAAAATACGGTATACGGGTCGCCAATGGATTTAACCATTCCGGCAATAGCTCCGTAAGTTAATTCTTGCCTGTCTATTTTTTGCGGGTCAACATAATTATTAACGGTTGCGTCTAAAACATTTTTCATTAAACCCAAATCCATTCCTTCAAAAACCGCCTGGATGGTGGCTGACTCTTTTTGGCTCAAATAATTACTAAAATAAAATCCGAAAAAAAATGCAATTCCGATTAGGGCCGCGCAAATAGTATTTTTTGTGATAATCTGCATAAATTTATAGGTTAAGAATACCACGAACGCTTGGCTTTTGCCAAGTATTAAAAATTCCAATTCGCGGAGAGCGAATGCCCAGTGGTCATTCCACTGAATTGACCCAGTAGGCCGAAGGTCCTCATAAGCGAAGCGAAGTGGGATTACATTAATGATTAAATATATTTTACTAAATGAGGTGGCGGATAAGTAAAATCCGACGTACATCGATTAATACGCTTTATGTTTTATTCTTCCCCAATGAGATAATTCCATTTATAACCAATTATTTTTAGTTCTTTATATTCCCCGATTTTTCCTTTTGAAATTGCCACGGCGCGGCCGTCTAGGGTTCGGCCCAAATAGCCATCCTCGTTTTTTTTCACAATTAGCGCCCTTTGTTTTGTTTTTAAAAATTCCTTATTTCTTTTTAGATTATAATCCTTAAAAATATTGTTTAAAATCCTGGAACGCTCTTTCTTTATCCTGTCGGGATAATCCTTCAACGCGTAATCCGCGGTTCCTTTTCTTTTAGAAAACTTAAAAACATGCAAAACATCCGGTCGGGCTTTTTTTATCAACTCAACTGTTTTTTGGAAATCCTCCTCGGTTTCCGCGGGATGCCCAACGATAATGTCGGTTGCCAAAACTCCGCTTGGAAAAATTTTCCTGAATTTTTCCGCCAAAACAATAAAATCAGCGGCCCTATTCCCTCTTTTCATTTTTTTTAAAACCGCGTCACTACCCGATTGCGCCGGAATATGCAAAAATTTATAAAATTTATCTGATTCCATTATTTCCAATAAATCCTTAAAAATAATTTTGGCATGCGTTGGATTCATCATTCCCAGCTTTATTTTAAAATCGCCCGGAAGCGCGGCTATGCCCCCTAATAATTCCGGCAATAATAATTTACGCTGTTTTTTGTCAAAACCGAAAACCGCCAAATCCTGGGAAGTTAATTGGATTTCCTTAAACCCTGACTCTATTTTTAATTTAATTTCTTTAAGAATGTCTTTAGTTCCAAAAGAATTTAATTTTTTCCTGGCCAACTTGGTGGCGCAATAACTGCAATCCCCCAAGCACCCTTCCGCGATCGCCGTTATCGCAACAACATTTTTTGGATCTGGCCTTGTTTGTTTTAATAGCTTGGCTTTATTGATTTCTTTTCCTTTAAGGACAACCAATTTATTTCCTTTTTGTATTTCTTTTATGGCTTTGATTACTAAACCGACATTTTGCGCTCCCAAGACAGCATCCGCGCTCGCCTCGCACTCGGTTTGGACTACAGCCGGCAAACAACCGGTTAGAATTATTTTTTTGCCGGTTTTTTTAAATTCATTGGCTTGTTTTAAAATTTTCCTTTGAGTTTTTTCAACCACGGCGCAAGTATTTATAATTATAAAATCAGCCCCCTTTTCTTGGGACTCTTTAAAGCCGTTGGACAATAATAATGTTCTCATTATCTCCGAATCAGTCTGGTTTAGCTTGCAGCCATAAGTTATTAAGCAAAACTTATTCATATGGAGCGAGATACCGGAATCGAACCGGCGTCTTCTGCTTGGGAAGCAGATGTTCTACCACTAGACCAATCTCGCGTATAATAAATCCTACCCTATTCCGGATTGTTTTTCAACAAAACAAAAACCGGAAAATAAATTACCGGCGTTTTAAAAACAATGTGCAAATTAAGGTACTTTTATAGATGTGGGGTTGGAAGACCAACAGGGGAAATGTTTCATTAACTGCCACACCTACAGAAGGTTTGGAAACTCCGACATAAGTGAAAACTCCAAACGCTTCGATTTAATTTATAAGCCCAAAATCATTTTTTGTCAACAAAAAACCCGCAAAGAATACTTTGGGGCTTGCGTAAAAGGTGCAAAAAACAAAGAGCTGTTATAGGTGGCAGGAATGGAACTCCTACGATGCTACCCCTCCATTCCCACCGCGATGATCTTATGCAAACGACATTTTAGTGGCTATGCCGTTCGTTGGTTCGATTCGCAGAGATTGGGCTGAACTCAGGTGACGATAATCCCAAACTCTACAATAATACTTATACCACAAAATAAATATTTTGCAAGCCCCCCCGGTTCGAGTCTCTTCAAACACGCTTCGCGGTACTTCCACGCAAACAGGACTCGCTTTCAAAAAATTTTATTAAAATTTTTTGGAACGAAGTGCCCCAAACAGGACTCGGCTTCAGTAACTTTTGCTTTGCAAAAGTTCTTCAGCCCGGCCTCGCTCGCCATTCGTCCGCCAACTCTGGCGGACTTCATATTGGCGAGCTCCGGCTTCTCGTCCTGTTTGGGGTGTGCTTTATCATTAAATAAAAAGAGGGTATGAATACCCTCTTTTTATTTAAATAGTGCCCCAAACAGGACTCGAACCTGTGACCTTCAACTTAAAAGGTTGTTGCTCTACCAACTGAGCTATTGGGGCTGGCAAGAAGAATTACTATAATCCTTCTTTTTTTAATTCTTCAAGCAAGTCTTTTTGCTTTTTCGTCAATTTTTGCGGTGTTTCAATATTCAATTGAACATACATATTTCCGCGGCCGATTCCAGAAAAATGCGGAATGCCGCGATGGGAAACCTTTAGAACGTCTCCGGAAACCGTAGCCGGAGAAACTTTTAAAACCAATTTCTCCCCCTCTAATGTCGGGATTTTTATTTTATCTCCCAGAGCCGCTTGCGAGAAAGAAATAAGCTGGTTTAAATATAAATCATCTCCCTTTCTCTCAAATAAAGCGTGCGGTTTTACGAAAATCCTGATATACAGGTCTCCGTCTTCGCCGCCCCGCCTGCCGGCGTCACCTTTACGTTTTACCTTAATTATTTGCTCATTGTCAACACCGGCCGGAATTTTAATCATTATTTTCTCTTCTTTTTTCAACCGGCCTTCGCCATGGCAAACATTACAAGGCGTTTCCGGCTTGGAACCCTCGCCTTTGCATTCCGGACAAATCGCCACCTGGGTAAAAGTTCCGAAAACAGTCTTTCTCATTTGTTGCACCCTACCCGTGCCGCGGCAAGTAAAACATTCTTTTATTTGTGTATTTGGCTCAGCGCCCGTGCCAACGCAACGCGAACATTTTATGTTTTTTAAAATGCTTATTTCTTTATCTTGCTCTTTTAAAATTGATTCCAATGGCAACTCCAATTCCACCTCAATATCGCTGCCTCTTTTTATGTCTTTGTCTTGGCGGGTGTTTTGGTTAAAGCCGCCGCTAAATCCGCTGCCGAACATATCAAAAATATCCTCAATGTCCCCAAAATTTCCCATAATGTCTTCCCAGCTGACGTTTCCACCGTTAAATCCCTGAAAACCGCTGGCGTTGCCGCGGGCATTGTTAAAATTAACATTACTCCCGAATTGGTCGTATTGGGCCCTTTTTTCCTTATCAGACAAAATCTGATAAGCTTCATTTATCTCTTTAAACTTTTCCTCGTTTCCGCCTTTTTTATCCGGATGGAATTGATGGGCCAATTTATAATAAGCCTTCTTAATTTCGTCCGCGCTGGAAGTTTTGGAAACGCCCAATATTTTATAATAATCTTTTTGCATTTAAAATATAAATGGCAAAACCATATGATTTTGCCATTCGGAAATTTTGATTAATTGCCTTTATCTTCTTCCGTCTCGGCTTCCGGCGGTTCTTTTTTTTCATTCGCTTCCGGATTCGGTTCAACGGGCTGTTCCGGTTGTTGTTTGTAAACCTGTTCCCCTATTTTTTGGATAGCGGTAGACAATTCGCCGGACTTAGCTTTGATTTCGTCCATATTATCACTATCTTTAACTTTTTTCAAATCATTTATCTTGCCCTCAACTTCGGTTTTTAATTCAGCCGTAATCTTGCCTTCAGCGTCCTTAAGGGCTTTTTCCGAAGTGTAGATTAAGTTATCCGCCATATTCCTGGCTTCAATCAATTCTTTATTCTTTTGGTCCGCAACCGCGTTCACTTCCGCTTCTTTTGTCATTCTCTCAATCTCTTCCTTGGATAAGCCGATTGAACCCTGGACTTTAATGGACTGGGTTTTGCCCGTGGCTTTATCGGTCGCCACCACGGTTAATATGCCGCTGGCGTCAATATCGAATTTTACTTCCACTTGCGGCAAGCCTCGCGGCGCCGGAGCGATTCCATCCAAAATAAACCTGCCCAGGGAACGGTTATCTTTTGCCATCGGCCTTTCGCCTTGAAGCACGTTAATTTCCACCGACGTTTGATTGTCCGCGGCCGTGGAAAAAACTTGCGCGCCGGAAGTCGGAACCGTGGTGTTTTTCGCGATCATAATCGTATCCACTCCGCCAAATGTTTCGATTCCAAGCGACAACGGCAATACATCCAAAAGCAAGACGCTTTTAATGTCTCCTTCCGGCGTGCGGCCTTCTTCTTTGGCAGTTAATATTTCCGCCTGAATCGCGGCGCCCACGGCCACAACCTCTTCCGGATTAATGGATTTATTCGGCTCTTTGCCAAAAAAATCTTTAACCATTTGGCGGACCAACGGAATCAAAGTTGTGCCTCCCACTAAAACAATCTCGTTAATTTCGCTTTTGTTAAGCTTGATTTCATCAATCGTTTGCCTGACTTTCTCAACAGACCTTTCCACCAAGTCCTTGGTCATGCCCTCAAATTGGGCTCTGGTTATTTTATATTCCAAATGTTTCGGCCCGTCGGCGTTGGAGGTTATAAACGGCAAATTAATATTTGTCTCCAAGGCGCTGGATAATTCCGTTTTGGCTTTTTCCGCCGCTTCCCTTAAGCGCTGCAAAGCCAAAGTGTCCTTGCTTAAATCAATTCCTTCGCTTTTCTTAAACTCATCCAAAAGCCAATTAATGATTCTTTGGTCAAAATCATTGCCGCCCAAATGCGCTTCTCCGCCAGTTGCCAAAACTTCCACCACTTCCGGTGAAACATCCAAAATCGTGACATCAAACGTGCCGCCGCCAAAATCATAAACCAATATTTTCTGCGCTTCTTTTTTTCCAAAGCCGTAAGCTAAAGCCGCGGCTGTTGGTTCGTTGATTACACGGAGCACGTTAAAACCCGCGATTTCACCCGCGGCCACCGTGGCTTTTCTTTGCGAATCGTCAAAATTGGCCGGGCAAGTAATCACCACGTTTTTAATGTCTTCTCCCAATTTTTCTTTGGCATCGGCTTTCACTTTTTGCAAAATCATGGAAGAAATTTCAATCGGCGTATACCATTTATCTCCCATTTTAACTTCTACTCCGCCATCGCTTCTTTCCTTTGTTTCGTAAGGCAAAAGCTTTAATTCTTTTTGCACTTCCGGATCAGAAAACCTTCGGCCGATAAACCTTTTTACTCCAGAAATAGTGTTTTGCGGATTGGTAATGGCCTGCCTTTGCGCCAAAATCCCAACCACTCTTTCCCCGCCCTTGGTATAAGCCACGACTGACGGAGTTAAAATAGACCCTTCCCTGTTTTCCAAGGCTTTCGGGTCACCATTGATTATTGATGCTGACTTGGTAATAGCTGTACCCAAATCAATTCCTAAAATTTTTGCCATATATATTTTTTATCTCTTTATAATAAAGGTATTTGAATTATCTTGATTGGACATATATCGGAAGAAAATTTTAGTAAAAATTTTCTGAGATAAAGCGTAATTTTCCTGCAGAAAAATTAACGCGGTGAACAATCAAGATAATTCAAATAGCCTATAAGTTTATTTTATTGGATTAGCACTCTAATGTCAAGATTGCTAACAACGGCTACTTGGATATTTTTACTTTAGCCGGCCTGATTATTTTATTTCTAAAGCGATAACCCTTTTCCACTTCCTCAACAACCAATTCCGGCTCTTTGTCTTTTTGAGCATCCACAACTTCAACCACTTCGTCTAAGCTAGGATCAAATCTTTTATTTAACCGCTCAAGTTTTTCTAATCCTTCGTCGTTTAAAACTTGCTCCAATTGGTTTTTTATCATTAACAATCCTTTAATATTTTGGTCTTGTTTTTTGTCCGGCGCTATGGCATTTTCCGCCCGGTTTAAATTATCAACAATCGGCAGTATTTCCAAAATAAAATCTTGCTTTATGTTTTCTATTATATTTCCCAGCCGTTCAAATTCTTTATTTTTATAATTTATGAAATCCGCTTTTTCCCTTTGCCAGCCATTAAAATAGTCTTGTTTTTCTTTTTCGGTTTTGTCCAATAAATCTTTCAAGTCGCTAATCAGGTCTTCGTCGGAAATAATTTCTTCTTCTTTGTCTTTATCTTCTTTCGCCATATTACAATAAATCTTTTAAAACTTTATTAATAGAATGGATTAAATTGATATTCTTGGTGTAATCCATCCGTTTCGGCCCCAAGATGGAAACAAAGGCTTTTTCCTTATCTGAGATTGAACAAGTTGAACAAATCAAGCTTAAATTATCAGCCTTAGGAATCGGTATTTCGTGGCCGATATAAATGTTCACTCCGCTGGATTCAATATTTTTTATTTTTTCTTCAAAATTATCCAAAAAATTCAAAAGGTTGAAAGCGAAATTATTTTCCAAAAATTCCGGCTCGCGGGCGATTTCATCCCAGCCTTCTTTCCAGGAAACATCATTATTCACGAAATGGATAATCGCCAAGCCGGACGAAGCGCCGGCTAAAAATTTAGCCAAATTGCCCGCCAGTTTAAACTGGTCGTCGATTTGTTTGTTTAAGATTTCATTCAGCTCCGCTTCAATGCTTCTCTCTTCTTTAGGCTCAACGAAAGTGTCCACAAAAAAACGGTAAGCCCTGTCCGTGGGAATGCGGCCAGCGGAAGTGTGCGGCTGCTCCAAAAATCCGCCTTTGATTAAAAGCTGCATCTCAATCCTAATCGCGGACGGGCACAGCCCGAAATCGTACTTTTTCGCTAAAAACTCCGAACTGATAGGCTCGGCTGTTTTAATGTATTCCTTAATTAAGGCTTTTAATATTTCGTTTTGTCGCTCGGTCATTGGTGAAATTATAGCACGAATATTTTATCAGTCAACATACCCAAGTGCCATACATAAATTTATTAAGGGTGATTATAGCGAAAAATAACAATTCCTGAACCACCTTTAAAATTACCGCTTCCGCCGCCGCCAAGCCCATCAATTCCCGCGCTATGACTACCGCCACCACCAGCTCCAGCAGCTCCATATATTGTTTGCAATTCAGAAGCTCCGCCGCCGCCGCCGGCATAGTATGTTGCGGCTCCCGTAATACTTGATTGTTGTCCGGAGCCACCAGCCCCTGAAACTCCCGCGGTAGCCGTTCCCCCAATCGCTCCCGCACCCCCGCCGCCTCCGCCCGGATAAGGGCTATTCCTATGATTACCCCCGCCCGCATAACCTTGCATGGAAGTTCCCCCGCCACCAGATCTAAGAGTCACACCATCATTTCCCGCTCCACCACCGGAACCACCCCCCACTCCGTTGGTTCCTTGTCCGCCACCGCCGCCACCTCCGACCGACGTAATCGATCCAAACACGGAGTTACCACCGCTTGATGCCGGAGTAAATTGGCTTGATCCTGCTGCTCCACCGGCACCAACTGTTATTGATAAGACATTTCCCGTAGAAACTGTTAAGGGTGATTCTGCCGAACCGCCGCCACCCGAAGTTTCTCCCACTATTGAACTTCGATATCCGCCGCCTCCGCCACCGCCTCCCAAAATATGCCCGCCACCGCCTCCGCCAACAACTAAATATCGAATTGATGTTATCCCATCCGAAACAGTAAAATTAGTTTGTCCCGCCCCTGAAACATAGATACACCTACACGCTTCTTCGGTTGAGTTAATGGTTATTGACGCGCAAGTTACCTGTGCATTAGACGCCGCGGCGCAAGTGCTAGTAAACGGGGCCACTGTCGCAAAACCGGAAAGCGAATCGTATTTATATGCAAAACCGCTGCTCAAGGTTGCTTGAAGCACAAACTTGGGAGTGGCTGTGTATGTGTAAGTATAATATGTTCCAGTTGGGTCAATTGGTATGCTTGGCAAGTAAGACTGGATGTTTGCGTAGAAACCGGTGCAAGGATTGGAACAGCTATCACTGGTGCAAAGATTGCAAGCTGTTGTTGTGGCAGTGTAGGGATAAGCAGTGTGTTCAGCATAGTATTCCAACACGGCCTTGGAGATTGTGGATAAATCCGCTTGGCGTTTCGCGTCTTTAGCAGCATTTAAGGCGCTACTCATGGAAATGAAAATGAAGCCGGATAAAATACCGACAATCGCGATTGTAACCAAGAGTTCAATTAAAGTGAAGGCTTTTCTAAATCTTCTTATTTGCATTAGAATTATAAATAAAATTTATTCAGCAAACAAAAATTATCGTCAAATTCGTAGACCAATGGGCGGCCAAGCGGAATTTCCACATTCGGTATTTCTTCGTCACTGATGTTCTCAATTTTTTTAACCAAAGCCCGAATGCTGTTGCCATGCGCGCAAATAATAATCTTTTCGTTATTTAAAATTTTCGGCTTAATAATATCGTTCCAATACGGCATTACCCTGGCTTCCGTGTCTTTTAGGCTCTCGGTTAAAGGTATTTCGCTTTGCGTTAATTCAGCGTATTTTTGGTCATTGCCCGAATATCTCTCGTCTTCCATGGTTAAAGCCGGCGGTTGGACATCATAACTGCGCCTCCATTGCTCAAACTTTTCTTCCCCAAACTTTTCTTTTATTTCGCCTTTATTCATTCCTTGCAGCGCGCCGTAATGGCGCTCATTTAAACGCCAAGATTTTTCAACTGGAATTTTTAATTCCATTTCTTTTAAAATAATGTCCAATGTTTCAATGGCGCGGGTTAAAACCGACGTAAACGCCAAATCAAAATTATAATTGTTTTCTTTCAAAATTTGACCGGCTTCACGAGCTTGTTCTCTGCCAAAATCAGACAAGCCGATATCGGTCCAGCCGGTGAAAATATTTTCTTTATTCCATAAGCTTTCGCCATGGCGGATAATAACCAATTTATGCATATATCTTAATTAGATGGTTTCTTATTGGCTTAATTATAATATATCTTTGGCATTTTGCCAAAAAACTTTAAATAATCAATTGCAAGGAGTTCAAAATGGGCAAAAAGTCGGTAAAAAAATTATACGCCGCGGCTCCCCCAGGCTTTAAAATATACATGCCAACTAAGACAAAGCCGATTAAATTGACCGCTCCCCAAATAACAAAATCCTGCCTGATTACGGCCATGGTTTTCTTGCTTAGTTGAACCAACTCCGGTATCTGCGCAAGGTTGTCTTTCATCATGGCAATGTCAGCCGAATCAATGGCCGCGTCCGACCCGATTACGCCCATGGCAATGCCCACGTCCGCCAAAGCCAAGCATGGCGCGTCGTTTACCCCGTCCCCAATCATGGCCACTTTATATTTTTTGCTTAAATATTTCTTTAAGTATTCGGTCTTTTGTTCCGGCAATAAATTGGCGTGGTATTGGTGGATACCCACTTCTTTGGAAATTTTTTCCGCGACTTTTTCGTTGTCTCCGGTCAAAATCACCATTTTCTTGATTCCTATTTTCCTTAACCGGAGGATGGTATCTTTTATCCCTTCCCGAACAGTGTCTTCTAACAACACCGCCCCAATAATCCTGTCCGCGGCCGCAACCAATGTAACGTTATAACCATTATTCTCTTCTTCTTTTATTTTCTCCAAATCAGCGGAATTTATTTTTATTTCCAATTCATTGAAAAATTCGGCTCGCCCCATAAAAATTTTTTCGCTTCCCAGGGTTCCGGCCATTCCCTTGCCCAAATATTCTTCAAAATTTTTCAATTCTTTTACTTTAATGTTTTTTTCTCGCGCGTATTCGGCAACAGCCGCGGCAATCGGATGGTGGGACGATAGCGATAAGCTCATGGCCCTGTCCAAAATTTCTTTTTCTTCGTATCCGTTAAAAGCTAAAACGCCTTTAAACTTTAATTTTCCCGTTGTTAGAGTTCCGGTTTTATCAAAAACAATAACTTTCAATTTCGCCAAGGATTCAATTATGTTTCCGCCCTTGATTATGGCTCCGTCACGCGCCGAGTGCGTTATCGTTGTCATTAAGGCCATAGGCACCGCGACCGCGATATCATCCGCGCAACTCACCAATAAAATCGCCAAAACCAAGTTAATGTCGCGCGAATAAAAATAAATCACAATTGAAACAACGACTGTTATTAAAATATAATAAGCCGTAAACTTTTCTCCCAAATTTTCTATGCGGGCCTTGTTGGTTTGGGATTTTTCCACGAGCTCAATGATTTTTTCAAAAGCCGTGTCCTTGCCTATTTTTTCCGCCCTTATCGTGATATTCCCCGAACTGACAACCGTGGAGCTTAAAACTTTATCGCCTATTTTTTTAAAAATAGGGGCTGATTCGCCGGTCAAAGATGCTTGGTTAACCAAAGCTTCGCCTTTTTCAATTACGCCGTCCACCGGAATGGATTCACCCAATTCAACGATTATTTTATCGTTAATCTTGATTTGCTCCAAAGGTATTTGCGAAATTTTGTTATTTTTTTCCAAAGTAGCGGTCTGGGGTTTTAATTTCAGCAATGACTCAATAGCTGAACGCGATCGCATTTCCACGAAATAAGCGAATATTCGGGCGGAAGTTATCATTAAATTGATAAACACTACGGAAAACCATTCCCTTTCAACCAATGCCACTAGCAACGCCACTCCGGCCAAAAGGTCAATGGAAACTTTCCGTTTGATTATTGCCCGAATCGCGGAAAAAACCACAGGCAAGGTAGCAACTATCCCCACGCCAATCAAAACGCCTTCGTTTAAAGGCGAAGGCGCTAATTTAAAAAAATAAACAATCAGGGAAATAACCAAAGCAAAAAATAAAATAACATCAAAATTGAAAAAATATTTTGATTTTAAATTATTTTTCATTTTAAACTTGAATTTTAGAAAATAGGTACGCGCCCAAGGCGTTTAATATTATTATCGCTATAATTAATTATCGGTTAAAACAATGACGCCGTCGGAAGTTATGGCCACCATATCTTCAAAATGGGCGGCCCGGGAACCATCCTCGGTGACATACGCGAAATTTCTTTTCTTTATTTTAATGCCACCCATGGTCAGCATAGGCTCTATGCAAAAAACCATTCCCGGCTTTAATTTTTCTCCCGAGTGCCTTTGCCCGTAATTTAAAACTTCCGGGTCCTCGTGCAAATTTTTTCCAATTCCGTGCCCGCATAAATCGCGCACAATTCCAAAATTTTGGCTTTCAATATATCTTTGGATAGTCTCACCCAAATCACCGAAGGTTACACCCGGTTTGCATTTCTTAATTCCCCTTTTCAAAGCTTTTTTAGTGGACCTGGCCAATCGCTGGACTTCCAAGTCAACTTCGCCAACAAGATATGTCCTGGCCATATCCGTATGGAATCCGTCCTTTAAATTAGGATATTCTTTCAAATCTATTTTATCTTTTAAAAAAACATTCAAAGAAAAAAACATTCCCAAGTCCAAGGAAACGATGTCGCCTTCTTTTAATGTTTTATTTTTCGGCAGCCCGTGGACGATTTCATCGTTAACGGAAAAACAAAGGCAAGACGGAAACCCGTCTTGTTCTTTAAAATTGCATTTACCGCCGGCGGCGCTTATCATCTTTTCGGCCACGCGTTCAAACTCCTCGGCCTTGGCTCCGGGCTTTACCATATTGCCCAAAAAATCAATTATTTCGGCAAGCTTGCGCCCCCCTAAACGCATTACCCTTATTTCTTCCGCTGTTTTAATTGAAATCATAATTTATCCAATGGCTTTTACAATGTCTTCAAAAACTTTTTCCACCGCTTGGTTGCCGTTAATAACAATTAGGCGGTCTTGCTCTTTATAATAATTAATTACGGGTTCAACTTCTTCTTTAAACCAGGCTAAACGCTTTTGCACGCCTTCCGGTGAATCCTCGGGCCTGTTCTCCAGCTTGGTGCCGCAAGACGGGCATTCGGACAATTCCAGGGCTTCCGCGGAATTGGGAATAAAATCGCAAGCCCCGTTGCCGCAAACGCGGCGGCACGCGATTCGCTTTATCACGTCCTCGTCGGCGATATCAATCAAAATAACTTTAATGTTTTTTTCCCATTCATACCAAGCTAAAGCGTCGTCCATTAAATACGCTTCCCGTATTTTCCTCGGAGAGCCGTCAAAAATCAAACCGTTAAAATCAGCTTGTTGTTTCTGCTCTTCCATTTTCTGCATCCATAATTTGAAAACCACGGGCGTGGGAATAATGCCGCCATTGTCAATCACGGCTGATATCTTTTTGCCAGTAAAATCTTCTATTTTCTTTCTTTCCCGCAATAATTCTCCGCTGCCAATTTTTTCCAATTTATATTTCTCTTTCAATAAATGAACCTGCGTTCCTTTGCCTGCTCCGGATTTTCCCAAAAGTATAATAATAAGTGGATTTGTATCCATATATAAAAAATTTAATTAATTACTTTATAAGTATAATGCTTTTTGGGCAAAAATAAAAGAGCCGCTTAAATAAAGCGAACTCCTTAAAAATTACGCGCGGATAACAACCTGGAAGCCGTCAACGAATAATTTCTCTCCGGCCGGCATAGTGACAACGGGGGTGCCGCTCTCCCAATGCAGCCTGCCGCATTCTTCACAAGGATAAGCTTGGTCATGTCCTCCGCAATTAGGGCCATTGCCGACCCTTAAAGGAACTATGGTTTTTTTGTCGATTTTTCCATCGCATCCGTCTTCTGAACAATTCATTTGCATCCCTCCTGGGATGATTTATTTATATAATATATAATTGATTTTGTCAAAATTTAAACGCATAAAAAGCGCCGTTGCCGGCGCTTAAAATTCCAAAAATCAAAAGTAAATTAAATTTCGTAATGCATCATTTCCAACTGCGCGTCTATTTGTTTCATTGTTTCCAGCGCCACGGATACTAAAATCAAAAGCGAAGTGCCTCCGATTAAAAATTGGAATTGCTTCACATTGGTAATGCCTTGGATAATGGACGGCAAAATGGCGATTAAGCCGAGGAAAATGGCGCCGATGACCAAAACCCTGTTCAAAATATTTCTAATGAAAGTAGCCGTGGCTTCGCCCGGGCGGATGCCCGGCACAAAACCGCCCGATTTTTGCAAATTCGTGGAAATGCTTTTCGGGTCAAAAGTAACCGCGGTGTAGAAAAACGTAAAAATAAAAACCAAAACAAAATATATAATCGCGTAAGCCACTTGGTTTTGCAAAAAGCTTGTTACCGCGTCAAGGTGGAAAACAGACGCGATTAGCCCCGGTATCATTAAAATGGAAATAGCGAAAATAATCGGTATTACTCCGGCCGGGTTAATGTTTAAAGGAAGGAAAGTTGAAGCGCCGCCGTAAAGCTTGTTGCCACGCACTCGTTTCGCGTAAGAAACCGGAATATTCCTTCTACCTTCGTTGACAAACACCACCAACGCAATTACCACTAATGCAGCCAAGAAAAATAAAATATAATAAAGTATTTGAGTTTGCTCAAAGCTCTTGGCGAGCAATTGAACGTTGTTCGGAAAATCGCAGATAATGCCGGCAAAAATCAAAAGCGAAACTCCATTGCCAATGCCTTTTTCGGAAATCAATTCACCCAGCCACATCATAATCATTGAGCCGGCGGTAATCGCCAAAATAGCGGTGATAAGAACCGGAATAGAAAATTCTCCAATCAAACCCTGGCTGCGCAAAAGCGCCATCATGGCGTAACCTTGGACAATCGCCAAAGGCGCTGCCGCAATTCGGCAATATTGGTTGAATTTTTGCCTGCCTTGTTCTCCTTCTTCCTTATAAAGCTTTTCAAATTGGGGGAATATCAAAGTTAAAAGCTGGAGAATAATCGTGGCCGTAATGTAAGGCCCAAGCCCAAGCATAACCAAAGACAATTTATCCAAAGCTCCACCCGTAAACAAATTCAATAAGCCCAAGTATTGGTTATTGGCAAAAAAATTAGAAAGTTGGTGGACGTCTATTCCCGGAACGGGAATGTTCGCCATCATTCTGAAAACCAAAAAAATTCCCAAAACGAAAAGGACTTTGTTTCTTATCTCTTTCGTTTTGATAATTTCTATAAGCTTATCAAAAATCATAAATGTAATCTTATTCTTTTATTTTTGCTTTTACCGGCTTCTTTGTCAACGCTTTCTTCGGCGCCGGTTTTGGCTTGTTCTTTATTTCTCCGCCGGCTTTTTCTATTTTTTCTTTGGCTTTCTTGGAAATCTCGCAACCCGAAAAAATAATAGCCCTGGTCAAATCACCCACGCCCATAATTTTAACGCGCGGCAATTTGCCGTTTTTGGTCTCAATGAGTTTTTTAGCGGCCAAAGTCCTGGGGCTAACCGATTCCTTGTTCGCGAATTGTTTTTCAATTTTCGCCAAATCAACAATCGCTCTCGGTTCTCCGATAGTATTAAAATTATAACCTTTTAATTTGGGATATTTTTTTAACCATTCCCTGATTAACGGTTTAAATCTTGAACCAGCCCTGCCTTTTTGCCCTTTGCCACCGGTGCCGCAATAAGTTCCCTTTTTGCCTCCGCGGCCGACTCGCTTCTTTCGTTTAAAGCTGTTTTTCGGTTGTAATTCGTGTATTTGCATTTTTTTGTTTTATTCAGCCGTTGCCGCCACTTCTTCTTTTTTAACCGCCGTTGCCCTTTTTTTCGGCTTTAATTGCTGTAACGCCATAATGGTCGCCCGGGCGTTATTAAGTTTGTTTGTTGTTTTGCTTAATATTTTTGAAGAAATATCTTGCACGCCGGCCAAGGCGCAAATAATTCTCACCGTTCCGCCGGCCACCAATCCTTTTCCTTTTTGTTGGGGTTTCAATAAAATTTTTGACGGGCCGTATTTGGCCTCAACTTCGTGGGGAATCGTGCCTTGTAAAATCGGAACAACTATAATATTTTTTTTGGCAAATCGAGTGGCCTTGTCAATCGCCTGGGAAACATCCAAGCCCTTCGCCACGCCCACTCCCACCTTGCCCTCTTTGTTGCCCACGACAATCACGGCCCTGAAGCGCAAAGTTTTTCCGCCGCCGGTAACCTTTGTTACTCTCGCCAAATCCAAAAGCTTTGAATCAAATTCATCTTTTACGACCTCTTTATCCCTGCGGTCAAATCTTCTTTTTGGATTTGGATTGTTTTCTTTGTTCATAATTAAAAATTAAAATTTTAAACCACCCTCCCTGGCGCCTTCGGCCAATGCTTTTACTCGGCCGTGATATCTGTATCCTCCCCTGTCAAAAACTATTTCTTGTATTTTTTTCTCAACCGCTTTCTTGGCTAATAAGCTTCCAACTTCCTTGGCCAAAGCTGTCTTGTCTTTCTTTTTAGAATCAATTTCAATGTCTTTAACCGCGACAATGGTTTTTCCGTTAACGTCGTTAATCAGCTGGGCGTAGATATGGCTGTTGCTGCGAAAAACACACAGCCTCGGTTTTTGTTCCGAACCCATAACCCTGGCTCTGATGCTCGCGTGCCTTTTTATTCTTTTTTCTTGTTTTGCTAACATAATATTCAATTAAAATTAACCTGCGCCCGCGGCTTTTTTACCCAATTTCTTTCTTATGATTTCTCCTTGGTATTTTATTCCTTTGCCTTTATACGGTTCGGGCGGCCTTATCTTTCTGATGGTCGCGGCAACCTGCCCCACCAATCCTTTGTCAATTCCCATTACCGTGATAACATTTTTTTCCGCTAAAAAAGAAATTCCTTCGGGAGCCGGAATCTTAACCGGATGGCTGAAACCAACATCCAAAACCAAATCTTTGCCTTCCACCCTTACCTTAAAACCAACTCCGTTCAGTTCCATTTTCTTTTCAAATCCTTTGGTCACGCCATCTACCATATTGGAAATAAGCGTTCGGGTTAATCCCCAAAAAGCGCTAGCGTTTTTGTCTTCCATGTTTTTCGGCGTGATAACTATTTCCTTTTCGCTTATGGCAACATTAACCGCGTCAACCGGCTTCATAGACAAAGAACCCTTGGGGCCTTTTACCTCAATTAATCCGTCCACGGATTTAACTTCTACGCCAGCTGATATTTGTATTGATTTTTTTCCTATTCTTGACATAAAATTAATTTACCATAATTCACAGATAACCTCTCCGCCAACTTTTTTCTTTCTCGCCTCTTTATTCGTCATTAATCCTCGCGACGTGGAAACGATTGAAAGGCCGTAACCGGACCTAACCGATTTTAATTTATCGGCCGGAGAATAAATCCTCTGCCCCTGCTTGCTTATCTTTCGAATCTTAATGATTGCGGGCTTTCCTTCTTCAACGTATTTTAAATCAACGATTATTTTCCTTCCAGCCAACCTGCCTTTCTTTTGGACATCGTCAATAAAACCTTCTTTTTTTAATACTTCCAAAATATCAAATTTAAAATTGGAATAAGGAAAAACAACAATCTGCTTCTTGCCGACCGCTTGCGCGTTATTTATAATGCTGATCATGTCTGCGATTGGATCCATAATGTTTTTTTACCAACTACTTTTTTTAATTCCGGGTAATTCTCCCCTGTTTGCCATTTCCCTGAAGCAAATTCTGCACAAGTCAAACTTTTTCATATATCCTCTTTTTCTTCCGCACTTAAAACATCTTCTGACCGTTCTGGAAGAAAATTTCGGTTTCTTGGCTGATTTTACTATTTGTGATAATTTTGGCATGATTTATTTTTACAATATTATGACTTTAACTTTTCTTAATCGGAAAGTCAAGTAATCTAAACAATTCCAACCCTTCTTCCCTCGTTTTCGCGCTGGTAACCACATTAATTTGCAATCCCAAAATAATTACGGATTTTTCCGGGGATATTTCCGGGAAAATAATGTGTTCTTTTATTCCCAAATTAAGCTTACCGCTCAAATCAACGGAAGATAAGCTGATGCCGCGAAAGTCGCGGGAACGGGGCAAAACCACGTTTACTAATTTTTCCAAAAAATCATACATTCTTTTTCCGCGCAAGGTAACTTTGGCTCCGACAGCGCTGCCTTCCCTTAATTTAAAGCTGGAAATTGATTTTCTGGCTTCGGTCAAAACCGGCTTCTGCCCGGTAATCTGGGAGATATTGCTGATGATATAATCCGTGTATTTTCTTTGTTCGTCTTTAGTTTTAGGTCCCATCACTTTGCCGAAACCCGTGTTCACAACCACTTTCAAAATCTTTGGCATGGCCATCACATTTTTGTAGCCAAACTTCGCTTTTAATCCGGGCATGGCTTTCTTTTTGTATTTTTCCTTGATTGTGTCCATAAAATTTTCTTACCTTATATTTTTTCTCCGCATTTTTTGCAAACGCGGTTCTTTTCATCTCCTTTCACTTCAAAACCGATTCGGCTGCCTTTGCCGCATTTCGGGCAAACTATCTTTACTTTGGAGGCGGCAAAAAAATTGGGCGTTTTGACCGTCTGCCCTTTTTGCCCCGACTTCTTCGGCTTGATGTGTTTTTTCACCAAGTTAACTCCTTCAATCAAAACCTTTCCCGCGTTCGGCGAAACTTTTAAAACTTTTCCTTTCTTGCCTTTGTCGTCTCCGGATATTATTATAACTTGGTCGTTTTTCTTGATTTTCATGGTTGCGTTTTTATACTAATTCTTTAGTCATGGTTCCTATTTTTTCAAAACCTTTTTCCCTTACTTCCCTGGCAACCGGGCCTAAAATTCTGGTGCCTTTCGGTTCTTTTCCTTGCCCTTCCAAAATCACAATGGCGTTGTCGTCAAATCTGATGTAGGTGCCGTTCTTTCTTCGCATGGCTTGCCTCTGCCGAATAACCACGGCTCGGACAACCTGGTGTTTTTTCACGTTCTTCCTGGGCTCGGCTGTTTTCACGGCCACGACAATAATATCACCCAAGTAAGCGTATCGGCGCCTGGTTCCTCCCAAAATCCGAATGCATTTCGCGGTTTTAGCTCCGGAATTATCGGCTACTTTTAATAATGTTTCTGTTTGAATCATATTTCTTTATTTAGCTAATTTCTCAACAACTTCCCATTTTTTGTCCTTGGACAAAGGCCTGGATTCCCTTATCATTACTTTGTCTCCAACATTATAATCGGTTTGGTTTTCAACATGGGCTTTATACTTTTCGTGAGTTTTGTATCTTCTTCGGTATAAAGGATGTTCTTTCATTGTCTCAACCCTAACAACCACAGTTTTCTGCATTTTATCCGATACTATTATTCCTATAAGCTCTTTCTTAGGCATATGTGTGTTGTTATGTTTGTTTAAATATTTTATTAACTTTGAATTATTTGGATTATATTGTTCGGGCACATCTCGGAAATAAATTCCACCAGGAATTTATTGAGAGCGAGCGCAATTTTCCCTATTAAAATTGACGCGTTGAACGAACAATATAATCCAAATAATTATGCATTTTTATTTTGATTACTTAAAATGGTTAGGATTCTCGCAATTTGTTTTTTGCTTTCTTTAAAATCCTTAACATTCTTTAATCCTCCGGCCGAAGCTTTAAAGCGCATATCTTTTATTTTGTTGCGCGTGTCTTCCAATTCTTTCAATAATTCGTCGTTGGTCTTTTTAATTAAATCGTTGTTCTTCATTTTATTGGTTCTTAACAAATCTTGTCTTAATCGGCAATTTATCGCCGGCTTTTCTTAAAGCTTCTTTCGCGTCTGCTTCGCTAATTCCTTCCAATTCAAAAATAATTCTGCCGGGCTTGACCGGGCACACGTAATGGTCTAAAGAACCCTTGCCTCCTCCCATGGGCACTTCTTGCCCTTTCTTGGTGATAACTTTGTCCGGGAAAATTCTTACCCAAAGCTTTCCGCCTTTCCTTAAATATCTGATAATGGCGCGCCTGCCTGCCTCAATCTGATTACTGGTAATCCATTTCGCTCCCATTGCTTTTAACCCAAAGCTGCCGAAACTTATTTTCGTACCGCGGCTTTCAAAAGTGCGGGTGGTATTCCTGCCCTTTTGTTGTTTTCTGTGTTTTAATCTTTTTGGAGCTAACATGTAATTTTTTAAATCTTAATTTCTTTTACTCAAATTTATCGCCTTTATATATCCAAACCTTGATGCCAATAGTACCATAGGTGCATCGCGCTTCTTCCAACGCGTAATCAATATCGGCTCGGATTGTTTGCCTGGGCAATCTGCCTTTTTCCAGCCATTCCGTTCTGGCGATTTGCGAACCGTCCAATCTTCCGGAAACTTCAATCTTGATTCCTTTCACGATTTTATTGCCCATAACTTTTTCAATGGCTTGTTTGATTGTTTTTCTGAAAGGAGTTCTTTTTTCAATTTTTTGGGCAATGGACTGCGCTACCAATTCCGAGGATATCCAAGGATTAGATACTTCTTTTATTTCCAATTTCAATTTTTTGCCAAGCTCGTTCAATTCTTTAAATCCAAGCTTATTTTTTTTGAATAATTCTTTTAACAACTCCAAGCGCAATTTTTCCACGCCTTCGCCGCCGCGGCCGATAATTATGCCGGGCCTGGACGAATGGATTACCGCGATGATTTTATTGCTATATCTTTCTATTTCAATCTTTTCCACGCTGCTCTCTTTTAATTTTCTTGTAAGAAAATCGCGGATAATAAAATCCTCCTTCAGAAAAACTCTGGGTTCTGATCCGTAAAAACCGTGCGACAACCAGTCGGCGATTCCTCTTATTCTGAAAATTTTAGGATGGACTTTGTGGCTCATGTTATTTTACTTTGTTTTTTGCTTCGCCCGCCGTAGATTTGGCAGAGGAGGGTTTAGTTTTTATTTCTTTTGGTTCTTTTACTTTTTTTTCTTTTGTTTTTTCCGCAATCTTTTTGGCTTTCTTCGGCCCGCGGACAGTATCCAGCACCAAGGTCACATGAGACGATCTTTTCATTATCCTGTCTCCCTTGCCTTTGGCTCTCGGCATTATCCTTTTCGCAATCGGGCCCTCGTCTACAACAATCTTGCTGATAATCAATCCGTCTGTTCCGGTTTTTGAATTATTCTTAGCGTTCGCTATGGCTGAATTTAAAAGTTTTAAAATCGGGTCGGCTCCTTTCTTTACGGCAAATCCCAAAATAACTTGAGCTTCATCAATTTTTTTGCCCCTAACCATATCAACCACCAATCTTAATTTTCGGGGCGATATTTTTAAATGTCTTAATTTTACTTCAAAAGCCATAGTTTTTTGTTATTTATTTTTTGGGAGCGGGTTTGGCGGGAGCCGCTTTAGGCGCGCCCTTTTCTTGGTCTTTCTGCATCTTTCCGCCGTGCCGCACGAATTTGGTTGTCGGAGAAAACTCTCCCAGTTTATGACCAACCATTTCTTCTGTCACTCTAACGGAAATAAAATCTTTGCCGTTGTGCACGCCGAAAGTAAATCCAACCATTTCCGGAACAATCGTGGCAGCTCTTGACCATGTTTTAACCATGGGAGCGCTGTCGGCTTTCAATCCAACTAATTTTCCCAATAGCCTTTCGTCAATATTCGGACCTTTTTTTAAACTTTTTGACATATTATATTATTTTCTCTTTTTCTTAACTCTTCTTTGCACTATTAATTTGCTTGTCCATCTGTTTTTCCTTCTGGTCTTCACGCCCAAAGCATGTTTGCCCCAAGGTGTTTTCGGATAAGCCATACCGATTGGAGATCCGCATTCACCACCACCGTGAGGATGGTCGCAAGGATTCATGGCAGTGCCTCTCACATGCGGCCTGATTCCTTTCATTCGGCTCTTACCGGCTTTCTCCCACCTGATAAACCTGTATTCGGCATTACTTACCGAACCGACTGTGGCGAAACATTCTCCCGGAATTTTTCTAACTTCGGAAGAAGGCATTTTAATATTACAATATCCGGACGCTTCGTCATAATTTAAAATAACGGCCGTCGCTCCGGCAGACCTTACTAATTTGGCGCCCAAGCCCGGTTCTAATTCTAAGTTGTATACAAACGTTCCTTCGGGAATATTTTTTAAGCGCATTCGGTTGCCCGGTTTGGCTTCCGCTTTTTCCGCGGCAATAACTTTGTCGCCTTGCTTCAATCCTTGCGGGGCGATAATGTATTTCTTTACGCCGTCTTCGTATTGCAATAAGGCGATAAAACCGGTTCGGTTCGGATCATATTCAATAGAAACAACTTCGGCCGGCATATCCAATTTGCTTTGCTTAAAATCAATCACTCGGTAAAGCTTTCTGGCTCCGCCGCCTTTTTGCCAAGAAGTAATTCGGCCGTTGCTGCCGCGCCCGCCGGTTCTCTTTATTCTAACCAAAAGAGACTTTTCCGGTTTCTTTTTCTTGGTCAAAACTTTTAAATTGTCCATTCGTTGCTTTTTAATCATGTTATTGAGCAATTATGTCTATTTTTTGGCCCTTTTCCAATCTCACCATGGCCTTTTTGCAGCCATTCTTAAAACCCAAAATTCTGCCTCTTTGCACTCTCTTTCTGGGAATGTTCACTATTTTAACGTCAACAACTTTAACATTGTATTCGCTTTCAATCGCCTTTTTGATTTCCGGCTTATTGGCCGTATCCATTACTTGGAAAACATAGAAATTATCGCCCATCAACATTGAAGATTTCTCCGTGACGTGCGGAAATTTTAATACTTTCCAAGTGTCTGTTTTTTTCGCAGCCGAAACTTTCGCTGCTTTCACCGGTTCTTTGGCTTTCGGTTCGGCTTTTACGCTCGCCTCGGGCTTTTCTTTCGCTTCCGTATTTTCTTTTTTTCCAAAAATATTAATTGCCATATTTATTCCTTATCAGCTTTCTTAAATGTCTTTTTAATTTCTTCAATTCCTTTCTTACTGATAATCAAATATCGGTGCGATAACAAATCCAAACAATTCAAATCCTTAGCTTGGATAGTCGCGACTCGCGGGATATTTCTCATTGCTAAAATTATATTCTTGTCCATTTTTTCCAAAGCGATTAAACAGCTTTCCCCGTAAACCGAATTTTGGTTTAAAAATTCAATGGCTTTCTTGGTCTTGGCTTCGGTAATGGAAATTTCATCAGACACAATCAAATAACCGTCATTAGCCTTGGACGACAAAACCATCATCAAAGCTTTCCTTTTCATTTTTTGCGGAATTGTTTTGCTTAAAATTTTATCGTTTCTGGGGCCAAGCGCCACGCCACCGCCAATCCATAAAGGCGAACGGATAGAACCGTGCCTGGCTCGGCCGGTGCCTTTTTGTTTCCATGGCTTAATGCCTCCGCCGGAAACATCCGCCCTGTTTTTGGTATGCGCGATATTTTGCCTGCGGTTTGCCAATTGCGAAGTGATAATTTGATGCACCAAGTTCGCGTTCATAGGCACTCCGAAAATCGCCTTGGGTAAATCAGCCGCAACGGTTTTGCTTGTTCCTTTCACTATCGTATTCTCTTTGGTTAAAGCTGTTTTTTTCATAAATCTATTTTACGCTTCTAATTTCCAAAAGCGTGCCTCTCCTTCCGGGAATCGCTCCTTTTAAAGCAATGATTTTATTTTGCTTATCAATTCCAACCACTTCCACGTTTTTAACCGTTACTCTTTCGCTTCCCATTCGGCCGGGCATTCGTTTTCCTTTTAAAACTCGGCAAGGAGTTGAACAACCGGTGGAACCGATAGTCCTGTGTTCGTGCTTGTTGCCGTGGGACGCGGTCAATTTTCCGCTAAATCCGTGCCTCTTCACGCCGCCCTGAAATCCTTTTCCTTTGGAAATGCCGGCAACCCTTACCCTCTCTCCCAAATCAAAAATTGAATTCTGGATTATGTCTCCAACTTTGTAAGCGGAAATTTCCGTCCTGAATTCTTTTACAAACCTGAACGGGGTTCCGGTTTTTTTGATTTTTCTCTCGGCTAAATTTTCAAAACCAACTTTAATAGCTTCGTATCCGTCTTTTTCTTTTGTTTTTACCTGCAAAACATTGCAATCTCCGGCCATTACCAAAGTCACGGGAATGACATTTCCGTTCGCGTCAAATACTTGCGCCATTTCAATTTTTTTTCCTAAAATGCATTTCATGGTAATTTTGCTTGGTAATAAAAAACTGGGCACCAGCCCAGTAAGCTAGTTAACAGTTATTAAATTTGGTTTAAATTTGTAAAATCGTATATCGTCTTATTTATTGGTTTCTTTTTTACAGTATGCTTTTAATCTCAGTATCAACTCCGGCCGGCAATGTCAGTGATTTTAAAGACTCAACCACTTTTGAATTCGGATTCAAGATATCAATAATCCTTTTATGAATCCTCATTTCAAATTGCTCGCGCGCGCTTTTGTGCACAAAGGTGGAGCGGTTAACCGTAAACTTGCTTATTTCTATCGGCAAGGGTATGGGACCGGCAACTTTTACGCCATTGCGCAAAGCCATATCAATAATTTGCTGGGCGCTCTTATCAATAACCTTGTGGTCGTAAGCTCGCAACTTTATTCTCAATCGCGGCGTCTTCTCCTTATTTTCTGTTTTTTTCACTGTTGCCATCTGAGTTCTATTTTATAATTTTAGTGATAGTTCCGGCGCCAACTGTTTTGCCTCCTTCACGGATGGCAAAGCCAAACTTTTCTTCCATAGCCACGGGCACGATTAATTTTACCGTTACGTCAACCGTGTCTCCGGGCATAACCATTTCGGTTCCGGCAGCCAAAGTAACATCACCGGTAACATCCGCTGTCCTGACAAAGAATTGCGGTTTGTATCCGCTGAAAAACGGCGTGTGCCTGCCACCTTCGTCTTTTGACAAAACATAAATCTTGGCTTCAAATTCAGTGTGAGGAGTAATTGTTCCAGGTTTGGATAAAACTTGGCCCCTTTCAATGTCTTCTTTTTTCAATCCCCTTAAAAGGATTCCAACATTGTCTCCGGCTTGTCCTCGGGTTAATGATTTGTTAAACATTTCCACTGATACAGCTGTTGATTTGGCGGTTGGCCTAATGCCCACGATTTCAACTTCTTCGTTGGAGTTGATAACGCCTCTTTCAATTCTGCCGGTCGCAACTGTTCCACGGCCTTCGATTGAAAACACATCTTCAATAGCCATTAAGAACGGCTTTTCTGTGTCTCTAACCGGTTCAGGGATATAGTTGTCCAATTGTTCGGTTAATTCAATAACTTTTTGGGCCCACGGGTCGTCCAAGCTGGTGGCTTCCAAAGCTTTCAAAGCGGAACCTCGAATTACCGGTAAAGTGTCTCCCGGGAATTCATATTTTTTCAAAAGGTCTCTAACTTCGCCTTCAACCAAGTCAATCATTTCCGGGTCGTCAACCATATCGCATTTATTCAAGAAAACAACGATAGAAGGCAAACCGACTTGTTTAGCCAACAAGATGTGTTCTCGTGTCTGAGGCATAGGGCCGTCAGTCGCGGCAACAACCAAAATAGCTCCGTCCATCTGAGCAGCGCCGGTAATCATATTTTTAATGTAGTCGGCGTGGCCCGGGCAATCAATGTGGGCGTAGTGCCTCTTGTCGGTTTCGTATTCCAAGTGAGCGATGTTAATGGTAACACCTCTGGCTTTTTCTTCCGGAGCGGAGTCAATCTGATCCACTGATTTAGCCTTAATATTGCTGCCGCCTTTTAAAGACAAGCAATGCAAAATCGCGGCGCTTAATGTTGTTTTGCCGTGGTCAACGTGACCGATCGTACCTACGTTGAGGTGCGGTTTTGTTCTTTCAAAAACTTCTGCCATAATTTTATTTTATTTATTTTTTATTTATTATATTATCCGCTTTTCCGTAAATAACGGATGAGCGAGGTCGTTATTTTTAAAACAAATAACGCCGTTAAGATTAACAAATCTATTTTAACTAAATTTGGGAAAAAGTCAATGTTTAAGCCTTATTTTAACCTCTTTTCCTTTATTCTACGGGGCTCCACTAATTCAATGGCTCAAAATAACAGGCTAAAACGGCAAATCGTCTATCTTCAATCCCTCGTCTTCCAGGGTATTTTCAACTCGTTCGGCCTTGATTTCTTCGCGTTGCCTTTGGGGCAAAATCGGTTCTCGGGTAACCCTATTTTCCTTTAAGGCTTTATATTCCGCGTAGTCCATTATAACCAACGTCGGGCCTTGGTCGCCGGTAACGATAATCTTGGCTTTATCCTCCTTTATTAATTTTTTGATTTCATTAATGTCCATATTAGCTCCTTTTACCCTCAACTATTTCTTGGGCAATATTATTAGGCACTTTTTCGTAATGGCTGAATTCCATTGTTGATGTTCCGCGGCCTTCGGTTAACGACCTTAAGTTGGTCACGTATCCGAACATCTCAGACAAAGGCACTTTCACGTAAATAACTTTCAAGCCCGTTCGGTCAGTGGTTTCTTCTATTTGCCCGCGCCTGGCCGACAAATCACCGATTACGTCGCCCAAATAATTAGCGGGAACTACAACTTCAACTTTCATTATCGGTTCCAATAAATGCGCTCCGGCTTTTTTAACCGCGTCTTGCAAAGCCATTGAGGCCGCGATTTTAAAAGCGATTTCGGAAGAGTCAACTTCATGGAACGAACCGTCATATAATGCCACTGTCATATCAACCATCGGATAGCCGGCGATAACACCTTTGTCCATGGCCTCTTTAACACCTTTTTCCACGGCCGGTATATATTCTCGCGGAATTGAACCTCCTTTGATTTCATCTTTGAATTCAAATCCTTCTCCCCTGTTCTTGGGCTCAACTCTCAATTTTACGTGGCCATACTGGCCGCGGCCGCCGGATTGCTTAATGTATTTCGCTTCCGCCTCGGCGTTTCTGTCAATTGTTTCTTTGTAAGAAACCTGCGGTTTGCCCACGGTTGTTTCCACGTTAAATTCCCTTTTCAGCCTATCCACGATAATATCCAAATGCAATTCTCCCATGCCGGATAAAATCGTCTCACCTGTTTCCGGATTGGTTTCCATTCTAAAGGTCGGGTCTTCATCCCTTAATTTTTTCAAGGAAGCCCCCATTTTTTCCTGGTCGGCTTTCAATTTCGGCTCAACTTTAATATTGATAACCGGTTCCGGGAATACTATTTTTTCCAAAATAATCTGTTGCCCTTTTTCTTCGCAAAGAGTATGTCCGGTAGTGGTATTTTTCATTCCAACCACGGCCACGATATCGCCGGTATAAACGTCTTCCACTTCTTCCCGTTCATTCGCGTGCATTCGCAAAATTCGCCCGATTCTTTCTTTGTCACCGGTAATCGTATTGATTAAATATCCGCCCTTTTTGAACTGGCCGGAATAAGCCCTTAAATAAGTTAAAGTTCCCACAAACGGGTCGGTTGCCACTTTAAACGCCAAAGCGCAAAAAGGTTCATTGTCATCCGCGTGCCTTTCAATCTTAATATTCTCGTCGTTCGGGTCCAATCCCACTACCGGCGGAACATCCAACGGGCTGGGCAAATAATAAATCACTCCGTCCAAAACCAATTGCACGCCCTTGTTTTTCAGCGAGCTTCCGCAAAAAACCGGCACCAATCGGCAAGCGATGGTGGCTTTTCTTAAAACCGCTTTCAATTCATCAATCGTAATTTCTTTGCCTTCCAAATATTTTTCCATCAAAGCCTCGTCTTCGGAAACGATTTTTTCAACCATCTTGCTTCTCCATTCTTCGGCCTTGGCTTTTAATTCTTCGGGTATGTCTTTTTTAATCACGTCTTTGCCCATTTCCCCTTCAAAATTAACAAACTTCATTTCCATCAAATCAATCACTGATTCAAAATTTGCTTCTTCGCCAACAGCCAATTGAAGGGCAACCGCGTTAGGCGTTAATTTGTCCCAGATTGATTGCAAACTTTTTTCAAACGAAGCTCCCAATCGGTCCAATTTATTGATAAAACAAATTCGCGGAACATTATATTTGTCCGCCTGCCTCCAAACAGTTTCGGACTGGGCTTCCACGCCCGCGACACCGTCAAACACAACCACGGCTCCGTCCAAAACCCTTAAACTTCTCTGCACTTCGGCGGTAAAATCAATGTGACCCGGAGTGTCAATCAAGTTTATCCTGTATTCATTAGTCCTGTCTTTTTTCAAATAATCTCCCGGCACCCAAAAACAAGTGGTGGCCGCGGAAGTAATGGTAATGCCCCTTTCCCTTTCTTGTTCCATCCAATCCATGGTGGCGGCTCCTTCGTGCACTTCACCGATTTTATGGGAAACTCCGGTATAATACAAAACACGCTCACTGGTCGTGGTTTTACCAGCGTCAATGTGGGCGATAATGCCGATATTCCTATATTTTCCTATTTCGTATTGTCGAGGCATACAATTTTCTTTATCCGCGGCTTGATGCGGCTATTTATTTTTCTTAATTAATTTCGCGATAATAAAACCTATTTTAACAAAAATAGGTTTTAAGCTAAAATTACCATGCAAAGTGGGCAAAGGCTCTGTTGGCTTCGGCCATCTTGTGGGCGTTTTCTTTCTTCCTTACCGCCGCGCCTTTATTGTCGGCGGCTTCCATTAATTCATCGGCTAATTTTTCTCTCATGGCTTTGCCTTTTTTTGCCCGAGAAATATCAATAATCCATTTCATTGCCAAGCTCAATTTTCTATTGCCTTTCACTTCCATTGGAACTTGATAAGTGGCTCCTCCAACTCTTTTCGGCTTAACCTCAAGCATGGGAGAAACGTTTTGAATAGCCAATCGAAAAACATCCAATGGTTCTTGCTTGGTCTTGTCTTTCACAATCTCAAAACAGTCGTACATAATTCTTTGCGCCACTGTTTTTTTGCCGCAGCTCATCAATTGGTTTATGAATTTTGACACCATGATGTCGTTATAAACCGGATCCGGCATTATTGCTCTTTTTTTGAATGATTTCTTTGCCATAATTATTTTTTGGGTTTCTTAGCTCCGTATTTGCTTCTTTCTTTTTTCCTGCCTTCCACGCCGGAGCAATCAAACACGCCCCTGACAATGTGATACCTTACACCCGGCAAATCCTTTACTCTGCCGCCACGGATTAAAACAATGGAGTGCTCCTGCAAATTATGCCCTTCTCCCGGAATGTAAGCGGTTACTTCCATGCCATTGGTCAACTTTACCCTAGCCACTTTTCGCAAAGCCGAGTTAGGCTTCTTGGGGGTGGCGGTAAAAACCTTTAAACAAACGCCTTTTTTAAAAGGTGACTCGTAAATCTTCGGCCTGTTCTTAATCGGGTTAAAGCCAAAAGCCATAGCCGGCGAGCCGGTCTTGTTTTTGGCTGGTTTCCTATTTTTCTTAATCAGTTGATGTATCGTTGGCATAAATTTTTTAGAATACTAAAATTAAAAAAGTAAATACCTTTTTTTGGAAAGTATATTGCTATAAAATTAGCAAATAAAACCGAAAATGTCAAATAATTGCGGGAAAAACAGGCTTTTTCGTTAATCCTGAGCTTAACCATAACTTACCAATATTTCCAAATTCATTTAAAAGCCGCCCCTTGGAGCGGCTTTGCTTATTTTTTAATGCCATTATTTTACCTGATTAACGCGCTGTCCATCCTCCGTCCACATAAATAACCGTACCCGTAACATATTTAGAATCATCCGAAGCCAAATACAATGCCGCATTGGCAATATCTTCCGGCTCACCCATATAACCCAAAGGAGTTGATTGCTCTATTAAACTCAAAAAGTCCTTGTTTTCCGTTATTGATTTGGTCATATTTGTTTTAATAAATCCCGGAGCAATAGCGTTTACTCTGATTCCCAAACCCGCTAAATCCAAAGCGCTGGCTTTGGTTAGCTGAACAATGCCGCCTTTGCTCGCGCAATAAGCCACAGCCCCCGGAAAACCAACCGATCCCAAAATTGAAGACATGTTTATAATAGAACCTTTTACTTTTTGTTCTTTCATAACTTTGGCCGCTTCCCTTACGCCGTAAAACACGCCCGATAAATTTATATCAATTGTTTTCTGCCAGCCCGCGTCGCTAATATCCATCACATTGCCTTGTTCGCCGCCAATGCCCGCGTTATTCACCATAATATCCAAACCATTAAACTTTTTTATTGTTTCTTTAATTAAATCCGTGACCTGGCTTGACTTTGAAATATCAGCTTTTATAAAAATAGCCTGAGAAGCGTATTCATCCACATTAATTTCATTCACGTCAACAAAAACCACCTTAGCTCCCTCGTTTAAAAATTTCATGGCAATGGCATTACCTATTCCAGAACAAGCTCCGGTAACAATCGCCACTTTATCTTTTAATTTCATATAATATTTTTAAAATTTATTTTTCCCAAAAAGCATCCGCTTCTTCTTCCATTTTTTCCAAACGCGTATAATAATCCGGAAATTCGTTTAAATGCGCCAAAGCGATTTTCGCGGTCATCATCCTGTCGTCATTCGTGACATTCGTATTCGGGTCAACAGTGCCATGTTCAAGCTCCACTCCCATGCCTTGATAAAATTGGTCCACATCAAATTTTGACCAATCCACTCCCAGTGCTTCTCCGGCTTCTTGGGCCTCTTGCTTGGTAAAAATATTTTCCATAATTATTTTTTTATTTTATTTATAACCTTATGCTTTATTATAATGTATTGGAATAAAAAAACAATAAAAAAACTGATTATTGATATAATCAGCACTATGCTTTGATGTATGGATACTGACACATTGGAGTGTCAATAAAGAACTGATTGCCGGTACGAGCAAACCAAGCCGCCTCATACAATTTATCTAACCGGTCCTCATAGCAATGCAAAGAAGCAATATTCTCAATGTCCCTTTTAATGCGAGCATTGTTGGGAGTTAAAACATAGAAATAAAGCATTTTGGTCAAACAAATTTTGTTTGACAATAAAGCATTGATATCGCGCGAACGCCAATCCCAGCGAACATCAACCCAGGCGACACCATTCTCGTCTTTACCCAAGTAGAAAAGCTGCAATCTTTGAAGGCAGGGCGGCTCGTCATTATAAGCGTCTTCCGGCGGCCGCCAGGTAATAGCCTGGACTCGGTTGGAACTAAGGTCGTATTCGATTAACTTCGCTAAATTTTCTCGCAAGGCAACCATTTGGTCAAAAGGAAAGAGAAATCGTTCCAGATATAAATATTTGAACTTATGCATGTCGCCCGGCGGTAAATTTTGCCAATATTCAACGTATTCGGGCGTAAGCTGACGGCAGTATTCCTCAAGTTGCTTTACGCCAAACGGAAATTTGGGATGCATTACCGCATTCTCCATTTGCGTAATTGCGTTGTCAGTCAAAACAATTTGCTGGCAAGTATCCTTAATCTTCTTCCTTTCAATAACATTGGATTGACCTTCTTTTGGTCCGCCAATTACTCGAAAAATTCCCTCCTCATCAATAAAGGCAACAGCTTTTTGCCAAGCTCTTGGGAAGCTGGTTTCTTGGATATGATTCACAGGTGATAATTCGTACACTTTTTCACTTCCATTTTTTCCAAAGGACAAAAAGTCCTAGCTTTAAATTATCACAAAATAAATCTTAGTCAATTGTTTTAAACAAATGGCTGGCCGCTTAAAAAGAAAAATATTTTTTCCGAGATGGAAAAAATCCAATTTATTTGCGGAAAAATAAAAATGAAAAATACAAGGATAATAAATCCGTACCTAGTTAAAAACTCTTTAATGGATTCTAGGGTTTCGCCTTGCGGCAAAAGGTCAAATAAAATATGCGAACCATCCAAGGGTGGAATGGGTATAAGATTGAAAATCGCCAAGACTAAATTATAAACCACCACGATTGAAAAAATGGTATATAATTCCGAACCGAGCATTGGCACAAATCTGATTATCAAAGCAAAAATAATCGCGATTACGAAATTGGCAGCCGGACCGGCCAAAGAAACCTTTAAAGCGCCCCATCTTTTATCTATTATATTATTAAAATTAACCGGCACGGGCTTGGCCCAGCCAACCACAAACGGACTACCCAAGATTAACAAAAAAAACGGCAAGACAATCGTGCCAATCGGGTCAATGTGATTAATCGGATTAAGAGTCAAACGACCCTCCATTTTCGCAGTCGCGTCTCCCAGTGAATACGCCACGCTGCCGTGGGCGATTTCATGGATAATGACCGAAAGAATCAAAATAATAAAACCGAAAATTGTTATAAGCAAGTCCATAATGTTATTAAAAATAATACCACAAAATCACGGTTTTGGGAAGACAAAAACCACCCGAAGGTGGTTTTGTTTTTAGTTATTTGAGCGTAAAAGAAGCTTTAACCGTAATCATTATTTCCTTGTTAATCGTGGAAACATCATAATTGCCGTAATCGGAAACATCCGTGGAATTCGGTTGCGTAACTTGAACCACTCCCATGGTGGCTGATTTTAAAACTCCGACTTTCTTGCCAGTGGTTTGGGCAATGCTCGCCGCCCTGGTTTGCGCGTCTTTCATTGCCTCAGGCAAAAGCGCTATCCTTACTTCCGGCAATTTGGAATAATAATATTCCGGAGCATAACTGCTAAAAAGCACTCCCTGGTTAATAACCGCGGCCGTGTTCTTGGAAAGGTTGGTTATTTTATTAATATCATTTGATTGCACTAAAACAGTTTGCATCAAAGTATATTGGTCCGGACCAGCGTTGCCGTTTTTATCATAAATATATTCTTTTTGCATCGAAACCGGGGACACTGTCATTTCCGCATCAGCCACCCCGTTATCTTTCAAAAATTTTATAACCGCGGCCTCGTCATTTTTCATTTGGGCGTAGCCGGTTTTTAAATCAGTCGCCAAAACGCGGCGCGAAAAATTGGAATTCCATTTGACCGTATCGGATTGGACAGCTTGTTTAGCGGAACCGGTAACGCTCAACGAGTTATCCGATGCTTTAACCGACATCCAAGTATAGCCAATTATCCCGGCGCCAATTACAAAAAATATGCCAAGAATTATGGCTGTTTTAATTGAAGTTTTTTCTAGTAATTCCATAGGTTTAATTATTATGTTTATTTATTAATATTATTATACTACCCTGTTATTTACCTTGTAAAGTATTTTAAAAAAACGTCAGGGCTTGAAATTATTTAATTTTTTGCTAAGATACTATTTATATGGAAAAAATATGCACAATTTGCGGAAAATCTTCTCATATGGGCGGACACTACAAGAAATTGATTTCTCGATATAATCCTTCCCCGAAGAAAAGAAAATACCCCAATCTACAATGGGTTGCTGTTCCCAGTGGCACATCTAAAAAGAACTACAAGGAATTCGCCGGCAAAAGAATCTTGGCTTGCGCAAAATGCATCAAAGCCTTAGCCAAGTAGACTATTAGCCCGTCTCGGGCTGTCGTATAACGGCATTATTTGCGCATGGGGTGCGTAAGACCTGGGTTCAATTCCCAGCAGCCCGACCAGTAAAAGAAAACATCCTTATTGCAATAAGGATGTTTTCTTTTACATAGATTGTGTCTTGCTGGGAATTGAACGCACAGCTGCGACGGCAGCGAGCGGGGCCCGAGCGCAGCATCAGTAGATGCTGACGACTCGGGCAATTCCCAGCCTAACTTTGTGGGAATTGAAGCCGGAGGTGCGACGGCACCGAGGCGGGCCTGAGCGAAACTTCAACAGAAGTTTACGCGAAGGCAATTCCCTGGGAATTGAACGCACATGCCCGACAGAAACATTGACCTTATGGGCAATAAAATTATATATTAAATATAGGAGCCTTGATTGCTCTTTTAAAAATGAGGTTAAAATGCCGATTGAAACTCTAAAAAAAGGAAAACCAATCCCTTTAGTCGCCCTAAATAACTTCAAAAAGAAATCTGAAATAGAAACACCCGAATGCTTCAGCGCGTATGACCGCAACTGTCTTGCCTGCGCCTACTGCGACCGACGGTCGCATTGCAAAACAACCACCGAGGCTGCCAGCTCTAGGCACAATACAAAAAGCATTGAAGCAAGAATTAAATTAACCCAAGAATTGGAAGCAATTCCATTATAAAATCTCCAAATCCGCCAAAGCGGATTTTATTTTTTTAAATTATTCTAACAAAAAATCCACCCGAATAAACGAGTGGCTTTTTGTCAGCCCCGGCTTTTCAAAATGGAATCCGAAGAGTCCAAGTGGGTGCCTCAGTTAACTGCCACAGCAGCTAAAAATTATGGCTCCCTTTGAAAAGGTGTTCGGAATTTTTTGAACCCGGAGCTATGCTTATTATAGCAAATTTTTGTTCAAATTAAAATCACTAATTCTCGCTCAATATTTTCATGTTTTTACTTAAATAAAATCCCCTTCCTTTGCATTACGCTTAGAAAGGGGTTTTCCAAAATCCATAATTATGGATTTGGTTTTCAGATTACTTTACTTGCGGGAATACATGAACACAAACCGTTCCTCGGCATGCCAAACGGCTTTTGGGTTGCCGGAACGGGAGTATAACCATGGGCCTTGGCAACCGGCCAGCACGGTAAAAAGTTCTCGGACCGGACCATTGCCGTAGATTGGCTCCATGGCGATAATCAGTTCAACCTGGCCATTGTATCCTCGGCTCAGTTGAGGGCCAACCTCGGCTGGGCATAATTCCAAACCGATTTCCTTTGCCCGTTGGCAAATATCTTCATATTCGGCTCCATCCTTGAAGCCAAGTTCCGCAACCGATCGGGATACAAGGTTAATTTCAATTTCACTTGTTGTTAAGGGAATTTCTTGGAGCATGGAATTAGCATACTTCTGAACAAGCACATTCTCTTTCCTGAGTGTTTCGCGGATTGCATCCACGTTTTGGAACGTCCCGATTTTAACAGTCTTCCAAACCTCAAACTCCTGAGGTGGTGGAAGTAATGCTTCCGCAAGAACCCTCTTAAGGCTCTGCGGATTTTCAATCCATCCCTGCATAACGTTTGCAGACAGAGCGGGCATATTCTGGGCTACTTTAGCCAAGAACTCTCCCGTCTGGTTGTCGTAGGTTTTCGTCATGATAACGCTTTCTCCTGCCAGACCAATCCTTGATTAGTCATAGCCAGAAAACATTGAAAATCAATATCTTTTGGCTATGACCAAATAAAGCAATTAAGATTAAAAGAACTGTTGTTTTATGCTTAGATTATAAAATATTATCTTAATTATGTCAAATAAGTTATCCCCACTGAATTAAGCCGCATTGTTAGTTTTCACTCAATATTTTCATATTTTTACCATCCGATATAACCTTTATATCCCCGTTCAAATCATTCCTGTAGATCTTCGCTCCCGCGTCCGTTAACCGCGAGATTGCTTCAACGGTCGGATGCCCGTAAGTATTTTTGCCTACCTGGATAACGGCTATTTTCGGCGAAACCGATTTAAGAAAACCGGCCGAACTGGAATACTTGGAACCGTGATGCGCCACTTTCAAAACATCCGCATCAATGTTTTCTTGGCTTGTTATGATTTGTTTTTCTTCCTTGTCGCTGATATCGCCCGCAAACAAAAAAGAATTTTTATCAAAAACCAATTTTCCAACAAGGCAATTTTCGTTAACCGATTGGCCGTTGTTCTGGGTTAATTCATATGGAAACAAAATATCCATTTCGGTTTTTCCGAATAAAATTTTGTCTTTCGCGCCAATTTCATAAACATTGCTTCCTTCTTCTTGCTCTTTCAAAACCGCCAATTTAAAACTCTTAAATTCTTCCGTATCTTTCGCGTCTCCGCTCCAAGCAATATTTTTAACATTGTATAATTCCAAAATTTTAAAAAGCCCGGCAAAATGGTCTTTTTCCGAATGGGTTAAAACCATTAAATCAATTTCTTTGTCCCAAAAAGGAATTTCCTTGGCTAATTTCTCCGCCGCCCTATTGTAATCCGGCCCACCATCTATAATAATTTTATGCCCTTCGGGTGTTTTGATAAAAGACGAGTCCCCCTGGCCCACATTTAAAAAATCAACCACTAAATATTGGCTTCGGTGGGCTTCGACAAACAAAGACCAACTGAAAATATTGGCCGCGACAAGAATCCCGAAAATAAAAAGAATCGGCTTATTCATCCGATTCTTTATTTAACTCTTTATTCAAGTCCGCAAGCAATGCTTCGCAATCAATCCCGTATGTCTCGCAAATTTGGCCAATGGTTAAATCATTCATTTCTTCTTGGGCGTAAGGGCAAGACAAACAAGGTACCCGGTATTTTTCTAAAACCGGTTCAGCTCTCTCGTCTCCCATGAGGTCAGCCAAAACCGTTTCTTTTGTTATATCCATATGTTTATTCTTCTTTTTCAACTTCAACCTCAACTGTGTTTATTTCTTCAATCGCGCCATATGGGCATAAATCCGCGCCACCGCATTCTTCGATTTTCGCGGAACTGATGACTTCAGCCTTGCCGTCATCTTTCATCTCCGTGCCGCCCGGGCAAGCCATTACGCAGCTACCGCAACCAATGCATTTTTCTTTGTTTACTTGATATTGTTTGCCTTCCATAATATTAATATTATTTTATTATTTTTACCCTATTGTTTTACCCTGCGACAATTTTGCAAAACAAAATTTATTTAGGCAGGGTTGATTTCTCAATTATGTTTTCCGCGATTTCTTTCGGTTCAAATCCGCTGATTTTAACCCACTTGTTTGGTTCCAATCGCTTATATGTTTCAAAAAATTCCTGAATGACTTTCTTTTGGTATTCGGTCAAATCGGTAATGTTATTTATTTCTTTAAAAGCCGGGTCTATTTTATCATCCGGCACGGCAATAATTTTATAATCCAAGCCGGCCTCGTCTTCCATATTTAACATACCAATCACCTTGCAAGGCACTACGCAACCGGGAAAAGTCGCGTGCTCGGCTAACATTATCACGTCCAATGGGTCGCCGTCGTCCGATAAAGTTCCTTCAATAAAACCATATTCAAAAGGCCAATGCACAGGCGAATAAAGCACCCTATCCAGCATTATTCGATTTGTTTCCTTGTCCAACTCGTATTTATTGGTGCTGCCTTTCGGATTTTCTATAAAAACATTGATTTTCATAATTATTTTTTATTTTTAATTTATATTCACACTTTATCCCAAAACCCGCCTTTTTTCAATGCTTATTCCGGCTTTTTCTTGCGGCCCATCAAGTCTTTAATGGCCGCTTGCGGCAATTTATTTTTATACAAAATTTGGTAAAGTTGGACCGTAATCGGCATTTCCACTTTATACTTCTTGCTCAATTGGTAAACCGCTTCGGAAGTGGTCGCGCCTTCAATTATGCTCGCCGTTGACTTAATGATTTCATTCATTTTTTCTCCTTTGGCAATCCTTTCTCCAAAAGTCCTGTTCCGGCTTTCGGGACTGATGCAAGTGGTGGATAAATCTCCTAATCCGGCCAAGCCGACAAATGTTTTCGGTTTGGCTCCCATGGCAATTCCCAAACGTTGCATTTCCGCCAAACCGCGGGACAAAATCGCGGCCTTGGCGTTTGAACCAAAACCCAGCCCGTCTGAAATTCCGGCTACTACGGCGATAATATTTTTTAAAGGCCCACCCAATTCCACGCCGATTACGTCCGTGGAAGTATAAACCCTGAAATAATCGTTGCTGAAAATATCTTGTATTTTTTTGGCAGCCTCGTGTTTTTTGGCCGCCACAACCACGGCCGCCGGCATTCCCTTGGCAACTTCTATGGCAATCGACGGGCCGGACAAAACCGCTATTTCTATTTTGCCCAATTCATCAACCAAAACTTCCGTCATTCTTTTTAACGTTTTTTGCTCCAACCCTTTGGCAACATTAATAAAAACTTTGCCTTTTAAAGAAACATCTGTTTTTTTAATTTTTTGGGCAACCTCCCTGAAAAATTTGGAAGGAATGGCGAAAACCACTATTTCCGCAAATTCAATCGCCACACCAATGTCTTTTTCAAAAATAATATTTTCCGGAATTTTTACGCCCGGCAAATATTTCCAATTTTCCCTTTCTTTTTTAAGTTCATCCAAGTGCTCGGGAAAAACGCTCCACACGCAAACTTTATGATTATTTTTGGAAAGCAAAATCGCGAGAGTGGTCGCCCACGCCCCGTCTCCCAAAATTGTTATTTTCGCTTGTTTGGCTTTTGCAGTCATATAAATAATTATAACTTAATTTTTTCTGTGTGAACATATTTCCCTGTAATCGCAAAATTGGCAGTTCCAGCCGGGCGAGGGTTTAAAATTGCTTCGCTTCACCCTTTCCGCCAAGTCCAATATTTTTTCTTCGGTTTTTGCCATATCTTCGTCCGTGGGGATAAACGATTTGATTGAACCATCCTCAAGGTAGTAATAAGACAATTTTCCGGTTTTTAACCCGAATATTTTAAAAGCCGCCAATTGGTAAATCAATAATTGGAATTTATCGTCTGTGCTTAACGAATCTTTGGGATTGCCGGTTTTATAATCAATCAGTTCCACCTCATCGTTTGGCAATTTATCTATCCTGTCAATGGCTCCCAAAATCGTATTGTTGTTAAGCTTTAAAGAAAAAGTTTTTTCCAGCGCCGGTTCGTCGCCCGCCATATATATATTCAAAGGCTTTTCCATTAAGTCCTCATAAAACTTTTTCAACACTTCTTTGCCTTTTAAATAATAATCCTTTTTGGAATCTCCGTCGTGCCAATCGTCAATCCATTCTTTATCGTATATTTCCAACAAGTCTTGCATTGATAAATTAATGCCTGTTTTAATATTTTCTTTTGAGCCGAATAAATCTTTTTGCTTAACTCCGATATCCCGAGCCGCCAAACCGACAAACTTATGCAAGGTGTTATGGATGGTTTTGCCGAAACTGAAATTCGCCCTGCCCCGCACCGGAATCTTTAAAATATGCCCAAACTTATATTGCAAAGGGCAATTGGAAAAAGCCGTTAATTGGGAAAAAGAAAAATGGTCGGGCAAAAATCCTTTAATCGCGCCTCCGTTTGTTGTTTCGTTTGATTCGGATTTAAATCCATTGTTAGTGGGCCGGCTAAAATAAAAATTGCTTTTGCTTTTTTCCGTTTTATGGTTTTTCGCCGCGTCTTCGCTGATTAATCCGGACTCAATTAAAAATCGGGAAGGCTTTTTTAATTGCTTGCCGCCGTAATCGGCCGCCCAAGTTAGAAATAATCCTTTTTTCGCCCGCGTTAAAGCCACGTAAAACAACCTCCTTTCTTCTTGCAAGTGGAAATCTCCTTCCGGCAGCACTTCATTGATTAATTCGGAAGGCAGCGGAATCGGATTGCTTTTTTGGTCGCTCGGAAATTTGCGGTGGACCATGCCGGTTAAAAACACGTATTTAAATTCCAAGCCCTTGGCCGAGTGCACGGTCATAACTTTCACAGCTTCGCAATCATCCAGCGCCGCTGTTTTCAAGCCGCCCTCTTCGCCGGCCTCAATTTCCATTTGCAATTGTTCCACGAACGCCAAGAGCTTTCCGTCCATTTGGGAATCTTCAAATTCTTTTATTTTTTGGAAAAATTGGTAAAGTAAGTCCCAATTTTTAAGGTTTTCTTCCGTGGCTTCGGTAAGTTTTTTATTGTATCCCAAGTCGTCCAGCATATTTATGAAAACCTCGCCGGCATTTTTTTCTTTGGACAGGGCAAAATGTTTTTTCAAGGCTTTCGCCAATTTTTGCAACTTTACTTTTGTTTCAGTTTGCAATTTGGTCAACAAATATCCGTCTTGCATGGCTTCAAAAATCGGAATTCCTTTTTTATCTCCGTATTGGGTAATCCTGGCAACTTCTTCCGCGTCAATGTCCAAAGGCAGCATTCTCAACACCCTGTATAAACTGGAAGAATCGTAAAAATTAACCACGGCTTTAAAATAAGAAATAATGTCTAAAATCAGCGGATTGGTATAAAGTCCGCGCGAAGAAACAAACTGATAAGGAATATTGGCGCGCTCCAGGGCGCGGCTAAACCCGTTCGCCGATTCATTTGACCGCGTTAAAATCGCGAAATCGGAAAAACCGGCCTCCAAATCAATTTCTTTTAATTCCCAAATTTTGTTAATCACGCCGGTAATCTCTTCGTCCCCGGTTTGGAATCCCAATAATTCCATTGCCCCGTTTTTAGGCTGTGAACTTTTCAATTTTTTGCTTATTTTCTTGAATTTCGCCAAATCCAATCCTTTTTCTTTGGCCTGCTCCTGCAATTCCGCGATTTCGTTCAATTGGTATTCCAGCCGGTTGGGATTATTGTGTTGGATGAAATTATAAGCCAAATCCAAAACATTTTGCGGCGAACGGTAATTGTCAACCAAAACTATTTCTTTGGAATCGGGAAAATCTTTTTTAAACCTAAGCACATTATTGAAAGACGCGCCCTGGAAAGAAAAAATTGATTGGTCATCGTCCGCGCAAACGGTCAAATTGTTTTTTGGCGCGGCTAAAATCTTTACCAGCTCATATTGCACCCAATTGGTATCCTGGAATTCGTCAACCATCACGTATTTAAACCTGTTGCGAAATTTTTGTAAAACCTCCGGGCGTTTTTTGAACAAATCAATCGTGTAATTTATCAAATCGCCAAAATCAAGGCAACTGTTATCCAGCAAAATTTTCTGGTAAGTGTGGTAAGCCATGGCAACCTCGTTTATCCGCTCGTATTCTTTTTGTTTGAATAATAAATCATCTTCGTCCGCGTCTTTATTTTTTTTCTTTTTTTTACCAACCATGGGCACGTCGTCCAAATTAAGCTTTAAAGAATCCGCGTAATCCAAATAATTTTCCGGGCTTATTCCCTCGTTCTTACATTGGTGGAAATGCTCAATTAAAACCTGGATAAATTTAGTGGGATTGCCCAAGGGCCGATATTCTTTTAAAAAATTAAATTTGCTGAAATTTTTCCGCATTAAAATCCATGCGCCGCTATCGTTCAAAAGCTTGTAGTTGGTCGGAATGCCCACGTATAGCCCGTAGTTTTTTAAAACCCGGTCGCAAAAAGAATGGAAAGTTGAAATCCAAAAATCATAATAGCCGAAAGGCAATAAATTTTCTGCCCGTTCTTCCATTTCATGCGCCGCTTTTTCCGTAAAAGTCAGGGCTAAAATTTCTTCAGGCTTAATCCCTTTTTCGCTGACCAAATAAGCCAGCCGATTGGTTAAAACAGTGGTTTTACCCGTACCCGCTCCGGCCACGATTAAAAGCGGCCCGGCTCCGAATTTTACCGCCTCTCTTTGTTCTTTGTTTAATTTCTCCAAATTCATATGTGCATTATACGTCAAAACCACTGTTTTATCAAAAAATATAACAATTAAAAAAAGGACTATTTTGTCCTTATTTATTAATAATTATCCGCTACCCAAAGAGCCATCCGGCAAAGAGCGTCAAAGCAAACCGGATTGTTTTTCGCAAAGTTTTTCAAACTTTGGATGTCAGCCGGCACAAACACATATCCATCCACCTCCCAATCAGGCTTCCGCGATTTCAATATTTGTTCCGCTTCTTCGGCAGTATATAAAAGCCTTACCGAAGCTACGAGCAACGGCTGTTTGGACCCGACGCAATTATAAATCAGTCCCAACACTTTTAGCTCTCCGTGCTGGTTTAATCCGGGTAATTCTTCCTTGCGCTCCCGCTCAAACGGTTTTTTCAGCGGAATGAATTTCCTTTCTCCTTTTTCTTCGCAATCCTTCTCGGGCTGAATGTATCCGCTTGGCAGCATTGTATATTCCCCGCAATTAAAAGCGGTTTGCTTTCTTTTGGAAAAAATAATGCATCCGTTCGGATATTTTTCGCTGGGCAAAGTAATTGCAATCGCCCCGATGGACAATGCTAATACCTTTCCCGAATCCCAATTTCCCGTAGTAAAACCGATTTTAGGCGGACGAGTTGCCGAACCATAAACATGGCCGGAAAAATATTTTCTTCTAACCCTTATGGTTATTCCATCGCCATTTGAAACAATTGACATTAGGCTGGCAACCGGTTCATCCGAACCATTTGGATTGCTTTCTTTCCATTTTTTCCAATATTCTTCAATCTGCGGTTGAAATCTTCTATGGACGGCATCCTGGATTTTAACGAAAATAATTGTTAATTTCGAGGTCTTTCCAAAAAGCAATTGGCACTTGCCCTCAAGGTTTAATTCTAACGCTTTCAGCGCTTGCTCATACTCCATTCCATTGCTCCCGGGTAAATTTTCAATCTACCAATTGCTTTATAATATTTTTATACTACCCTGTCAATCTTTAAAAAATGTGCGCGTTCGCTCGGCGAAAATTTTTCTATCGCGTAACGAAGCATGGTTCGCGGCATTTTTGGAACGTATTTTTCCAAAAAATCAATTTCCTTGTTTTTATCCCGCTTGCCGGCTTCGCGCAACATCCAGCCAACGGCCTTGTGGATTAAATCGTGCTTATCGTTTAATAAAATCTTCGCGATTTTAAAAGAATCGTCAAGCTGCCTGTTTTTAATAAAAGTGAATGTGGATAAAATCGCGATTCTTTTTTTCCAAAGATTGTTTGATTTCGCCCAATCGTAAAGTATTTTCCGGTCTTTATCCATTAAGTGTTCTCCAACTATCCGCGGAGCAGACAAATCAACTAAATCCCAATTGTTTATATTTTTGTAATTTTTTAAATATAAATTAAATATTTTTTTCTTTTCCTTTTCGTCAGTTTTTTTATATTTTTCCACCAAGATAAACAGCGCGGTCAAACGGCACTCATGCACCTTATCATTTAAAAGTTCCTGGATTTCTTTATGGCCTATATCAATAAACCGCCTAGCGACAATTCTTTGTTCGGGCACAATAATTCCGAAAAAAACATCACCTTCGCCGTATTGCCCTTTTTGGGTTTTAAAAAAACGGCCCAACAATTGCGCCTTTTCTTTATTCGCCCTTTTTTGCAATTCTATTTTAACCTGATTAACCATTGCTTATTTAAAAAATTCCAATATTCCCGGAACAAAATACAGCAAAACCCCCAAAAGACAAAGGCATCCGAAAATAAAAGTGAATTTGGAAAAATTAATTTTTTGGGAAACGCCCATTAATAATTTTAAAGTGGCAATGCCGAAAATAAAACTGAAAAATATGCCGATTAAGATATTCCCGGATATGATTGCCGGGGTTTTAAGGTATAAATAAAGCCCTGAACCCAAAACCACGGGCACGGAAATTAAATACGATGTTTTTAATATTTTTTTCGGATCATCTTCAAACAAAGATAAGCCGAAAATGGTTGCTCCGGAGCGGGAAACCCCGGGAATGGGAGTAATGGCTTGGAGTAGCCCCACTATTATCGCGGAAACGGTATTGCTTGCTTTTATCTTTATTTTTTTCTTTTGAAACCAAGAAGTCAGCAATAACCCGCAACCCATTAAAAACAATAAAGCCGGCCCGCCGCCGATATTACTCGCGAATTTATAAACAAAAAAACCGATTCCTCCGGAAATTACGGTTACGATAATAAAAAATTTCAAAAACTTTTTATCTTTGAATAAAATCAAATCCACGACATCCTTCCAAAAAAAGATTATCACAGCCAGAGCCGTTCCCAAATGCAAAAACAGCGCAAAGTCCACGCTATTCACTTGTTGCAGGGCAAAGCTGGAAAACAACGCCACTATACCCTCGCTGCTAATCGGCAGCCATTCAAAAATTCCTTGCAAAATTCCCGTTAAAATATATTCCCACATATTCAATTACTTTTTAATTTTTATTACTCTTATCTTTCCAAATTGGTCTTTTAAAAATTCGTAAGACGAATATTTTTTACTTTGCCCGCCATAGCTCTCTTGGAGCGAAGGCGGGTTGTTTATTATTTTTTCAATTAATTCTTTTTGTTGCGGGTCTATTTCCATATAAGCGATTCCTTTCTCATTCAAATGCCCGGCCGCATTTTCCAAAAACATTTTAATAAAATCCATGCCGTATTCTCCTCCCATCAACGCAATCATTGGCTCGTATTTCTTAACATCCTCGCCGATTTCATCCATCCTCTCCTCGGCAACGTAAGGCGGATTGGCTAAAATAAAATCGTACTTATCCGCTATATTTGAAAAAACGTTTGTCTTTATTATTTTGTATCGGCTTAAATCAATTTCATTTAAATCCAAATTTATTTGTATCTGCTTTAAAAAATTATCGTCAATTTCACCGAAATCGCAAACTGCGTTGCTGATTTTCTTAAGAACCGCTATGCCAACGCACCCGGAACCAGAAAATAAATCCAAACAGTGAATTTTTTGTTCTAAGCTTTTTTTAATTTCACCTATCGCGGCATTAACCCAATCTTCGGTTTCTTCGCGCGGAATTAAAGGCTTTTGGCTTAAATCTATTTTACAACCCAAAAAATCTTTAAACCCGGACTTATAGGCTTCGGGCAAACCGTTATATTCCATACACGACTAAAAGCGCGATTATAATTCCAATCAAGCTGCCCGCCAATATTTCCTTCAAGCTATGCCCTAAAACTTCTTTAACTTTTTCCATATCTTCGGCTTCATCCGACTCAGAGCTCAATATCTCAATCAAACGGTTAAGCGACTGGGCTTGCCTGCCCGCTTCCGCCCGAATTACGCGGGCATCGTAAATAATATAAAAAGCCAAAACCACGCAAATCGCGAAAAGCGGCGAGCCAAAGCCGTAAAGCAACCCCACAACCGTTGCCAAAGCCACGGAAGTGGCGCTGTGCGACGACGGAAACCCTCCGGGCAAAGAATATAAGTTAAACCTGAATTTCTTGTCTTTGGCAGCCAAAACAACCGCTTTTAAGGTTTGGGCGATAAACCACGCCAAGGCTACTGAAATTAACGCTTTATTTTCCCAAACTGCCGCTATGATTTCGTTCATATTTTTTAGAAAATTATTTAATGGAATCTAATGATTGAATTAAAAATATTTTATTCCTTTCTTTAAAGCCTTTAACCATTTTTATTTCTTTTTGGCTTAAACCAAAGTATTCCGATAGGGCGCTAATAATCGCTTGGTTGGCCGCGCCGCCAATCGGTTTGGCGCGAACATGCACCTCAAACGCGTCTTCGCTTTTTTTGATTACTTCTTCCTTTTTACTCGCCGGAAAAGCCTTTACTTTGATTAACATTAATAAAATAATAGCATAAAAACCAACATCGAATCAACAAGAAAATATTTAACCAAAATAAAAAAGTCCCGTTATAAAACGGGACCTCCAAACGCTATTTGCTAATTTATCTTTAACAAATCCACCACGAACACCAAGGTGGCGTTGCCGGGAATAGCTCCGGGTATGCCGCTTTCTCCATAACCCAGTTCCGGCGGAATGGTTAATTTTCTCTGTTCTCCCACTTTCATGCCAACCATGCCTTGGTCCCAGCCTTTAATTACTTGCCCGGCGCCAACCGTAAATACAAACGGCTCGCGGCCCGGATTTAAACTGGAATCAAATTTTGTGCCATTTTCAAACGTACCAGTGTAATTAACAGTTAAAGAATCTCCGGCTTTGGACTCCGCTCCCGCTCCTTGTTTTAATATTTCTATTTTCATTTTTGTTTGATTTGTGTTTACGGAATTTGAAACATTTCCTTGCGCGTCTTCCGGATTTATTATGTTCGCGTGGCTGCTATTTTCCGCAATCGGCTCCGGCAATTCTTTTGATTGGCGGCCGGCGCAAATTATAATTCCAATAATGATAACGGCGATTATCGCCACGATAATAATTATTTTTTTGGTTTCCATGGTGCTATTTTATTTCGTAAGTAATATTTACAGTCACGTCAATCTTGCTTTCTCCGGTAGCCACCGGTACCGCAGTGGGAACTCCTCCGCCGATTCCGGATGATTTGGCCATATCATAAGCGTAATATGGGTAAGATCCCGATTCGGTGAATCCGGTTATTTTTCCCAAATTAACGCCTAAGCCCTTTGCAATACTTTGCGCGTCCGCCTTGGCGTTTGCAATCGCCTGGTTTCTGGCATCCGCTTTGACCGCGTCTATATTTTCCACCGTAAAGCTTAAACCGCTAACATTGCTGGCTCCCGCAGTCACCGCTCCGGTAGTAATGTCTCCGATTTTATCCAATTGTTTTATTTTTACTTCCAATGATTCCGTGGCCGTATAACCCACTAATTTTTGGTTTAACGGTCGCGCATAATCAATGGCGCTTATCGCGCTTACGTATTCGTATTTCGGATTAACACTGTAGCTAACAGTTTTAATATATTTATCTTCAACTCCTTGGGCTTTTAAAAAAGTTAACACAGCCGATGATTTATCCCTGTTTTTGCTGATTGCGTCCGAAGCCGTGGCCGCGTCAGTGGTTGATGTGATTGTTACAACCGCCAAATCCGGCTTTACGTAAACAGTGCCGGTTTTTGACACGGAGATAACGTTGTTTTGCCCGCCGCCGATGTATTGCGTTTCTTTAACCTTGGCGTTAATCATAACCAAAAAGTAAAAGGTTATTACAAAAAGCAAAACCGCCACAATTATCATTATTACTTGGGACAATGGATTGTTTTTTATTTCTTCTAAGGCCATATATTTTTATATGTTATTATTTATTATTATTTATAATTTTATTATATCTAATTTTAACTTAATTTCAATCCCGAAGGCATTTCTTTTTCTGGAATAACAACCGACAAGTTTTCTTCGTTTTTTATCGCCAAAAGCATAGCCTGGCTTTCCAGGCCCATCATCATCCTGGGCTCTAGATTGGCCACCACGACTATGGTCTTATTAACTAAATCCTCGGGCGCGTAAAACTTGCCGATACCGGCGATAATTTGCCTTTTTTCTTCTCCGACTTCAGCTTGTATTTTTAAAAGTTTTTCCGATCCCTCAATTCTCTCCGCGAAAATTATTTTTGCCAGGCGCAAATCAATTTTTTCAAATTCTTCAAAATTTATCATATTATAAAATTAAAAATTATTTACTAAGAAGCCGCCGATGGCGGCTTCTTTCTTGGATTTAATTCTAAACTATCTTTTTGCCCAAAGCAAATGGACATTGCAAAATTCGCGGATAACCAAATTATTGATATTTTTGGTCATTCCTAGGCAATCAGCTTCGGCTAACACCAATTCTGGCTTATCGCCTGGCTTTAAATATTTTCTTTGCAAAATATTGTTTGTGCTCGGGTCAATAATTTCTATCCATTCTATATAATGCTTTTCTTCCATTGGATGCGAAACAGAACCGACTTGCACTTTGATAAAACCTTCACCTTCTTCTACTATGGGCACGTGTTTTTCGCCCAGTTCCGGGTCTTGCGTTTTTTCTTCCACTAATTGCATCGGCTGTCCGCAACAAATCATCGCGCCGCCGCCGCCGTGAGCCACTTCCACGACATTGCCACAAACCGTGCATTTGTAAATTTGATTAATTTCTATCATATTAATTTTTTTATTATTATAATTGCTTAAATATATTATACTATGATTAATATTTAATTAAAACTCCAAAAAGAAAAGAACCCTTCGATAAACTCAGGGTTCTTTTTTAAATTCAACTGCGATTATTCGTTGGGTCTGTCGTTGAAAGTTCTTTCTTTCATCGGCCTTGCTTCATCAACAAGCATCTTTCTGCCTTCAACTTCGGAGCCGTTAAACATTTCTTTTGCCTTGGCTGCTTCTTCTTCAGTGGCCATTTCCACAAAACCAAATCCTTTTGATCTTTTGGAAAACTTGTCAATGATGATGGAAGCGGACGCTACTGTGCCGGCTTGAGAAAACATTTCTTTCAAGGCCTCGTCAGTAGTGGAGTAAGGTAGATTGCCTATGTACAACTTTTTTTCCATTTTCTTTTTTTATTACTTGATAACCGACCTACTCTCAGACAACATACCGAGTCGCTAGAGTACGAACACTTTGGTAAGTATTGCCTAAAAGATGACATAAGTATATTTAAAAGTCAACAAGTTTGCCTGCGCCAAAAAATATCTAAACTTGTAATCTGGCGGGTTGTTGATATAATTATTTAAAACAATGAACGCAAAAAAACACTTGAAAATATTAGGAACCGCAATAATTTTATTTGCCGCCTGCGCCGCGGCTTTTACCGTTTACGCGGCCGCATCAAGCGAAAAAAAAGACGCCGAATTGAAAAAGAAAATCGGCCAAATGCTTATTATCGGATTCCGGGGTGCGGAAATAAACAAAGATTCATATATTGTTAAAACCATCAACGAACTCAATATTGGAGGCGTGATTTTGTTTGATAAAGACAGCCCGTCCAAGGGAGAAATACAAAGAAATATCGTTGACCCGAAACAAACCAAAACGCTCATAGCGAATTTAAAACAAAATTCTTCAGCTTCCCTTTTTGTGGCAATTGACGCCGAGGGCGGATACGTAAACCGCTTAAAAACCAAATACGGTTTTTTTAGTATACCCAGCGCCGAAACCTTAGGAAAAGGAAGCTTGGAAAAGACTGAACAAGCCGGGGAACTTTTGGGGCAAGAATTGGCGGCCATGGGTTTTAATATGGATTTTGCTCCGGTTGTTGACGTAAACATTAATCCGGCAAATCCGGTTATCGGTTATTTGGAAAGGTCTTTTTCGTCCGACCCTTCAACCGTGGCTTCGTACGCGAAAAGTTTTATTAAAGGGCTGCATTCCTATGGCATTGTCACTGCGATAAAACATTTTCCCGGGCATGGCAGTTCCACCGCGGACAGCCACTTGGGCATGGTTGATGTTACCAAAACTTGGTCTCCAAAAGAACTGATTCCTTATGTTGAGTTGATAAAGGGCGGCTATTCGGATCTGGTTATGACCGCGCATATCGTGAACACGGCGATTGACCCGAACTATCCCGCCACGCTTTCGCCTTTATTCATAAAAAACCTTCTTCGTAACGGATTGCAATTTAAAGGCTTGGTTGTTTCCGATGATATGCAAATGGGCGCGATTGTGGATAATTACGGATTTAATGACGCGCTTGTCCGCGCCGTTAACTCCGGATGCGATATTTTAATTTTAAGCAATAATATAAAAACTTATAATGAGCAGGTTCCGTATGATGCCGTTAACGCCCTTTTTGTTGCTGTTAAAAACGGCCAAATTTCCGAGCAAAGGATAAACGAATCGTACGACAGGATCCAACAATTTAAAAAAGACCATGGCATTTAAAATAAAAATCAAAGATCCGGTCAGCGGTTTCAGCCATCTCCTCGGGGCGGTTCTTTCAATCATCGGCACAATCATTTTGGTTTACTGGGCGTTCCAACAACATTCTGCTTTAAGCATTGTTGCTTTTTTTATTTTCGGATTCAGCATGATTTTTCTTTACACTTCCAGCGCGATTTATCATTTATTCGGGCACTCGCCGGAAGAAGTTGATGTGTTTAGAAAAATAGACCACGCCATGATTTATATTTTAATCGCCGGTACCTACACGCCCATGTGCCTGATTCCGTTAAACGGAGTCCTCGGCTTTTCTTCCTTGATTATAATTTGGATATTGGCCGCTCTCGGAGTGTCCACGGTATTTTTTAAAAAATTCTGGACCCATGTGCCGCGCTGGGCCGCGACCGCCTTATATATTTTGATGGGTTGGCTCAGCTTGGCTTTGCTTTACCCGTTAAGCAAAGCTGTTCCCGCGGATTTTATTTACTGGATCTTGGCCGGAGGAATATTCTATACCGTAGGAGCCGTCATTTATTCCAAAAAAAAGCCGAATTTTTTCAAACAATTCGGGTTCCATGAAATCTTCCATATTTTAACCCTGCTCGGCACGCTTTGCCACTTTTGGGCAATTTACAAATACTTGGCGTAAAAATTGACAAACCTAATTTGAAATGTTATTTAAAAACCATGGAGGGTGAGTTCATTGAAAAGTATCATTTACGCAATTTGGCTATTTATAGTCCTTGTGTTTACGGTCATACTCGCAATCATAGCCGTTATTTTCGGATTTGTTGCGAACGCGTTTGAATACGCGGAACAAAGAAAGGCCGAGAGAAAACTGGCTGAGCGATTAGAACAATTAGCTGAAATTTAGCTAATTTTTTTATTGCCAAAATAATTATTGTAAGTTAAGCTTAAAATATAATAATTTTAAAAATAAATTTTATGGCGGAAGAGCATAAGCACACTTGCAGCAGTATTTTATTCAAATGCATTGATTTCCGGATGCAAACCGAAACCAGGCGCTGGCTACACGAAAATAATTTGGCTGGCGATTGCGATGTTGTTTCCTTGGCGGGCGCTTCGAAGGGCATATCCGACAACGACCCGGAAGTGGCAAAATTAATGTTGGAGCAAATCCAAATTTCCCATGACCTTCACGGAGCCAAACAAGTTGTTTTAATCCACCATAGCGACTGCGGGCGGTACAAAAACGACTATTGCTTTGAAAGCCCGGAAAAAGAGCGCGAAACGCAAGTTAATGATATGAAAAAATCCGAAGAAATCATTAAGAAAAATTTCCCGGACATAACGGTCAAAAAAGTTTGGGCGCAAATGAACGACCCGGAAGGCAAATCCGTAGACTTCCAAATTGTCGATTAAATATCTTGAAACAAAAAATCGGCCCAACCGGCCGATTTTTTAATATTACTTATTTCCCGCTCTTTTTTGCCTGATTCTTTCAATGTCGCTTAAGTATTGTTTTCTCAAACGGACGCTCTGCGGAGTAATTTCCAAATATTCATCTTCATTCATTATGCTTAATCCTCTTTCCAATGTTATCGGCACCGGTGGAATCAATTTTATGGCTTCATCCGAGCCCGAGGCTCTCATATTGGTTAATTCTTTTCCCTTGGTCGGATTAACTGTCAAATCATTGCCCTTGGAAACATTGCCGATAACCATGCCTTCGTAAACTTCCTCAGCGTGGCCGATGTAAAGCGTGCCCCTGGTTTGCAAGTTAAACAAAGAAAATCCGGATGACTTGCCCGTTAACATGGATACCATGGCACCCAAATTATGTTTTTCAATCACGCCGACATACGGCTTAAAGCCAATCACCCGGCTTGCCAAAATTCCTTCTCCGCGCGTGTCCATCACAAAGTCCGGCTTATATCCCAACAAGCCCCTGGTCGGTATTTCAAACACCAACCGCACGTGCGACTGTTCCGGCTTCATTTCGGTCATTATGCCTTTTCTTTTGGATAATTTTTCAATCACCACTCCGGAAAATTCTTCGGGCACGTCAATAATCACCTCTTCAAACGGCTCCAATTTCTGCCCGTTTTCTTCTTTGATAATTACTTGCGGCTGGGAAACTTGCAATTCATAGCCTTCACGCCTCATATTTTCCAAAAGAATAGCAACGTGCAATTCGCCTCTGCCGAAAACTTTATAATGGTCGGTATTACTGAAATCAATTTTCAATCCCACGTTTACTTCCAATTCTTTTTCCAAACGTTCGCGTAATTGCCGGTTGGTCACAAACTTGCCTTCGCGCCCCGCGAAAGGAGAATTGTTAACCAAAAAATTCAAAGAAATGGTCGGCTCGTCAATTTTAATCACGGGTAAGGCCTCTTGTTCCGGTTCGGCGCAAATGGTTTCACCAATATTAATATCCGGTATGCCGGCTAAAATCACCACGTCTCCGGCGCTGGATTCTTCGGTTTCTTTCCGCTCCATTCCCAAGAAGTCCAATATTCTTATAATCTTGCCCTTGCGCGGCTCTCCTTCTATAATTCCTTTCACGAAAACATCGCTGTTTTTCTTAACCGTTCCTTCGTAAATTCGGCAAACAGCTAAACGGCCCAAAAAATTATCGTAAGCCAAATTAAACGGCTGAGCCCTTAACGGTTTCGCCACTAATTCCGGCGAGGAAGCGGAGGGCACTTTTTCCAAAATCAAATCCAAGAGCGGATTCAAATCTTTGGAATCATCTTCCATTTTATTTTTGGCGATTCCGTCCCGGCCGTTGGCATAGATAACTGAAAAATCCAATTGCGCGTCATTGGCGCCCAAATCCAAAAACAATTCAAAAATCATTTCTTTGACTTCTTCCGGCCTGGCGGCTTGCTTGTCAATTTTGTTAATCACCACGATCGGCTTTAATCCCAATTCCAGTGATTTCTTTAAAACAAATTTGGTTTGCGGCATGGGCCCTTCTTGGGCGTCCACAATCAACAACACCGAATCAATTGAGCGCAAAACTCGTTCCACTTCCGAACCGAAATCCGCGTGCCCGGGCGTGTCCACGATGTTTATCTTGGTATCTTTGTAAAAAATAGAGGCGTTTTTGGAATAAATGGTAATGCCCCGTTCTTTTTCAAGATCATTCACGTCCATGCTAAAACCCTCCACCGCGGCTCCGGTTTGTCTTAAAATAGCGTCGGTCAAGGTGGTTTTACCGTGGTCAACGTGGGCGATAATGGCTATATTTCTGATTTCCATAAGATTAATAATAAAAAAACTGCTTCAAAAAGCAGAATGCTTTTGACTACTTATTTAATTGGCTTAATAGTAATATAAACTAGGCAAAAAGTCAAACGTCTTGATTTATTTTATAAAAAATTGTAGATTAATTAAGGCTCTTTTGCCGGTGGTAACAATGAAACAAAACAACATTGGAATAAAAAACACCGAATTGCTTCTGCGCATTCATAATTTAAGAAACCAAGACAACCAACAAATTTACAAAATTGATGCGGAAACCGCTCCGGCATTTTCCTGTATCATATTTTCAAGGTATCTTGAGGCCAACAAGAGAAATCCAATCAGCGATCACATGGACAGGTGCCTCTTTCCCGGCCGAGACCAAATTATCGCCGACGTAAAAAACAAAAAAATGAACAAGCAGGTTTGGCTTATTTTTATGAGCCTGGCGAGGACATTGGAAAGAAGAACCCCGGGAGGCTTTATGAAAATAATGGCGCCCGGCATCCATGACCTTTGCAAATCAAGTTCGTATTTAAATACCGAATTGGTAACCGCTTTCTACGAATACGTTTTGGAATCAATCAAATATTAAAAAACAGGCCTACACCTGATTTTTTTTATAAAAATTTTAATTGCTGCCCGCCACAAAACCGGTTGACCAGCACATTTGCAAATTATATCCGCCGCAAGGCCCGTCCAAATTAATCACCTCGCCGGCGAAATAAAGATTGCTGATTATTTTAGAATTCATTGTCCGGCTATCTATTTCTTTAAGCGACACTCCGCCCGCGGTTACCATGGCGCGGTCAAATCCAACCAAGCTGATTGGATTAAATTCCAAACGCTTAATTACTTTCACGATTTTCTCGCGGGCTTCTTTGCTCACCTCAAACCCCAAAGTGGATTCTTTCACTCCCGCGAAATAAACAATGTAAGGTATTAATTTTACCGGAACCAATTCGCTCAAAATATTTTTTAATTCTTTTTTGGGCCTGCTTTCAATTAATTTTTGGACAATCATTTCCATCTGCTCTTGGGTTTTCTTGTAATACAAATCTACCAATAATTTAACTTTGCCCTGCCCCATCGCCAATCCGATTTCTTTGCTCAAATCCAATATCAATGGCCCGGTTAAGCCGAAGTGCGCGAAAAGGATATCTCCTTCTTTCTTTTTAATAATTTTCCCGTCCAACATTAAAGATATTCGGGCGTTTTCAAATGAAAGCCCTGACAAGTTCTTAATCCAGCTTTCTTTTATTTGCACCGGCACCAAAGCGGCTTGGGGTTTAACAATCGTATGCCCTAAATTTTGCGCGTAAGCATATCCGTCTCCGGTTGAGCCGGTTACGGGCATTGCCTTGCCGCCCGTGGTTAAAATATATTTTTTAGCTAATAGTTTTTCGCCATTTGCCAATGTTACGCTTTTAACCAACTTCGCGCCTTTTTCTTTTTCAATTTTTATTACCTCGCTGTTAAACAATATCGAAACTTTATTTTCTTTTAAATTATTAATCAATGCTTTTAAAACATCTTGGGCTTTGTCGCTTTTGGGAAAAACCCGGCCATCCGCTTCTGTTTTTAAATCCACCCCCCTGGCAACAAAAAAATCCATTGTTTCTTTTATCCCAAACCTGGCAAGGGTTGATAACAAAAAGTCCCCGCCTTTGCCATAAACAGAAGCCAATTCCCGATTGTTTAAATTGGCGTGCGTAAGGTTGCAGCGTCCATCCCCGGTCATTAAAAGTTTCTTGCCCAAAGACGCGTTCTTTTCCAACAACGCCACTTTTTCGCCTTTTCGCGCGGCCGCAATCGCGGCCATCATTCCGGCCGGACCGCCACCAATCACGATTGTGTCAAAATCAGTTTGTTTTTCCATAAATCACTTACCGCTTTTAATTTCTATTACATCCCCGTCTTCCACAATATATTCTTTGCCCTCGGTTCTAATCAGGCCTTTTTCCCGCGCTGGCACGAAACCACCGGCATCTATCAATTTTTGCCAATTAATAACTTCCGCCCGGATAAAAAATTCTTCAAAGTCGGAATGGATCGCTCCGCCGGCTTGCGGCGCTTTGTCACCCCGTTTAATCGTCCACGCCCTGGTTTCATCCGGCCCGGTAGTTAAAAAAGTAATCAGCCCCAATATTTCGTATGATTTTTTTATTAAGTCGTTAATCCTTGTTTCCCGCGGCAAGCCCAAGGCCTCGCGTTCGTCTCCCGCTAAATCCGCATAATCAGCCTCGGACAAAACATCCATTGTTAAATATGCCCAATGGTTATTGTTAAAAATATTTTTAACTTCTTCGCTGATATCGCTTTCTTCGCCGTTAAATAAATACATCTTCGGCTTTATGGACAACAGTTGCAATCCCTTGATTATCTTTTTCTCTTCTTCAGTCCAAGGCAGTTCCGCAGGCGATTTGCCTTGTTTTAACAATTCATAAATGCGATTCAAAATATCTTGTTCTTTCAAAGCAATCTTGTCTCCAGATTTAACTTCTTTTTCCAAAGAAGCCAAACGCTTTTCGGCCGTTTCCATATCTTTTAAAATCAATTCCGTTTCCAATATTTCCTTGTCAGCCAAAACATTTATCTCCGAACGGGTGTTCACGATGTTGGAATTCTTAAAGGCGCGCAACACGTAAACAATCGCGTCCACGTCGCGGATATTGGTTAAAAATTTATTGCCCAAACCCTCGCCCTTGCTGGCGCCTTCAACTATTCCGGCAATGTCCACGAATTCAATCACGGTATAAACTTTCTTGGCCGAATTGGTTAACTTGGCCAAAGCTTCCACGCGTTCGTCCGGAACGGCAACAACCCCGACATTGGGGTCAATCGTGCAGAAGGGATAATTCGCCCTGTCCACTTGCTTTTTGGTTATGGCTTGAAATAAAGTTGACTTGCCCACATTGGGAAAGCCAACAATTCCGATATGTAATGGCATATTTTACTTCCGTATAGCAGTTTTATTAATTTTTAACAATAGGAATATCGCTTTCCAAAAGCATTTTCGCTTCTCTGGAGAGTGAAATAACGCTGCTCAAAGGCAATCCGACTTTTTTGGAAAAATTATTGATATTTTTAATATTAACCAATTGTTTCGCCAGCATTACGCCCGCGCCGCCAAACGGCTGGTTCATATATTGCTTGAAAGACGGCAAAATCGTAATGGGATAAAGCTGCTTGTTTTCCACCATTTTTTCCAACCCGTTACCTTTAGGATAATTCCATCCCAATAATTTTATTCCCTGGCATTCGCAATATTTAATCGCCTGATTGGTAAACTTGGCATTGGTCACGATTAAAGGTATCACTTTTTTGCCCGCTTTAATTTCATTTTTAAAATGGATCGGGCAAGCATCCGTGGAAGCGGCGAATAATTTCATGCACACGCCCAAGTCAATTCTTTCTCCCGGTTGGTTGCGGTATTTGCACTCGCCGAAATAAATAAGCTTATCGTTTTCGGCGATGATATCCGTTTCGTAAGACATGCAACGGCCGGAAATATATCGGTCAATATCAACCGAAAATCCGTATTCTTCCAAAATCTGCTTAACGTATTTTTCAAAAGAAAATCCGTCCGGCCCCAAATTTCTCATCGCTTGCTTTAAATTAAACCTTAAAGCCGAAACCGGCTGTTCTTTATTTAGTTCTTGCCTGACGATTTTAAAAATTTCTGACGTGGTGATTTTGTCAAAAAGCCGCGCCTGAACGCGGTTTAAAACACTGGCGGCAATCCGATGGTTGGCTCCCGCTCTTTTTAAAGAACGCAAAACTTTTCTTTCGGAAAAAGGCTCTTCTTTGCCCAAAGAATTGATAATTTTAATTTGCTGGGGCATGGTTAATCAAAAAATTTTGATTTTAATTCGTCTTTCAGTCTTTGGTAATTTTTCTTGATTTTTTTTACCTTAAAAGCGGCCGATAAGGTCCAAACGCCCGTGATTATCGCCATTAAACCGATAATATAAGCGATAAAAACAATGGTTTTTTCCGGCCAAATCAAAAAGATAAGCCCGAAAACAATAAACAGAATTCCGATAACGGATATGTTCAGCCAATTATCGCTTATTTCCGAAACGTATGCGTCAACCACTCCAATTATAAAATTATTTTCTTTTTTATTTTCTTCCATATTTATTTTTTAAATATTTATTAATCTTGGTGGAAACAATTTTGGCAAACAGGCCGATACTCATAAGTTCCGTCTTCGGGTATGATTGAAGGAACTCCGTTCGTAATCGGAACTCCATTTTGGTAAATTTGGGTATAAACCGCTTGCGGCTTTTTGCATATTTCACAAACCGCCCTCTTGTAATTCACTTTTTGCGGCCCCAGCTCAAACAATCTTTTAATAATGGGAAACATTTTTCCGCGGTAATCCATATCCAGGCCCGAAGCAAAAACTTTTACGTTGTTTTTCAATAAAGCGCTTACGGCTTTCGCGTCGCTTTCTTCAAACATATGGATTTCATCTATGCCGACAATTGCTTCATTATTTTCCAAAATATCATAAAGCGTTTGTATTTTTTTCGCTTTTACGGACAAACCGCTCCGGGACCAGGTATTTTCGTCTCTTATATTTTTAATCGGCTGGTAGATTCCAAAACTGATATCCGTATAACCCAATGGCATGAAATGGCTTATCATTTCAAATGATTTTCCGGACTTCATTGGCCCTAAAACAAGCGTAAGCTCCATAATCTTATCGGTTATCGCCACTACCGTGTAATTCGCTTCGGTCTTGGCGCGATTTTAATTTTTCAATATTTTTTGCCGCCACCTCTTCCAGGGTTATGCCCAATTCTTTTGAAAGGTTGGCCAAATACCATAAAACATCGCCCAACTCTTTGGTAATTTCAACTTTTTTTTCTTCGGAAACAATTCCATTATTGTCCCTTATAACTTTTTTTATTTTCTCGGCGACTTCGCCGGCTTCCCCGCACAAACCCAAGGTCGGATAGATATAGTTATTGTCTTGGTTGGGATAAACAGCTGTTTTTCTCGCTTCAATCTGGTATTCTTCAAATGTCATTTTTTTATTATTTTATTTTTATTATTTTGATTTAACTCTTGTTTGGAAAATAAAGTAAACAACGATTCCGGCAAGCAAAGCGGTTAAAAGTTGAGGCCAGCTCATCATGGCAACGATTTTCGCAACTATCGGTTTTTGGATAAACAACGAAATCACCAATTGGCTCGCAACAAACAGCCAAACAAATTTTAAAACCGAAGCGCTAATAGCGCCAAGCCAATAATTCTTATTTTTAACAGCCGCGAACACGGAAACAAAAATAAGATTGCCCGTTATTATAAAAGGAACCATGGGCGCCATTACTCCGGGCAACAAACCTAAGCCCAACGAGATTACGCTTGGGAAAAAAGCGATTGCCGCGGCTCCGCGCAATCCCAAGATAAACACCGACAGCAATAAAACAGCGTTTACAATTGTGCCCGTAATTATTTGGTTTTGAGCCAAGGGAGCCAACAGGGCAATGCCCAACAAAGCGATAAATTTTATTCCCAATAGAACTTTCGGGCTAACAATACTTAATTTTTTAATTTGCTCATTCTCCATATATATAAAATTATTTTATTATTTTTAAACCATATTTGCGTTGTAATTATTTGGACGCCTTTCGGAAAAAAATTTTACTAAAAATTTTTTGAGAAGGAGCGCATTTGCCTGCAGGCAAATGACGCGTCGAACAAATAATACAACCAAATATAATAATTTTTAAAAATTGTTTTCCTTTTGTTTTTGCGAATAATGCGTGTGGCAAATTTTGTGCCTGATTTCTTCGTTAGTCAAAAATTCTTTGTATAATTTTTCTATAATCGGGCTTTCGTCCGCCACGCGTTCGTTTTTAACTTCATCAATATTATACAAGCCCTGCGCCCGCAAATGCCTGATTTCTTTCGTGGTGGGCAAAGGCTGCCCGCCTCCACCAATGCATCCACCGTAACAAGCCATCACTTCCACATAATCGTAACGAGTGGGGTCGGCTTTAATGGTGTCTAGAAGCTGCTTGGCGTTGCCTAAGCCGTTTACCACCGCCACTCTTAGTTTTATGTCACCCAAATCAATCAACGCCTCCTTGGCTTGTTGCATGCCCCTTAAATTTTTAAACTCCAATTGTTTTAATTTTTGCCCGCCGCTCAATTTATAAACCGCGGTGCGCATGGCGGATTCGGTTACTCCTCCGCTCGCCCCGTAAATCACACCCGCGCCGGTTGGCTCATCCCACGGCACATCGCCGGCTTCGGATTCAATATTAACAAAATCAATCTGGCGTTTTTTGAAAAGCCTCGCCAGTTCGCGGGTAGTCAAAACATAATCAATCGGCGGCAAGCCGTCCACGTCAAACTCGCGGCGGGTAATTTCATATTTCTTGGCTGTGCACGGCATAATGGAAACTACCACAATGCTCTTCGGGTCAATTTTGTCTTTTTCCGCGAAATAAGTTTTACTCAATCCTCCCAAAATCGTTTGCGGTGAACGGACAGTGGTTAAGTTGGGAATAAATTCCGGCGCGTAAAATTCCACATATTTCACCCAGGCCGGGCAACAGGAAGTAAACATTGGCAAAATTTTTTTTTGGGTCAAACGCTCTATCAATTCGCCGGCTTCTTCCATGGTGGTCACGTCCGCAGCCACGGAAACGTCAAAGGCTTTATATGCTCCGATTTTTCTTAAAGCCGCGAAAATTTTTCCCGTAACATTGGTGCCATAGGGCATTTCGAATTCTTCTCCCAAAGTGGTGCGGATAGAAGGAGCGATTTGAAAAACAACTTTTTTATTTTTATCTTCCAGCGCCGCTTCCACATCCATAACTGAATCAATCTCAGTCAACGCTCCGGTCGGGCAATGCAGGGCGCATTGGCCGCAATACACGCAATCGCGTTGCGGATTTTTGGAAGGAATAACTTCAATGAAAGAATTGTGCGACTCCAAATCAAAAAATCCAACCGCTTGCTTTTCGCACATTTCCACGCAATTTCGGCAATCAATGCATTTGGAAGTATCAAAACAAATTGACGGCCCGAAACGATAACGCGGATAGCCCAATTTGCGGTCTTCGTATTTTTTCAAATCAACGTCGTATTTTTTCGCCAGTTTAAGGAATTGGCAGTTAAAGCTGCGGACGCAAAAATTACATCTTTCAATATGCTGAGAAAACAATAGTTCCAAGTTTTTCTTCCTTAATCGGCTTATTTCTTCAGACTCGGTTGTTATTTCCATTCCCGGCTCAATCACGGTGGAGCAAGCCGTAAACAACCCTTTGCGGCCTTCTATCGCGACCAAACAAAGCCGGCAGCTGGCTTTCGGGTCCAAATCGGAATGCTCGCACAAAGTCGGAATATCTATGGAATTTCTCCTGGCCACTTGCAAAATAGTTTCGTTAGGCTCGGCCGAAAATTCTTGGCCATTAATTTTTATTTTTATTTCCGCCATATCTAAACATTTAAAACTTTATTTATAATCCCCCGGAAAGGCGCGGCGGCTCCCCTGCCCAAAGCGCAAAAACTCGCTTTTTCCAAAGTCTCAAAAAGCAATTCCAATTCATTCTGCTTAATTTCTCTTTGCTTGATAATTTCTTTAATGCGGTAAATTCCTTCGCGGCAAGGTGCGCATTTGTCGCAATTGCCGTTCAAGAAAAAATCCGCCCAATTTTCCATAATCGCGAAAGGATCCGCGGTTTGCTTATTATAAACCGTGATTGAGGCCGCGCCTTTGGCCGGCTTGTCCATTTCATTCCCCAGCAATATTTCGCCCACGGCTCCACCGCCAACTTGCGCGAAAAATTCAAACTCCGGTAAGTTGTCGGTTTGTTTTAAAACTTCATTGATGGTCGCGGTTTCCGGCAATTCATACACCCCCGGATTTTTAACATCACCGTTCACGGAATAAAACCTGGTATTTTTATATTCACCTTTATTAATTTTGCTCGCGTAATAAAAAGTTTCCACGTTATTCATCAAGGTCGGGCAGCCGAATAATCCGGAGGTGCTGATAAACGGCGGCCTTTGCCTCGGCTCCATTTTTTTGCCTTCAATCAAATTGCAAATCACAGTCTCTTCTCCCGCGATGTAATAATGCGGTTTTTTAAAAAGCTTAATCGGTTTTTCGCCAATCAATTGTTTTAATTTATTTTCGTATTTTTCAAAATAATTCGGGTTTAAATACAAATACGCTTCCGTGGCGTTAATTGTTTCCATGGCCAAAACCATTCCGTCAATAACATCCTGCGCGTAGTTTTCCAAAATAAAACCATCTTTAAAAACATTCGGTTCTCCTTCCGAAGCGTTGCAGATAACATATTTTTGGTCTCCATCCGCCCTAACCACGCTTTCCCATTTTAAGCCGGTCGGAAAGCCGGCGCCGCCTCGCCCGGTTAAATTCGCTTGTTTTAATTTTTCAATAATATCGTTCATAATAATTATTTTAATTTAATGTCCATACAAAATAATTCAATGCCGAAGCAAAAGTCACCCACAGCCAATAAGGAATCAAAAGCCACGCCGCGGGCTTGGATATTTTATAAAAAATTACAATCATTACGGTTATCGCGATCCATAAAGCGATAATGTCAAAAAAAGCCAAACCGTAATTTCCTCTGCCGAAAAAAATGATTGACCAAATGTAATTTAAGAATAATTGGATAAAGAAAACCGCTATGGCCGGATTAATATTTTTTTCGTCTTTCTTTTTCCAAACCAAGAACGCGGAAATTCCGATAAAAATGTATAAAATCGTCCAAACCGGAGCAAAAATCCAGCCCGGTGGAGCAAAAGAAGGCTTGTTTAAATAAAAATAAATATCTTTAACAATATTCATTCCGGAAAACCAAGAACTCAAAAACCCGACCAAAAGGACAAACAGCGCGAAACCCAATAATGTAAAAAAATCAGACAGCTTTTTGCTCATCTTTGTTTAATGCTTTATATTTATTATTAAAACTATTATATCCTTTTTAGGCTATTTTTAAAATAGCCTATGCTTTACTGCCCCGCTGCTTCCCCTCCAACGTAATTAGCCGAACTGCTTGCCAATTCGGCAGCGTTATATGGACGGACAATAATCCAGTCGCAATAAGCCGGACTGCTCGTGCTTTGATATATTCTCACGTTTTCCGCATCCGTAGGAACATACGTGGCATGGATTGATGGGCTTCCATCATTTATCCGAAAAATTGATGAAACTGTGGAATTGCGCGAAATTTCATATATATAGTATCCCCGATATTGCGTTCCCAAATCAACCGCGGAAAACGACCCTCCATTTGCATTTTGAAATCGATCCCTACCGCCTAGAGATCCGGAATCTGCATAAATTATGGTGTAATATGCCCCATTATCAAATCCAAAGTTTGGATAAGACGCCCAATTTATTCTTGCTCTCGCGGAATAATTAACGCCAAATTTCGCGGTTGTTTTTGTATTATTGCCTACCGCGGAAAGAGTCAATAAAGAAGATCCGACCGTGCCACCAGAATTGGTCCACACGCCCGCATCTAATGTTGCAAAATCGTCAAAAACCATAGGAGGCGGAAAAGTATTACTTCCGCTTGACCCTGCGGTTGTAGCCGTGGGCGAATAAAACATATTAATGTCCGTGCCGGTTGTGGCCGCAACTCCGCTCGGGAGGTTAACCCAAATAATCGTGGTTGATGTATTACAGCCCGACTCAATCCAATAACTTAGGTTGGTGGTCACGGGATCGTCGGAAAACCTTAAGGCTGTGCAACTTGAGTCCAGTTTAGCCGGAATCAAAGCTTGGGTATTAATCGTTAATTTCACGGGGTAAGGTCCGGAGATAGCCACATTACCGGCACTGGCAATATTGATTTTTTGTTTTAAAGCTCCATAAACAAAACCGCCTCCCCAAGAATTCGTAGCGCTGTTATAAACCCAGGGAGTTCCGCCAGTCAGAGTTCCGCTCAAAGTGAAACTGGTGGTTAGATTAGTATAAGTATATGAACCGCCGTTGGGATTAGATGGAATAACGCCAAGATAAGTTGGAATCAAGTCGGTTAATAAAGCCGGATACGCTCCGTTGTTCAAGGCTGCGTATTCCATAACCGCTTTTTCAATCGTTGCCATGTCCGCCTTGATTTTAGTGTCTTTGGCGGAGTTGATTGCGCCACTCATGGAGACGAAAATAAAGCCGGCGAGAATTCCAACAATCGCGATTACGACCAAGAGTTCAATCAATGTGAAGGCCTTAAATTTTTTATGCATTAAAAATATTATATCAAAAAACAGTCAAAAAAAGAATGCTTGGAGTTCAAGCATTCTTAATTAAATATTTTACTTATTCAAAGAAAAATATTTCGTCTATTTTTGTTTCTAAGGCGCGGGCAATATCATGAGCCAATTTTAGCGACGGAATGTATTTGCCCTGTTCAACGAAAAGAATCGTCTCGCGCCTAACTTTTACCATCTGCGCCAATTTCTCCTGGGTGAGATTATGGCGCGCCCGGAATTCTTTAATTTTAGTTGTCATCTTTTGGGCTGCCATAATTTCTATTTTTCATTATTTTAAATATCAGGCCTTGCAAAATCAAAAGCCCGCAAGTTGAATACGCCACGAGCGAACCGATTAATTCAAACTCCGGATTAACGTTTCTATTTGCCATTAAAACCAAAGAAGCGATTGCTCCGAAAATGCAATAAATGGAAAGAGCGTAACGGGCCGCGTTGCCGGCCAGGAAATAGTCCCGTTCGTCTTCCATGACTGCTTGAACTTTTTTCTTCATCGTAACCAAAACAGCCAGGGCGGCTATAGCCACAACAAAAGGAATTATGTAATTATTCGCCGCCACTGAAGCGGAAAAAATTGCGGCCAATAAAATAACGATTATTGTCCTTAGAACTGCATATGTTTTTATGTCCATATTTTCTATGTTAGTTTATTATAACTTAATGTTAGTTTAAACTAACTTAGTTGTCAATAGCATTTTCCCTTTTTTCGCGCTTCACGGCCAACTTCTTGCCTATGTTCCATTAAACCAATATAATATTATTATATGAATAAAAATCTTTACATTCTTCCTTTTGACCACCGCTCATCTTTTTTTAAAAACATTATGGGCATTAAAAACGCCCCTTCCAAAAAAGACGTTAATCAAGCCAATCAACTGAAAGAAATAATTTTTAACGGCTTTCTCTTGGCGCTCCAAGGATTTAAAAACAAAAATGATTTCGCCATTCTCGTTGACGAAAAGACCGGCCAGTCGGTTTTAAATAAAGCCAAAAAAGAAAAAATAAAAATTTGCTTGCCCGTGGAAAAAAGCGGCAGCTTGTTTGATTTTGAATATGGCAATAAATTCGGTGAACATATAAAAAAAATAAGCCCGGATTTCGTTAAAGCGTTAATCCGCTACAATCCCGATAATATTGGAATCAACAAAAAGCAACTGGCGAAATTGAAACAATTGGCGCAATTCTGCGAAAAAGAAAAATATCCCTTGCTTATCGAATTGCTCGTGCCGCCCACCGAGGCTGATTTGCAAAAATACGGAACAAAAAATTACGAACAAAAAATAAGGCCCATTAAAACCATCTTGGCGATTGACGAAATAGAAACAGTGGCCAAGCCGGCCATTTGGAAATTGGAAGGGTTTAACGCCAATGCTTGGAAAAAAATAATCAAACATATTGATAATAAGGCGGAAATTATCGTTTTGGGCCGCGGCGAAGAAGACAAGCAGGTCAGAAAATGGCTGAAAGACGCCGCTCAATTCAAAGAAATAATCGGATTCGCGGTTGGCCGGACTGTTTTCGCTGAAGCGATTAAATCCTATCTGAACGGCGAAATCAGCGAACACGAAGCCGGGTTGTGGATTGCGATTAAATTTTCTTTCTTTACAAGCCTATGGCAAAAAAGCAAATAACCTACAAAGAAAAATACCAACCAATTGTTTTTCCCCAAGACGAACAAAAACACAACCATATTATTGAATGGTGGTATTTTAACGGCAACTTAAAAACAAAAAGCGGAAAAATTTATTCTTTTATGGATTGCCTGTTTGCCGCTAAGCCGAAAAAAGTTGATATTCCATTTCTAAAAAAAATACCGGTTGGCCAGCTTTTCTTTTCCCATTATCTGTTAAGCGACAACACGAAATATTTTTGGAAAGCGCTTAACCCTTTTTGCGTTTTAGACTCAAACAGTTTTACCAAGCCCCTGCTTTGGGCAAACTACGATAACAATTGCTTAATTCAAGAAACAAAACCTTATGAGTACCAGGTTGTTAATGAATTCATTGATTTGAAAATGCGCTCAATAAAACCGCCTCTGCTTTTAAACAAAACCGGCTTTTTGGATTTGGAAGTAAAAACCACTTATTACTATTCTTTGACCCGGCTGGAAACCAAAGGGCATATTAAAATAAACAACCAATGGATTGAAGTGGAAGGATTATCCTGGATGGACCACCAATGGGCGCAAACCCCGGCCACGGACGACGACAAATGGACTTGGTTCAGTTTACAACTCAACAACAACACGGAAATTATTGTTTTTGTTTACGGCAACAAAATAAAAACTTTTCACGCCAGCTTATCGGACGCCCGCGGCGATACCAAGTCAACCGATAACGTAATTTTCAAAGAAGCCGGCGTAAATTACAAAAGCCCGGACACGGGCCATGTTTACCAATTGGGGCACATTATTGAAATACCGGAATTTAAAGCCAAGTTAACCGTTGTTCCGTTTAAAAAAGACCAAGAAATGATTTTCGGAAACATCAGTTATTGGGAGGGCGGAATTAAAGTAACCGGCGAATTAAACGGAAAAAAAGTGGAAGGATTGGGTTTCGCGGAAATAACAGCCAATATCCGTTCGGAAAAAATAGCCAGCTCTTTATGGAAAAATATCGGAAAAAAAGGGCTTTGGAAAAATATCCAGGACATCTCGGATATCGGCGCGAAAACGGTTTATTTCGTGAATAAAAATATAATCAATAAGCCGAAATAGTTTAGATTTCGTAGATTTTATTCGGCTCAGAAACTTCGGCGCTAACGCCGATTTTTTGTTTTATCGTAATAGCCAAAGCTTGCGCGGTTTCGTTTTCTCCGTGCGTAATAAAAAATCGCGTTGGCTTCGGATTATCCATTTTTTCCATCCAATTCAAAAGGCGCGGCTCGTCGGCATGGGAAGAAAAAGAAAGAATTGAAGAAATCTTGGCGCGCACCGGAACTTTATCCTTGCCTATTTTTATTTCTTTCGCCCCGTTTAAAAGTTCACGCCCGATTGTGTCTTCCGCTTGGTAAGAAACCAGCAAAATATGGTTCTTTGAGCTAACGACATAATCTTCAATATATCCCCGGATTCTTCCGCCACTAATCATTCCCCCGCCGGCCAAAACAATTTTCGGAGGACGGACTTTTTCTATGGCCAAAGACTGCTTGATGCTTGGCGTAAATTTTAATCCTTCAAAAGCGAAAATATCGTCGCCGGCATTGATGCGGGCGTTAGCTGTTTTATTAAAATATTCTTTCGCGTATTTATGGTAAATTTCCGTGGCTTTAATCGCCAAGGGGCTATCCAAGAAAATCGGCACATACGGAATTTCTTCTTGCTCAACCATAACGTTCAAATCATACAGCATCTCCTGGATTCTTTCCAAGGCGAAAATGGGAACGACTAAATTAGTTTTTTCAGCTACGGCTTGTTTTATTAACTCCTTTAACTTTTCTCTGCCCTGGGCTCTCGGCTCATGAACGCTATTTCCATAAGTTGACTCAACAAAAACATAATTCGCGCCATCCACGCTATAAGTATCATTAAGAAGCACGGATGGAGAATTCCCCAAATCACCCGAAAAAACCAGTTTTTTCCACTCACCTTGGTCGTTTATTGAAACCTCAAAAATACAAGACCCCAGAATGTGCCCGGCGTCGCGGGCGACAACTTTCACCCCGGGAATAATTGTTTTTTCTTGGTTATAATTTATTGTGGAAAAAAGTTCTTTAGTCTCGGCAACATCGTAATCGTAATAAAGCGGTTCGGTTGCGTATTTATTTTGATCGGCTAAAAATATTTTAGCCGAATCCAATTGCATTAAATTAGCCAATTCGGCGGTTGGAGGAGTGCAAAAAATCTTACCCTTAAATCCTTCTTTTACCAATCTCGGCAAACGGCCGCAGTGGTCCACGTGCGCGTGGGTCAATAGCGCAAAATCAATTGATTTCGGCTCAAAGCCGAATTCGTGGTTTCTTTCGTGGGAATTAGGCCCCTGAAACATTCCGCAATCAACCAAAAACTTGGCGTTCTCTATTTCAATTAAAATGCAAGAGCCCGTAACTTCTTCCGCGGCTCCATGAAAAGATATTTTCATATTTTAGAATTACGAATTATAGATTAAGTATAAAACATAAACACGGTTAAATCAAAAGCGGTCCAAGCGGACCGCCATCAAGTATTCTGCGCCATGAGCCGTAGCCACTCTACGGTTGAAAAAGTTCTTCGGGCTGAAAATCAACTTTCTCCACTCCCTGGAACTGTTCCGCTGTTTTGATTATTTCGTTTCTCAAAATCCTTATTCGGCAAGCTCCGCCGGTTGTAAAACCGGGAACTTCCGTGAAATTCAAGGTTAGCTTTCCATCTACCAAATTGACTCCGAGCAGTTTAAAATCCGGGTTTGGAAATTCGGTTCTAAGGCCTTGCGCTTTTTCTTCTTCCGTTAAATTACCTTGAATAAGTAAATTAATCGTATCTTGAATCGGTGTTCCCGTAACAACTATTTCCCTTTCCACCGGCAAAACAAAATCCTTGCCGCAAGTTATATCCGTGTCTAATTTTCTATTGTAATAAAACAGTTGAACTTTTGTTTTTTGCGGCTCAACAACCGGCGGAACAATTGTGTCCTGAATTTTCGGTTTGGGCATTAAAATATCAACATAATATTGGGGGCCCAAAAAAGCCAAAGAAACAATAAAAATTGTGGCTAAAATGGCCAATATTCCGACAAAAGTGCTAACAATGCTTTTTCGGTCAAGCATGCAAAGCCCTATTAAAACCAATATTAACGGCCAGAGATTCCAAACATTAAAGCTTATTTTAATCAAGCCCAAATTATATAATAAAATCGCCAGCCCAACTAAAATAATCACTACTCCCAAGAAAAATCCTCCCCAATTTATTTTTGGGCTTATTTCGGGACTCGCGGGGCTTGGCTTGGAAATTTTATTTTCGCGGGGCTTGGCCGGGGTTTTGCTTTTTTTCGCCGTTTTTGCTTGAACCATAAATTTTAAAAATCATCCCACTTTTATTAAATAGGATATAAATTATTTATTTTTGTTTTCCAACTATATTTACACCGATTAAAATTATAAGCAAAGATAAAGCGATTTCCCATTTCATCCATCCGAACAGATCCACTTTAAAAATCTCTTTGAATAAAAGGTTTAAACCGATGACGATTATCAAGATACCGGCGATATTTTGGAAAAACGGCACCATTGAGTTGTCTTTGGCGTTATCAACCAGCTCTTTTGTTATTTTCTTAGCTTCTTCGCCGATATTTCTGGTTTGCTTAACCGGATCTTTCGGCATCAATAGAGCCAAAATCAAATAAATAAAAACACCGGATCCGCCGGCGAAAACCAAAAACAAAAAAATAATCCTGATAATCAAAGAATCAACTTCCAAATATTCGGCTAAACCGCCGCAAACTCCAAAAATTATTTTATCGGTTGAGGAGCGGTATAATTTTTTAACATTATTGGCCATTTTTTTAAATATTTTTTAAAAGTTTTTAACGAACCTGTCTTTTTTATAATCTTCGCCCCGGTTAAATAATCTTATTTAACTGGTTTGTTATTCGTTGTTAATATTATAAAACACAAAAATAATTTTTGCAAACTATTTTTTGTGCACATAAAGAAATTTTCAAAAAATATGCTAATTTTTTTTATACAATGGGTTCATTTTCCTCAGTTTCGCTATGATTCCCGGTAAAATTTTGATGGCTTTTTTTATTTCTTCCGCCGTGTTTTCTTTTCCCAAAGAAAATCTAACGGAGCCGTGCGCGACCTCCGGAGTGATTCCCATGGCCAATAAATTATGCGAAGGCTCCAGGCTGCCCGAAGCGCAAGCCGAACCCGTAGACACTTCCACTCCCTTGAAATCCAATTCAAAAAGAATGGATTCTCCTTCGGTCCAAAGGAAAGAAAAATGCGCGTGCGAAGGCAAAGAATTTTCAATGTCCGTGTTTAAAATCGTTTCGGGAATATTTTTTAAAATTCCTTTGATTAAAACGTTTCTGAGTTTTTCTATTTTCTTGTTATTTTTCGCCCTTTCTTTTCCCGCCAACTCAACCGCCTTGCCCAAACCAACAATGCCCGCCACGTTCAAGGTCCCGCTTCTTAAATTCCTTTCTTGGTGCCCTCCCAGTTGGATTCCTTTTAAAGGCGATTTGTTTTTGATATACAAAATTCCCACGCCCTTGGGCCCGTAAATTTTGTGCCCGGACAAGCTTAAATAATCCACGCCCAGTTTTTTAACATCGCACTCAAGCGCATTAACGGCCTGGGTCGCGTCTGTGTGGAAATAAATTTTTCTTTTTTGCGCCCGCAATAATTTTCCGATTTCTTCAATCGGCTGGATGGACCCGACCTCGTTATTGGCATACATTACGGAAACCAAAATCGTGTCATCCCTGATCGCTTTTTTCAAATCGTTAATATCCACCACTCCATTTCCTTTTACGGGCAAATACGTCACGTCTATGCCTTCTTGCTCCAATTCGGCGCATGGCTCCAATATGGCATCGTGCTCTATGGCGGTCGTAATAATGTGCATTTTTCTGCCGTTCCGCAACGCCTTAATGATTCCTTTTAAAACAAGGTTGTTTGATTCAGTTGAGCCGGAAGTAAAAATAATTTCATTGCTTTCGCAATTCAACTGCCCGGCTATTCGTTGCCTGGCTTTTTCAACCGCTTCGTATGCCTGCCGCCCCAAAGTATGGATTGAAGTCGCGTTGCCGAATTTTTCACTGAAATACGGTAGCATTTCTTTTAGGACGCGCTTGTCCACAGGGGTGGTGGCGCTATGGTCAAAATACGCTATCTTCATTTTTCTTTATTGTAATTTTTAATCGCTTCGTGCAAAGCTTCCACTCCCAACATTGAGCAGTGCACTTTTTGAACCGGCAATCCGCCCAAATCTTCCACTATTTTATCTTTTGTGATTTTCAACGCTTCTTCAATCGTTTTGCCTTTAACCATATCGGTTAAAGCCGAAGAAACCGCGATGGCAGCGGCGCAACCCAATGTTTCAAATTTAATGTCTTTGATTATATTATCCTCCACTTTTAAATATATTTTCATCACGTCGCCGCAAACCGGATTACCCACTTCTCCAATGGCGTTCGCGTCGCTAATCACCCCCTGGTTATGGGGATGCTTAAAATGTTCTAAAACTTTATCTGAATAAATCATTTTTTAAAATTATTTAATAACTTCTATGTGAATTTTACTGGCGATAACAACGTTATTTTCAATTTCACCGGTTATGGTAACGAGGCGCCCTTGTTTTAACGCTTGCTCGCAAGCAATCGGTTGGCTGCCCAAGTCGCAAATAGCCTTATCAACTTGAAGCTTGATTTGAAGGGCCGGCGCTCCCGGAGCTTCATAAACCAAATACCAAACTCCCGCTTCCATTCCCGGATTATCTTTAACCAAGTTGCCTGTTTTAAAAAAATTTTCACCCGGTTCCGCGCTCGTTTGCGTTTGGTTGTTTTCGCTTATCGTTGGAGCTTGCGCCACATTTTTTCCGGCCAAATCATAACTAATAAAACTGACAACAATAATAATTACAATAATTAAAATTATATATAATATATTTTTGCTCATTTACTTAAAAAAATATTACTTGGAACTGAATGTTATCGGCAAAACAACTTGCTTGTCATCGGCCGCCTTATTGCTTATGTTTTTGTTGTAAAACACCAATTGCCCTTCTTTCATGCCGGCAGGCACGATAAAAGTCAAAGTGGCGTTAAATTTAACCGGCAGTTGCGCCCAATTTGTGACCGCGGATAAAGAAGACGAGGCCATTAAATTGCCGGATGAATCCAATAAATCAACCCGGCCGGCCTGCCCTTCGTACGCGTTCCAGCCGTTGCCGGATACGGAGCCGCTAAGGCTCAAAGGTGAATTTATTCTATCTCCCGCAGCCAAATAGTCAAGCGCGAAACCGCTGCTATTTTGGGAAACCGCGGCATTATCGCTGCCACTAAATAAGCTTGGATTCAAGATATCTTTAATTTGGGAAAGCGGTATTTCAACTTTTTGCTCCCCGGCGGCGTAAGGCGCCACGGCGTAAGGTGGAAAATAAATTACAAGCGCGCCATTGTAAACGTTAAAAATTTTATAATTATCGGCTATCGGCCCCGCGCCCGCGTTTATCGCCTGCGGGTCCGAGATATTTCTTTTAACTAATTGGCTGATTGTTAAACCCGAAATTTTTTGCAAATAATTTGAATTAGGAATAAACAAATCACTTAAGCTTAATTCTTTTTTATTTTTTAAATCAAAAACTAAAGAAGCTAAATTCTCGTTCGGGTGCGCCCCGCCGGTATACCAACCGATAACAAATTTAAAGCTCAAAATGCTGTCACCGTATAATTGCGAAGAATAATCTACTGAAAGCGTGTTTTTTGTTTCCGTGCTTGAAGGCGCTCCCAAATCAACGAATATTTTCCGGAAATCGGCAATTTGTCCGTTAACCAAATCCTTAACCTCGGAATCAATATAATCTTGTCCGGTTTGCGGATAAACCGCGTTGATTGACCAAGTATTTGTTTCTTCAACCAAAGCCGGAGCGTCTTTAATATTTATTGCGTTTTCACTGCCCGCGGTTGGCGGATTGTTTTTGGGGCTGTTTTTGGGAGAACCGTAAAAATAAAACAAAGCGAAAAGCGCGATGGCGACTGCCGCGATTATTAATACATTAACAATTAATTTCTTTTTTCTTCTTCTGCCCATTGTGTTAAATTTTAATTTATAAAAATTTACTTGGAAGGATTAAGCGTAAAAAACATTCTTCCGTTTTCTTGATAACTAAAACCAAAATTTCCTTGAAAAACATTTAAATTATCAATATCATCGTATGGTCCGTATTCCTTGTTATTGATATTGGCTTTCCATTTGCCATTAACCTGGTAAATAAATCCAAACTTGCTTCCCGCCACGGAAATATTTTTTATGGCGCTGAACGGGCCAAAATCCTTATTATTGATATTCACCCACCAGCCGTTATTTTTTTGGTAAACATAGCCATGCCCGCTATCAGCCACGGATAAATTGGTAACCATTTGGTAGGGCCCGTATTCTTTGTTATTTATAACAACTTGCCATGCTCCGTTTTTTTGAAAAGCATATCCGTAATTCTTGTCCGAAACATTTAATAAAATCGGATTGCTGTCGTAGGGCCCGTATTTATTGCGGTTGATTTCCGCGTACCACTTTGCTCCCTCCGAATAAACCACGCCGTAACCTTTGTTAGACAAAGACGCTTGGATAAATCCTAGCGGCGAGCTAAAAACTTGGCCGATTGGAGCGCTGTATAAATTTAAAAAAATAAAAAAAGCCGCGATTGCCAAAACAATAATCAGTCCAACCACTATTTGTATTATTGGAATGTTTTTCATTGTTTTATTATTCTATTTCCCCGTCGGCATTGTATTCTACCACAAAAGCGTCGGTGGCGCCGCTGCTCGCCAAATCCAATGAATCCGTGGAATGGAAATTTATTGTTTTGTAAAAATAACCTGTAACGAGCGGATTTCCGTTTTTATCAACCGCGACGCCGTCAACCGACTGGATTTCGGTTTCCGCGGACACCGCTCCGCCCAAATCCCTGGCCCATAAATATTCTCCTTCGGGCGAATATTTAGCCAAAAATCCGTCGCTCGCCAATCCGTCACTAATTGCGATTAAAGTTTGCGCGGTTTTACCAACGCTGAAATTGCAGCTTATTTTAAATAATCCGGTTAAATATATGTTGCCATTGCCATCCAATTTAATTCCCGTGGCTTGTTCCGCTTTCGGTCCTCCGAAACTTTTTGTGAAAATCACTTTTCCAAGCTTATCTATCTTCACAAAAAATACATCGCTCTCTCCGCGGCTCATTATGTTTTTTCCGATTGCGGTTGTTCCAGAAAAATTACCAACAATGTAAATATTATTATTCTTATCAATTTGCATTCCGTTAATGGCCGGCATGTCATTTCCTTCTCCGCCCCATTGCTTTACGAAAGCAAAATTAAAGTCATCGTCGTATTTTGCCAAAAATATATCAAAGTCATCGTCTGAAAAAATAGAGGCTTTCGCGTTTTTACTGTTTTTTAAATCAAAATTGCTTCTCCCTAAAAAGTACCCGGTTAAATAAACATCTCCTTCGGGGCTGATTTGGATCGCGGATGCTTCGTCCCGCACGGCTCCTCCAAGAATGCCGCCTTTTAAAAATGTTCCGTCCGAAGTATATTTGCCAACGAAAATATTCCTAACTTTGGCGCGGCCGCTGAAAGTATTGTCAGGCGTTGATTGGTTCGGATCGTCCAAGTTTACGGAATCGTCAAAAACTCCGGTTAAATAAACATTATTGCTTTTGTCCAACGCAATGCTTCTGGCTTCTTCAAATCTCAAATCATTATCCGTGAAAGGTATTTTTTCCGGATTGCCTATTTTTTTCGCCCATGCAAATTTTCCGTTATTGTCATACTTTGCCAAAAAAGCGTCGCGGCCGGTGCCGGCATCTAAATTATTTTCCGCGTCCAAGTCCGGATTAAAATCCGCCATGCCGCCAAAATATCCAGCCAAATAAATATTGTTTTGGCTGTCCAACTTCAAGTCCAGCGGCATATCCTTGCCCGATGAGCCAACACTGAAGCCCCATAATAATTTTTTGTCCGGCGCGTATTTGGCAACGTATATATCCGTAGCGCTGCTAATCAAAGAATTGCCCAAACTGGTTACTTCCATCAGCCCGCCTGTTACGTCTAAATTAACGGTTCCCTGGAAATATCCGGCGATATAAATATTGTTTTCCGAATCCGTGGCGATTGTTTTTCCGCCGTCATATTTATCCGCGCCCAATCGGAAAGAAAAACCTTGGTTTTTATTCTCAAGCAAATTCGAATCGGTCGCAGATGGATTCGCGGGCGCGGGCGTATTTTTTGATAAAGCCGAAACCGCGCTGGCCTGGAAAAGATTAATATTCTTGATTTTTAAAACATCGTAACCGATATAAAAAGAAAAAATCACAACCGCTAACAGCAACAAAGTTCCGTATTTCTTGCCGGCCCTAACTCCCCATCCTAAAATGGCGAAAATGACAGCCAAGGCCAAAAAACCGGCCAAGGCCAATGTCCAAATTTTAAAATCCAAAATCTCTCCAAGCGCCTTAAAGGGAGAATAAACAGCGAATAAAATAACGCTTAAGTCAATCAACGCGCCGGCAGTGAAAAAACCGGATAAAAATTTAGAAATTTCTCTTTTTTCCATAATATCTGCTTCTATTATAATCTTTTTAACCTCCCAAAACAAGGGCTTTAAAAACAAATTTAATGTTTTTAGATTGCTTTTTCATCCAAGATGGGGTATTTTATATATACGTTATAATTTTTAAAAATATGCTCAATAAAACAAAACTTTATTTACTGTCTTCTCTCTCCGCCATTGGAATTTTTTTCGCCACCACGGTTAAAGCGGTTTGCCCGGTTTGCACCGTGGGCGTCTTCGCCGGCCTGGGGCTTGCCCGCTGGCTAAAAATTGACGATACGATTACCGGCTTATGGATTGGAGGATTTACAGTTTTGTTAATAATGTGGACTATCCAATTTTTAAACAACAAAAAATTCAATTTTCCAGGCAGGGACATTCTTTTAATAATTCTCTATTACGCTTTCACTATTTGGCCTTTGCGTTCTTTTGAAATTATCGGCAACGAACAGCACACCATTTGGGGAATGGACAAATTGATTTTTACGATTATTTTGGGAAGCATCGCTTTCTTTGCTTTTGAAAAATGGTATCGCGCGGACCGAGCTAAACGCGGCAAATCTTTATTCCGCTACCAAAAAGTAATTTGGCCAATGATTCCTTTAATTGTCTTGTCCATCTTCTTTTACTTTGTAACCAAATACAACTTACTCTGCTGCTACCCAACCGCGTAAACAAATAAATCTATATTTATTATTTTACTATTTTAAACCAAAAGCCGCTCTTCGAGCGGCTTTTTCTTTTCCAAAACAATCAAATAAGAATGTTTATATGTTCGTCAGATTTTACTAAATCTGACGCCAATTCGCTCTCCACGAATTGGCCCAAACATCAATATTTCGAGCGAATAGGTCCAAACATGAACGAACGCAGCACAATATCACTAATATTGACAGATTATATCAAATATTCTATTATCTAAAAACCCCAAGAGGTGGGTGTTATGCTTGAAGAAAAACAAAAGCTCATTGTACAAACATTTGAGAAAGTTAAGAAAGCTGCCGGTACTACTCTTGCTGTCATGCTCTTATGGGACGAACTGCCGAATGAATTCAAAAAGTCATTTGGTCTCGGGAATTTATTCGAATTATACGAAAAAACCCCGAAGAACAACCCAATCAAATTATCCATCCGCCAAGAGATTTTCGGACAAACCGGAAAATTCAACGAATGGAAAAATATAAGTGAGAAATCCAAAGATGACCCCGCATTAAATTCGTGGGCAAAAGAACAAATGGTTGTTACTGCCAATCGCTTCTCTGACTACCAAGACCTATATCTTTTAGGGTATGATGTCATTGATAAAATGATTCTCGCAACCACTAACCAGAGAGAACGACTTTCCGCCTACGAAGCCGCCAGAAATGACGAAGACAAGGCCCGGCTAAAACAATTTTTATTCACGGGTATGCGCGGAGTTACTGGATACGCAAAATATATTTACTGGAGTAAAGACATATCAGTTCTCAATAAAATAAAAGATGCGGTTTTGCCTCACGAAGAATGGATCCGACTATATGATGAATATGGAGGAAATTACTCGCCTGAAGAGCTTTTCGTGTTTCTCTTTCATAAGCGCTGCCAAGATGTCTACGACTTTGATGAAGGAATGGATATCATTGACTGTGAACGATACTCTATTAGAACCACAGACCTCGATGCTCGGATATCTAAAGATATGTTGAAAGTGAGAATGACCACCATCAAAGCCGCTTGTTCACCCGAACAAATTCGTGAATTATTCCAAAAAAGAATAACTTGGCGCCGCGAAGAAATCCCAGAAATAATTAAGGCGTTCCGGCGAATGCCAAAAAAACTCGGTTTTGCCGGGTTGATCAAGCTACGAGAAGAAACTTATACTTATAGCCGCGAATTAAAGGGTTTCCTTGTTGAGGAAATGTACGACCTGGATCTAAGATTTGCTGATTTGATTGAACTCTGGCGAATTGAAGAATCTGTTCCGTTACTCTACCGTATTTTCAACGCAGCTGAAACGATTGAAGAATACGCAACCATCTACGGCCTCTATTACGGATTCATCAGTCATGGCTTGGAAAACGATATCAAGCAAAGAGCTTTCGTTCAGATGCAAAAAATACTTGCCTCTCAATAATTTTTTTAAAAAATTTGAGAGGCTTTTTCTTTTCCAAAAAACCAATCACCCCTAATGTTTGGAGGTCGGACCTCCAAACATTAATTCTTGATTCTTGATTTGCCTATGTTTGGCAACCTGGTTGCCAAACATTCTTACCAGCTGCCGCCTCCGCCGCCACCAAAGCCGCCACCCGAGAATCCGCCGCCGCCGCTAAAACCTGAACCGCCACCGGCTGCCACACTGGTAAAAGTCGCGGCTGTTGCGGTATTAAAATTGCTTAAATCGTTAGTTAATAACGAACTTGTAAAAATTATGCCGCTCGGAGAGGAATACCAGCCATTGGTCGCTTGAGTATAGATTCCTTCAAATTGCTTCGCCCATTCTTTTTCCACTCCCAAAACCATGGCATAAGGCAAATATTTTTCAAATGTTTGGGGATTTTTTGCCGGAGCATTATGGAACTTAATCCTTTCTTTTTCCGCCACGGATAAATACAATTTTAATCCTTGGATATGCTCTTTGGTATAAACTCCTTTTTGGGTGCTACGAGAAACCAAAAATGGAAAAATTATCACAATGACTTGAGACACAACCAAGGCCAGGACCGGCCATAAAGACGGAATGGAATTTACAAAATAAATTATGACTCCAATCACCAATATTAATTCTCCAATACCGATAAGCGATAAAATCGGCTTCCAATAATTTTTATCAAAATAATCTTTCTTTTCCAATTCTTTGGAAGTATCGCTGCCGATATCCGCCAAAGTTTTTCTATTAAAATTAAATGTTCTATTATTCTTGGCTATTTCGGAAAGCAAAATCTTGGTGTCATCGCCAAACAAATAATCTATCAAGTCTTTATCAAATTGGTTGCTTGATTCGTCTTTGGATTTCAGTTTTTCCAATTCATAATCCGATGACCCAAAAACCCATTTCTTTTCTATCTTCTTTATTTTTAAATATCCATTAATCGCCAGGTAAACAATTTCAGCCGAGATATCTTTGTTATCCGTGTGTTCGTCTATAATCGTGCCAACTTCAATGGGCGTTAAATTATCCGGAATGTCATATTCCGCGATAATTATTCCCCTGCCTTTCGGCCCGCGGCCATAACGCCTCCAAATATACAATAAAACTAAAAAGATAATTATGGGCAAAACCAAAACCCAATTATCCATTAACACGGACTGAATGACTTGTTCTTGGGTTGGCGCAATCACCGTGCCCTTGGGCATTTTTATCAAAATTGTCATATTTTGCTTTTCCGCCAAATTGTTTGAAGAAAAATCAACATAGGTTTTGCCTTGCTTAGCAATAAAAGCCGTGTTGTCGCAATTCATTGTGCTGGAATAAGCGCCCACAAAACATTTAAACTCAAAATTATTGGCGATACTCAATTCGGCCGGCAAAATTACGTTTACGCTCATTTTGGAAATTCCAACAGCCCAATCAAACCCGTTTACGTTCCAATACAATTCGTCATATTCTGGAAAATAATTTATAACCTTATCTATTTTATACCCGATAACATAAGTGTGTATTCCTGTAATTAGCGTATCCGCGTCGCCTATTTTTATTTCCACGTTGCCAGCGGAATTATATTTACTTGCTTTGTAAGTATTGCCGTTTTCATCCGTAACCGATATGTCGGTTATCCTTAAATTATAAGCTAAATTATCCCGGGTATAACGAACCGGAATATCCCGATAAATCCCATGCTTTTGCAAATTACCAAAATCATAAACAATGGTTTCGGTTATATTCAAGGTGCTATCTTGGTTCACAATCACCTGAACTCGGTAATCGTTTACCTGTTCAGCAAACACATTATTCCCAAAACAAAGCCCACCAATCAAAACAAGCGCGCAAAATAAAATTAATCTCAAATTATTTTTCATATTTTTATAAATTCTCTTCTTTTTCAATTTTTACTTTTTGTGGATCAAAAATTAAATAAGTATCGTGGTCGTGTGTATGATTTTCTTCTCCTCCCTCAAGAGCAACCAAACCATCGTATCCCAAAGACTTAATATAATTGGTAAAATAATCCTGTGTATTAAATGTTACATCTTTCAATCTACCACTCTCGATAGTAGAATCTATGGCTTTTATAGATTCTTCAATGCTATCGATAACAATCCATTTTAAATTAGGTTTTTTTAGTTCTTGCTCTAATATGGGCCTAAACCCCAATAATATTTTTTTAATATTCTCTATTTTTCTTAAATCCAATAACTTTATATTCTCAATACTTACTTGATAAATAGTTGGTTCTTTATTTTTACTTTCTTCATTATATCGTGATTTTGCATAACACAACGCGTCTTCTTCTTTTGAAGTAAGGTATATGCCATTACCAATTGTAGTATTGCCGGACCCTCTAAGTTCTTTAATTCCCTTTGTCCCCGACCCATGATAAAGTTCCTTATTATCAATAAATAATTCCAAACTATCATCTTCCGATTCATTGCTATTCTCTTTCGCTTCCAGAGGTTGTTCTAATTCTCTTGGTTTCTCAAAATTCATATTCTTGACTTATTATCTTTATCCAATTATATCAAATTTCTTCCAAATAACAAAAGCCGCCAGAAGGCGGCTTTTGTAAATAATTTAGATTACGGATTGGTTGCTGGGGTTGATGGCGGGGTTACTGCCTGTTTCATCAATAACCTGGCGTCAATCAGTTCTTTTCGGGCTTCGGTTAATAAGGCCTTACTTGCCTGTAAAATGGTCTTGTTTCCCGGATATCCTTCGGGGGTTAGAGCCAAAACATCAGTAATGGCTTTTTGCGCCTTGGTCTTGGCGTCGGCTATTTTCGCTTTTATATCCGCATTTGTTGTTTGAGTATCCATTAAATCAGCAATATTCAAAATTTTATCCGCATACGAGATAATCGCTATCCTGGGTTCAAACACGGCAAATATTCTATATTGTTGGACAATCGCCTTTCGGTCTGCCAATAAAGTCGCCTTATCCGTGTCCGCGTTGATTTTTACTTTTAATTGTTGCAATGCCGCAATTTCCGCTTGAACTTGTGAAACCAAGGCGGTCTTTTGTTCGGTTGTGATTTTTTTCGCAGCATTAATTTTTTCAATCGCATTATTCAAAAAAGTTATTCGGCGGTCTATTTCCTGGCCGGCTTTTTCCTTTTGCTTTACCATTAAGGCCGCTTGGGCTGCCGCGGCTTTTTGCGCCGGAGTTTGAGTTTGTGTTTCCGCGGCAAATATTCCGGTCGCCACCACGAGCCCGGCTGTTATTAAAATTGAAATAAATAAGTTTTTATTAATCATAATGTTGCTATTATTTGTTAAGAATGTTTGGGCGAATTTATAAACGTATAAATTCGTGTCGGATTCACCAGAATCCGACGAACATTGATAGATATGGTTTAGTTGTCGGACAAAACGTCAATCGGGGTGTCGTTTAAAGCAGTGTTGGCTTGGCTTTCTTCTACATCCAGTTGATTGAGCAAGTTATCAATGTTTTCATCAGTTACGGTTGGGGTGTTATTTACAACCGGCTGCTCAGATTGGTTATTATTAGTATTAGTCGCAGGGGCTGGAGCTTTAAACATTCCAAAGCCGGATAAAATAAAATAAACCAAAACTCCGATAGCCACAATTGTGCCAAGTATCCAAAGCCAATTCTGGCTTTTTTTAACAACCACTTCTTCATTTGGATTTGTTTCTTCTTCCATATTTTAAAAAGTTTATTCTTATACCCTAATTATACTTCTCTGTTATTCAAAACACAACATTATTTAAGAATGTTTGGCAACCTGGTTGCCAAACATAAGTTAATTGGGAAGGTTCACCCGATCAAATAGCGCTTCGCGCTAATTTTTCGATAAAATTATTTATAAATTTTTCACAGCCTTACGGGAAAAATTATTTGACCGGGTAAATTTGCGTCGGATTTTACTAAATCCGAATCTCATTCAGCAGAATGACCTACTGGGATATCACTCTACGTGAATTGACATTTGGCATTTGGTACAGTCAAATTTGAGTAAAAACTTTTGCCCGCGTTCGTTTACCAAATATAACAGCTCTTTTATTTCTCCGCCCTTATTTTCTTTGGCGCAATAGCCAAAATAATGCCTTAAACAATGTTTGGTAGTCATTACCTTTTTGCCTTTTCTTTCTTTGAGTAATTCAAAAGCCGGTTCAATTTCTTCAACTCCGTGCTCTTTATAAAATTGTTCCGCCAGCTTGTTTGCCACGTTATACTCATAAGCCAATTTTTTCTCAGGAAACAATTCTTTGCTATCGGGTAATTTAAAAGTTTCCTTTTGATAATTTTGCTTTCTTTTTTCCAAAAGTATTTCCAAAACCTTACGGCGCATTTCGTTTAAAACCGACATTTTAATAAAAAACATTTTATCAAAATTAATCTCAACTTTTGCGGCACTAAAAATCGTTTCTCCGGATTTGGATAATTGGGAAATTATCACTTCTTTCGCCTTTTCCGCGTTTTCCGCCACTTCTTTTATTGCCTCAATTTCAAATAAGGCCTCATTGCCCTCTTCATCTTTAGCAATTACGCCAAATCCTTTCTTTGTTTCAAAAATAGACATTATCACAGGAATCAATCTCTTTGGCTTGCCTGTTTTTAATTGTTTGCCGAATTGAATGTCAAAATTGCGAAAGATTTCCGCGCCTACATACAACCCATCCATATTGTTCAAAAAGATTTCATTACCCGCGACCTTATTTACATTACTGCCGGTTAAATCGCCCTGCTTATTAATAAAGCACAAACCATCGCCATTGCTAATTTTTTCTTGCGTATCCAAAATAAAATAATCTTTAAAAACTTTCTCCACTTTGCCCATAAACTTGCCAATGGATTTGGGCGAATTGATTGCCAAAACATCTTTATTCCTTTTTTTAAAAAAATAATTTGTAAATCCCCGATTGAATGTTTTCGCCAAATCCGATTCAAAACCGGCTTCAATAATCCCCTGTGAGGATTTTATTAAATCTTTTCTCTTAGCAATAATTTTATCCAATTGTTGGCGATAAGCCAAAACAACATTGGTAACATAATCCTCGTCTTTTAAGCGGCCTTCTATTTTATAAGATGTAATACCTGCGTCTATCAAATTTTCCAAATTTTCCAATTGGTTAAAATCTTTTAAAGAAAGCAAATATTTATTTTTTGCCAAGACCTTGCCGGTAGAATCAATTAAAGAATACGGCAAGCGGCACGCTTGCAAGCATTGGCCACGGTTGGCGCTACGACTGGCAATGGCTTCGCTCATATAACAACGCCCGCTAAAACTTACGCAAAGGGCGCCGTGAACAAAAGCTTCCAATTCCAATTTGGTATTTTTGCTGATTTCTTTAATTTGCTCTTCGGATAATTCCCTTGCCAAAATTATTCTTTTAAACCCGATACCCTCCAAAAACTTTATTTTTTCCAAATCATAATTATGCATCTGCGTGCTGGCAATCAAAGGTATTGGCGGCAAGTCCATTTCCAAAATGCCCATATCCTGGATAATCAATCCATCGGCTTGGGTTTCATATATTTCATGGATAAGCTTTTTCGCTTCTTCCAATTCATTGTTGTAAATAATCGTGTTAAAAGCCACGTAAACTTTCACCCGAAATTGATGGGCATATTCAACCAGGGCTTTAATGTCTTCCAAATTATTGCCGGCTTCCGCCCTGGCGCCGAATTTTTGGGCGCCAATATAAACCGCGTCCGCGCCGGCATTAATCGCGGCCATTCCCGTGGCTAAATTCTTGGCCGGAGCCAATAATTCCAATTTTTTAATCTTGTTTTCCATATATGCATTAAATCAGATAAACGTAATTAAATAAAGGTTTACCCGAGCAAATAAAAAAGGTTCACTCAGTATGAGGAACCATATATTGCTTTTCCCGCGATATCATAAAGGGCAAACAAACCGGAAAGCGTAACCAGGATTTCGCCCGGATGGCAGAACCCGCTGGAATCATACTCCCTCCCCGTTATCTTTGTCCTGTGCGGCTTTGCGTATGTTACGCAATCTGTCGGGCATTCTAAAAATAGGCATCCGTCCTCGGTAAGGTAGGTCAAAAAATTTCCGCCTTGATAAGGCCGGCCGTAAATATACGAATAGGTCTGCTCCATCGCCCTTTTAATGTTGTCCAGGTCGGAATTGTCGGCTTTATTTTCAAGCCAATCACAAAGCTCAACCGAATAGTCTCCTCCAATCCCATATCTGTTGTTTTGATAGTCAGCAACGACATACAAGGAAAGAAGTTGGCTTCTCCCTAAAGGATCCAACCCTTGCCGATAAGCGGGGCGGACAAAATGAGTAAACAACACCATGGTTTGGACAATGGCCTGGATTCGTTTCCAAGACGAAACATTTTCACTGATTGCTTTGGGAAGAGGAATTCTGAATTCAATATTTTTACTATCCTCCTTTGTTATTTTAAAGGCGCCGTCAAAGCCAAAGCCTTGATTGGCCAAAAAACTCCCAAGATGGCATTGTTCTATTTTTTCGTTAATCAAACCGTAATCAATTTGCAAAGAATCCATTAATCCTTTACCGGCCTTGAGAGACAAAGCCAAATCTGCGCCGGGAATAAACCCGAGCCGATATAATTCACGGCATCCGTTGATTGAAATGAACATCTTAATCACCAAACTACCACATTGTGGTAAGCATAGGATATCAAAGGCGCTTAAGAAGTCAAGTTTTGATGTTTAGGTATTGAATACCTAAACATTTATTAATTCATACTTTTTCGCTTAAGGCTTCTTTGGTAATTTATGGCGAAACGGTGCGCTTCGTCGCGCGCCTTAATTAATAACCCTTCGTGTTTTTTAAACCATTTCAAAAAATCAAAATCGGTTTCATTGAAAATAAATTCGTTTTTCTTTCTTTCCGCTCCCTTGGCAATGCCAATTAAAAAAGCCGATTTGTTATTTTCTTTCAATATTTTTTTAAACACATTAACCTGCGGTTTGCCGCCGTCCACCAAAATTATTTGCGGCCAAGGCCACTCCGTGTGTTTTATCCGCCTTTCCATTACTTCTTTCAAACAATCCACGTCACTTTGCCCTTCCACGTTTTTAATTTTGAATTTCTTGTATTCGCTTTTAACCGCGCCTTTTTCATTGAAAACAACCAAGGAACCCACTTTGGCTTCCATGCCTAAATTGGAAATATCATAACCTTCAATCCGGTCAATCTTAAAGCCCGGCTCCAAGTCTGTGTCTTCCAAAAAACTTTTATCCAAAAGGGAAAAATCTTTAATTCTTTGCAAAGAAAAAACCTGATTTCTCAAACGGCCAGCCTCTTCAAAATTCTGTTCTTTGGCAGCTTGCTTCATTTTCCTTTCCAATGACTTTATTAAACTTTTTTTCTTGCCGCCTAAAAATGCCACCAGGGGCGCAATGACTTTTTCTTGGTAATCTTTGCTGTTAATTTCATCAACGCACACACCCAAGCAATGGTTTAATTGGTAATCAAAACAGGGGCGCTTTTTCCCGCTAATTGCCGGAGGCGAACAGCGGGAAACTTTAAACAAGGAATGGAGCATTTTCAAAACTTCGGCGGTTTTGACTTGCGCATATGGGCCGAAAACATATTTAAACATTTTCTTTTGCTTGCCTTTCAGCTCTTTCAGCCGGTATTCCCGAATAGCTTGCAGTTTGGGAAAATCCTCGCGGGTAATCACCAAATAATTCCAGCTTTTGTCGTCCTTTTCTTTAATATTGTACTTGGGGTGGAATTTCTTAATGTAATTGGCTTCCAAAATCAAAGCTTCCAAAGCCGAATCCGTTTCTTGCCATTTAACTTCCGTAATTGTGTGCATCATTACTTCAATCAAACGAAAAGTTTTGGGCTTGCTGAAATAACTCCTGACCCTATTTTTCAAAGAAGTCGCCTTGCCAACATAAACCAACTCTTTATTATTATAAAAGAGATAGATACCCGGCTTATTCGGCAGTTTTTTAATTTTGTCAGATAGTTTACTCATTGTATATTAAAGGAAGTAAATATTACTTTTTTGCGTTGCAATTATTTGGACCTTCGCGTCAACTTTTGGTAAAGTTGCGCTCAGGCCCGGCTCGCCGCTGTCGCGACTCCGCCCTTAATTGATTACAATTAAGCATCTCGGAAGAAAATTTTAGTAAAAATTTTCTGAGAGAGAATGCATTCGCCCGCAGGCGAATGACATGTCAAACAAATAATGCAACCAAAAATAACTTCAAAATATTTACTTCGCTAATGCTTTGCGTAAATATTGGCCGGTCCAGCCGGGCTTCTTGGATATCTCCTCCGGCGTTCCTTCGGCCACCAACGTTCCTCCCTGGTCTCCCCCTTCCGGCCCCAAATCAATAATCCAATCCGCGCACTTAATAAAATCAAGATTGTGTTCAATCACCAAAACCGTATTGCCGTGCGAAACCAATTCTTGCAAAAGATTAATTAATTTTTTGATATCGTCGTAATGCAAGCCCGTAGTCGGCTCATCCAAAAGATAAAGCGTGCGGGTTGTGCC
>Ga0265297_10000565_pt1 | contig 107053 bp, 85 predicted proteins | sample Munlanlwell13791_FD_192502 | JGI IMG/M metagenome (GOLD analysis project Ga0265297, IMG submission 192502) | Leachate microbial communities from a municipal landfill in Southern Ontario, Canada - Leachate well 137-91 | ecosystem: Engineered > Solid waste > Landfill > Unclassified | place...
CCTGATCATGACGGACATCGTGTAGGGGCACGGCACGACGTGCCCGTTAAGTTCCCCCTCTTTTTAGAAGAGGGGGTAAGGGGGAGTTACATCTTAATTATCTTCCCTCTCCCTCCGCAGGGAGAGGGCCAGGGTGAGGGTTCCCAAAAACCGTAACACGACCGTAACATTCGCGTAATTCCCGCGAAACAATCGCTAAGTAACATTGTCTTGTAACCAACGACACCGACTTGTGAAAGAGATTATAAGAAATGATAAACGCGGGTGACACGGCATGGATCCTCATATCGACGGCGCTGGTCATGCTCATGACGCCGGGCCTGGCGCTGTTCTACGGCGGCATGGTTCGCCGCAAGAACGTGCTCTCCACCAAGATGATGAGCTTCGCCCTGCTGGGCTTGATTGGCATATTGTGGGTGATCTACGGCTACAGCCTGAGCTTCGGGCCGGACGCGGGAGGCGTGATCGGCGGCCTCAGCTGGGCCGGGCTTAGAAATGTGGGTCAGGAGCCGTCGGCGACGTATGCAACGACCGTGCCGCACCTGGCCTTCATGGCCTTCCAATGCATGTTCGCCATCATCACCGTGGGGCTGTGGACCGGGAGCGTGGTCGAGCGCATCAAGTTCAGCTCGTTCCTGGTGCTGGCCGCGCTGTGGTTCACGATAGTTTATTGTCCCGTGACGCACTGGGTCTGGGGCAGCGGCGGCTGGCTGGCAAAACTTGGAGCTTTAGATTTCGCCGGGGGCATTGTAGTGCACGTGAACGCCGGCATGTCTGCGCTGGCGCTGGCGCTGGTCCTCGGCGCGCGCAGGGGATATAAGGACGGCGAGCCCATGGAGCCGCACAACATACCGATGGTGATGCTGGGCGCGGGCCTCCTCTGGTTCGGCTGGTTCGGCTTCAACGCGGGCAGCGCCCTCACTTCAGGCGGTCTGGCGTCAAGCGCCTTCGTGGCTACAAATATCGCGGGTGCAGCCGGCGCGGTCACATGGCTGGCGCTGGGCTGGCTGCACCGCCGGCCATCGGCGCTCGGCGCAGCCACCGGCGCCGTGGCCGGCCTCGCGGCCGTGACCCCGGCCGCCGGATACATCGATCCGATATACGGACTGCCCATAGGCATCGTCTCGTCGCTAATAGGCTACTACTGCATACTTCTGCGGACGAAGAGGATGAAGCTGGACGAGTCGCTGGACGTGTGGGCCGTGCACGGCATGGGCGGCCTCTGGGGCACGCTGGCGGTGGGGATATTCGCCAGCCTGTCCATCAACCCGGCCGGCGCCGACGGCCTGGTGGCGGGCAGCGGCGCGCTGCTGCTGAAACAAATGGCGGGGATAGCATCCGTGGGGCTGTACGCCTTCGCGATCACCTGGGTGCTTACCAAACTGGTGGACGTCACAATCGGCCTCAGGGTCAAGGAGCACGAGGAGACCGTGGGGCTCGATATATCGCAACACGGGGAGAGGGCTTACGGAGGCATATCGCTATGAAAAAGATAGAGGCAATATTCCGGCCGGAGAAGCTGGAGCCGGTGCGCAAGGCACTGACGGAGGTGGGGATATTCGGCATGACCGTTTCCGAGGTCAGCGGCCGCGGCAAGCAGAAGGGCATAACGCTGCAATGGCGCGCCGGGGAGTACTGCGTGGAGCTGCTGCCCAAGGTCAAGATAGAGATGGTGGTGCTGGACGAGGATGTGGGCGCGGCGGTGAATACGATAATCAGCAAGGCCCGCACCGGGGAGCGCGGCGACGGCAAGATATTCGTGATGCCGATAGAGAACGTGATACGCATCAGGACCGGGGATTCCGGAATGAATGCAATATAGATGGATAAAAAAGGAGGAGGTTTACAAATGGCTGCAAAGAGTAGAAAGGAAAGCAACGAGTACGTCCTGAAGATGGTCAAGGAGCACGACGTCAAGTTCATCAGGCTCTGGTTCACCGACATCCTGGGTATGCTGAAGGGCTTCGCCATCACGGTCGGCGAGCTGGAGAAGGCGCTGGATCAGGGGATGGGCTTCGACGGCTCGTCGATACAGGGTTTCGCACGCATCGACGAGAGCGACATGATCGCCATGCCGGACCCGGACACCTTCCGGCTTCTGCCCTGGCGTCCGACGGAGCACAACGCCGTGGCGCGCATGTTTTGCGATGTACTCAAACCGACCGGCGAGCCCTTCGAGGGCGATCCGGCGCTCGTTCTGAAGAGGACCCTGAAGAAAGCGGCGGACATGGGCTTCACCTATTATGTAGGGCCGGAGCTGGAGTTCTTCTACTTCAGGGATGACAAGGGCACGGAGCCGCTGGACAAGTGCGGATATTTCGACATGATCCCTCTGGACGCGGCCACCGATCTCAGGCGCGAGACCGTGCTGACCCTGGAGAAGATGGGCATCGAGGTGGAGTATTCGCACCACGAGGTCGCCGACAGCCAGCACGAGATAGATATCAGGTACACCGATGCCATGACCATGGCGCACAATGTTATGACATACCGGCTGGTGGTGAAGCAGATAGCTCTGAATAAAGGCGTTTACGCGACCTTCATGCCCAAGCCCGTTTTCGGAATAAACGGCAGCGGAATGCACGTGCACCAGTCGCTGTTCAAGGACGGCAGGAACGCCTTCTTCGACGCCAGCGACCCGATGTACCTGTCGCAGACGGCCAAGTACTACATCGCCGGACTGCTGAAGCACGCGCCGGAGATCACGGCCGTCACCTCGCAGTGGGTCAACTCCTACAAGCGGCTGGTGCCCGGCTACGAGGCCCCGGTATACATCTCATGGGCGCGGCGCAACCGCTCCGACCTGATCCGGGTGCCGGAATATCAGCCCGGCAGGGAGAACGCGACGAGGATCGAGTACCGCTCGCCCGATCCGGCCTGCAACCCGTACCTGGCATTCAGCGTGATGCTGGCCGCGGGGCTTGAGGGCATCAAGAACAAGTACGAGATACCGGCCCCGGTGGAGGAGAACGTGTACGAGATGAGCGATAAGGAGCGGGAGGAGCGCGGCATCAAGACCCTGCCCGGCAGCCTCTGGGAGGCGGTGGAACTCACACGGAACAGCAAGGTGGTGCGCGAGGCCCTGGGCGAGCATGTGTTCAACGCCTTCCTCGAGAACAAGAAGATAGAGTGGGACAAGTACAGGACCTGGGTCACGGACTACGAGAAGAATAATTACCTGCCTTTGCTGTAAGAGACATCAATGCGTAGGGGCACGGCATGCCGTGCCCCTACTTTCTGCCCCAAAGGACACGGAGCCGTCCAACGCTGAAGCTGGGCTCTAGCTCGATGACCTGCATATATCTATGATGTTGATGATATAATTCAATTACACTTGGAAATACCAAGTATATTTTCACGAACAGATCTGCGCTGGATTTATTAGCTATGAGACGATGTGTACTACACCCCTGCTGCCATTTCCTCTCTTTCCCGGTACGCCCTTCCTGGTGGGTAACACCCGGGCTATCGCTGACGAGATCGAATCACGGCTAAACGGTTTAGCTATAACCCCGTCGACGATCTTCTTCTGTTCTTCATCGAGCTCTATGGACCAGCCTGTGATGAGAAGCACGGGCATGTCCGGTTGTATCTCCTTTATAGCGCGGGTTACATCCCACCCTGATACCTCCGGCATTCCGAGGTCCGTTATAACAAGATCGTAGTTGCCATCCTTAAAGGCCTTTATAGCCTCGGCTCCGCTGGTGAATCCTTTCACCCAGTGACCGAAGTGTTCCAGGTTCAGCCCCAGGGCCTTCAAGACCTCCGGTTCATCATCCACCACCAGTATGTTAGCGGCTTTAGTTTCGGCCGCTTTCACTTTTCTCATATCCTTCTGAGCAGTCTCAACGGCCAGCGGCAGCTTGATGTAGAATGTAGTTCCATGACCTTCCTCGCTGTCAAACTTAATCATGCCCCCATGTCTGGCAATTATGCTGTAAGTTACACTCAATCCCAGTCCGGACCCCTTGGAAGCTTTGGTAGTGAAGAACGACTCGGATATCCTGTTTTTTATCTTATCAGGTATACCTACCCCTGTATCCGTTATCGATATCTGCACCGAATCCTCATCCTGCCAGATTTTTACCGTAAGCTTACCGCCCATAGGCATAGCGTCTAAGGCATTGAACAGAATATTCAGCAGTGCCTCCCTCAATTCGGCGGCATCGCCGGATATCATTCCTACCTTCGCCAGTTCCTGAGCTACTTTTATGGTTATCCTCTTCGTCTGTTCCAGTTCTGTCACCCGGGTCTCCACCATCGTGAGTACATCTTCCACCACCTGATTCACATCCAGCCTTTCGAAGGCTACATCCACACGATTCCGCGCGGACTCTTGAATGCGCTTCACCGTTTTGGCCGCGTCCAGGGCAGCCTGCTCAATGATCCAGATGCCCCTCTTTACCTTGTCATCCTTGACATCATCCATGATCAGCTCCGCGCGCCCCAGTATCACCGCGAGCATATTGTTGAAATCATGCGCTATGCCGCTGGCCATCTCCCCCATAGCCCTGATCTTTTCCGTTTGCACCATGCGCTCATGTGCCTTCTTCAATTCTTCGTACGCGCGCTCCAAATCTAGCTGCGCCTTTCTATGCTCTGTGGTCTCCATGAAGCTGGCTATTGCTGCCCGCCGCCCTTGATACTGGATGGACGCGACACGTTCCATGACCCAGATCTCACGGCCATCCTTCCTCATAACCCTGAATTCATACGGCGAATTGGATATACCTTTAAGGTTCTCCACAGCTCTTGTCCTGACCATGCTCCTGTCATCGGGATGCACATAATTGATCACATCCCGCCCGATAAGCTCTTCGTTAGCATAGCCTATTATCTTTTCAAACGTCGGGTTCACGTACAGGAACTTCTTGTCCTGCAGCAGGTAAACCCCCATGGCAGCTTTGTCCAGCATGGACCGCGACATCTCCTCGCTTTCCCTCAGCGCCTGCTCCGCCCGCTTGCGCTCTGTGATATCTCTGATAACGGTCATGATATTCTGCGGCTTGCCATCTTTATCCCTCATTAATGTGGCTATGACTTCGCCATCAAATTCACTGCCATCCAACTTTATCATCTTGAATTCATGGGGGCCGCCGCTCTCTTTACTGAATATGTTCTGCATTATTTCGATAGCCCTGTTTTTTTCACTGCTGGCAATAAAATCGAAGCCGTTGCGTCCGATGAGTTGTTCTTTGGAGCTAACTCCAAACTGCCTGATTCCGGCATCGTTCTCATCTATGATCTTGCCGCTCATATCGATCACACTTACGCTATCCGGCATTGAAGCGAATATAAGCCGCAGCTTCTCCTCTGAAGCTCTCAGAGCCTCCTCCGCCCGCTTGCGCTCGGTAATATCCCTCATTACTGTAATAATCCTCTGCGGATTGCCATCTTTGTCCCTCATAAGCGTAGCTGTCACTTCCCCATCAAATTCACTGCCATCGTCCCTGCGAATCTTGTATTCATCGGTGCCTCCGCCGTTCTGATTGAATATCTTCGGAAACTCTGCAAAAGCTTTCTCTCTACTGCTACCAGCGATAAAATCGAAACCGTTGCGTCCAATATATTGATCTACGGAGGTCCCTCCAAACATCTTGACTCCGGCATCATTGCAATACAAAAGTTTACCGTCCAGACCGATCACGCTCACATTATCAGGAATTGAGGCGTATATTAGGTGCAACTCCTCCTCAGAATCTCTAAGTGCCTCCTGAGCCTGCTTCAGCGCAGTTTTTCTTCTAGGATTATCTAAATAGGAGCCCTCTCAATACTAGAATCCCTGCGGCAAAGGGAGCCATTATTAATTGTGCGATGACAAAAGGCGCCATAAAAAACAAAGCAAAGACATTCTTACTTTTCATGCTATGCTCCTTTAATAGTTTACTCAGGATTTATTACTTATCAACGCTACTTTGGTTGTCATTGCATGCTTAGGCATAACCATTTTTATAGGGATATCTAACAAGATCCCTCTAAACATCAACACACAGACAGCAATAGGAGCCAGTATCAACTGTGCCATTACAAAGGGTGCCGCTATAAATGCTGCAATGAAACTCTTCGCTTTCATGCTATTTTTCCTCCTTTAATGTACTTAAAGTCTATTACTTATCAGTGCTATTTTATCGTACAGCACCCAACTTTAAGGGATAACATGTTATTACATCTAACATTATCTTGTCAAGTATTATCACCAATATTTTCAAATAAAATTAACCTGCGCTAATAGAACCTTACCGCTCGGTCTGTGTCTCGACGTATACCATGGGGATCTGCGGCTTTAGCTGCAAAATCGGGGCGACCAAAGTAACTTTTGTAGAATATGAAAACCCCCGGGTAACGGGAGTGCGAACGAGTCGAAGGTATCATGCTCTAACTGCCGTATTGCTATTTGAGGCAGAAAAGCCGGTTAACTCTTTCAGAGGCCTAAATTGTCCTGTCTGGAGCTGTCGTGTGTACCCGGTTCATGCCGCATATGCCGTGACTGCGGCTTTTTCCGAAGACAGCCCGCTCAGCACAGCGATCATCTCATCAAGACATCGCTCTATCAGTTTCTTAGAACACGGCCACGAGCCTGCTGAAATCGTTAGCGACCTGTTGTAGCTGCTAAAGCAGAAAATGATATGCGGCGGATAATCTACCGGTGGCAATAGTCTGGCCTCGACCGGCGGTACGTCGAAAGTAACGTCTGTCTGTTCTATAGCTCCCATATTTGTGAAGACAGTTGGAGCATGTCCGGCATTAGTCGAAGTCTCCACTATTAGAACAATTATTTTTGTCATCACATTGTGCGAATGAAATACGGTTAATGGTGCAAACCCTAAGTAATCGTGAAGGCCGATCCAATAAGCCTTCCTCTGCCTCATGAACGATGAGATGCGTCTCAACGTATAGTCAAAGTCATCATTTAGATCGGTGCCCAGGTCGACTATCTCCATCCCGCCCAAATTACATATCCCGCCTACGATGTCCGCCGGCTTGAATCGTCTCAGGTCAACCGTCACGCGCAGTCTGAGCTGCGATTTGTGGTCCCAGTCGGATGCCTTAGTGATTGCGTGAAACAATGCCGCCATCATAATATCGTTAAGCGTTCCATTGCGCTGGCGCCCATATTCGATAATGCATTTCAAGAGGCCCTCGGGAACCGTGCGGTTGATAAACTCCAGTGTCCGATCGTTGTCCGCTGTGACAGGAAGATGTACTGTTCCGAGGGGGATAAATAGCGGAAGCATATACACGCTATAATAATTGTACAAGATGGTTGGGTAGGCGTGCCATGGCACGTGACTTAAAACCTGCCAGATGCTCCTGTCTCCATTTATATTCGGTTCAGGACGGTATTCTGGTTCATACGCCAGCCTGGAGTAGTTAGTTGAAACTATTTTAGCTATCTGTGTAACGGCGCGAGCATCAGCTACCTCATGGGCTACCTTGATCAGTAGACGATTCCTGTCCGTTGTTCGCAGCAGACAGGCCTTGATCTGCGGCCCGGTATATGGGTCTATAGGAGAACGTTTGAACCCTTCATATTCACGAGCATCCTCAGCAACTAAAAGTACATCTCTGCTATCTGCGTCTAGTCTCTCCCAGTGCGGACGCCACCACCGCTTTACAAGACGGCATCCGAGTATCGGTTCGGCATCGAGTGTAAGATCCAAGGCCTTTTTAAGCCTGGCAATGTCCAGACAAGAGTTGAACTCCAGTTCCATCTGGATCATCATTTCCCCGGTACTTCGCACAAAATTTATGAATCGGTCGGTGAACTGCGCACGAAAATGCTTGGGAATCTCCTGCATGAACGGCCTCCAGCTTGCTAAGATCCTATTATTCTGTTAAGCCAGATACGGAGTGCATAAAGGATAACAAAATACTAGCAAATTGGCAACAAAGTCTGAATATATCACGCCCCCTGCCCGGCAGCCTCTGGGAGGCGGTGGAACTCACACGGAACAGCAAGGTGGTGCGCGAGGCCCTGGGCGAGCACGTGTTCAACGCCTTCCTCGAGAACAAGAAGATCGAGTGGGACAAGTACAGGACCTGGGTCACGGACTACGAGAAGAATAATTACCTGCCTTTGCTGTAAAGATGCATAAATGCGAAGGGGCGGCCTTCCGGTCGCCCCTTTTCTATTTCCCCGGAGCGCGGCTGACTGCTCGACGTCCCGTATGCTACTTGCCGTGTGACACCGGCGAATCTTACCTGTTCCCGGCATGCTTTTTAAAAATTCCGGCCGGGGAAGGATTTGATTAACTTTATCGGGTCACTATATTTATATACTTCCAAACAAATAATATACTATTTTAGCTATATTTTTACCCACTATGCTTTTCTATTGACTTCCACATGTGGCACGTCTTATCATTTAAAAAAGATAAAAGGCCTTATCCCTGCTTGATTTGAACCAATTATAACAGCTATTACATAATAAATTATAAGAGTAAATTATGGCAAGTGAATGGTATAGTCTCAATCAGAAATACATTTCTCTCTATCAAAAAGGGCAATACGGCGACGCTTTGACTGTGGCGGAGAAAGCGCTTCAAGTCGCTCAGCAAACAAAAGGGCCGAATCATCCCAGTGTAGCCATGAGCCTGAACAACCTCGCGGCGCTTTACTATACCCTGGGCCAGTACGCGCAGGCCGAGCCGCTTCACAAGCGCTCGCTGGAGATCTACGAAAAAACTTACGGCCCGGATCATTTTACTGTGGCCACGAGCCTGAACAACCTCGCGGCGCTTTACTATACCCTGGGCCAGTACGCGCAGGCCGAGCCGCTTCACAAACGCTCGCTGGAGATCTACGAGAAAGCCTATGGCCTGAATCATCCCAATGTGGCCGTGAGCCTGAACAACCTCGCCGGGGTCTATAGAAAGATGTCGCGGGAGGAAGAAGCGAAGGCGCTGGAGCAACGGGCGGCGCGCATCAGCGCGAACGGGATACATTGATTCTCTGAAGCGAAGGCAACAATATGTACACCTCCGTCTTTATATCAGCTTTACACATCATAGACCCTTGTATATAATTATACAAACCCTCTTGGCTATCAGTGATATGAGAGACGTAAGATAGTGACACGCGCATCGTTTGTACGAGAAGATATCCTTATTCTTGTGAAAACCTATCCTAACCCCAGCAGGAAATACATCGAGTCCAGCTGCACTGCGGGCGTCACTCGGAGCGGTGAATGGCTGCGACTTCATCCCCTGCCATTCCGCTTTCTGGTATCCGAAAAGAAATTTAAAAAGTACCAGTGGATAAGAACCCGTATCAAGAAATCGAGCGATCCCAGGCCGGAAAGCCACAACATTGATATCGATTCCATCGAAGTATTAGACGCAATGCTATCCACCGAACACGACTGGGCGCAAAGGCGGGCCTTCCTGGAACCTCTTAGGAAACGTTCCTTAGAGAAAATATGCGACGAGCAAGAAAGAACCAATATTTCACTGGGATTCTTTCGTCCTAAACGAATAGAATCATTGATTATTGAGCCGACAAAAGAGTCCTGGACCGGCGCGCAGATAGCCGCTTTGCAGCAACAGCGCTTTTTCGATAGCGATAAGCCTCCCGTTCTTGAAAAGATACCGTTTGACTTCAAATACAGATATTGGTGCGATGACCCCAAATGCAAGGGGCACACGCAAAGCGTGGTAGACTGGGAGATATGTCAGTCATATCGCAGGTGGCGCAAGGAATATGGCAACAGGTGGGAAGAAAAGCTGCGCCAAAAATATGAAGACGCTATGCGGCATCGGAACGACACTCACTTTATTGTGGGAACTATGCGCGACCATCCCAAATCATGGATCATCATAGGGCTTTTCTATCCGCCGCTGTCGGAAGAAGGGCGGCAAGAGGTATTGCTCTAGAGATTATTGACCTGCAAACCGTTGCCGGAGTGTTCTTTAACGGCCTTGGCCACGATGCTGCGATGGCAAAGCCCGCTGTCCCGCTCGAAACACAGGAGGCATGTCTTTTCCGCGTAAACCCGTGAGGTTAATTCATCAATCTCTTCCTGCCTGGTTTGCAGGAACGACTCGAATTCCCGGGCGAAAGCAGTCCAGTTACCCGTACGCCGATATTCATTCCGCAGCTCGCGGGGACTGCCCAGATGACGAACCGAGACATAGTTTATTCCAGCGTGCTCAAGAGCACTTGAAAGACGGCTCTTGGAGAATACGGGGATCCTGCTGTGCGGCAACTCACGGACATCAACTACGGTTTGGACGTTGTTGGAGAGCAATACTTCAAGCAGATTGTCCAAGGAGCGCCCTTGATAACCTATTGTATAGAAGTCTGTTGAGGACATGACTTTTTCCTTTTGCTGCCCGTATCCCGCCGCGGTTATGAAATTGTATCACTGATTCCGTCCCCCGGCAATTCCGGTGCGTAAAATAACCCCCGGGCGGGCGCGTGTTCAACGCCTTCCCCGCAGGACGCGGAGCCGTCCAACGCTGAGGCCGGGCTATGATTCGATGACCTGTATATGACTATGGTATTGCTACCCGATTCAATTCCCCCTGGGGGCAAATCAAGGAGCATATCAACTCTTCAAGCATGGTGAAACCGGCTCAGCTATCATAGCTAACAAAGCTGGCTGTGCGGCTGGCTATGTAAACGCTGTGAAGAATCTTGCTCCCTGCGGGATTGTCAGCGGTGGAGCAGGGGTCGTTGGAGGTACCCGTGACGACCAGGCGGATCAAGCCTTTGGCTCGTCTGGTTTTGGAGCTGCAGCCTTCTTCTTTTCTTCACCACGGTAGCTGAAATAGAAATAGGGGAAGAGTAAGATGAACGAGAGAAGCCCCAGGCTCATCCCCATGCTCAGCGACTTAAGGCCCTCTTTCGGGGTTATGATGACGTCCATCGGTACCTGTCCCAAAGCCAGTTGCTTCAAGACCAGCTTATTGCCATCGCGCTTTATGCCCTGGAACACTGATGCGACTGAGCCATCCGGGCTGTAGACTGTCATACCCATTCTGGTTGCCCCCTTTCAGTTCCGAGATTTCCCATATCAACTTGTAGTGAGCTGACCTCTTACCTCTTTTATATTCATGGTGAATGATATGCCCTGCACATCCTATTGTCAAACCGCAAAAACAGCCGCCCAAATATGAGAAAATAGCGGTATGCCTAACCGGCAGATTAGAGAGCTGCATTTACCCGTTCAACGCTTGATCGTTCCCGGATCATGCCTGTTCCGGGCGGGCGCGTGTTCAATGCCTTCCTTGAGAACAAGATGCGAAGTGTGGACGGCATCACAGCCTATCCGTCCGCGCCTTTCAACCTGATGACGGGAGCCGCAGTGGTGCTGATGGTTGCTGTTATCTAGCTGGCGGTGAAATGGCCGAAGCGGCAGGCATAGAATGCAGGCGCATACGGAGCCACCCAAGGCTGCATATAAGACGGCTCTTTTTATACGGGTTTAGGTTAAGAGAACAGACAGAGCCTTGTTCACTCCCATGAATAGATAGTTTGAGAGATCAGCACCAGTGTGACCAATATGCAGTAACGATTTGTTCGAGTTCTTTTGATGCTCTTTGATCTTCCTTATCTAGAGAAGCAATCATGCCCATCAGTTGAGGGATAACCTCTTTACCAAGCCGTGAAGCGAATTGAAACATACCATCTACCATACGTTCTCGTCCCATCACAGCTTCATTAACTATCATCCTATAGCGATGGGTAAGGGAATCTATTTTTGTTTTATAAATGTCTTGCTGCCTATTATTGATTTCAATGATTATTCTACATATAGCTGTTGAGTTAATAATCTTGGCCGCCATCCATTGGAGTAAAGCTTGGCTAACCGAAAGAGGCCAATCAGCACGCATGTCAATTGCAACATCTAAGCATGCTGGTATGAAGCAATTATCCTTAAATGGCGCCGTTACTGTTTCTCCTCCCGTTGGTACTCTCATTGCACAAAGACTCAAGTATGCAACATCGAAAATGAAACTTCGCAAAACAATGAGGCCTTTAGGCATCATTTGGACATAGAGTCTGTTAGGTTCGCGGTGCACCGGGAAGTCACTAGGTTTAAGGCTCAGAAATTCAAATTCTTGGAAGTCCATGATTAAATCCAATGTTTGGCTTCTAGGGTAACCAAACAATTTATACATAATATCTGATGCTTCCTTTGCCACCAAGGGCTCAAAGGCGAGCCCTCTATCTTGAAAAAGCCTATCTGAGGCGCCCAAAATTTGGAGAAGACGTATCCCCCACAAGATACCGCTAGTATGTGGAAATTCAGCAGCCTGACTATGGCATAGATCACGATCTAGATAAGGAAAATGAAATATAGAAGGTAATAAATGGTTGTCAAATGCTGAATTATCTACGCATTCTCTACGCCAATTACCTTTGTCAGTAAGGCCATAACGATACACTTTCGGAGGGAAGCGTTGTCCTGCAAGAGCTAAACACTCTGGGATATAGTAACGCGTCAATTTAGCTTTCTCAAGATAATGATAATAGATTAGTTGAAGTGCTTGAGTCTGTGCTCGGCGGTTGTCTCCAAGTGTGTATAGCAAGACTTCGGTGAAATCGTTCTTTTGTTCGGAATTCAACGCGCGTACAAATTCGTCTATGTGGTTAGGCCAATCCTCCGTAGTCCAACCTTCTTGAGCTGCAATTACCGGAACCATTTCGCGGAGGAAAGACAAGCGCCGATCTACTAATGCGTTTAGATTAACGGGGTGTATCCTAAGTCTCTGGGTTTCTCCAGAAACGAAAGGATTAGCGTGCCTAGCTATGTTCGGGAGAGTATTAAGAGTATCGGTACGTGTGACAGAGACCATCATCATACCTTGGCTACCAGTACTCGTCGTTAGATTAACAGCCGCATCAAATAATCTCTCGAAACGTCGAGTTTCAGCAACACTTGCTTCTAATTTATCAAGTCCATCAAGTACGCATATTACTGAATAACCTTTCTGAAAAATGAACCTCATCACAATTTCACCTAGATGCCGTGGTACCAAATCTGGGCTTATTGAAGGATCAGAACCAAGCTTGCAAAATGCATTTTTCATAGAGGACACTTGGTCAGTCCATCTGTTCGCTGTGTCTGTATCTGGTGCCTCTTCCTTCACGGCTTCGTATAGTGTTTCCACAACTCGTAACGGGTATTTTTTAGAAGGCTTAGCATATTCTGAAATAGGATCATAATAGCGCATAACGATTTTTGTGGCTTGGGCAAGTATTCGATGACGAAGATCAAACTTGAAGTCCGTTGCAATATCTCCGCCAAATCTCTCCACTAAGTTTATTCTCACCCAAAGTATATGCTCCTGATCGAAATAATCACTATATTTTGCGAGTATGTGATTTAGTAAGAAAGTCTTACCTGCACCTTTGGGGCCAAATAGAATCAAATGAAAGTTTTTTGCAGAAGCGTTTGCTCGATCAGTACGGTCTACTTCGTTAGTATGTAGCAACATCCTTCTAGCGTTTCTAGCACGTTCCACCAGGTCTTCCACAAATGAGCGTATTCGTTCATGACTTGTATTAATATATCTATCGTCAAACGCTGTTAATTCTTGCTCACACTCATCCAAGCATACGTAGCATTCTTTGAGTGCTTGTGTATTATATGGTCTATGCGGGTTCACAGTAATATGTCCTAGCCTCCGGCCTATATAGTCTGCTCTAGTAGTGCCATTATGAGATTTATAGAGTCTGCTATCTTCTATTGTTTTTAACTTCTCGATCGCATCTTTCCAGCCGGTATCATACATTTGACAATGATGAGTTTTCTTGAACGGCGTTTTAATCATATCTTCGATCAATGACCTATCAATCATTCTTTTATATCCTCTCTTGAAAGGTCTCTTTCAATAAAGTGATATGCTTCTGACCATGCCACTGCAACTTCTGGTGGTCCCCAAGTGCCGTGATAAAGGTACTTATCGTGTACCATGCGCAGAAAATTGTCCCGAGGACTAGGGTAGAAAAGAGCACCCATCATGCAACCGTCTCTAACAGTATTTTTCTTCTTTAACTTAATTTCTTGGAATCGGGGAAACGCAGGAGACAAATATTCCTTCACGCAATCATGGGTTTGTTTTTCTGGATCAGGCATACACTCCCGTGCTCCCATTAGAACTAAAGGAGCTGGTGCTACACTTTCATACAATAATGCTCTTTCCTGTGGCTTGCCCGTTATGGAGTTCTCATTGTAAATAACTTTACCATATGCAATACCACCTCGTAATGGAACTTCACAGTCAGAGAAGATAGCCATGACTTCTCTAATCTCACCTATGCACTGCTGCATAACATCTACTCGGCTATCCTCATCTTGTGGATTACATGGATAAAGAAGCAGTAGACTGTCTTGAAGTCTAAGGTAGACTCTTGGTATAGTCTCCCGTTCAGTAAGATGCTTCTGTGCCTCACTATGGCTATGATTTAATATTTCGTTTAGTTGAGGGAGTCCTTTCTCAATTTCTAGGCCTTTGAAACCGAATACATCCAAAAAAGCTGTCCAACCAACGTAGTTTCCATATTTCACTGTCATGCTATCTCGCCTTGCTGGCTCTTACAATTGTTACATGTTATCAGAGACTATAATACGGGAACGCTCACGGTATTACTAACAGTGAGCATGTAACCTGAGCCCAGAAATAGTTCTACTCATAGAGTTGATGTCACAAGCATTGTAGCTTCAGGCGCTGATAGCTTATAACCCAACTAGCTATATGAGCATACCCGATTATACACCATCCTATACTATGCATCAATTGCATACATATCACTCTGAATTCGAACCATACTAAACCTAGAAGATAAGAATTTCCAAAGTCAAGTCTTTTATATACCTATATTTATGCACAACAGTTATGTACAATAGTTTATAGTGCTGAATTCTATTTGATTGAAAGAAACAAGGGCGTGTTAAACGCCACCGAGGTCTCCGTGCTCAGCAATACGGAACTTGCTGCCGTGCTGGCGATGCTGATGGTCTTTGCCTTACTCACGCTGCTGCTGGGCAGAAAAAATAACCGCCCCATGAATATCATCGCGGGGACGGTGTTCGGCATAGGCGAGCTCGCCATGTTTGTGGACGGCATTGTTGGCTATCCGTCCGCGCCTTTAAACCCGATGACGGGAGCTGCTGTGGCGCTCATGGTTGCCGTTATCCGGCTGGTGGTGAAAATGGCCGAAGCGGCAGGGATAAATGCGGAAGGACACGGAGCCGTCCAAGGCTGCATATAAGACGGCTCTTTTTATACGGGTTCAGGTTAAGAAAACAGGCAGAGCCTTGTTCACTCCCTCTCAATCCTATCAAAGGATATATTACACACCTGATTGTTATGGGAGTATTACGCGCGAGGCGGTAAGGACGGAGAAGGCGGAAAATGTTATTGAAAAATTGCCTCTATGCTCCGAAAAAATCAATTTGCACGCTTATACTCGCTTTATGCTAGAATCAGACCATGATTAGGATCACCATGGATAAAGCTAATCCTAAACTCGCTAAGCAGTGGCATCCCAATAAGAATGGTAATTTGAAAGCGAGCGATGTATCGTCGCGTTCCAATAAAAAGGTTTGGTGGATTTGCAGCAAAGGCCATGAATGGCAAGCTGTGGTCTACTCGCGAACTTCATTAGGTTCTGGGTGCCCATATTGTTCCGGTAAATTCGCATGTAAGGACAATTGTTTATCAACTATCAACCCAAGTCTTGCTGAAGAGTGGCACCCGATAAAAAATGGTGATCTGACGCCTAATATGGTAACCACAGGAAGTAATAGAAAAGCATGGTGGATATGTAAGAAAGGTCACGAGTGGCAGGCTCCGGTTGTTGATAGGACAGCTGGCAGTGGTTGCCCTTACTGTTCTGGAAAGGCTGCGTGCAAAGACAACTGCCTTGCTACTCTTAACCCCGAACTTGCTAAGGAATGGCATCCAACAAAGAACGGTGACATCACACCTGAAAAGGTGACAATACATAGCGGGAGAAAAGTGTGGTGGATATGCAAGAAAGGCCATGAATGGCAAGCTACAGCAAATACCAGGAGCAAGGATCACGGATGCCCATATTGCGCTGGACAAGCTGTATGCAAGGACAATAGTCTGGCTACTATTAATCCCAAGCTAGCAAAGGAGTGGCATCCGTTAAAAAATGGCGACCTGACGCCTGATATGGTTACTGCTAGAGCTAACAAGAAAGTCTGGTGGATATGCAAGAAAGGCCATGAATGGCAGGCTGTAATATACAACAGGGAAAATGGCTCTGGTTGCCCGTTCTGCTATTCACAAATCTCAGAAATGGAACTAAGAATATACTGCGAATTAAAATATCTATTCCCATCTACGACATCTAAAGAGAAGAAAAAAACCTTAGGTAAAGAATGTGCTATATACATTGATGAGATACAAACCGGCATCGAAGTCGATGGTTCATATTGGCATCGTAATAAATATCTGCAAGATAGGGAAAAGGCGGCTGCAATTAGAAACAGTGGTATTACTCTGATTAATGTCAGAGGGGTAGGCTTAAAAAGAATAGATTGTACCGACATATTTCATACTTTAAAAGAGCATCACTTAACTGTGATTAAGAAAATACTTAGATTGCTGACTGAGCAGTGTAACCTGAATGAGGATAGGAAAAAGGCCGTTACTGAATATCTTCAGAGACAGACTTTTATCAATGATTCGGAATATCGAAGGCTTTGGGATATGTTGCCTTCACCTCTCCCCGGTCTTAGTCTATTAGAGCTCATCCCTAACATCTCTAGAGAGTGGCACCCAAAAAAGAATGGCAGCCTGACACCGCAAGACGTCACTACGAAGAGTCATAAGAAGGTATGGTGGCTATGCAGCAAAGGCCATGAATGGCAGGCTCCGGTTGCTAATAGGGCATCCGGCCATGGTTGCCCATTTTGCATCGGACAAGCAGTATGCGTTGACAATTGCCTAGCAACTTTGAACCCAGACCTTGCTAAAGAATGGCATCCGACAAAAAACGGTAGCTTGACACCGTATAATGTGACTATTATGAATAATAGCAAGGTCTGGTGGATATGCGAGAAAGGTCATGAATGGCAGACTCAGACAGCGGTCAGGAGCAGAGGTAGTGGTTGCCCATATTGTGCAATAAGAGTTGCAAATAAAAACAACTACTTGGCCACTCTGAATCCCTCTCTTGCCCAAGAATGGCATCCAACAAAGAACGGTGACATCACACCTGAAAAAGTGACAATACATAGCGGGAGAAAAGTATGGTGGATATGCAATAAAGGCCATGAATGGCAAGCTGTGATCGATCAGAGGAATAAGGGCTCTGGTTGCCCTTACTGTTCTGGAAAGGCTGCGTGCAAAGACAACTGCCTTGCTACTCTTAACCCCGAACTTGCTAAGGAATGGCATCCAACAAAGAACGGTGACATCACACCTGAAAAGGTGACAATACATAGCGGGAGAAAAGTGTGGTGGATATGCAATAAAGGCCATGAATGGCAAGCTATGATTACTCATAGAAACAGGGGCTCTGGTTGCCCTTATTGTTACGGCAGACCGCCAAAACAAGGGCTACATCGGGTAGCAAGGCGTAGCTTACTATACAATCAACATAATTGACCTCTATTTCATTCGATTTGGCATATTTCCTTGATAGATCACACACCTTTTCACACAATATAGGTATATTTACAGTTAAACAGGGCTGCAGATGTGTATGCAAAGCCAAGTAAAAAAACTTTAGTGGAATAATATAGCTCTTCAGCTTCAACAAAAAGGGCGAGGTTGACCCCGCCCTTTAACATTCAGCTAGTATCAGATTACTTTTTCGCCGCAGCCGCAAGCGGCACCGTCTCGATCAGCCCGTCGTCATCCGGTAGACTTCCCTGTGGGACTATATCCCCTCCTAGCCCACCCCACCGCATTCTCAAAAATCCCCATCCCGTCTCCGGGCTTATCGCTTCGTTCCCTCGTCCATCGGGGGTGCTGCGTGCGGCGGATGAAGCGCTCCGGGTGCGGCATGAGGCCAAAGACGCGGCCGGTCGCGTCGCAGATGCCCGCTATGTTCGCCGCGGAGCCGTTGGGGTTGTGGGGGTAGCCTGCGGACGTATCGCCCGCGCCGTCGCAGTAGCTCAGGGCGGTTCTTACTTTATCCGCGTCGGCGACGAATTTGCCTTCGCCGTGGGCCACGGGCAGGTACATCATATCGATGCCTCTGGTGAACACGCACGGGCTGGAGGGATCCGCCTTGAGATGCACCCAGCGGCATTCGAACCGGCCCGAATCGTTGTGGGTCAGTGTTACGGGTGTAGCATCGCCGGGCAGGATGCCGGACTTGACCAGAACCTGGAAGCCGTTGCAGATGCCCAGTATCAGCCCGCCCTGCGCCGTGAACTCCCGCATAGCGTCCGTGAGCCCGGCGCGCAGCTCGTTGGCCAGTATCCTGCCGCTGGCGATATCGTCGCCGTAGGTAAAGCCGCCCGGGATGACCATGATATGATAATCCGAAAGCGGTCTCTTTTTTCGCAGCAGCTCGTTCACGTGCGCCAGATCAACGGATGAGCCCGCCTGCTCGAAGGCGTACTTCGTCTCCGGGTCGCAGTTGGTGCCCGGCGCGCGCAGTATAAGCGTCCTGACCTTTGACATAGTATCCTACCAGCGCAGAGGCCGCTGCCAGGCCTCCTTAAGCTCCTTTATCGATGCCGAGAGCAGCAGCGCGCCGTCCCGTCCGCCGACCTCGAAGATATCGCCTTCCGTAACCCTGCCTATAGCGGCGTGGTCGATGCCCTTCATGACGCGCTCGAACCCCATCGCGTCCTCCGGCGACACCTCGGCGATGAAGCGGCTGTTCGATTCGGAGAAGAGTATGAAATCGTCTCGTTCGATATCTTCCCCCAGGGGAACTTTATTCGTATCGAGCTTCATGCCCAGGCCGCCGGCGAAGGCCATCTCGGCGGCGGCGACGCCGATGCCGCCCTCGCTGCAATCGTGGCAAGCCCTCACCAGTCCCTTAGATATCGCCGCGCTTAAAGCATCCATGACGGCCTTGCCCCTCGCCGGGTCGACACCGGGAGAGACGTTGCCTTTGAATCCGTGTACATCGAAATAGTGCGAGCCGCCCATCTCGCTGAAAGTAAGGCCGATGACGTATATCAGGTCTCCCGCCTTCTTGCAGTCCATGGTGACGGCGCGGTTGACATCCTCCATCACGCCCAGCGCGGAAACGAGCAGCGTCGGCGGTATGCAGATGCTCCCGTCACCGTTCTCGTACTCGTTGTACAGGCTGTCCTTGCCGGAGATGAACGGCGTTCCGTAGGCCAGCGACATATCGTGGCAGGCCCGCGCCGCGAGCGCCAGCCCGGCCATGCGGTCCGGCTTCTCCGGATTGCCCCAGCAGAAGTTGTCGATCAAGGCCACCCGCTCCAGGCTGCCGCCGACGGCTATCACCTGGCGCAGCGCCTCGTCTATTGCCGAGGCCGCCATGCGGTACGGGTCGATGTCGCCGTACTTCGGGTTGATGCCGTTAGATATGATGATCCCCCTGTCCGAGCCGGGCACGGGCCTGATGATGGCCGCGTCGCCGGGGCCGTCGCTCTCCGCGCCCACGAGGGGTTTCAGCACGCTGCCGCCCTGCACCTCGTGGTCGTACTGGCGTATGACCCACTCCTTGCTGCACACGTTCCACGAGCCCAGTATCTTAAATAGATCGTCTTTCAGATCGACGTGCTCGGGGAGGTCGGGCTCCTCGAAGCGGGGCGGCGTCCAGCGCGCCCGGCGCTCCAGCTGCGGCAGGCCGCGGTGCAGGAACTCCATGTCCAGGTCGCAGACCTTCTTCCCGTCGTAGAACAGACGCAGCCTTTTATCATCCGTGAACTCGCCGATTATTGCCGCGGCAACGCCCTCCGCCGCGAACATATCGAGCAGCTCGGCCGCATTGTCCGGCGGAACGGCCAGCGCCATGCGCTCCTGTGATTCCGATATCCATATCTCATCGTAGGACAGTCCGGCGTACTTCAGCGGCACCTTCTCCAGGTCGACGCGCACGCCCGTCTCCTCCCCCATCTCGCCCACGGCCGAGGACAGGCCGCCGCCGCCGCAGTCGGTGATGCGGCTGTACAACCCCCTGTCGCGCGCCTTGAGCAGCACGTCCAGGAGTTTCTTTTCGACTATGGGATTTCCTATCTGCACCGAGACCGAGGACACCGTCTCCGATTCCGCGGTCAGCTCTCCCGAGGCGAAGGTCACGCCGTGTATGCCGTCGCGCCCGGTCAGACCGCCGGCCACGACCACCAGGTCGCCCGCGCTCTGTCTCCCCTGCTGAGCCATATGTTTCGGCATAACGCCCACCGTGCCGCAGAAGACCAGCGGGTTGGCGGTGTACCTGTCGTCGAAGCAGACGGCCCCGTTGAGGGTCGGGATGCCCATCCTGTTGCCGTAGTCCGCCACGCCCGCGCGCACGCCCTTGAATATGCGGCGCGGGTGCAGCACGCCCTGCGGCGTACGATCGTAAGGCAGGTCCGGCGGCCCGAAGCAGAACACGTCCGTGTTGCATACCGGCTTGGCCCCCAGCCCCGTGCCCAGCACGTCGCGTATGACCCCGCCCAGACCCGTGGCCGCGCCGCCGTAGGGCTCCACGGCCGAGGGGTGGTTATGCGTTTCGACCTTAAAGCAGACGGCGTTATCCTCGTCGAACTCGATGACGCCGGCGTTGTCTTTAAATACGGAGAGGCACCAGGGCTTATTCAGCTCCCGCGTGGCCTTCATTATCGTGCTCTTGAGCAGGTTGTCGATGACGACGCCGTCCAGCGTTATCTTCCCTTTGAACGTCTTGTGGCCGCAGTGCTCGGACCATGTCTGCGCTATGGTCTCAAGCTCGACGTCGGTGGGGTTGCGGCCGATCTTTTTGAAATGATCCCTGATGACCTTCATCTCGTCCAGGTTGAGCCAGAGGCGGTTCCTGCTCAGCGCGATGAGGCCTTCGTCATCCATGGCCAGCAGGTCGACGACGTTGAGCGCGAACGAGTACGCGGCGGACGGCAGCGTCGTTGCCTCTCCCCCGGCGACGATATGTTGTATTACGGGATTCACCAGAAGCTTATCGGCTATCGTCTTGAGGGTGCTTGCGCTCAGCTGTCCGCCGAGATGATACCGTTTGGCCGTCTTAACCGATTCCACGCCCCCTATCCCGAGGTCGCGGATGCCCTTTCTGATGCTGTCCTCGACGGGATCCAGTACGCCCGGATTGTAAGCGACCTCAATGATATGGATTTTTTTTCGCGCATTCTCTATCAGCAAGCCTATGGAGTAGTCCTGGACAAGCGGATCGGCCAGCAGCTCCCTGCATATCCTTTCTACGTCGTCCGGCGTTAAGGCGCCTGCGATGATGTATATATCCGAGACGCGCGCTGACTTCAACACCCGGATGCCGAGGTCCCGCGCATCCTTCTGCAGCGCCGCCCCCCGCGGGTCGGGAAGCCCCGCCTTGACCGAGACCGCAACGTTATAGACAGAACTTTCGTTCATTTCATGCTTCTCTTGTCAAATTGTATCCCACACCTATTAATGATTACCATACATGCGCCTCTTATCGCCATCGGCGGTGCCGCTGACCTTCTCCCTCTCCTCGGCGAAATCGAATCCGGTCCAGATACCGATGGAGCCGAGCACCGAGTCCTGCGGGTGATAGCGGCGGAATATCTTGAAATAGTAGGCCGCCTCTTTGCTGTTGATGACGGCCTGGGGGGTTTCGGCCCGGATACGTTCGTACTCGCCGTCGCTCATCTCGGCGTTTGCCAGCTTCTCGCCGAGGTCCTCGCAGCCGGCGCCCTGGGTGTACTGTACCTTGTAGCGCCAGAGTATGTCGTCCGGCAGATAACCGGTACCTTCGAACGCCTTGCGCAATATCCACTTCTCTATCTTGTCGCCGTCCCGTCCCGTCTCTTTGATCTTCAGCTCGGCCGGAATTTTCATGGCCAGGTCTATCATGGCCGTATCCAGGAACGGCACGCGAAGCTCCAGGCTGAAGAGCATGCCCATGCGGTCGGCGCGCTGGAGATTGATGTTGTGCAGATTGGCGATGCAGCGCCGCCCCTCCGCGTTGGCCCTGTCCGCGGGCAGGTTCTTCATGTAATGGTAGCCGTTGAATATCTCGTCGGCGCCCTCGCCCGTCAAAACGACGGTAACGTAATCCGCCGCCAGCTTGCAGGTGAAATAACACGGCACGGCGCAGCGGACGAGGGACGGGTCGTAGCTCTCCAGCTTATTAATGACGATCGGCAGCGCCTCGTAGTATTCGTCCTCCGTAAAGATAAGCTCGTGGTGGGTGGAGCCGATATGTTGTGCGGCGATGCGCGATGCCACGAGGTCGTCGCTCTCCTCGCCGCAGGCGTTCCTCATGCCGACGACGAAGGTATGCAGGTTGGGTATCTCGTCGGCGGCGATGGCCGCGACCAGGCTGGAGTCCAGCCCGCCGGAGCAGAACGATCCGACGTGGATCTCCCTGTCCGCAAGGAGGCGCTTCTTCACCGCGCCGATGAACGTATTCCGGATGGTCTCGCAGGCCTCATCGACACCGGTGAGCGGGTGATCTTCGACCGGCGGGATGCGGTAGTATGAAACGAAGCCCTCCGATGGTGTGTAATAATAGCCCGCCGGGAACTCGTGCACCTCGGAGACGCCTGCCAGGCTCATGGCCCCCAGCTCGGAGGTGAAATACATTTTCCCATCGACGTAGCCGTAGTACAGCGGCTTGATGCCGACGGGATCGCGCGCCAGCATGTAATCGTCGCCGTCAAATATGGCGAAGGCGAACATGCCGTCGAGATCCTTCACGCATTGCGGGCCCTTCTCCCGGTAGAGGTGCAGGATGACCTCCGAGTCCGAATCCGTAGTAAAAACGTGCCTGTCGGACAGGCTTCTCCTGAGCTCGCGGAAGTTGTATATCTCGCCGTTGCAGATGACGCCGCAGCGACCGCCGTCGGCCAGGATGGGCTGATGCCCCTTTATCACGTCGACGATGGACAGGCGCGTGTGGCCCAGCACCATATCCCGGTGGGTGTGGATGCCGCGGTCGTCCGGGCCGCGGTGGGGCAGCGCGTCCAGCATCCTTTCAACTGTCTCAGTGTCTATTATGCCAAAACATCCGGCTATGCCGCACACTATTAATAAACCCTTTCCAAATCTACAGCCGATACCGTCCCGCGCCTATCTGCACGCGGCGGCCTCTGTCTTCACCGTCTCGCTCAAGCCGTCGTCATCCGGCACGGAGGACTTGAAACCTTTGGGCCTGATCTTCCGGTAGACCTCCTTCGGCGACAGTTTGTTACCGTCGACGGTCAATAGTCTGTCGATGCTGATGCCGAAGAGCCTCTCGTTCTCTTCCAGATAAGGCAGTATCAGCTTCCAGTCGGCGTCCGTCACTCTGGCGAACTCGCCGCCGTTCAATTGCTCGTCGACAAGTTTCCTTCGCGGGTCGCGCACGTAGATGGCGCCGCCGGAGGCTAAAGAGAATATGTTCGAGCCCGGATAAGGCGATTCGTACTCCTTGATCGAACCATCCCCGTCGTCGAAGCCGATGCCGTTCAATATGACGAAGCCGCCGCCGTTGTGCGGATCGCCGGCCATGAAGGACTCGGCCAGGTAATCGAGGGCGGTGCCGTTGATGACCACGCGCGGACGGCCCACGGCGTTGATCAGCGGACGGCCCGCGGCGTTGCCCATGACATAGGCCGCGCCGCCCTTGGCGCCGTACATGAAGGTCTGCCCCACGTCGCCGAAGACCACCAGCTTGCCCTCCTTCATGATCTGGCACAGCTGGTCCTGCGCGTTGCCGTGCACGTATATCTCCATGCCGTCTATGCCCGACGACAGGTAGTCGCCCGATGAACCGTAGACGTCTATGCGCACGCCCGTAGTCGCCGGGCCGAAGCCGCAGCCGGTGAAGCGCTGGCCGCGGTAGTTATAGACGATGAAGCGCTTCCAGCCCAGCTTGAAGGCTTTCACCATGAGCACGGCGTCGCAGTTGTCGCCCTCCGGCTCGAAATTATTCGCGTCGATGACGAGAACCTGCTCGTTCTTCTCAGGCGCGCGCAGCCCGCCGCGGGTCGCGAAATCGATCCTGACGAAGCGCGAAGCCGACCTGGCCGTGATAGCGGGCGTGGCCGCGAAGAGCTCGTCCAGCGCCAGCTTGAGCACGTGCTGCAGCGAGCCGCGCTTTATCACACCCGTGTTATATCTGCGGTCGTTGAGGAGCGTGAGCGCCTCTACGGCCGCGGTCTTGCAGACATCGTTCTTCAGCGCCTGGTTCTTGATGGCTCCGATGATATACCTGAAGCCGTCGGCGTCCAGCCTCACCATATTATCGCGCACGCAGGCGAAGACGCCCGGCGCCGCGTCCGATTGCGCCAGCATAGTGCGCAGCTTCTCCTCCATGGCCCTGCTCTCGGCGGTGCTTTTCAGCGCCTTCGAGGTATCGCATATGGCCTTGTCCCGGGTGGTCTCGATGACCTTGCCGAACTTGTCGGCGCATACGAGTCTTTTGCCGCCCGAGCCGTCATCCTTAAGGCTGAAGATGAAGGCGCCGCCGTCGGTGTAGCTGCCGCCGCGGGCGTTCCAGTATTTGTCCGCGACGGGCCGGAAGCGCGGGTCCTCCTGTTCCAGCGAGATGAGCGTGGCGTCTATGGCCTGCTTCTCCGAGCAGATGAGCCCGATCTGCACATCGCCCTCCTGCAGCGCGAAGACCTGCGGCCGCAACATGGCGGTATCGGTGATGCCGATGAGCTGGAACTGGCTATTGCCCGCGTCGTTCCTGGCGATGATGAAGAACCACGGGCCGTCCGGAGACGAGAACACATGGTGCTTCTGGATGGCGCGATACAGCTCCTGCTTCCCGGCCGGCAGCATGTCGAAGTCCATCTCCGATGTCGGCGCCATGGCCTCGATGAGATATTCCAACGGATATTTATAGACCCTGCTCCACAGGTCCCACAGCAGCGCCGCCTCCTCGGTATCGGTGAGGAACAGCGGGTGGTAGCTGCGCTGTTTAAGGTATTCGAGGACCGACTGGTAGTTGGCGAAGTCGCCGTTGTGCACCAGAGCCTCGTTCAAGGCGCTGAAGGGGTGGCAGCCGCCGGGGTGCCAGACGCGGCCGCGGGTGGGATAGCGCTGGTGCGCCAGCCAGACGTGGGCCTTGAAATCGTCGAGCTTGTAATAACGTACGACGTTCTCCGCGTAGCCCACGATCTTGAGTATCATCATGTTGCGCCCGTGGGACATGACGAAGGCCTTCTTCTCGCCCAGCGAGGCGTAATATTTTTTATTGATATTGAAGCTGTTGCGGTAGACGAACTCGTCCTCGGCGTCGCGGCGCGCCAGCGACTCGAATCTGTTATCCGCGATGAATCTATCGAGGACGTCTTCCCTGACGCGCACGAAATAGCGCATCACGTCCGGGGGCTTTACCTCCAAACCGAGCTTGCGATAGTCGTCCAGCGTGGCCAGCTTCTCGAATTTATCGATCCTGAAGTGCGGCGCGATGAAATTTTCCTCGATCTCGTCCTTCACGCTTGTATCCAGCAGCGCGATGTGCAGCATGTAGTCGTCGTCCAGCACCTGCCGCGACACGCCCAGCGCCTCGGGTACGAAGCCCACCGCGCCGACGCCGCCGCCCTTGCCGTTGCCGCGGTTGTGCATCTGCACCGACGGCGCGAAGATGTTCTTGCCCGTCACGGGGATGGAGCAGATGAAGCCGGTTACGCCGCAGCCGCCCTCCTCCTCCGGGTTCGGGTCGAGGTTCGACATGTCCCGAAACAGCTCGGTTCTTGACGATAGTATTTTTTCAACGTTATCCATATCAGCCAACTCCGCTCAGTTACTGTAATCTATGTGCTCCAGCAGGTCCGTGCGCCCCACCAGCTCCCTGATGCTCCTCATGCCGAACCTCTGCAGGATATCCACCAGCTGCACGTTCCAGGCGTGGTACAGGTTGGTCAGGCGCTGCGTGGCCCACTCCTCGCCGAAGAGGTCGGACAGCTCGGAGTCCGTGGAGGCGATGCCGCGGGCGCAGCCGCGACCCGACTCGCAGTTGCCGCAGCGCACGCACTCCAGCGCCACCAGCTCCGCCGTGCCGATGATGCACCCGTCCGCGCCCAGGCAGATGGCCTTGGCTACATCGTGGGCCGTGCGTATGCCGCCCGACGCCATGAGCGTCATGTGCTCGCGCACGCCCTCCTCCTTGAGGAAGCTGTGCACCTTGGTGATGGCGTACTCGATGGGCATGGCGATGTGCTTCTTGGCGATATCGGGCGCGGCCCCGGTGCCGCCGTAGCCGCCGTCGATATGAATGATATGGGCCCCGGCGTAGTACGAGCCCACCGCCACCATGTCCACGTCGCTGGGGGTCGAGACCTTGACCGATACCAGGGCCTTGGGGTTCATCTCCTTGACCCAGTCTATGTGCTTCTTGTGATCCTCGATGGAGTACACCGAGTGGAACGGGAACGGCGAGAACAGAGAAGTTCCCTTGACGGCCTCGCGCATGCGGGCCACGCTCTCCGTGACCTTCTCGCCCAGCAGGTGCCCGCCCAGGCCCGGCTTGGCCCCCTGCGCGTATTTGAACTCGATTATCTTGACGCGCTGCACGGTCTCCTCGCGCACGCCGAATAAACCCGTAGCGACCTGCGTTATCATGTGATCGTCGTACGGTATCAGCATCTCCGGGTAGCCGCCCTCGCCGGTGCAGCTGAAGGTGTTCCATATGGCCGCGTTGTGCGCCTTGGAGACCATGGTGGGCAGGCTCACCGAGCCGAAGGACATGCCGCCGCCGTAGACGGGGGTCGAGATGACGATGTCGGCCCGCCCGTCGTTCCTGCGGTTCAGCGGTATCTCGGTCGAAATTTCGGACTTATCGACGCGGGGCGGATGGGCCACGAACTTGAGCCTCAGCTTGTCGAAGCCGCCGCCGGAGTTGCCGGTGTTATACTCCAGGTCCTTGCGCTGCGGCGGATAGCCGGTCTCGGCCATGATCCAGGTGCCGGTGATCATATCCGCGGTCCAGCGGTAGTCGCCCAGCGTGGCGTACATCGGGTTCAGCGACAGACTCAGCGCCTGGCGCGGGCACTTGTCGATGCAGCAGAAATCGCTGTTGCGGCACTCGAAGCCGATGCATTTATAGTCGATGGGCGGTTTGGCCCGGTTGTGCCCCTCGACCCTCTCATGCACGCCGTAGGGGCACGTGGCTACGCACGTGCCGCAGTTGATGCAGGCGTCGGACCGGGTGACCTTGTATTTCGGCACCTGGTGCTTGAACCTGGAAGGTGTATTTTTGATTTGTACGGTCGATGGTTTCATACGCTTGCCGCTTTCTTTTTCTTAAATATAACGCCAAAGGTGTCCCTGTCTATCTCCTCGAAGAATATGGCCCGGCCGCTCTCCCCGCGCAGCCGGCGCGCCTCGCGGATGCCCATGGCGCCCATCATCTCCAGTATCTGGGAGTGCCAGGCGCCCATCAGGTTCACCATGCGCTGCGTTAATTTCGCGACCGGTATCCTGCCGAGGCCCTCCGGGAGAATCAGCCGCATCTCCGGCTCCTCGTATAACCGGGCGCCCAGCGCGATCATGAGCGGCATATCTATAGCCGTCAGGTCCGCGCCGCAGAGCATGGCCTTGACCACGTACTCGGCCATGGCGATGCCGCCCGATGCGATGACGACCACCTCGTCGCGGATGCGCTCCTCCACCAGCCTCAGGTGCACGGCCCTGATGATATCCTTGAGCAGGCGCCCCTGCGCCCCCGCCGACCCGTTGCGCCCCCGCCCGCGGTAGTCGGCCGCTATGTGCACGATCTCCGCGCCGTCCCGGGCCAGTTTGGCCGCGATGTCCTCCACGCCCGCGACGGCCGGGACGCGTATGATGACGGTGGCTTTGCTCAGCTTTGCGATCCTTTCCCTCAGCCCGCGGTAATCCTTCGACACCTCGTCGCCGTACTCGATGGATACCAGGCGCGCCTTACTCAGCAGGGCCCCGTATTTATCGACCTCAGCGGACGCAAGCAGGGGTATGATATTGCCGCCGTACTTCCCGATCTCCGGCGTGATATCGGCCGCAGGGATGACGATGAACGTCATGATCTCCGCGGCCGCCTTCACAAGCGCCTCAACGACGTTCGCGCCCGGCTTCTCCGACGGCAGTTCGAACAGTATCGGGATCGGGATATCGACGGTATCGGGCACGGCCGACAGCAACCGCCCGTCGGCGCCGAACTTCAGGTGGTTCAGCCTGCGTCCCATATCGACGGATGTGTTGATATATTCCCGGCCGTGGATGCCGTCACGCGTCGGCCGCACGATCTCGGACATGTCGGTCCACATGCTGTCGAAGCCGGCTCCGCTGAACGGACCGCGGTAGCCGGCGCCGGAGACGGGCACCTTCCCGTCCTCGGCCTGCTTCCACAGGCTCAGCAGCATATCTGGCTTCCAGTACGCGCCGCCGACGGCCGCGAAATCCTTGTCCAGGGATTTCTCCAGGGCCCCGCGCGGGCACTCCTGGATACAGCGGAAGCAGTTGCGGCAGACCACGGTGTTGGGCTCCGCCATCCTGCGGCGATCGTCCACGCGGCGCTTGTGCGCCTCATAGATGCAGACCTTGGTGCACTTGCCGCAGTTGATGCAGTTCTCCCCGCGCACGATCTTGAACTTGCTCACGTAGTCGAAACCGAGCGGCGCAACTTTCGGATGTATATGATATTTCTTCGGCATAGTCTTTACCCGTCTCTTTAAATATATTTATACGCGGAGGGCGGCCGTACCGTTCTCCACCCTCTCCCAGTACTCCTTGCTCTCGTCCACATGTTTCAGGAACTCCGCTATCTCGGCCTCCGGACGGCCGAATCTGGCTTCAAGCCGGCCCTCCAGCGCGTCCCAGAGCATCATCAGCTCAAGGTTGGTCTGGCAGACCTCCTCGCAGGCGCGGCAGTGCATGCACATGAAGGCGTTGGCCGCCTCCTCCGGCGTCACTTCTTTCCCGTCCAGGAGCTTCTTCGCCAGGGCGATCTTGCCCTTGGCCGTCATCCCCTCGTTGCCGGTGACCAGATAGGCCGGGCACACCGCCATGCAGTTGCCGCACTTGGCGCAGGCGTGCATGCTGAGTTCGTAGTCCAGGCTGTCTATCTTCCTGTCCTTCCCCAGGAACGTGGTGGCGGCCTTGCCGATCACGGGCGCCGTGAGCACCAGCAGCCGCATGGCGGGGCCGTAGACGGCGGGGCGGAAGACAAGCGACGATACACCCCTTGCGCCGACCCCGAAGAACTTGCCCGGGTTCAGGATATTGTTCGGGTCCGCCTTGGCTTTGAAGGCCTTCAGCTCGTCCAGTTTGTCGCCGATGTAAAGGTGCTTGATGAAGGCCGCGTTCCACAGGCCCAGCCCGTAGGGCTCCGCGCCCAGCGAGACCGCGACGCTGGTGAGTATGGATACCAGCGGCAGGTTGATATAGTATTTCTTCTTCCGGGAGTCGCACAGGAAGGTAGCCATGACCAGCACCTTCCGGGCGTCGATGATATAGGAGTCTATGCATATCTCCACGCCGAAATGGCCGCCTATCTTCTTGGCCCTCTTGATGAAAGCCGCGGCCGACGCGATGGGGATTATAACCTCGCTGGCCAGTATGGTCGGCCCCAGGCGCTTGGTCTTCATGCCGAACAATCGCTCATTCCAGAGGTAGCTCGCCACATAGCGCGGCGCCTCTTCAATTGCGCCGTTCCGGGACATGTATTGCGTGAAGCGTCTTTCGTCCTCGACGCTGCCGAACTCCAGTAGTACGCCGGCGCTCTTCTTGAATATGCCTGAGCGCATGATCTCGTTGGTATCGCCCAGGTGGTTCTCGTCGAGGTACCGGATGACGTTGGGAACGAGATGCGCTGCCTCCATGTCCGCCGTCAGCCGTGCGATGAAGTCGAAAGCCTCCGCATCGCCCGGGAAATACAGGAGGCGGGGGTATGAACCCTTCGGCAGATCCCGCAGCTTGAGCGTAACTTCGACGATGATGCCGAGCTCGCCCTCGGTGGAGATGAAATAGCTGAAATCGTGATCCGACGGCGACAGCTTCCTGACCTCGCCGCCACCGGTGACGACCGTAATAGACACGATCTGCTTCGACAGGTGGCCGTACCTGAAGCTGTTTATGCCGTAGCCGCCGGTGGATATCCAGCCGCCAACCGTGGAAAATTTGCTTGACGGGTATGTCATCAGGCACAGGCCCTTTTTCTTGGCCAGGATGTCGATATCGCTCCAGCGCGCGCCGGCCTCCACGGTAACGGTCTTATCAGCGGCGTCGATGGCCAGTATGTTGCGGAAGGGCGACAGGTCGATGACGATGCCGGCCCTGGTCGGTATCACGCCGCCGAAGCCCCACGAGGCCGCGCCCCGCGTCACCACGGGCATCTTATGCTCGCCGGCGAAGGCTACGACCTTCCTTATTTCATCGACGCTTTTCGGTTGCACCACGAAATCGGGCAGCGTGCTGAAGAGCGTCCTGGTCATGACCGGCGGCACGTCGCCTATGTCATGGCTGTATAGCTCCCTCTCCTCCTCCTTGCCGAGGACTTTTATGCCGCCCGCTATCTTTTTGAACTCTTCTAATGCCTTCATTTTTATGCCTCTTCACCCGCTATTTAAATCGACTGCTTTAAGAACTATGAGCGTTTTCCCTGAACCGGTAGCCGATATTGCGCACCGTCTCGATGCAGTCGGACTCATCCAGCTTGCTCCTCAGCCTCCTGACGTGCACGTCAACCGTCCTGTCGCCGCCGTAGAAGTCGTAGCCCCACACCTTGTCCAGCAGGGCGTCGCGGCTGAAGACCCTGCCCCGGTTGCTCACCAGGAACTTGAGCAGCTCGTACTCCCTGAAGGTCAGTTCTACGAGCCGGCCCCGGAAGACCACCTCGCACTTCGACGTGTCGATGGCGACCTCGCCGCATGCGATCAGGTCTTTACTATCACCATCGACCCTTCGATTCAGTATCCGGTTTACCCGCACTATCAATTCAGCCGTATCCCAGGGCTCCATAACAAAATCGTCCACGTTCGCAGCTGAATCAAGCACATCGATACTTTTGCTTGAAAGCAGGGTGACCACGGGAAGTCGCGTATCGTCCTTGAGCCGCTTCGGCAGCTTCCGTACTTCGGAACCGGGGGCCGCCCCGTCTATGGCCACGACCGCGAGGTCCGCGGACAGCGCGTCTGAATCCTTGAGGCTGATATCCTCGGCGGAAACGATCGAGCACAGGAAGCCCCCCTCGGCCAGGCCGAGGCTGAGCTCTTCAACGTGCTCCCTGTTCTCCGCTATCATCAATAATCTAAACATGACTGCCGTCCGCTGCCTTGCTCGCTTCAAGTGACTATATTCTTACCGGTATGCCTTTGCCGGCGAGATACTCCTTAACCTCTTTTATCGTATGTTCCCCGTAATGAAATATGCTGGCGGCCAGCACCGCATCAGCCTTGCCTGCGACGAGGGCCTGATACATGTGTTCCAGGTTCCCGGCCCCTCCGCTGGCGATGACCGGAACCGGCACTGCCTCGCTAACAGTGCGGGTCAGCTCCAGGTCATAGCCGGCGCGGTGACCGTCGGCGTCCCAGCTGGTGAGCAGCAGCTCCCCGGCTCCCATATCGACCGCATCCTGCGCCCACTCCACGGCATCGATGTTCGTCCGCTTCCTGCCGCCGTAGGTGCACACCTCCCAAGCATCGCAATCCTCCCCCTCCATGCGCCGCGCGTCGATCGCTACCACGATGCACTGCGAACCGAAGCGTCCGGCCCCTTCCCTTATCAGGTCCGGCGACTGGACGGCAGCCGTGTTTATCGCCACCTTGTCCGCTCCCGCCCGCAACATGCGCTGCATATCGTCAGTGTTCCTCAAACCGCCGCCCACCGTGAGCGGTATGAATACCTTCTCGGCCACGCGCCTCACGATATCCGCCATCGTCTCCCGCCCCTCCGGCGTGGCGCCGATATCCAGAAACACCAGCTCGTCGGCGCCCTGCTCGTAATACATGGCGGCCATCTCTACCGGATCGCCGGCGTCGCGCAGATCGTTAAAGCTTATGCCCTTCACCACGCGGCCGCCTGTCATATCCAGGCAGGGTATGATACGTTTGGTCAGCACCGTCATCTCCATTCTCATTTATCCGCTCTATATCGGAAAGCGGTTGCCGCTTACCGATAACATAATATCAGCAGTTTTTTCACTTGTCAAGATGGTTTGCCAGCAAAAACAAGCGGAAGTTGCTTCCGCTTAAACAAAAGGGCATGCGAACTCCCCCTATGTCATCATACGGCTTGACCGTATGATCCAGATGTCATTCTGAAGGAGCAAAGCGACTGAAGAATCTCGTATCTTCAGCACGCCGGGTGACGAGATGCTTCATTTCATTCAGCATGACAGATGCAAAAAGAGGTGCAGGAGAGTTTTCTCCTGCCGGGGTTACAGGGGTGTCCCCTGTTTTTTTACGCTGTTGAAGGTGAATCTTTCCATACAATGTTGATCATGGAAGGACACGCCGAGCAAGCTAGATCGCCACGTCGTCCTTACATGATTTAAGTGTATGGAATCCTTCCAAGCAACATTGATTCTGGAAGGACTCGCAATGACAGATTAAAAATGTAGGGGCGAGGTCGCCTCGCCCGTTATGGATTCCGTCTTTCGCCGGAATGACGATATAGAGAGGTACCCCGATGAATCGGGCTCGGGGGTTTAGGGGTGTCTGTAGGGGCTTGATTAATCAAGCCCTTCCTTGATTACCAACGTATGGGGGATTTAGGGAGTTCGGTTATTGTTTCCCCCTTGATAAGGGGGACATCGGGGGTTTCGAATGCTGATTTCTATATGACCTCGGAGAACGGCCGCAGGCTTTCATACTCGATCAGGCCGCTCTCGGCGATATTGTCGATTTCCACGCCCTCCTCCACCGCAGCCGCTATAGGATTCAACCCTCCGAACAGTATCATGCCCGCCTGGTTAAGACCCACCGGTATCTGGCATATCTGCTGGCTGACCTCGCCCAATATGCACATGCCCCTGATGCCGGCTTCATTCAGCACGGCCAGCTTTTCCTCCACCGTGGACCTCGCCGGGCCCGGTATGGTGCGGAACACCGCCAGCACCTTGCCAGTGCCGGTTGCGACCATATGGCCCACGCTTGTCATCTTAGCCCTGATATACTGCTCGGACGGATCAAGCGATGAGCCGTGGTACTCGATAATGGCCGTGAAACGCCTCGGGTTCGAGTCTCGGATCTCCAGAACGCCGCCGAATTTGAAGCCAGTGGGCACGCCGGCCCGCAGCAATACGGCGTTTATCGTCACGCTGCAGAGGGTAGCTATTCCTATTTTGCCTTCCGGTATCACTACCGAGCCCAGCTTCTCCCCTTCGCCGGCAACCGCCACCAGGTCGCTGATACATATTTTGGCATTGATGACATCTTCCATGGCATTAAAGGCTTTTTTTGCATCCTTTTTCGCTATTATAGATGTATTTATCGGCAGTAAACCCGTGCGTTTTTCCGGATCGAAGGTCGTCTGGAATGCCATCGTCTCCAGCTTTTCCAGAATGGATCCGACCTGATCGGGAGCCAGGGCCAGCTTGTATTCTTCCAACCCGAGCGGCGTGATCGTCCTGCCGTCATGGCCTTCCGGACGGGTATAACCCCTCTCGTCAGTGATTCTCAAATGATATCGGACGGCTCTCTCGCTCAGGAAGATACCGAACCGTTCAAGCTCCCTTGCTATGGTGGTAGAGCCGACCGGTTTAGACGACTCGCTGAGCACCTTTAGTATGGTGACTATCTTTCTTTCGGTATCGGAACTATCGTTAGTGACCATAGCTCTTCCCCCCTGCTGTAGACATAAACAGCCCAATTATATCACCGCTGCACAAGACTTGAATACAAGTGCAGATTACGAGTTCTTTCTTGCGTTCACCGGGGCTCTGTCCGTCTTCCGCCCCACCCGCTTCTTCCCGCCGTTAAAATCATCGATCATCTCCAAGTAGCGATCGAATATATATAAGTTGTCCTCGGGACCGGGCGATCCTTCGGCGTGATATTGAATAGAGATGATAGGCAGATCTCTATGCATGAGGCCTTCGACGGTACCGTCGTGATGGTTCACATGATTCACCTCGAGGCCCGCGGGAAGCGTATCGGCATCCACAGCGTAACCGTGATTCTGCGCTGTGATGAAGACGCGCCTTGTATGGAGGTCCATCACCGGATGATTCCCGCCGCGATGGCCGAACTTGAGTTTGAACGTGTCAGCCCCCAGCGCCCTGGCGATGAGTTGATGGCCCAGGCATATCCCGAACAAAGGCACCCTGCCAAGGAGCGAACCGACCGTGCGCTCGATGTCATTCAGAACAGCGGGATCGCCGGGACCCGGGGAAATGAGAATACCGTCCGGACTCAGCGACAGTATGTCATCGGCGCTCGCGCTTGACGGTACTATGATGCACCTGCATCCCTTGCCGCTCAATATCCTCGGTATGTTGTACTTCAACCCGCAATCCACCAGTACTATTTGATACGAATACTCCGAGCTGTCAGCATCCCACTCATAGGAAACGCCGGCGGTCACCTGGCTAACGTAGTTGACCGCGCCGAAACGCGGCAAACGCTTGATCTCCTCTTTTGCTTCCTCCGGACTCATCTCAGAGCTGAGGATGCCCATCATCACGCCCTTGGAGCGAAGGCGGCGCACCAGCGACCTGGTATCTATCTCGCTCATCGCCGGTATGCCATTGCTCTCAAGATAATCCTGAAGACTGATGTCGCTCATGGTATGGCTCGGCTCGGTACAGTGTTCGCGGACGATCAGCCCCCTCACCTGTATCTGCTTCGACTCGCCGTCGACCTTATTAATCCCGTAATTGCCGACGAGCGGGTAAGTGAGTACCAGTATCTGCCCCGAGTACGAAGGATCGGTCAGCATCTCCTGATAGCCGTACATGCTGGTATTGAAAACCACCTCGCCGTATGTGGTTTCGACGCCGCCGAACGATTTACCATGGTAGATCGTTCCGTCATCCAGCAGCAGAAAAGACTTTTTATCCATACGCGAACCCCTAGCGGACACCCGCTCCATCGAGCTTCTTCACACCGAACTCCACAAAGTTCTTAAGAAAACGAAGGCCGACGTCGCCGCTTTTCTCCGGGTGGAACTGCGTGGCCACCATGTTGCCGCTGGCGATGACGCTGCAAAAGCTCAGGCCGTAATCGGTCTCGCCGGCTACGATGTTTTTATCCTCGGGCGCCGGATAGTAGCTGTGAACGAAGTAGAAGCACGCTCCGTCAGGAATACCTTCAAATACCGGATGGTTCGACCGTTGCCCTACTTGATTCCATCCCATGTGCGGTATCTTGCTAACGCCTCTCAGCCGGCGCACCTCGCCGCGAACGATGCCCAGACAATCGTGTCCGCCGTTCTCCTCCGTCCTATCGAAGAGTATCTGAAAGCCGATACAGATACCGAGAAACGGACGGCCGCTCATAATGTATCCGGTCAAAGCATCGGCGATGCCCAGGTTTTTCAGGCTCTTCATCGTGTCGCCGGCAGCCCCAACCCCCGGCAATATCAACAGGTCAGCCGCCGCGATATCGTCAGGACTGCTCGTTACCTTCGCCTGATAACCAACGGCGGTCAGGCTGTTGGCAACGCTCCTTATATTGCCCGCGCCGTAATCTACTATCGTTATCATCTCGTATATCCGGCGCGGCGGTAATTGTTCAGCCGACCGCCGCGCTTCCTTACTTTTACTCTCATCGAACCTTTGACAACTTTAACTGCTACTCATACGATCTGAGTCTGGGATATGCGCCGGCGAAGATATTGCCGCTCTTCACCGCGGCACCGACGCCGTATCCGTCATCTCCATAAAGAATCTGCAGAGCCTCATCCTTATAAGCATCCATTAGGTACGGTATCCCCGTTACCTTTGCGCATTCCTCGGTGAGCGACATGATATCGGAACGGCTGATTGACGGCACGTTGAAACACCTGGCCCCGGCCATTATCTGTTGCAGGCCGACCCTTATCTTTTGAGAGAAGCTGTAGACGCCCACTGCGCCCAGCGGTATGCTGCTCATCTCATCTGCCCCAACCATATCCTTCACTTCCTCGTAGCAAACGAATATCTCTTCGGGAGTCGAGCCGAACTGGCTCACGGTGGACGGCAGCTTGCCCTCCCCTATCCACTTGGCGATATTCTTGCCTACCATGCCCGGTATCATGAGCGCGCGACCCATACATACGGCCTTTGAGTACGGAGCGCCGAGCGCCAGCGCCTTGAACACGCCGCTCTCGTTGCTGAAGCCGCCGGCGAATGCTATATCCGGCGGGCGCACGCCCTTATCGGCCAGGCGTTTACAGAAATCGTGTGCCGCGGAATGCAGGTAAATGCTGGGCATGCCCCACTCGACCATCATCTGCCATGGACTCATACCGGTGCCGCCCGAGGCGCCGTCTATTGTCAAAAGGTCTATATTCGCGTTCGCGCCCCACCTGATGGCCATAGCCAGCTCACGCAGGCCGTACGCGCCGGTCTTAAGCGTGATCCGCTTGAAACCCAGGTCCCTCAGCCTCTCTATCTCGGCGAGGAAGCTGTCCTCGTTGAGGAAACCGAGGCGGCTGTGCCTCTCGAATTCCTTAAGCGAACCGTCTTCATACGCCGCTTTCGTTATCGGGTGCGAAGGATCCGGTGTTACTATATAGCCGCGCTTCTGAAGCTCCCGCGCGCGCTCCAGGCTGTTGACCTTTATCTCGCCGCCGATGCACTTGGCGCCCTGGCCCCACTTGAGCTCGATGGTATCGATGCCGTGTTTCTTTATGACATACTCGGCCACTCCCAGCCTGGTGTCCTCGACGTTCATCTGCACCAGCAGCTCGCCGTAGCCCCATTTGTAACGGCGATACCAGTCGACACGGCGGTCCATCTCCGGCGACGACACGATCTTGCCTTTCGCATCGAGTTCGAGCCCGGGATCGATCCCGCACACGTTCTCGCCGCAGACAAGGGTGATGCCGCTCAACGCCGCTCCGACGGCGAAATGCTCCCAGTTCTTGCGGGCGATCTCGGTTGAGCCCAGCGCCCCGGTGAATACCGGCACGGTCATCTTGACCTTGCTGTCACGGCCGTACTCCGTCTCCGTGTTAACCGCCGGGAAGATGGCCGAGTCGGAATCGCCGACGATCCCGTCCGGGAGGCCCTTGGCGCCGCACGCGTATCCCTGAATATTGAGATGCGAGTAATCCACCGGATAGTCCTTATCGCCGCCCGCGGTGATATCGCCGAAAGGCCCCGGGTACAGCAGTTCCCTTCCCCGGAAACTGGCCTTGAATACCTCGCAGTTGCCCGTGCAGTTGTCCACACACCTGCTGCACAGTCCGCTCATCGGCACCACGCTCTTAGATCTGTTCACAGTTCTGGTTGCATCGTTCGCATTCGGTCTATGAAGGTTCATTTTATTTGCCTCCTTTTTCTAACCTTCCTTAATCGTCACGCTTCTTGCAATATGCACATGGCTTTATGCGTCTGGGGATCTGCTAACAGCCTTGCCGATCCGCCGCCGCTTTCCGCCACATTAATGACACGCACTAAATTATCGAATTCGGCGTAATCGGGCAGCAACTCCGCGAATATGCTCCTCGCGCCGTAGAAAAACCCCCTGTTGAACCTGGATTTCTCATCGCCGGGGTAAACCGGAACGTACAGTATGTCCGATTCGACAAGGTCCTGGAAGAAATGCGTCCCGTACGAGAATTCCGGTTTCAAGCCGGATTCCTCACTCCCCACTTCCACCAGAACGGAGACGTTATCTATCTCGGCGTAGGTCACGTTCACGCCCAGGTCGATGTTATTGCTGCCCCACCTGCCCGGCCCCATCGCCATTATCCTGCCTTCATCCCGGCCCAGCAGTTCATTCAGCACACCTATGACCCGCCCCAGCGACCTCTTCCTGTCGATATCGGTTTCGGCGTATCTCTTCGGATCGACGAAAATGATGTGCCTGATATCATCAACTATACCCGCGCTGATAGTGCGCTCCGACGCAAACAGCACCCTGTCTGCGGGAACATCCTCCGGCATACGCACATCGACGCCGCTGGCCCTGGGCACGTGGAGAGCGCGGCATTGCAGCAGGTTGATTGAAATATCCCCTTCTTCATTTAAATAAGCGGTGAACTCGATATCGATCGGCTGGCCCCACGCCTGTTCGAGCCTGTACAGTATTTCTCTTAGAATGGCGACGATTTTTGTCTTCCTGATCAGATTATTGAAGGTCAGGACAAGCTCCAACGTATCCGACAGGGAAGCAGCGCTGTCCCGCACGTACCCGTCGTCGATCTCGGAGGTAACCATGCTCAAGCCGGGATAATCCCTCCCGCCGACCAGATCGCCGAAAATCAGCGTCTCGAACCTGTTGGCTTTAATATTCAGCGCGTCAACAAGTCTCTGCGCGTACTTTGCCACCCCCATTCCAACTTCCGGACGCAGTTCGGGATGGCTCACGGCGATAATTCTCGGATACTCGCCGCTCACGCGATTTACGGCGCGTGTGCCGAGCCCGAACACAAGGCGGATCATCCCCTTCTTAGGGTCGATGCGGTCCGTCCACGCGTACAGATTCCGCGAGAAAGCCACTCCGGCCAGTGTAGGGAAAAAGTATTCTTTATACGGCATTCCCGACACGCGTTGCACCAGGATCGCCATCTGTTCATCGCCTTCGTCCAGACCGCGCCTGCGTCTATACGACAGCGCATCCGGGTTCAGCGCGCTGGCATATACCAGCTTCATCGCCTTAAGAAACGCCTCCATCCTTTCATCCGGCCCCCCCTGGTTGGGACAGAACTCGCTGCGATATTTGCCGGCAAAAGCGTCATTGAACCCGTCCTCCAGCAGGCTGGAGGAACGGACGATTATCGGGGCCTGCCCGTAGTAGTCCAGCATATCCCTGAACTGCTCCATTACATCCGGCGGAAACTTGCCGTTAAGGAACTTCTCCTCGACCCCGGCAAAGTCGTCCCAGGACAGCTTCTCCTGATTCGAAAGCTGCAGCCTGAGTTCGAAGAGCCCGTTATTCACCAGGAACGTAAAGAAGACATCTGAACCTATATAAAACGAGTCGTGCTCCTCAAGTATGCCTTTGAAATCGAAACTATCCTGTGCCGCGGACAGGACGGCGCGGGCCATGAGCATGCCGGCCGATTTGCCGCCTATGCGTCCGGATCCTATGATGCGATGCCTGATATCGAACAGGTCCTCCACGCTCATATATTTGTTCGAAAGTTGGACGAGTTTCCTGTGGCTCCCGATCATCATTCGCGCCAACTCGTCTTTCAGAAGCGCCTTCTCTCTATCGATCTCCGGCGAATCCTTGCCGAGCGTCTCATAGCTCGCCAGCCTGCCGTAGACGCTGTCCCAGGGAGCGATGGATGTCTTCTTCAGGCTTACCGCGTTCCTGCTGGCGGCATTGAGCACGGAGGCAGCCTCGCCGCTGCGAACAACGGGCTCCCACTCATTCGTTCCCATCCTGTGCGGCAGGAACATGTCCGGCGAATGGCGTCCCTGCACCTTTAACGGATGTATATATTTGCTGCCGCTGACATGATATACATCGATGAGCACCTGCGTGACGGCGCGTATCCGCGATACCGCGCCCTGTCCGTGCTGCTCCCTCCTCAGCGAAAAGTAGGCTATGTCGCCCATCTCAAACAGGTGCGGGCATGTTATCTGGAAGAAATTCACCAGCAGCTCATCCGTGGCCCATTCGTCCACCAGCGCCGACAGGTTATCGAAGATAAAGTAGGCATACCTTCCCGTGTCCTCGATAAGCCGGAAGACCTCGCCGCTGAAATAATCGAAGCCCTGACCCGGGTCTATGTCCACGATAACAAGGCCGCGCCTCGGTTTGATTACCGGCGCGTGAGGCGCAAAACGCACGTAAACACACTTATTGCCATCCTTCATCGCGTGTTTAATTAGGGCTTCGGCAAAGAAAGGATAGTCGTCAAGGCTGTCCATCTGCCAAACGACATTGTCTCCCCACCTGAGTCCCTTCAGCAGGTCATCCAGCAGCGGAAGCCCGCTGCCGATTATTTCAGGGCGAACCAATTGCATTTTTGATTTCACCATTGTTGTTACTCTATAGGATATCGGCAACCGCTTTCCGATTACCGCTTTTATATAATAGCAGATTATCTAATTTTGTCAATAGCCTTTTTCGTTAAGCAACAACCGACATCAAAGCAAAAAGCGCCCCAAAGTGATTGTTGGTCAATCGAAATGCCGTCGATGAAGGCGATAGTGCTATAATGCGAGCTTCTGCAGAGTTAAAAAGGCTTTTTAAATTTGTAGTGGCGATTGAGAGCCTTCGACTACGATATCTTTTGCTACATTCATGAATTCACGGAACAACGGATGAGACCGATCGGGGCGTGAGAGGAATTCCGGATGGAACTGGCAAGCGACCATGAAGGGATGGCCTTTGAGTTCGCTTATCTCTACCAGGTATCCATTAGGTGAAAGTCCGCTGAAACACATACCTGCGTCCTCGAACATCTTGCGAAAATCGTTATTAAACTCGTAACGGTGGCGATGGCGCTCATAAATCAGAGGTTCTTTATACGCGGCTGCGGCCTTGGAGCCTGCCGTCAGACAACACTCATATTCGCCGAGCCTCATGGTGCCGCCTATATATTCGATGCCTCGCTGCTCCGGAAGCAGATCTATAACCGGGTAGGCGGTTTTGGAATCGCATTCGGTGGTATTGGGCTCATCCGATCCCAGGATATGCCGAGCGAATTCAATAACCATAACCTGCATACCCAAACACAAACCAAGATAAGGTATTCCGTGAGTGCGGGCGTATCTTGCCGCGATTATCATGCCTTCGATGCCCCTGATTCCGAATCCGCCCGGCACGACGATGCCCTGAGCCGAGTGAAGTACTGAGTCGCCGTTCTGTTCCAGGTCTTCAGAGCTTACCCACTGTAATTCGATGTCCCGGCCGTAGTGTACAGCCGCATGGTACAGCGACTCCTTAACAGAAATATACGAATCATGCAGCTTGACGTATTTGCCTACTATCGCTATCTTAATACTTTCCTTAGGCTCCCTCATACGATCAACGATATCCCGCCATTCATCGAAATCCGGCTCGTTCCCGGGCAGATCGAGTTTTTCGACTATCAGAGATCCCAGCCCGGCCTCCTCGAGCACGAGAGGTATCTCGTAAATTATCGGCAGGGTCGGCAAAGCTATGACAGCCCTCCGTTCCACATCGCAGAATAAAGCGATCTTGTCTTTGACATCGTCGTTGATGGGCAAGTCGCTGCGCAGGATTATCACGTCCGGCTGAATACCCATGCGTCTGAGCTCATTGACGCTGTGCTGTGTCGGCTTCGTCTTCAACTCGAAGGTCGACTGTAGATAAGGAAGAAGCGTCAGGTGAACGAACATTACATTGTCGCGGCCGACCTCCGTCCTGAGCTGCCTGATAGCTTCAAGGAACGGTTGGCCTTCGATATCGCCTACCGTGCCGCCGACCTCGACGATAACGACGCTTGCCTCACTCTCCTCAGCAACAACGCGAATACAGCGTTTTATCTCGTTTGTAACATGGGGAATAACCTGTATCGTTCCGCCAAGGAAGCCTCCCTGTCTCTCCTGCGAGATTATCGAATTATATATCTGTCCCGATGTAACACTGGATGATTTCGTCAGCCTTATATCTATGAATCGTTCATAGTGGCCTAAATCTAAATCCGTTTCAGCGCCGTCACGGGTAACAAAAACTTCGCCGTGCTGGTAAGGCGACATAGTCCCCGGATCTACATTCAGATAAGGATCCAGTTTCTGCACGGATACGGAGATTTTGCGGCTCTTTAATATCCTGCCTATAGACGCGACGGCAATGCCCTTCCCCACCGAGCTGACTACGCCGCCGGTTACAAAAATGTACTTCGCCATCGGCAAGAACCTTTCTTAATAAATTTTATCCTAGAGTATATGCCTCAATTGTTACGAAAGTATTTCATACCACATTCTTAAAATATAAAAAGCCCTGAGTCTCTTTAAGAATCTCAGAGCTTTTCAGCTTAATTCCTTGGTAGCGGGAGTTGGATTCGAACCAACGACCTCCGGGTTATGAGCCCGACGAGCTACCACTGCTCTATCCCGCGGTACTACTGTATATAGTCGCATTGAACTTTAGTATACCCAACTCTTAGTGTAGGTCAAGTCCTCGGCCGTTAGTACCGCTAAGCTAAAACGCTCGCACGCCTTACACACGCGGCCTATCAAACAGCTAGTCTTGCTGCGGCCTTACTCCTTCCGAAGAAGGATGGCAGATCTAATCTCGGGGCATGCTTCGCACTTAGATGCTTTCAGCGCTTATCACTGCCAGACATGGCTACCCAGCAATGCCGCTGGCGCGACAACTGGCACACCAGAGGTCTGTCCCTCCAGGTCCTCTCGTACTATGGAGAGCCCCCCTCAAATCTGCTACGCCCACGACGGATAGAGACCGAACTGTCTCACGACGTTCTGAACCCAGCTCGCGTGCCTTTTTAATGGGCGAACAGCCCAACCCTTGGGGCCTGCTCCAGCCCCAGGATAAGACGAGCCGACATCGAGGTGCCAAACCTTGCCGTCGATGTGAACTCTTGGGCAAGATAAGCCTGTTATCCCCGGGGTAGCTTTTGTCCGATAAGCCACGGCCCTTCCACACGGGACCGTGGGATCACTTTGCCCGACTTTCGTCCCTGCTCGACTTGTTGGTCTCACAGTCAAGCTCCCTTATACCAATGTGCTCTACGAGTGGTTTCCATCCACCCTGAGGGAACCTTTGGACGCCTCCGTTACATTTTAGGAGGCGACCGCCCCAGTCAAACTACCCACCAGGCACTTTCCCCCTGCTTGCTCAGAGGTTAGAACCAAAACCACAGAAGGGTGGTATTTCACCGTTGGCTCCACCGAAGCTGACGCCTCGGCTTCAAAGCCTCCCACCTATCCTACACATCCGAAATCTCGACCCAATGCCAAGTTGTAGTAAAGCTCCACGGGGTCTTTTTGTCCAGTCGCGGGTAACCCGCATCTTCACGGGTATTGCAATTTCGCCGAGTCCCTCGTTGAGACAGCGCCCAAGTCGTTACACCATTCGTGCGGGTCAGAACTTACCTGACAAGGGATTTCGCTACCTTAGGACCGTTATAGTTACGGCCGCCGTTCACTGGGGCTTCAGTTCAAAGCTTCGCAATAGTAAACTATCGCTAACCTCTCCCCTTAACCTTCCAGCACTGGGCAGGTATCAGCCCCTATACTTCCTCTTACGAGTTGGCAGAGACCTATGTTTTTGCTAAACAGTCGCTTGGGCCCATTCACTGCGCCCCGGACGAACCGGGGACCCCTTCTCCCAAAGTTACGGGGTTATTTTGCCTAGTTCCTTAACGAGGGTTCTCTCGTTCACCTTAGGATTCTCACCCCACCTACCAGTGTCGGATTGCGGTACGGACGCTCATTACAAGCATGCGGCTTTTCTTGACAGCATAGGGTCAACGGAATCGCCTTGGGTTGCCCCGCAACTTCCCCCTCTCTTCACCCTTCCGAAGAAGGGCTATAATCAGGGACGCACCATGTCCAGTAGGCACGCTCCATTTACCTTTCCGTGTCCCCGTCATGCCGTAAGCAATGAGCGGTGCTGGAATAATAACCAGCTGTCCATCGCCTACGCCTCTCGGCCTCGGCTTAGGCCCGACTAACCCTACGCGGATTGACCTTGCGTAGGAAACCTTAGGTTTTCGGTGGGCGTGGTTTTCACACGCCTTACGCTACTTATTCCGACATTCTCTCTTCCGTATGCTCCAGCAAGCCTCGCGACTCGCCTTCGCTGCTAAACGGAATGCTCCCCTACCACTCCTCCCTTGCGGGAAGAATCCATAGCTTCGGTGACAGGCTTTAGCCCCGGTGGATTGTCGGCGCGACACCACTCGACCAGTGAGCTATTACGCACTCTTTAAATGATGGCTGCTTCTGAGCCAACATCCTGGCTGTCTGTGCAACGCCACCTCCTTGCCCACTTAGCCTGTACTTAGGGACCTTAGCTGATGGTCTGGGCTGTTTCCCTTTCGACCACGGAGCTTAGCCCCCGTAGTCTCACTCCCAGAGTTTACAGCAATGGCATTCGAAGTTTGGTTGAGTTCGGTAAGCTTTTCGCCCCCTAGCACATCCAGAGCCCTACCTCCAATGCTTATCTCTGAGGCTGTACCTGAATACATTTCGGGGAGAACCAGCTATCTCCAGGTTCGTTTGGCATTTCACCTCTATCCACAGTTCATCCCCCAATTTTGCAACATTGGTGAGTTCGAGCCTCCGCTCAAGATTTACCTGAGTTTCACTCTGACCATGGATAGCTCACCTGGTTTCGGGTCTAATCGATGCAACTGAATCGCCCTATTAAGACTCGCTTTCGCTGCGGCTCCATCGCTTAAACGACTTAACCTTGCTACACCGATTAACTCGCCGGATCATTCTTCAATAGGCACGCCATCATCCTTCCGAAGAAAGACTCTGACGGTTTGTAGGCACACGGTTTCAGGTTCTATTTCACTCCCCTCTCGGGGTTCTTTTCACCTTTCCCTCACGGTACTAGTACACTATCGGTCGTCAAGGGTATTTAGCCTTGGGATGTGGTCACCCCAGCTTCCCACAGGATTCCTCGTGTCCCGTGGTACTCAAGAACATGGAAGAAGCCTCCCTCTTTCGCTTACGGGATTATCACCCTCTTTGATGGGACTTTCCAGACACCTTCAGCTAGAGTTCGGTTTGTAACTTCTTGCCCCTACTCGGTCAGGGCATCCATGCCTTACAACACCGCAACCGCATAGGCTCCGAGGCCGTTAAGCAGTTACGGTTTGGGCTTTTCCCCTTTCGTTCGCCACTACTAAGGGAATAATCTCCTCTCCTCGGGGTACTTAGATGTTTCAGTTCCCCCGGTTACCTCTTCCCAGCCTATGTGTTCAGCTGGGAGTATCCTTCTTTCGGAAGGATGGGTTGCCCCATTCGGGAATCCACGGCTAAGCTTGATAGACAGCCAACCGAGGCTTATCGCAGTCATTCCGCGCCCTTCATCGGCCCTTGACGCCAAGGCATCCACCATGCGCCCTTAATAACTTGACCTACACTAACAGGTGGGTATACCTCTTATTCTCTTCGCGACTATATTCAGTTTTTAAGGTACCTCTCACAAAAAGAGACGGCTTGATGTGAGCCGTCTCGATAAAGACTACATCAGGCCTTGCCTAGCTCACGTATTCAATTGGCCCTCATTTGATATATCACTGGACAGATATGGTATCACACATAATTTTACCTGTCAACACCTGAACGCAACGATTATTAAAGTATGGGCAGATACCTGTTTACTTCATAATCCGTTACCTGTGTGCGATACAGGTTCCATTCAATCTTCTTGTTTTGAATAAAGGTATTGAATACATGCTCCCCCAGAGCCTTCCTCAAAAGCTTGCTCCCCTCCGCACAGGAGATGGCCTCGGACAGGCTGCCGGGCAGGGTGCCGATGCCCCTGCGTTTCCTCTCCTGTTCCCCCATCTCAAAGACATTCTCCTCTACAGGAGCCGGCAGTGAATATTTCTTTTCTATGCCCTCAAGCCCCGCGGCCAGCATAACGGCGAACGTCAGATACGGATTGCACGCCGGATCGGGAGATCGGTACTCCAGCCTTGTAGCGTATTCCTTGCCCGGCTTGTATTCAGGTATGCGAACAAGGTCCGAGCGATTGCGCCGCGCCCATGATACGTACACCGGAGCCTCATAGCCGGGAACGAGCCTCTTGTAAGAATTTACCCACTGACTGGTTACAAGCGTAATCTCGGCTGAATGCTTAAGCAGCCCTGCCATGAAGTACTTCGCCGCCGGAGACAGGTTATACTTGTCCCTGGCGTCAAAGAAGGCGTTGCGCTTACCCTTGAACAGCGATTGGTGCACGTGCATGCCGCTGCCGTTAACGACAGCCATGGGTTTGGGCATGAACGTAGCGTAATAGCCGAACTGCTGCGCTATCTGCTTCACTACGAGGCGCAGGACCATGACGTTGTCCGCCATCTTCAGCGCTTCGTTATATCTGAGATCTATCTCGTATTGAGAGGGCGCGACCTCGTGATGGGAATACTCTACATGGATCCCCATATCCTGCAGCGCTATTATTGTATCGCGCCGCATGTTCGATGACGTATCGGAAGGATTCATATCGAAATATCCTTCCCGGTCTATAAGCTCAGCGCAATCCGATTTCTTGAAATAGAAATACTCCATCTCCGGCCCGACATAATACGTGTAGCCGAGTTCCGTCGCCCTTTTAACGTTCCTCTTAAGCACATATCTGGGATCGCCCTCGAAGGCCTCGCCGCCGGGCTTCTGCACGTCGCAGAACATCGCGGCCACAGCGAATTCACTGGGACGCCACGGGAGCATGCTGAAAGTAGTAGGGTCGGGCATGGCCACCATATCGCTCTCGTCGATACGCGCGAAACCCTCGATAGAAGAGCCGTCGAAGCCCATGCCGTCCTCCAGCGCCCGATCCAGCTCCTCCACCGTTATCGCCACGCTCTTCAGGAACCCCAGTATATCGGTGAACCAGAGCCGCACGAACCTCACTTTGTTCTCCTTTGCTTTGCGGAGAACGATTTCTTTCGCCGAGTCTTTTTTCTTCGTCATATCACACTTCCTGATTGAAAATATTAGATTATACTTACGGCTGACGCTTTGTCAATAGTAATTTCAAAATCCGACCGACCCCGCTACAGTCCTTGACCAGATCGGCTCTTTCCCAGGGACCGAGGCCTTGAGACCACGACGCCAGCGCCTCTCCCTGCGACGGCGCGATCTCGAGTAGAACCGCTCCGCCATTTCGAAGCTTACCCGGCGCGTCGATGATAAGTCTTCGTATAACATCGAGCCCATCCTCACCGCCGGACAACGCGACGCGCGGCTCGTAACCCCGTATCTCTTCGCTCAGCCCGCCCATCTCATCGTCCCTGATATACGGGAGGTTGGCCGCGATGATATCGACGGCCTGCGGCAGTGGGGCGAGAAGGTCGCCCTCCAACAGCTCGACACGAACGCCGTGCCTGATACAATTGAGAGTCGCGATATCCAGCGCCTGAGCCGATATATCCGTAGCGTAGACCTTCGCCTTGGGAAACAGGTGCGCCAGCGATATCGCGACGGCCCCGCTGCCCGTTCCTATGTCGGCGATGACGGGATAATCGTTAGGGAAATTGCTGCGGATATATGCGACCGATTCCTCAACCAGCGTCTCCGTCTCCGGCCTTGGAATGAGCACGCCGGGCGCCACGTAGAAATCCAGCCCGTAGAACTCGCGATGGCCCAGTATATAAGCGGACGGCTCCTTCGCGAGTCGGCGAGTGACCAGCCGAGACAACGAGCTTTTGTATCGTGACGGCAGGTCGTCTTCGAGCCCGACATATAGACCGACGCGATCGATATCCATGGCATGCATCAAAAGCAGCTCCGCTTCGAGAGGAGCCTCTTCTACGGCGGCGGCGAGCTTTTTGGCGGTATCGTGCAGGGCTTCCTTTACCTTCACTAACTCTCCAGCACCCGCGCCTGCTCATCGGAGGCAAGCGCGTCGATAATCGGATCCAGATTTCCTTCCAGTATCGATTCGATGTTATGCAATGTCAGCCCGATGCGATGATCGGATACCCGCCCCTGCGGGAAATTGTACGTGCGTATCTTCTCCGACCTCTCCCCGGTCCCCACCTGCGAGCGCCGGTCCGCCGATATCTCCTCCTCCTGCCTGCGCCTTTCCTGGTCCAGGATGCGGGCGCGCATCACCGCCATAGCCTTGGTCTTGTTCTTGAGCTGCGAGCGCTCGTCCTGGCATACCGTGACGATGCCCGTGGGCAGGTGCGTTATCCTGACCGCGGTGGCCACCTTGTTCACGTTCTGTCCACCGTGGCCGCCTGCGCAATAAATATCGATCCGAAGGTCATCAGGATTAATCTTGATATCGACCTCCTCCGCTTCGGGAAGCACGGCCACGGTAACCGTAGACGTATGTATGCGCCCGCTCGACTCCGTTACGGGCACGCGCTGCACCCTGTGAACCCCCCTCTCCCACTTGAGGCGGCTGTAGGCCCCCCTGCCTTTGACCTCGAAGATGATCTCCTTGAATCCGCCGATGCCGCTCTGATTGCTGTCGATGACCTCGATCCCCCAGCGCTTCGTTTCAGCGTATCTGGTATACATACGGAACAGGTCCGCAGCGAACAAGCCGGCCTCGTCTCCGCCGGCGCCGGCGCGTATCTCGACTATGACATCCTTTTCATCATTCTTATCCTTGGGGATGAGCGCGGCGCGAAGCTCCTGCTCCAGCACCTGCTGGCGATTGCTCAGCTTTTCCATTTCCTCATCGATAAGGACGGACATCTCCTCATCCAGTCCCTTGGCCTTCATTGAGCGCGTGTCCTCAAGCTCCTTAAGAACCTTCTTATACTCGCGGAACCTGGCCACGGTGTCGCTTATCCATGCCTGCTCCTTGGCCAGCGATTGAAGCTTATCCAGATCGGATATGACCTCGGGCTGAGACATGAGCTGGTTCAGCTCTTCGTAGCGTTTTTCAATTGATTCGAGTTTATCGAACATTTTTAATGTAACCCCTGGCATCCCCTTAAAAGGGGAAACCATATCCGAACCCCCTGCTAGTCCCCCACACGTTGGGGGACATAAATATTAGGGGACACCCCTAACACCCTGCCAGAGGGTAATCCCTCTGAACTTCCCTTGCCGTCATTCCGGCTTTCGCCGGAATCCACAGGGCTAACACGGAGGTTCGACCCTATATGTATCCAATCGCGTAGGGGCGTATGGCCATACGCCCGCGGAACATCCATCCGGCATGCCCCTGACGCAAATATCCGCTACCCATTATAAAACAAAAAGAAGAACCCTAACGAGAGCTCTTCTTCTACGTTATCCGCTAGCCCTGTGTCAGCAGGCTTATGACTTCACAGATCTCCACCTCCCACTGCTCGCCACCCTCCATGTCCTTGTACATTACGGTCCCTTTCTCAACCTCGTCATCCCCGAATATGAATGCGAACGACACGCCCAGGTTGTTGGCCTGGCGCATCTGCGATTTCAAACTTTTGCCGCCGTATCCGATATGAACCGGTATACCGGCGGTGCGCATCTCGGCGGTCAGCCTTATCGCTTCGGCCTTGGCCTTCTCACCCGCGTAAGCGACATATATCCCCTGGTCCTCGCTCGGCGGCGGCTCCACGCCCTGCTCCTTGAGACACATTACGATGCGGTCGATGCCGGCGGCGAACCCGATCGCGGGCGCGGGCTTGCCCCCTAATTCTTCGATGAGGTTGTCGTAGCGCCCCCCACCGCCCAGCGCGCTCTGCGCGCCGCCGCCCGCCGCGGGCTGTATCTCGAAAACGGTGCGGGTGTAATAATCGAGGCCGCGCACCAGTCGATGGTTCTTCTTATATGGAACCTTTACGATCTTGAGATTCCTCAGGACCTCTTTGAAATGCTGTTTACATTCGGGGCAAAGGGAAGCTTCGCTCTTTGGCGCCGCGTCCGCCAGGCCCTGGCAGGCCGGCTCCTTGCAGTCCAGCAGGCGCAGCGGGTTGCGCTCGTATCGAATCTTGCACTGCGGGCAGACCTCGTCGATATGAGACGAGTAATATCTCTTGAGCTTCTTGATATAACCCGGGCGGCACTCCCTGCAACCGATGCTGTTGATATATAGAACGAGATCGTTCAATCCGAGCACGGCGTAGAAGTTCCAGGACATCTCGACAACCTCGGAATCGAGCGCGGAATCGCTCTCGCCGATGGCCTCCACGCCGAACTGGTGATGCTGGCGGTAGCGCCCCTTCTGCGGCCTCTCGTAGCGGAATATCGACGCGAAGTAGTAGAGCTTGACCGGCTGCGGCAGGGAATGCATGCCGTGCTCGATGTAGGCACGGCAAACCGGAGCGGTGCCCTCGGGACGAAGCGTCATCTCCTGATCGCTGCGGTCTTTAAAGGTATAGGTCTCCTTCTCGACGATGTCCGTCCCCTGGCCTATCGTCCGCACGAAGAGACCGGCATCCTCGAACACGGGCGTCTCGATGCGCCCGTAGCCGTAGCGGCGGCACATCTCCGCGGCCTGAGACTCTACATATTTGTAATACGCCTGTTCTGCGGGCAGTATATCGATGGTTCCACGCGGCGCCTTATACATTCATCAACCTCTCACATCAACCGAATTAACGTAGGATACAATAAGACGGGGGTGTTGTAAAGATATCAAATCGACAAAACCAAACGAAAGAGGTTTTAACTCTACCATGAGTAGAGGACTCGCACCTCGTGCAGCACAGGAGTGACGCCGCCGTCAGTAGTGGACAATGTCGCACGCCATTGCTGGTATTGCCCGAATACAGCGGGTATCACCGAAGCGTCCTGCCATATAGGAGCAAGGTCGCTTTTAACGAATGTGGTGTCCGACGCACGCACCTCAAAAGTTATACTGGTGCCAGCCGGCAATGACTCATCCCGGCTCAGAAGGTCGCAACGGGCGCCGGCCTGTCCGGTATCGAAGACATTGGAAGCGATGGTATTATCGATCATGTTATATGACGGCGTCTCCTCCACCCCCCAGGCACCCCAAGTCGGTTCAGGCGACGCATACTTGCGCACCCGTATGTTATCCACAAGGACATACGCGCCATAATGGTTGGCTAAGCCGATCTCGCCCGGACCGGTATAGGTGACATCGGTTTCAGTAGACTGCAATACGCCATTGCTGTATATGCTGAATGTCGAGCCGCTGATGACAAGCTTGGCTTTCTGCCACTGGTTGGCCAGTCCGAACTGCGTCACCGCCGTGCCAAAGCCGGTCCATCCGCTATATGGATATATCATCCACGGCGTCTCCATGCCGGTGCGGCAATCCCACCGGCCCTTATATCCGGCATTAGAAGCATAAACGCCCCGGAAAATTATTTCAGGCAGAGCGTCCGTGGCCGGATAGATATCCGCCTCTATTATGCCGTCCTGAAATGTGCTATAGCTCGCGTCCGTGCCGACGGCGGTGAAAGCGTAGTTGCCGCTCGTGATGCCCCCGCCAATCTCGAGACACGGGGCGGGATAACCGTCGTCCGTATTTATACCGACGGTGCCGTAAGAGACATGAGTACTCCACTTGCTCAGATCCCCGGAGAAATCATCGAAGAATATGAATGTGTTTCCTCCATTGCTCGCGTCTGAGGCATCGGCATTGTCGTAGTAAATGTAGAACGAACCTTCATCGGGATATGCCGGTATAGAACTAAACTCGACCCATACAGTAGCTACTAGGGAATCGTTTTCCTCAATCCAGTAATCAAGCAAACCGGTGCCGGAGCTATCCGTAAATCTGATATCATAAGGCCAATTGAGAGAGGCACCGTTAAGATAGACTGTAGAACCTGAACTGACTCCGCTTGAATTACTAACCGTCAACTGCATCTGATAGTTGGTCTGAGAATTATCGCTCATGAAATCCGAGGTTAAACATCTTACAATTACTATACCCGAGCCGCCCGCCCCACCGTTAGCTCCGGAATTGGACGCCGCAGCATCACCCCCGTTACCTGTATTCGCAGAACCACTCGAACCACTCGACTGGGCATTTCCACCCTTAGCATAAGTTACATCACTTCCTGAAATCGCATAGGTTTTTCCCGCACCGCCGGTTGTTCCCGACCCCACAGCACCAGCACCACCACCACCCTGTCCCATTTGACTGCTTGCACTTGAAGTTCCACCGGCATTTCCAAAACCTGTGTTCGGGTAGCCGTCGTTGGAAGTTGGCTGGCTGGAACTTCCGCCTGTGCCATAAGACCAAATCCACACAAAAAACCAAGTAGCTGAAACACCGGCACCACCACCCGAGCCACCAGCACGCCCATTTCTAGCGCTGGAACTGCCACCTCCCCCTCCACCTTCAGCAATCAGGTTTCCAAATTGAGAATCGGAGCCATCCGAACCTGCACTGGAAGTACCCGTGGAACCAGCGCCGCCGCTACCAATAACGACATTATGATTCCCAGCAGATACCGTATAGGCATCTATATATATAAGGCCACCCGCCCCACCACCACCAGCATTCAAACGCGTATTCGTTGTGCCCCTTCCCGCACCACCGCCACCACCTACAACAAGCACCTCAACATCACCATCTTTACCTGCGATGAAAGTGCCCCCGCTGGTGAAAGTATGGACGGTGTAGTCTCCGTCCATAGTTATTGTTCCGCCTGAGTTCAAATATGTATTTTCGGCGGCGCTGATGCTCATTGATTTCCTGTAAGCGTAACCATTAAGCCAATCCGAGGAGGTCGCTATCTTGACATCGCCGGGGCTTGAGATGACATCGACATTATTGAGTACGCCCGCCTGGAACTCCGGCTGGCTGGTAACAGTCCACGTACCGAAGTTGCGATCGTACTTAGACCAGCCAGTATCGGGAAGTTGATGAACAGTGAGCGCATAGGCAATACCGCCGCCCGTAAACACTACGACCAGTGCCACAGCGATAAAAAATAGTTTCCTTATCGATAGCGCTTTCATTGCGATTCAAACCCGCGAGCTAAACCTGCCTGATCCTTATGTCCACCATCGCTATCTCCGCCAGACGCAACAGCTTTGGTAAACGTAGCGTAACGGGAACAGTCGCTCCAGCGTTTATCACCATCTCCCTGCCCGCAATCTGCTCCTGATCCTCATTTATCCGAACCTCCACCCGGATGCGGTGGGGCATAACGTCTTTATTTACCGGTTCCACAGCTATGCCGTTAACCATGTCTGTTGACCTCACCGACGCAGTTCCCGGGTTCCGTTTGGAAGTAGCCATTATAAGATTGTAGGTCTTGACTCTAACGTTCTCCGTATCCATAACGTTAAAAGGTATCTCCTGCTCTCCGTGCCGACGTTTTGTAGAGAAATAAACAAGGCCGATACCAACAACCACAGCCGCCGCTATTAAAGACATCCATATCAGCGATGTCGAACTCAGAGCATTGCTTCTGATAACCTGAGTGATGAAGTACCCGATCCAAGCGGCCGCTGCCGCGAACAACGCAACTATCAGATAGTAGCCAGTCTTACCCTTGAACATATAGTGGACCCGTCGCTCCCTAAGCCTATTCTCGACACTCGAAATTATACCATTGGAAGCCATAAAGGGGGCGCCGCAGGACAGCGCCCCCTTGAAATACTTGCCCTAAAATCACTCCGAGTATTGCTTATTTACTCTATCTTATTCTCTAATTTTAGGACTGCTCAGTAAGGACGATATTCAGCGTAACAACCTCACTGAAAGCTACGTCGGTAGTGAAAGTGAAAGTGTAAGTCGTAGTGGTACTTGCAGTGCATGAAACACCACTAGCAGAATCTGACCACTCAATGTTACTGCTACCATCAAGAATAACCGCCTCTATATCTGTGGTGTGTGCAGAACTATCCGTATTTGTTATTTCAACGGTAACAGAGTGCACCTGAGTAAGGGCAGTGTTATACCCAAACCAGTAATCAGTCACATCAAGATTAGCCGTTTCTGTTATCGAGCTGGTCCCAGCCCAAGGCTGCGAATCCTGCACAATAGTGTTCGGTGTAAACGCGAACGCTGCTCCTACCCCCGACAGCACCATGATCACAGCCAGTTGCGCAATTATGAACGGGCTGAATATCCACGATCTCTTACTGCGCTGTCTCCTTGTTGTTCTTACTTTCCTTTCCATAAAAATAGACCTCCTGAAAGATTTATTATGCCTTTCATTCGGTCGGTTTTGCTATTGGCTCCACGCAGCCCAAGCAACCAAATACAGACTGCGCTTCATCGCCCCCTAATGGACATTTCTAATTATACCACATTTCTCCTTCTTTGCACCTCCTTTCTATACAAACTATCAGTTTTTTGCCACCAATTTACGCTTTGTAGAAGATATTTAAGCATATTTATACATTTTTGTCAATAGCCCCCCGATATTATGTAATAACAATATACTAAAATCCCCTGTCAATAAATATGACTTTTATCACATCGCCTCCACTATTTGCACGACACATGCGGAAGAATCATTCTACTCGTATCCAATATAGCAGCCCGCCTGCCCGCGCGGCATCCAGGCCGAGTCAGTTGAAGCTGACGATTCACGATACTATCGCGACACCCAAAGATAAGACTACAATTTACACAAATGCCCCTCATAAAGTATAATCCTCTGGCGCGCAAATAGAGATAGTATAGCCATGTCTGAGAAGATCAAGATAAAAGATTTAATAGAGAGGGCGGGTGAATATCTGCCCGAGGCCGCCCTTGGCAAGATAACCAGGGCGCATGCCATAGTCGCTAAGAAGTATCCGAAAGACCTGGAACACGCCACGTCCAGCGCCTACACGGTGGCCCAGCTTCAGCTTGACGAGCGATGTATCGTGGCGGCGCTGCTCCACAGAATTCCGCAGTACGAGAACGCGAACTTCACGGAGATAGAAGCGGAGTTCGGACACGACGTATTCAAGCTTATAGAAAGGCTGTCAAAGCTGGAAAAGGTCTTCTGGATAAAGGAATTCTCGGAGGGTAAGAGCGAAAGCGACAGGAACGCTTACGCCGAGAGCCTGCGCAAGATGCTGGTAGCCATGACGGAAGACTTCCGTGTTGTATTCATAAAGCTGGCATGCCGCCTGCATGAGATAAGCTGGGTGCATAACTTAAGCAGGATGGACCCGGACAAGCGGACAGCGGAGGGAATGGAAGAGGCCAAGAACCTGGCGCAGGAGACGCTCAACGTCTACGCGCCGATGGCACACCGCCTGGGTATTTGGGAGATAAAGACGCAGCTGGAGGACATGGCGTTCTCTTGCGTCGACCCCGAAGCATACGACAGGATCGATAAAGAGATACACGTTAACAAGAAGGAAAAGAAACTATGGATAGCCGGCGCCATGAAAGTGCTGGAGGAGGAGATGGAAAAAGCCGGGATCAAGGCCGAGATCAACGGCAGGGTAAAACCCGTATATAGCTACAAAAGGAAGGAAGATAAATACAGGAATCCGGACGGGACCAGCCGCAAGATACAGGACCTGCTGGGCATACGCATAATCGTTAACGACGTCAAGGACTGTTATAACGCCCTGGGCGTCATACATAAGAACGCCGACCATCCCGAGTGGCATCCCCTCCCCGGCGAATTCGACGATTACATCGCCAACCCCCGCGGCGGCACCTATCAGTCGATCCATACGACGGTCACGCTCTTCCCGAACCTTCCCCCTTTTGAGATACAGATAAGAACCCGCGAGATGCACAAGGCGGCTGAATTCGGCGTGGCCGCGCACTGGCGTTACAAAGAAGACGGCAGGCTTGACGACAAGTTCGACAAGCGCATCGACGGGCTGCGCGTCCTTATCCAGCAGTTCAAGGATATAACCGGCAGCGACTTCGTCGATTTGATGGAGATCGACCTCTTTGGCGACACCGTGATGGTATACACGCCCAAAGGCCAGGTAAAGGACATGCCCGCCGGCTCGACGCCGCTGGACTTCGCCTACAGGGTGCACACGGACCTGGGACACCGCTGCACCGGAGCCAAGGTAAACGGGCGCATGGTGCCGCTGACCCACCAGCTGAAATCGGGAGACACGGTGGAGATAATAGCGCCCAAGAGCGACAGGGGCCCCAGCCGGGACTGGCTCAACCCGGACCTCGGCTACCTGCGCACATCGCATGCCAAAGAAAAGGTCAGGCAATGGTTCCGCAAGCAGGAACGCGGCGAAAATATAGAGCGCGGCAGGGAGATCCTGGACAAAGAGATGAAGCGGCTAGGCATATCGATCGCTGAAGATGAACTCGCGGCGATTTTCAAAAAGGACAGCGCGGACGAACTCCTGGCCGCTATCGGTTACGGGGATATCAGCATCCACCAGATCGCTAACAGGCTTACTATACCGGAGGAGAAGCCTCTGCCGCAGGTAGCGCCCAAAAAGCATGAGGCCGCATCCGGAATACATGTGAAGGGCGCCGACAATCTGCTCACGCAGCTCGCCACCTGCTGTAATCCCATGCCCGGAGATGATATAATCGGTTACGTCACCCGCAGCAGGGGCATCAGCGTCCACAGGAAAGACTGCCCCAACATCGCCGGTACCGCGGAAAAAGAGCGGCTGATCGACGTGAGCTGGGGCGCGGGAGAGCATCTATACAACGTTCCGGTGCGTATCGATGTGTTCGATCGCATGGGGCTCCTGCGGGATATAACTGGGATAGTGGCGGAGGAGAGCGTCAACATCGCTTCGGCAAATATAGTCGATCGTGGTGACGGTACATCATCGATAAATCTAACCCTGCAGACAAAGGGGCTGGGCCAGTTGAGCCGGCTCCTGTCCAAGATAGAAGGGGTGCAGGGCGTAATAAGCGCAATACGACTCACATAGGAGGTAAAGGTTTTGGCAAACACAAAATCCGCCATGAAGGCAACGCGCGTACACGCGAAAAAGACGGCCAGAAACAAGCCGGTTCGCAGCTACGCCAAGACGGCCGTGACCAAGGCGAGAGATCTCATCGACGAGAAGGACTTGGACGCCGCCGCCGCAGCGGTCAAAGAGGCATCCAGCGCCCTGGACAAGGCCGCCAAGAAAGGCGTTATCCACCCCAACAACGCCGCGCGCCGCAAGTCCCGCTTAACGAAAAGCCTGAACACAGCGCAGAAGGCCAAAGACGCCCCGGCCCAGTAGCGCCGGACTTCGACTGGTTGCTTACAGACGTTTTGTCCTTTAATCGTATCTCTTGAACGAACGTTCGAGTTGAGGCTGAGGGCGAAACGTCTTTCTGCTAGGTGGCGACTAACTCACCCTGCTATCCCCCTCTTCCATAAAGAGAGGGAAGTATACAGCCGAGGGGGCGTTCGATCAGGGGTGTCCTTCCATGATATTGAGGTATATGGAAGGATAGGGGTGTCCCCATATGTCATCATACGGCTTGACCGGATGATCCAGAGGGCACGGCAAGCCGTGCCCCTACGCGGGGGATTTTAATCGTAGGAGAGAGGTCGTCTCGCCCTTTTGCGGGCAATCACAAGGATTGCCCCTACATCCAAGGTCGAAGAGAGGTACAGGAGATTCCTCTCCTGACGGGGTTATAGGGGTGCCCCCTAACTATTTTTTTACATCCCCCATGATTGGGGGATTCTAGGGGGTTGAACAGCTGTGAGATTGCCACGTCGCGGTACTCCTCGCAATGACAGTCCTGGAGAAAGAGGTACCCCGATGAATCGGGGACGGTCCTTCCATGATATTAAGATGTATGGAAGGATAGGGGTGTCCCCATATGTAGGGGCAGGTCTTGTGCCTGACCGTTGCGGGCGACCACAAGGGTCACCCCTACCCGATTGCCGAATTTTTACTCGGCGCGTTGTTCTTAACCTCGTCGAAATATAGGGGTAGGTGAAGGTGAAGAACACCTTCACCAGCATAAGCGAGAATCTTATGTCAACATTCAAAAACAGGGGAATACCGGACGCGGTACTGGAGCAGTTCCAGGTCGTCGGCAGCAACTTATTCGTTCGCGGACTCATCACATCTCACGGCGGCAACATGAGCATACGCCGCGGCGATCGCATCATCATCACCCGCTCCGGCTGCATGCTGGGACACATCGGCGAGCGCGACCTGGTCGAGGCAGGCATCGACGATAGCGATACTCCTGAAACCGCCTCCTCGGAGATAGCCGTGCACCGCGCCATCTACCGTCACACCCCCGCCCTGGCCGTGGTCCACGCCCACCCTTCATACGCCATCGCCCTTTCCATCGCCGACGACAGAATCGAGCCGCTGGATGTGGAAGGTTCGTATTACATGCCGAACGTGCCGATCATAGGGCGCGGGGAAAAGGTGTACGGGGGGAAAATGGCTGACGATATCGCAAAAGCGCTGATCGACAATCGAGCCGCTGTGGTATACGCCCACGGCAGCTTCGCCGCGGGCCGCGATTTGTACGAAGCCCTGCATTACACTTCCACGCTCCAAGAGAGCTGCCGGATTATCGCTATCGTGCGGCAATTAAACCATAAAAAACATTAAAATACATTGACTTTATGTCAAAAGGATGTTATATTTTTCCAACTTACGTATACGAATACAGTCTTCGTATACAGGGCTCGAATCGTTAGGGTTTTAAGGGAGGCCAATCTTAATGCAGTTCAAATCCATCGCCGGGTATATCACGATAATAATACTTCTCGCCGCTGTGGTTGGCGGGCTGGCCGCCCTGCCGTCACACGGGGCGGTAGCCGCGGACGGGACATTGAACAACAGCAGCATCACCGGACTTGGCATTGCCCCTCAGTTGAATATTACACGCTTCGACTTTTACACACTATCGGTGAATGTTGATCCGGGCGGAAGAACGATCAATAATGTTTCTTTTGTGATCCGTCCGCAAAACGCCGGCGTAAACAACAGCGACTGGGATTTCCTGACCAACGGGACACCTAATCCCGATCCCAATGTCCCATTTACCCGTGAAGCAACGGAAGGCCCCGCAGGTACCTGGTCGTTTAACCTGCTGCGGCCGGACAACATATATCCGGAAATCGCATTTATTCGCGGCATAAACTCATCGCCATCGAATTCCAGGTTCTGGAGAGACAGCTACCACCTGATGCATTTCACCAATCATTTCGACATGGGCGCCAACACCAGTTTCTTCATCGAGCTGTATGCAACGCCTAAAACCACAGCCCCTCTCAGTGTGGATATGCAGGTGTTCCTTGTGGGCAACGGGTTTAACATTTCCGAATTTCAGAGTGGTAATTTTTCTAACGAAGCCTGGAGAAATCACACCGATGTGGAACTTGTAGGAACCATTAGTCAGGCCTCAGACTATCACCATACACACAGTCCAAATTCAAGCCATTTTCTTATCCCCCTTTCTACCAATAGTGAAGCGAAAATAGAAATAGGCAATAAATCCATTGATATCAGCGGTGATTTCTGGGTCATCTTTACCACCGGCCACCAGCTGCAGAACCGCGGCTGGGACCTGAAATACCATCCCGGCGAGAACAACGGCACCTGGTATAAAGGCAGCGGCACGACCTTCGCCCTGCAGTCCGGCTGTCCGGATGCGCACGTGCACTTCGCAAGAGAATTTCCGGCAGACCCATACAACAGCATGGAGGTATATGTAGCTGTTGGATATGAAGAGGGCGGGACGTCTTATAATTTTTCAAGCGCCAAGTCTCTTTTCTCTTTTAGCGAACTGCCCAACCTGCCGCCTAACCCCAGCGCATTCACAGCGCCGGCTCCCGGTATTTACCAGGGCAATGTAACCATCAGCTGGTTCCCTGCAACCGATCCCAACAATGACCCCCTTACCTATAATGTATCTCTGATCGATGATGAGGCGGTAGAAACACAAATAGCCAGTAACCTAAGCGCCACTTCCTTTTCATTGAACTCCTCCGCATATGCCGATGGTTTTTACAACATCCGGGTAGAGGCCTGTGAAAGCGGCACCGATGATCTATTCTGCACCGACTTCGATTTGTTATCGAACTTTGATGAAGGACTTTGCGAATTTTTCAGGATATGGAACGGCGATCCGGAAGGCGGCATCGGCACAACAGGCAATCCTTACCTTATATGCGACGTGTGCGACCTGCAGAACATGAAACTCAACCTCAGCGCCCACTACGCGCTGAACAACAGCATCGACCTGACCGTATTAGACTGGGGCAATTGGAGCGACGGCAACGGCTTCATTCCCATAGGCAACTTCTCAAACCCGTTCGAAGGCAGCTTCGACGGATGCGGATACAATATCAGCGGTCTATTCATCAACCGGTCAAGCACCAGTTTCGTAGGCCTGTTCGCATATTTTCACCTCGGCACCCTCAGCAACGTAAGCCTTATAGACGTGAATATCACCGGACTATACAACGTCGGCGGGCTCGCCGGGGGCAACTGGGACGGCGCGGTGAATAACTCCTACGTCACCGGCAGCGTCAATGCAATCCAGGGCGACGTCGGAGGGCTGATAGGGGACAATAACGGCACGGTCAACAACTCATGCGCCGCCGCCGAAGTCAGCGGAAACACCGACAACGTCGGCGGGCTCGTGGGGGACAACGCTGATTCCGGCTCGGTCAACAACTCCTGCGCCACCGGAAACGTCATCGGGGGCGACGGCAACGTCGGCGGGCTCGTAGGCTATAACTACGGGTATGGCGTGATAAACAACTCCTACGCCACGGGAACTGTCAACGGATACGACTATATCGGAGGGCTCCTGGGGTATAGCGAGGAATACGGCTCGGTAAGCAACTCCTACGCCACCGGAGACGTCGGCGGAAACCTGGATGTCGGCGGGCTGGCGGGTTACAACGACGGCTCCGTGTACAACTGCTCCGCCGCCGGGGCTGTGAGCGGAAGCGAAAATACCGGCGGGCTCATAGGGGAGAACTCCTATGACGCTACGATCAATTGTTCGTACGCCGCGGCGAACGTGGCCGGGAACCAGGTAGCGGGAGGGCTCGCCGGAGAAAACCTTGGTTTAATATCCCGCTCCTATGCCACGGGAAACGTGAGCGCGGGGAACAGCAACATCGGCGGGCTCGTGGGTTATAACAACTGCGGCGATATAATCGACGCGTATGCTGCAGGTAACGTGAGCGGGGCCAGCGACGTCGGCGGGCTCGTGGGGACCGATAACGGCTGCGGTGTGATCAACAGCTCGTATTCCACGGGATACGTCAGCGGAACCGGCGTCGAAATCGGCGGATTCCTGGGCCGGAATGAAAGCAGCGAGGTGTACAACAGCTTCTGGGACACGGAGACCTCCAACCAGTCGATAAGCGCCGGCGGCACGGGCAAGACCACAGCCGAGATGAAGACCCTGTCAACCTTCAACGGCTCCGGCTGGGACATAGAGGAAAACACGGTAAATATCAACAACGGCTATCCCTACCTTTCATGGCAGACGCCGGGGAACTCGCCGGTCTGGTATATCTACCCGGGGCCTTTCAGCTTCACGCTGAACTACTCCGCGGGCGCGGGCGGCAGCGTAACAGGCAACACATCTCAAATAGTCGCCTACGGCGGCAACGGCACGGCGGTCACCGCCGTCCCCGATGCCTGCTATTACTTCGTCAGCTGGAACGATAGCTCGACCCAGAATCCGCGAACCGATACCAATGTCACCAGCAACATCACAGTCACGGCCAATTTCGCCGCGGGCTACGCCTACGCAAACGGCAGCGGCACCGTAGGTGATCCCTGGCTCATCACGAATGTCTCCGAACTGCAGGCCATGATATGCAATCTGTCCGCGCACTACGCCCTGGCCAATGACATCGACGCGTCCGCTACTTCCGGCTGGAACGGCGGCGCGGGATTCATCCCCGTGGGCAACGGCTCGGGCGCGTTCACCGGCACCTTCGACGGGCGCGGCTATACAGTCACGGGACTGTTCATCAACCGCTCTGCCGACAATGTGGGCCTTTTCGGATATGTAAATCCGGAATGGGCCGCAGTGAGCAATGTCAGCCTAGTCGATTTGAATATAACCGGAGCCGACTTTGTCGGCGGTCTCGCAGGGTCAAACTACGGCTCCGTATACAACTGCTCCGCCGCGGGAAACGTGAGCGGCTCTCAGTCCGTCGGCGGCCTTATGGGATACAACATGGGTACCGTTTCCAACTCGTCCGCCGCGGCAAACGTGAGCGGAACTTATATGCATACCGGCGGGCTTGTAGGATGGAACGACAACAGCAGCGGATACGGCACCATTTCCAACTCCTACGCCTCGGGAACCGTTGACGGAGTGGACAATGTCGGCGGGCTCGCGGGAACCAGCAACGGCATCATAGACAACTCTTCCTCCACAGCGAGTGTAGATGGAAACGACGACGTCGGCGGGCTCGTGGGAGAAAATGTCACCGGCGGCTCGGTATCCAACTCCTCCGCCGCGGGAGCAGTGAACGGACGCTATTACGTGGGCGGGCTCGCGGGTGAGAACCAAGTCAACGGCTCAATATACGACTCGCACTCCACAGGGAATACAAGCGGAACCAACTGCATCGGCGGGCTCGTTGGTCTAAACAACGCCTCTACATCAGATTCATATGCTGCCGGGAAAGTGACGGGTAATCAACACGTCGGTGGATTCGCAGGTTATAACGACTATGGTACAGTGAATAGCTCATACTCCACTGGCGGCGTGAATGGAAACTGGGATGTAGGCGGATTTGTGGGATTAAACAACTGGGGCACGGTGAACAACTCGTACTCCACAGGAAACGTCAGCGGAACCAACAACCGTGTCGGCGGGTTCGTGGGAACAAACTACGCCAACGTGTCCGATTCATACGCAAGGGGAAATGTCAGCGGAATCCAGTACATCGGCGGATTTGCAGGACAGAACCACGGCCTTTCCGCCGTAATAACCATGTCATACTCTACAGGGACCGTGAGCGGAACCTCCAATCTCGGCGGGTTTGTAGGTTCAAACAGCTTCGGCACGGTAAACAACTCATACGCTATCGGGAACGTCAGCGGAGGCACCACCGTAGGCGGGTTAGCTGGTTACACCTCGGGCGACACCTCGGGCGGCTCGGTAAAACACTCTTACTCTAAAGGAACTGTGAGCGGTAGCGGCAATCTGGGCGGTCTGATAGGTTTCAACGACAACTGTTCAGTGTCTGTCAGCTTCTGGGACATGCAGACGTCCGGCCAATTAACCAGCGCCGGCGGCACGGGCCTAAACACCTCCGAGATGAAGGACTTCTTCACCTTCTACGCTGCGGGATGGGACCTCATCTGCGAATCGGACAACGGCACGGACGATATCTGGGGCATAGACTACAGCGGCGCCAGCAATAACGGCTATCCTTTCCTCTGGTGGCAGGGGCTCACTCATAATGTCAGCTTCACATTAACGTATACAGCAGGTCCGAACGGAACCATCAACGGCACGTCGCCGCAGGTGGTGGGCTGCAACGGGATCGGCTCGGCGGTGCAGGCCGTCCCGGACGCCTGCTACGTCTTCGTAAACTGGAGCGATTCCATAACGGACAATCCGCGCACCGATGCCAATGTTTTCGGCAATATCACGGTTATAGCCAACTTCGCCATGGACACCTTCATGCTCAACACCTCATCCACCGTCGGCGGCAACGTATCCGTCCCCGGCGAGGGCCCGTTCGGCCCCTACAACTGCAGCCAGATAGTCCCCATCACCGCCGTCAACGACTCATGCTACTACTTCGTCAACTGGAGCGGCACGGGCGTGGATGCGGGCATGGTGGCCGCCCCCGGCAATGCTTCAACCACAATCAATATGAGCCACAGCTACTCGGTGCAGGCCAACTTCGCCATATATCAGTACACTCTCAACTATTCGGCGGGCGCCCACGGCGCAATCGCGGCCAACGCGTCCCAGATAGTCAACTGCGGCTCTAACGGCCTGCCGGTCACGGCCGTCGCGGACGCCTGCTACCATTTCGTTAACTGGAACGATGCCGTAACGGACAACCCGCGCACCGATACTAACGTGCTCGGAAACATCGCGGCAACGGCCAATTTCGCCATCGATCAGGTCACGCTGACCACTTCCTCCACCGCGGGCGGGAATGTCACCGCGCCGGGAGAGCCCGGGCCTTACGGCTACAATTGCGGCGATATAGTCACCATAAACGCCACACCGGACGCCTGCTACCACTTCGTTAACTGGACGGGCACGGGCGTGGACGCCAACCGGGTGGCCGACCCCAACACCGCCTCCACCACCATCAATATGAGCGGCAGCTACGCCGTCCAGGCCAACTTCGCCATCGATACCTTTACCCTTACCTATAACGCGTCGGCCGGGGGCTCTATCACCGGCGCCACGCCGCAAGTCGTCAACTGCGGGGCGGACGGCGCCCAGGTCACAGCCGTTCCCGACGCCTGTTACCATTTCGTCAACTGGAGCGACGGCCTGGCCACGGCGGCCCGCATCGATACAAACATTCTCGGCGACATCACGGTCACGGCCAACTTCGCCATCGACCAGTTCACCCTGACCTATACGGCAGGCACGGGAGGAACAATCAACGGCACTACGCCCCAGACCGTGGACTGCGGCGCGGACGGCACCGGGGTCACGGCGACACCAGACGCCGGATACAACTTCCTGAGCTGGAGCGACGGCATAACCACGGCAGCCCGTACCGATACCAACGTGCTCGGCGATATCACCGTCACAGCCAACTTCAGGCGGCCGGGCGGAGGGGGCGGCTACTCTCCTCCATCCGTTCTGCAGCTCAATATCGACATCTTCGACCACGAGATAATGGCGCTTACGGACGGCAGCGGGACGGTGCAGGGTGATGTGTACGCCATATCGCCGGAGGGCAACGTGTCCATCCATATCCCGGCGGGCACGACGGCGCTCTTCGGCAACGGCAGCCCCCTCACCGAGCTGAACGTCGATTCCATTGACTACTGTCCCGGTCCTCCGGACGGCAAGACGGTCATCGCCGCATTCGACTTCCATCCCGACGGGGCCACCTTCGACCCCGCAATAGAGATAACCGTAACGTACGATCCGGATGCCCTGCCGGAAGGGACGGACGCGTCGCAGCTGGTCATTGCCTTCTATAACGAGACAACAGGGACGTGGGAATACCTGAACGGCACGGTGAACCCTGACACCAACACGATAACCTTCTCCGTGACCCATTTCACTATCTTCGCCGTCATGGCCCCGGGCGAATGTGCCCCGGAGCCCGCCGAGACGCCCGCGCCGACAGCCGAGCCCACAGCGACGCCCACGGTTGAGCCGACGCCGACGGCCACGCCGACCGTGTCTCCGACCGCGACGCCGACAGCGACAGCCATGCCGCCGACTGGAGGCGCAGACGACGACTCGGATAACACCGAGACGCTGGTTCTAATCATAGTGGGCTGTATTCTGGCGGCGGCTTTGGTCATTGCTCTAGTGCTCAGATTAAGAAAACGATAGCCGGGCGGCGCAGTAGGGGCGCCGCTTGCTGCGCCCTATATATCGGGCAGGGCTTGCCCTGCCCCTACACGACGAAGATACGTAGGTGGGCTACGCCCACCGAATAACAAGCGGCCCCGTATGGTCGTAGCGCGATACGCCCTCGCTATGGATTCCGGCCTTCGCCGGAATGACGGGCACGACCCTCACCCTGACCCTCTCCCTGCGGAGGGAGAGGGAAGAAATTATGAATTAACACCCCCTAACCCCCTCTTCTAAAAAGAGGGGGAAGAGGCTCCGCCTCGTGGTTTTCCCGACACCGGATGGGCTGTCAATAAACCGTCAGTGTTAGTCCTCCTGAAGAGGTTAGCGACCTAACAGAGGTACAGGAGACGGCGTCTCCTGACGGGGTCTTAGGGGTGTCCCCTAACTCTTTTTTAATCCCCCAAGAATGGGGGATAACAGAGGGTTGATTAATACCACTCTCTACTTCTGCGGCTCGATGATGACCTTGATGCACTCGCTGCCCGCGGCGACGAGGTTGAAACCTTTGCCGATATCAGCCAGCGGCAATCGGTGCGTGATCATTCGATTCAGGCACACTCTGCGGCTGGCGATGAGTTCCAGCGCCGTGGCATAATCCGCCGGGTTGCCCGCGTACGATGTGGTAAGCGTGATATCGTTCTTGTAGAACAGCTTGTTCACCGGCAGCGACATTCTGTAGTCAGGCTCCGGCGGCGCGAAGAAGAGCACGGTGCCGCCGCGCTCGACGAGGCTGATCGACTGATCGAAAGCCGCCGGCGCAGTTGTGCAGACGATTACAAGGTCGACCAGACGGCCGTTGTTGAGTCGACGCAGATGCGAAGCGATATCCTCGTTGGCGTTCAGCGCGGCGTAAGCGCCGAAGCGTCCCGCCGCCTCCAGCCGCGCGTCAGATACATCCGTCGCTATGACGCGCGTGGCCCCCAGCAATCCGGCCAGGTGTATATGGATCAGCCCGGCGATGCCGCTGCCCATGACCAGGACGCTCTGCCCCGGCTGCAGCCGCGCCGTGCGCTGGCCGCGCAGCACGCAGGCCAGCGGCTCGGTGAAGCTGGCATCCTCGAACGAGACGCCCTCCGGTATCTTGAACACACCGCGGTCGACGTTTATCGCGGGCAGGCGCACGAACTCGGCGAAGCCGCCGGGATCGAACTTGGTGCGCCGTAAAGTATCGCATGCGGTATGATGGCCGCTCAGGCAATAGCGGCAGGTATTGCAGGGGACGTGGTGCGCGGCGACGATTCGGTCGCCCTCTTTATAAGATTCGACGCCCTTGCCGACAGCGGCGACGACGCCGGCTATCTCGTGACCGAGAACAAGCGGGGCCTTGGGGAGGCGGTCCCACTCCGCCACGTCGCTGCCGCAGATGCCGCTGGCCTCGACGCGCACCAGCATCTCGCCGGGACCTATCTTCGATACAGGCCGCTCTTCGATACGGACGTCATTGTTATTATAGTAAACCGCGACACGCAAGGTTAATCCTTGATTTCTTTACCGCCGGCACCGCCGCCGGCAAAATTCGACTTCTGCTTTAGCTTCCTGACGAACTTCTTGCGCGTATCCTCGCTCTTTTCGTTATCGTATATCTCCTGGGCCTCCATTGGAGACGCGTCCCGGTGGACTATTGCCCTGAGCGCCTTGATCATGGCCACAGGATAATCGTTCTGCCAGATGTTCCGTCCCAGGTTAACGCCTATGGCCCCCTTCTCCATTCCGTCATAGACGAAACTGAAGACCTCTTTCTCCGACTCGACCTGGGGCCCGCCGGCCATGATGACGGGGACGGGACAGCCGTTCACGACCTTCTCGAAGTTCTCGCACCAGTATGTCTTGACCACGCGCGCCCCGAGCTCCGCGGCGATACGCGAGGCAAGAGCCAGATATCGTGCGTCGCGCTTCTCCAGTTCCTTGCCCACGGCGGTAACGGCCATTACCGGTATACCATACTTTTCGCCCTCATCGACCAGCTTCGCCAGGTTCAGGAGCGACTGTTTCTCGTAATCAGTGCCTACAAATATCGATATGCCCAGCGCCGAGACGTTGAGACGGATTGCATCCTCGATCGCCGTCGTTATACCCTCATCGGCAAGATCATGCCCGACGACGCTGGAGCCGCCGGATACGCGGAGGATAATCGGTTTCGAGCCCTTGGGATCGATGGCCTGGCGCAGGACGCCTCTGGTGACGAATACCGCGTCACAATAAGGCAACAGGGGTTTCAAAGTATCGCCCGGTTTCTCCAGCTTGCGCGTAGGCCCCTGGAAATACCCGTGATCGATGGGCATGATCAGGCAGCGCCCGTTGCGCTGCACCACCTGATATATCCTGTTCTTCAATCCCCAGTCCATAATCGTGTCCCTTTCCTGATATATGCTCGTGTCCGTAGTTTATTAGTTGGATTGACGTTAGTCAAGTATATCGCCCGGCTCCCTCTCGCATCAAATAAAAAGCACCTCACCGCAACTGCGATAAGGTGCCTCCGGCTTGATAAATTCGATCCGGATCAGACCGTTAATCCGAGGACGGCAACGGGCGGGCTTCCTGCATTTCCATATCCTTGCCGCAACACGAAACCACACCATCGCCGGCCTTTACGCACAATACCTCGGTGTTACATACGCTGCATTTGAACCGTTTGCCTAGCTGATTAGCCACAGAACTTACTCCTTTTGCTTACTTCTTCTTCATCTGCTCGCCGCAGCAGGTTATGGCTCCCTGCCCGGCTTTGGTAACCATAAACTCGGAGCCGCATTTCGCGCATACATATCTTTTGCCTACTTCGTTTGCCACCGGAACCCTCCAATTACATTGAATACCAAATGTAGTATTATTATAGCCCTCAAAAAAAGGACGGTCAACACCTGTGAGCATACTTGCGAGAACGGAATATTCCTCTACGACAGACAGCGCGTCACTCCGCGTAAGAATAGCCGTCGATAAGGTGCCAGTCTTCCAGAGGCCAGTAAAGAAGCCACGCCCGCCCGATGATGTTCTCTTCAGGGAGCGGCCCCCAGCTGCGGGAATCGCTGCTGGCCTGGCGGTTATCGCCCATAACGAAATAGCAGCCGTCGGGTATTTTCATATTAGACAAAGGACTTGTTGTTCCTTTCACGTAAGGCTCCTCCAGCGGAGAGCCGTTAATGTATACTGTTGAATTCTTAATCTCAATCGACTCTCCGGGACAACCGACGACCCTCTTGACCAGCGTTCGTTCCGGATCGAGCGGATGCGTGAAAATGACAACGTCGCCCCGTTGCGGCTCGCCGAACCAGTAGGCGGCCTTGACCACGATCAGGCGCTGGCCATCGTGGAGATTAACCTCCATCGATGAGCCTTCAACTACCCGGCTCTCTATGATGGTTTGCACGCCGAAGAATAGCAGCAAAGCCAGCGCCACGGACGCTATTATCTGCAGGACTATCGACATCTTCATATTTGTCATTATACAACATTATGCAATATATGACGAAATTATTCACAAGGTCTTGGTTACTGCAAATCTATGGCATGGCATTTAAAGCTGTCTTCAAGCTGGCCGCAGCGCATATAGACCTGAAACCTGCAAGGTGATAGAATTTGTCTGTAATGTTGGCTGGGAGAAAATAAGATGTCAGGTCATTCCAAATGGTCAACCATTAAACGCCAGAAGGGCGCAGCCGACGCCAAACGAGGGACGCTCTTCACCAAGCTGAGCAAGGAGATCGAGGCCGCGGCGCGCGGGGGTGATCCCAATCCCGAGATGAATTTCAAGCTGAGGCTGGCGGTGCAGAAGGCCCGCGACAGCAATATGCCCGTAGATAATATCGAACGGGCCATCAAAAGGGCATCCGGCGAACTGGGCGGAGTCCAACCTGCAGAACATCATTACGAAGGCTACGGGCCGAGCGGTGCAGCAATACTGATTGAAGTACTTACAGACAATAAGAACCGGACAACCGCAGAGGTAAGAAATGTCTTTTCACGCGGCGGCGGCAACCTCGGCGAGAACGGCTGTGTCACTTGGATATTCCAGCCTAAGGGAGTGATTGTAGTCGAAGCTTTGGGCAACGCCGACGACCTGGCACTTTTAGCTATCGACGCTGGCGCTGAAGACGTAAAACAGGACGGTGACACCCTGGAAATACAGACCGTGCCGGAGGAACTTGAGGCGGTGAGGAAGAAGCTGGAAGCTCAGAACATCAAGATCACCTCCTCCGAACTGACGAGAATCCCGCAGAACATGATAGCGCTCGATAAGAAATCCGCTATTCAGGCTCTGAAGCTTATGGACAGGCTTGAGGAGCTCGACGACGTGCAGCGTGTATACACCAATGCCGACTTCCCCGATGACGCCATCGAAGAATACGGCGGCCAGTGATAAAAGACTAATCGTATCACTGCTCTACACCGCTAAGTACATGGAATGCCGCTGCAAGCGATATCGAACCTGCAATTAATTGTTTGTGAAATGCGAATCATAGGAATCGACCCCGGAACGCTCACGCTGGGATACGGCATAATCGACGAGGTATCCGGCGAGATAAAGTATGTCGCCTGCGGAGCGCTTAATGCTCCATCAACCATGCAGATGCCAGACCGGCTCTACAAGATACATAGAGAGCTGCGCGATGTCATAAGACAATACCATCCCGACACAGCTGCCATCGAAGAGCCCTTCGTGGCCAAGAACGCCCGCTCGGCCATTGCCGTAGGACAGGCTATAGGCGCGGCGACGATAGCGATAATCGAAAGCGGGATGCCGCTTCACCGTTACACTCCTACCCAGGTCAAGCAGTCTGTGACCAGCTATGGTCGCAGCGGTAAGGAACAGGTGGCGGAGATGGTTTGTGTTATACTGAATCTGCCGGCGCCGCCGCGGCCCTCCGATGCCGCCGACGCCCTGGCGGTGGCTGTGTGCCACATCCAGGCGCAACATATATCGAGCTTGCTGAAATGATAGCAGGAATTGAAGGAAAGCTGATCTCCCGCAACGCCTCCGGGGCTGTGATTAAGGTTGGAGGCGTCAGCTTCCATATCCAGGTGCCCGCCTCCACGCTGAGCGCGCTGGGCAACACGGGCAGCACGGTCTCGCTATACACGAACATGCAGGTCAGAGAGGACAGCATCGCTCTGTACGGGTTCGCCACCGAGGAGGAACTGGAGACCTTCCGTGTCCTGCTCACCGTCACCGGCGTCGGGCCCCGGGTGGCGCTCTCCGTGCTTTCGGCGCTGAACCCGGGCCAGCTTGCGCTGGCGGTCTCCAGCGGCAACGCCGACATGCTGAGCCACATACCCGGCGTGGGCAAAAAGACGGCCAGCCGTCTGCTGCTGGAACTCAAGGACAAGATGGGAGGCATCACTGTCGGAACCGCCTCAGCCGAGGGCAACGACCTCACAGCGGCGCTGCTGGGATTGGGCTACTCGCCGTCCGAGGTGGCCTCCGCCGTCGCCGCGCTTCCGGTATCGCCCGATATGACGCTAGAGGAGAAGATACGGCTGGCGCTGCAACAATTCTCCGGCAAATGATGTGATGGACGATAACCTTCTTTCCCTTTTAGCCTGCCCCGATTGCGGCTCCAGTGATCTTGCGTTCGATTCCGGCGAGCGACTGGTCTGCGCTGCGTGCAAAGCAACGTTTCCGATAATTAACAACGTGCCGCAGATGCTGCCGTCCGGACTGGCGAAGTCGCTTGAATCTAAGGAAGAATACACCGGCAGGCTGATGACGGCGACACGGGCGGGAGAGCGCCCCACCGATCCGGCGAACCTCGAGACCGACCGGCTCATGTGGGAGCACCACCTGTACGACGTTGGCAAAGAGTCTATCTTCACCAACGCCGTGGCGGCGGAGATATTCATTGCATACGCCGAGAAGGGCGCGAGCGACCTGTGCCGACGGGTGAGGGATATTTGCGGAGGCGTCTCTGGCAAGAAGCTGCTTTACGTAGGCAGCGGTAACGACAGACTGGTTTCCCTGCCGCTTCAGAACGAAGGCGCTCTCATGGTTAACCTCGATATAGTCAACGAGTCGATGCAGGACCTGATGAACTGGGGAGCCAAAACCTGCGTCTGCGGCGACATACGCCAACTGCCCTTCCGCGAGGATTCTTTCGATGTAGTATTCTCCAAAGGCTCACTGCACCACTCACAGCCTATCGACGAACCGCTGCAATCGATGATACGAGTATGCAGGAAGGGCGGTCACATAGTCCTGGTCGAGCCGAACAAGTTAGTCACCCTGCCGCGCTCGCGCCTGCCGAAAGGGTTCGCCGTGCCCACGCCGTACGAGCACCACCTGTCGAGCCGGGACATCGTTAAGATATTAAAGACTAAAGGTGTCGACGATATTCATACGGAGGCCTTTACCCACGCGCCGCCGGGAACGCCGAAGCTCGCAGCACGCATCTGGAATTGGAAGGGACGCGCCATGCCGTGGCTCTTCAAACACTTCGCCTTCGAGTTCCTCGTGCGCGGACAAAAGAAGCTATAATGTAGTGTGGGCTATGCCCACCAGATTAGAGGTGATTTCACACTCACCTAGCCCTCTCCCCTCAAGGGAGAGGAAATTTGAAAGAGGTGCCCCGATAAATCGGGGCCAGGGTTTTGGGGGTGTCCCCTATCTTTTTTAAACTCCCCCAAGATTGGGGGTTAGGGGGTTTGGATAATCGACGGCACTGAACGTCGACAATTATGAAGAGAGGTACAGGAGATTCTTCTCCTGACGGGGTTTTAGGGGTGTCCCCCAATTTTTTTAAACTTCCCCCATGACTGGGGGATACAGGGGGTTGACCAAGCCTTAAGCAAAGGTCTTAAAGATTTTATATGAAAATCGCTTTTGTCTACATCGATCCGAGCTACCAGCACATGGGGCCGTTCCACGTCGGAATAGCTTCTCTTATCGCCTACCTCAAACAAGGCGGTCACGAGTGTCAGTTCTTCCACCTGCTGGGCGACACCCCGGATGAGAAATACGTTGAATTCCTCAAGAAGAACCGCCCCGATATCGCGGCATTTTCGCTGATAACGAACGCCTTCCCTCATCTCGCACCGCTGGCCGCGCTCACCAAACAGCACAGCGACGCCAGGGTAATCTGCGGCGGGGCCCATCCCATGCTCTATCCGGAGGAGGTAATCAAGATCGACGGCGTGGATATGGTCGGTATCGGCGAGGGCGAGGGCGTTCTACTTGATCTGTGCGACCGCATGCAAAGCGGCGGCGACATATCCGACATACCGAACTTATGGCTCAAGCGCGGCGGCGATATCGTACGCAACCCGCTGCGCCCGCTCATCGACGACCTGGACACGCTGCCCTTCCCCGATCGCGAGGTGATGCCCTTCGCCGACAGCTTCGACCTGAACTTCATGAAGCGCGGCGTCTTTATGGCCTCGCGCGGCTGCCCATTCAATTGCGCCTACTGCTGCAGCCCGGCCATGAAGCGCATGTACGGGGGAGAGAAATACATCCGCTTCCGCAGCGTGGACAACCTCATCGAGGAAGTGGAACGGGTCACGAAGGATTTCCCTCAGATCGAGTACCATGTATTCCACGACGACCTGCTGCCGATGAAGAAGGACTGGTTCGCCGAGTTCACAAAGCAATACAGCCGCCGCATCAGGAAACCGTTCGAGATGAATTGTCATCCGAACCTTATGGATAAAGACATAGCCGTCATGGCCAAGTCCGCCGGATGCGCGCTTATACGTTTCGGAATCGAGAGCGGCAATGAGAAGATACGCCGCGACATCCTGGACCGACACATGCCCAACCAGCGCATCCGCGACGCCTTCCGCTGCTGCGACGAGGTGGATATCAAGACGCTGAGCTACAACATGGTCGGCCTGCCCCACGAGACCAGGAAACAGATACTGGACACGGTCAAGATGAACGCCGCGGTCAAGCCCAGGGTCGTCCACGTCTCGATATTCTATCCCTATCCCGGCACCGGGGCTTTCGAGCGCTGCAAGCAGGAGGGGCTGCTGACCGATAAGTTCATCGACAGCTACTACGAGGACAGCGTGCTGGAGCAGCCCTGCATATCAACCGACCAGGTGCGGGCGATGAAGGACCGCTTCGAGCCGCTGGTTCGCACATACTCGCGGTGCCGCGACGTGCCCGCGCCATTCGATAAGCTGGGCGAAAAGCTCATCGACCTCGGAGTGCTGGCGGCCACCGAACGTTGTGTGCTGAGATTAAAGCATAGACTTTCCCGCGGGAAAGCGCCCGGCGAAAGGATCTCCGGCGGCACATGCTACGCTGTCCACGACGGCGAGGTCAAGGTCTGGGAAAAGAAATAACTGCACCTTTCTAAAACTTATTACAAGAACGTCGCCACACGATTGATTGTTATGGTATTAATTTCCTTACAGACCGAAGTAAAGAGGTTCAGGAGAAAAATCTTCTGACGGGGTAATAGGGGTGTCCCCTATTTTTAAAAATTCCCCCAAGACTGGGGGATACAGGGTGTTGAACGCAGCGACAACTCCCAAATATTAAGAGGTGTGATATGGATGCTGTTGCCTATGCTGTATTCTCCATAGTCATCATAGCTTTAATCATCGTAATCATCGCTCTGGTGCGGCGCCCCCGGCAAGCTGAGACGCCCGACATAAAAGGCATGGAGCAAAAGCTGCTCTATGCCCTCGCCTCACAGTCGTCGGTCAAAGAGATACGCGATCTGCTCGAAGGCATCCCGCGCGACGTGGTGCAGTCTATCATCGCCAGCACCAGCAAGCGCTCCGGCAAGCTCAACGAGCTCATGGCCGCGCTGGAGATGACCAAGTACGACCGCCTCTTTTACATGGGCTCGCCCATCGATTTTGTCGGCGTGAAATACGACGAAGGCGTCGACTTCATCGAGGTCAAGTCCGGCAAATCGCGCCTGAGCGAGGATGAGAAGAAGCTGCGAGACCTCATCGAGGCGGGCAAGGTATTCTATGTGCCGCTCAAGGTCGAGCGCATCGCCATCGCGGAGGAGATCGATACCGGAGAATAGCGGCAGAACGATATCGACGGCGACGACAGGAGTTAATCTGTGTTTTTGAAGAAAGCGACCATTGATCATAACCGGTTCCCGACAAGAGAGGCCTATCCGTTCAATCTTGAAATATTCCAGCGCACTTCTTCTCTTGAATTCAACACCCCGGTAACCATCTTCGCCGGGGAGAACGGCACGGGAAAATCGACCCTTCTCACGGCATTATGCCGTAAGTGCAACATCTATATGTGGGAAGGCGAGTATCGACGAAGATGCACCAACAACCCCTATGAAAATATGCTGGATAGCGCCCTGGATATAGAATGGCTCGACGATTCAGTGCCGGGGTCGTTCTTTTCTCCCGAGCTGTTCCGCCACTTTTCCCAGCTTGTCGATGAATGGGCCGAGTCAAGCCCGGGGCTGCTTGATTATTTCGGAGGCAAATCCTTGTTGATACAGTCCCACGGGCAATCATGCTTATCCTATTTTAAGGCGCGTTTTAAGATAAAGGGTATACATTTCCTCGACGAGCCCGAGGCCGCCCTGTCGCCGGCCAGCCAGGTGGAGTTCGTGAAGGTCATCACCGAGATGGGCGAGGCGGGTATAGCTCAGTTCTTTATTTCCACACACTCGCCGATAATCATGTCCTGTAAGCAGGCGGCAATATACAGCTTTGACAAAATTCCAATCGAACTCATCTCCTACCGGGACACCAGTCATTACCGTATCTATAAGGATTTTTTCAGCAGCCATTAAGCCCTCTGACGACTCGACGGGGTCACAAGGTTCCTGTCATGGTAAGTAATTCCGGCGATGGTATCGACTTCTCATCGAACACGAAGCCGCTATGGACACATTCCTCCGCGAGGTGTAATCTTTTATAAGAACGCAGGTATGCAGATTCGCGAGTAGTCACTGTTTTGCAGGTATATTCATGAGTTGGTTTAAGAAGAAGAAAACAAAACAGCCGCCGGCACGAAAAGCGCCGGCCCAGGCTAACAATCCCAATGTACGCCCCGCTGTGGCCACACACAAGGGATGGCAGGCCGGAAGCGCGGCGAAGCAGGAGCGCCTCGCTCAAAGGCTCAAAACATCCGCGCCGCCAAGCGCTGATACGCGAGGCAAGATAGAGTCGGGGATAAGGCCGCGCACATCGCACAGCTACACCCCGGACGAATTATTGAGATTTTTCCTGCGCGAGGACTGCTCCTGGTGCAGGAAGTTTTACACGCATCCCACTGAATGCCGGTCGGACAGATACGATCTGGAGAAGTGCGAACAGTACGAACAGCTGGACAAAGAATCAAGAAGCAGCCTTATCGAATCACCGCGATGGCAGGTGGTTATCAGAGAGGTTATGTCCAAGAAGGTGAGCCCGCTGCCCACCAGGAAATGCCACTACTGCGGCAAGCTGAACCCGGAGCCGGAAAGCACCCGCAACTGGAAATGCATCAACTGCGGTTCCAAGCTGTGATAACCGCTGCTGTTTGACACACCTACCCCTTAGCTCTAAAATCCATATATCCGCATCTTTAAGGGAGAAATATATGAATATGACAAAGGCGGCGGCAGCGATTCTTCTGGCGATTCTTCTGGCGGGCGCAGCCTGTAGCTGCAAGAGCGCTTCGACCGAGCCGCAGCCGACGCCGACGCCGACAGTTACACCAACGGCGGCGGCTAATGAATTATATATAGACGCCTCTTATAACGGCAACCAGGTCGCTCTGGCCGCGGGAAAACAGCTCATCGTAACGCTGAATTCTAATGGTCCGGCCGGCTATACGTGGAACCTCTCGGCGATAAGCGACACGAACGTCATACACAAGGTGCGGAACACCTACGAGGCGCCTGCAGGCGGCCTTCCTATATCGACATGGTACTTCGAAGCCCTGGCGGCGGGCACGGCCACGATATCGATGCAGGAATTCAGGGCGTCGGAGCCGGAGCCGGTGAACATTTTCGAAATCATTGTAATAGTTGAATAGAGAACTCATGAATATCGCGAGAAAGACGAGGAGGCAACCATGAAAGCTTTGAAAATATTAGCCGCGGTCGTACTGGGATTAACTCTCGTCACGAGCGTCGCGTGTAGCGGCGAAAGCGAGTCACCTTCGACCACGCCAACACCTACGGTCACAGGAGTAAACGTAGACGACTCCGATTCCGGCGGTGAGAAGACGCTCGCGGTCGGCGACCTTCTTATCGTAACGCTGGACTCCAACGCGACGACCGGCTACTCATGGAATCTCTCAGAGATAAGCGACGCCGCTATTATCCGGTATGTAAGCGACGAATACGTAGCGCCGGAGCAGAGCGACCCTCCCGTGGTAGGAGCCCCCGGCGAGGAAGTCTGGACATTCGAGGCGCTCGCTGCCGGCACCGCCGCGATATCGATGAGATACATCCAGCCCTGGATGCCGGATGCCGATCCTGCCGAAACCTTCGATATCACGGTGATAGTAGAATAGAAATTTGATATATCGATACTTATAAAAAGGGGCCATTAATATCAAGAGGAGCAGGATGAAGTTAGCTATACCGGTGATAATCTTAATACTGGCGGTATCGCTTACCTCGACCGTCTCATGCGCGCTACTACCAAATTCAACGTCGACATCGGAACCCGTTCAGATAATCGCGGAGCCTACCTATTCGCCGGACACGATCAACAGGCAATACGAATGGAGCTACGATAAACAGACCTGGCAGTGGACACTGGCGATACCGCAGAGCCTATACGACTACTACGCGGAAAGGCCGCGTGCCACGACCCAGGACTATTCGATTTACGTTACACACCCGGCCGACGACGATTACATTGACACGCTTGTCGATAAAATAGAAGAGGTTGCCGCCAGTGCGGGGTACGACGCTTGGGAGACCGTTAACTTCGCCGTGTCCTTCGTGCAGGGCCTGCCATATGCTACGGACGACGTAACCACTGCCTATGACGAGTATCCGCGCTACCCAATCGAGACGCTCGCCGATAACGGCAGTGACTGCGAGGATACCTCAATACTGATGGCGGCCATCCTTCACCATATGGGTTACGGGACCGTGCTCATATCTCTGCCGAATCATATGGCCGTGGGCGTCCTCGGCGGTGAGGGGGTTTCGGGAACCTACTGGCCTCGCAGCGACGGGAACTATTACTACCTTGAGACCACCGGCTCCGGCTGGGAGATAGGAGAGCTGCCGCCGGAATACGAGGGGCTAAATGCCAATAACATTTATGACATCGCACCGGTGCCTATACTCTCCCAGGACTGGAGCGCACAAAGTTCATCGTTCGGCAAAACGAGTCTCACTATAACGATAGAGAACCTCGGCACTGCCGCGGCCACTGACGTTTACATATACGCGGCCTTCGACGCGGGCAGCGGCATGGTCTGGAACGCCGAGGAGAGCGATCTCTTCGACCTCGGGATCGACCAGAGCGTCACCATCACCATGCAGTTGAACACGCCTAAAGCCGAATATACGAGGTTAATAGTGCAGATAGTGGACAACGGCTATGCCGTGGATACGAGCTATTCCGAATGGTTCGACACGTAGAATGAAGCGTCGACAATTATGCCGCGAAAAGCATTTCACATAGTCTCGCTCGGCTGCGCCAAAAATACCGTCGACTCGGAATCGATGGCACAGCTTCTGGTCCGCGCCGGGCATAAACGCGTCGGGCAGCCGGGGCGGGCCGGAATCATCATCGTCAACACCTGCGGATTCATCGGCCCGGCAAAAGAAGAATCTATCAACACGTTGTGCGGCCTGGCCTCGAAAAAGCGCGACGGCCAGCTGCTCATCGCGGCGGGCTGTCTGACACAGCGCTACGGCGAGGAGGTGGCTAAGCAGGTGCCCGGCGTCGACGGCATACTCGGCACGCGGCGCTGGATGGACATCGTCCAGGTAGTAGATCGACTGAGAGAGAGAGGCTCCATCGAACCCGTATGCCACCTGCCGGCAACTGCGACGATTGGCCGTGACGAGCGCGATACGGTTCGTGCAAGCGCCTCCGGCGGCAGCGCTTATCTCAAGATAGCGGACGGCTGCCGCAGGCCGTGCTCCTTCTGCGCCATCCCCCTCATCAAGGGGCCGCCCGTAAGCCGTCCGATAGATGCGATACTGAACGACGCCCGCATCCTGCGCGACAGGGGCGTGCGCGAGCTGGTTCTGATCGCACAGGACACCACCGATTACGGACACGACCTCGGTATGAAGGACGGTTTGACTGTATTGTTGGAGAAACTAATCGACGCCGTTCCCGATATCGACTGGATCCGCATCATGTACGCATACCCCGGCCGTATCAGCGATCGCCTCATCGATATCATGGCCGGGCGCAAACAGATTCTGCCATATATCGATCTGCCGCTGCAGCACGCCGACCCGAGGACGTTGCGGCGTATGAAGCGGCCATCTAATATCGACAATGTGCGCAAGACACTCGCCAGGATGAGAGAAGCGATGCCGGGGCTGGCGGTACGCACGACGTTTCTTGTCGGATACCCCGGAGAGACTGAGGAAGAGTTCCGTACGCTACTCGACTTTGTACGGGAGATGCGCTTCGACCGACTCGGAGCCTTCAAGTTCTCCTTTGAGCCGGGCACCCCCGCCGAGTCACTGGGAGACCCCATACCGGAAGAGGTTAAGACGGAGCGCCTGGATAGGCTGATGTCGCTGCAGCAGGACATGTCCTTGCAGGTAAACCGGACATTCGTGGGACGGACGCTCGATGTGCTGGTGGAGGGCTGTGATAACGGCATCACCGTGGGCCGATCCTACCGCGACGCGCCCGAGGTCGACGGGCTGGTTATTACCGAAGGGGAGGCGGATACTGGACAGATGGTACGAGTCAAAATCACAGACGCAATGCCCTACGACCTGAGAGGAAAATTCACCCGTAATTGAACAACAGTGAAAGTTGCGCCTGTTAAAAAAGAAGCCCCCAGTTCATCGGGGGCTCTTCATACGCCACATCAAAATTGATGTATTAAATCATTTTGGAAAGTCGCTGTCAGCCGCTTCTGGAATGTACTATCAAAACTATTATAGCCAGCATCAGGATAGACCCCAGCGCAATGATAACCCATACCCATATCGGCAAGCCTTCGTTCTCTGTCACGACCGTAGAACCGGTGGTGAATGAGAGCGAATCGCTCCACGGGGAATTGGTTATGTCGTTGACCCCACGCACCTTCCAGCAGTAGTTCGTATTCTTAGCCAGGTCAAACGTCACTTGGTATGCCGTTTCGTTGACTGCGTTGTCCCCGTAAAGATTAAGTACAGGATTACTCCAATCACAATTCTTGGTCAATATCAGCTCGTAACCGGTAGCGGCCACGGAACTGCTCCACTGCAGAAGCGGCCTGAGGCTAACACCCTCGCTGCCGGGTTCAGGACTGAGCAATACGGGCATGGAGAGCGCCGGTCCCAGGGGAGTGATAAAACTCCATGGCTCAGACCACTGGCTCATATATGGGTCGATAACACGCACCCTCCAGTAATATTTCGTCCCCAGCCACGGATATACCATCTTGAGCAGTCCCGTACTCTCGTGAGTTCCGCCGTCGTAATAGCTGTCATCAACGGGACTGATAAAGTCCTCATCGAAAGCGAGCTGCACCTCATATGTCTTCGCTCCCTCGATCTCCTTCCACTCGAGCCTTACCATAGCCCTGCCCAGGAATACCTCGTCTTCCAAGATGATGCCAGACTCGGAGCCATCCTCCGGCGCCAGCAGCTTCATCCTGACCATCTCATCGCTGGTGATCCACAGCTGTGTATATGACGCGCCGCCTATGGCAAACAGGAAGGTGGGATTGGGAATCAGCTTCAGCCCGCGTAAAACCGAATCGCCGACCTCTAACCCATTGTTAATATCCTGAAATTCAGGTGCGCTCTTCGTCGTTGTTGGATCTACGGAGCGCAATCCGATACCGGTGCTTGAACTTATCGCATATAGGATCCCGTCCTGCTCTTCACAAACTATCGAGGATATATCTACACCATCCTTAATCCGCTCCCATTCCGCCTCATCATCGCTTTGATCGAAACGCCAGATACCCTGGGTGGCAGCGCCGCCCTGTATTCCTACGTAGACATAGTTCCTGTCATAGGGGTCCGGCGCCACGTGCACTATATCCGGGGTTGCGCCCGGGGTATCCGGCCCCACCCTTTCAAAAGCGAGACTAGAGCCAGCCTTGTAAACCCCGCCGTTATTGGTTCCAGCGTATATCTCCCCATCCTCCATAAGAACAAGATCAATAATCATATCGGTCGTCGGAATGTCGCTGTCAGAAGAAGTTGCCCAGGTTACACCAGCATCGGTGCTTCCCCACACACCACCACTGGCATCACCGGCATAATAAATTTCTTCACTCTCTATCACAAAAGCAGTCACCGGCTGCGAAGTATAGCGAGTAGCCCCAAAAGTAACGCAGCCGTCAAAGGACGGCACTATACCTGTGTTGTTACTCTCAGCCAAGACAAGTATGTTTCCGACAAGCCTCACTGTATCGAAGACACATGTTGCAGGAGTCCCGGTCAGTGTCGAGCAATAAACGCGCTCCCACGTCCTGCCCTCAGTCTGCGTACGCCAAAGACTGGCGTCACTGGCATTTAATGTAGTAATATATATTGTTCCATCCGCAAAATATCCTTCGGATGGACTCATATCGGTTATTTCACCTATAACTACATCTACAAGACCACGCTGATTCCAAGATGAAAACCCCCCGCCCGTACCTGAAGCACTGGCACTAGAAACAGCACTCTGGCTGCCGAACGTACCCACATATGCTACGGAAGACGTCATGACCGCTGTGGCTCTATCTTCTCCTGTTGGCTGTTTACAAGATAAATAATCAGATTGAGAGGGAGACCAAGTCGCTCCACCATCAGGACTTACATAGGTAATAAACTGCCCGGGAGGTGACGGTATGGCAGCCGGATCCGCAGCCTCAGTCCCCGCAATAATAACTACACTCGCACCGCTACCAGATACGGCCATGCTCCATATATTGGTTTCGGTAGGTATCGTATTAGTAGGAGGATTTTCGTAACCCCTTACCTGGCAATCAGCAACTGTAGGTATCGCCGGCCAACCCGCCCATTGAATACTGAAGACGTCTCCTCGCGGTCCGACTGCGGACAAACCCACAAAAACCCTAATGCTGCTACTGCCACTCGCCGCTATATAATCGCTGGGAAAACCGATGCTGGCCCTGTATGATACAAAATCAAGACCGTCCTGATCCTTGAAAGTCGCATCTCTAACAGCAGCATCCCAGGCTGCGATGCCGAGTTTGGTGCGCACCCGCGTCTGCGAAGCATCCGTAACTACCGCAATAATCGCGCTGTCCGACGCATAACTTGGAGACAATCCCACCGCCAGAACATCATACGCACCAATGGTCTGGACGTTCCATACAGCCATATCGAGGATGTACACGTCCCCACCCAATGCGCCATCCGACGTTCCCACCGCGACAACAACATTACCGTTCTCCCGCCCCAAGGCTAAAGACGTGATAACGGCAGCGCCGCCTGTCCCGGGAACTTCTGCCAGATTGTCAAAAGAAGTGCCGCGATCTTCAGAATAGTAAGCATTCTTTTCTGTGGCAGCAAATATCGTGCTGTCTGTATTCCAAGAAGGAGAGAGCACCACAGCCACTATGTCACTGGTGTCGGCTATTGCGGCCATGGCACCGGCAAGTCCCGTTTCCTGCCAGCCAAACCCGCCATTCGTAGATTTCATAAGAGCCCAGTCGGTCAAGACAAGCTCATTTTGTACGGCAGCGAAAACAGTAGAGCCATCCGGGGAGACCGCCATGGGGCCGATATCATAACCGGGATACAGTTGCATATCATCTTCATCCGGGATGGATATCTGGGTCCACTTGAGAGAGCTAGTTGCGGCATAAGAAGAGTTTGCGTCAGAGACGATGCCGGAGGCAATTAAACATACTACTAACGACAGAGCCGCGAATAAACCTAAGGCCTTCATTCTTCTATCTTTCATACCCGCCTCTTACAAACGCAATTCACACTTTCTACCACATCATAGCAGAATTTGTCAAGGCTTGCTAATATAATTTTCAAAAAATGCGACTAAATCACAGGAATTGTATTATATACCGACCGCAGATATAAACTCAATACGCGTATATTAGATATTCGAGGATTTGATTTCGTTACTTCTACGTGCTATCGAATAAATGCGTTGGACAAATACCATCATAACGACTTAAACTGTAATCGGTCGAATTTATTGAATTTGATCTCTTCTATGGAACGTTCGAGCTGCGAGAATGCCGGATTTCAGAATAGTATCAGACTTCAAGCCCACAGGGGACCAGCCTCAGGCTATAGAGAAGCTGGCCGACGGACTCGCGCGCGGACTCAAGCACCAGACGTTGCTCGGTGTCACCGGCAGCGGCAAGACATTCACCATGGCCAACATCATCGAGCGGGTGCAGCGCCCCACACTAATCATGTCACATAACAAAACCCTGGCCGCGCAACTCGCTAGCGAACTTAGGGAGTTCTTCCCGGATAACGCCGTGGAATACTTCGTCAGCTACTATGATTACTACCAGCCAGAGGCCTACGTCCCGCAGACCGACACGTATATAGAAAAAGAGACCGACATCAACGAGGAGATCGACAAGCTGCGCCACGCCTCGACCAGGGCGCTTTTGAGCCGGCGCGATGTCGTCATCGTAGCCTCCGTGTCCTGCATCTACGGCCTGGGCTCGCCGGAGGAATACAAAAGCTTTGTGCTGAGCTTGAAGAAAGGGCAAACGATAAAGCCGGAGACGGTATCCCGCAAGCTGGTCGCCATGCAGTACGAGCGCAACGATATCGACTTCACCAGAGGCCGCTTCCGCCTGCGCGGCGATACGCTGGAGGTGCAGCCGGCCTACGAGGAGCTGGCGGTACGGGTGGAGTTCTTCGGCGATACCATCGAGCGATTGGTTGAGGTGGACCCGCTGACCGGCGAACTGCTGGCCGAGCGCGAAGAAGTCGATATCTACCCCGCCAAGCACTTCGTTCTATCCCCGGACAAGATGAATGCGGCGATGGACGATATTCGCGCGGAGCTGAAGGAGCGGCTGGCCGGGCTAAAGGAGCAGGGCAAGTTCCTGGAAGCGGCCAGGCTGGAATCCAGGACAAACTACGACCTCGAGATGATGGGCGAGGTCGGCTACTGCACCGGTATAGAGAATTACTCGCGGCACCTGCTGCGGCGGGCGCCGGGCAGCCCGCCATGGACTCTGATCGACTACTTTCCCAACGATTATCTGCTCATTATCGACGAGTCGCACATGACACTGCCGCAGATACGCGGCATGTATCACGGCGACAGGTCGCGCAAGCAGACGCTCGTCGACTACGGGTTCCGCCTCCCCTCGGCGCTGGACAACCGCCCTCTGAACTTCGAGGAGTTCGAGGAACACGTTAATCAGGTTATATACGCCTCCGCAACGCCGGGGCCGTACGAATACGAGCACAGCCGGCGTATCGCCGAGCAACTGATAAGGCCCACCGGCCTGCTGGAGCCGTCGATAGAGGTCAAGCCGACGAAAAATCAAATCGACGACCTGATGGAGCAGATAAGGATTCGCGTCAAGCGCGGGGAGCGCTGCCTGGTGACTACCATGACCAAGCGCATGGCCGAGCAGCTTGCGGAATACCTGAAGGAGATGGGGATAAAGACGCACTACCTGCACTCGGAGATCGATACGCTGGAACGAATCGACATCCTGCGCGACCTGCGGCTTGGAATTTACGACGTGGTTGTCGGAATCAATCTTTTACGGGAAGGGCTCGACCTGCCCGAGGTCAGCCTGGTGGCGATACTGGATGCCGATAACGAAGGCTTTTTACGGTCGCGCGACTCGCTGATACAGACCATGGGCCGCGCCGCGCGCCATATCGAAGGCAACGTCATCATGTACGCGGACACAATCACCGGATCCATGCAGGCGGCCATGGACGAGGTGCAGCGCAGGAGAACGCTTCAGGTTGCGTACAACGAGGCCAACGGCATCACGCCGCAGGGCATCAAGAAAGCGATCAAGGATATCAGCGACCGCATCGCCGCCGTAGCCGAGACCCGCGCCCCTTACCAGGTCAGCGCGCTCCCCAAAGACGAGCAGCTCCGCCTGATCAAAGACCTGGAATCGCAGATGAAACAGGCGGCAAAGAACCTCGAATTCGAGAAGGCGGCGCTGCTAAGGGACCGTATCATCGAGATGCGGAGGGCCATGGAATGAGTCTCGTAGAAATCGATTTGTACTCCATGACAGAAGCAAAAGCTGAATCCTTCATAAACGAAATGAGGGAAAAAAGCTTGGCGTTAGTAACATTTTTACCATTTTCTGAAAAAGGTATGCAAATATTTCGAAAACACTTCATGTGTCTAAGATGTGGCCAATGCTGCAATGGTATTATACTGCACGAGAAGGGGATAGCTATTACCTCAAGGGAATTAAATAGGTTGAAGCGATATCGAAAAGCTAAAGTTCTTAGACAAATGTTATTAACTAGGAATGACGGTACTCTTGCATTGAAACTACCTTGCCCGTTCTATAATGAGCACAAGAAGCCTACTTGCACAATTTACGAAGATCGCCCTTCTATTTGCAAAACATACCCTCTGGACGAGCCTGTGCCTATAGGGCCAGAAGAGCGTCTCTGCATAACTGTAGATCCTTATTGTCCAGCAGCATGTAATCTCTTTAAAGACGTAGTCTCCATGTTAAGAAGTCATCTTTGATAATATCAATAAAAGGTTCACAAGTAATGAGCGACAATATAGAGACCAGACAGGAGCGCCGCGAGAAAAAACTGAGGAAGAAGCGGGAACGGATGCCGCAGCACGGCAGGACGCTGGGTAAAGTTTACCGCGACGCAGTGCTAAAACGGCTGCGGAAAAAAGCGGAATGAATCGATTCTATTTGCTCTCGGGCGGCTCTTTATGCTTTCCTTCTTCGTCAGGCGATTGAGCCCCTTCCTTTAGTTCACCGCCATCCGAACGAGAAGCCCTGCGCTCCTTGAGCTCATCCACCTTCAGTGAAATATACTCGGAAAGCTGTGCCCTCTCCTTGGAGAAAGCAACCCTCAACCGCGAGTTATATCTTCCCATGCCGCGATACTTTTCATACCTGTTCTTGGTCAGCCGGCTCCAGAAAGTCCCCTGCAACTGAACCATCTCGTTCAATATGTATTTCTTCAGTTGGCGCGCCGCCTCATCGGGCGAGACGTGAGCCCCACCCTTGGGTTCCGGCACAATCACATCAATCACGCCGAGGTCAGAGCAGTCCTTCGCCGTCAGCTTCAGTGCCGTGGCGACCTCCTCCGCCTTGCTGGAATCCCGGTAGAGAAGGCTGGCGGCCCTCTCCGGCGGTATCACCGAAAAGATGGCGTTCTCCAGCATCAGTATGCGGTCGGCGACACCGAAGGCCAGCGCGCCGTCGCTGCCGCCCTCACCTATGATCACGGCCACTATAGGCACGGGCAGATCCGACATCTGGGCCAGGCACTGTGCAATGGCGTTGCCCACCCCCCGTTCCTCGGAGTTCAGGCCGGGGTAGGCGCCCGGGGTATCGATAAATGTCACCACGGGCAGCATGAACTTGGCCGCCAGTTTCATGGCTCGCTGCGCCTTGCGGAAGCCCTCAGGATATATCCAGCCCTTCTTGCCCATGTCCCCGTGTCCGCGCTCCTGAGCGATAACAACGACGGTTCCGCCGCCGATATCCGCCAGCCCGCAGACCACCGACTCGTCATCGCCGAAGCAGCGGTCCCCGTGCAACTCGATGAAGCTGGAACATATCCTGCCGATGTAATCCAGCGACGTGGGCCGGTCCTCGTGCCTGGCAAGCTGGACGCTCTTCCACGCCGATTCCCTGTGCGTCTTTATCGGCGGATATGGCCCGAACCTTCTCTTGATCGATATTCGATACTGAGATAAAAGCTGGTCCAGCAGCACGGCCAGCAGCTCGCGCAGCCTTGGGCGTTCCACGATCAGGTCGATCAACCCGTGTTTCAGATGAGCTTCAGCCGTATGCGTATCGGGAGGCAGTGTTCCTCCCTCCATCTCCGCCACCAGCCTCATGGGAGCGAAGCCTATGAGCGCCCCGGGTTCGGCAACGATGATATCGGCCAGATTGGCGAAGCTGGAATAAACCTCGCCAGTGGTGGGATTGGTGAGAACCGATATAAAGGGCAGGTTCGTATCGATGAACTGTTTGGCCGCAGCCGCCGTCTTGGCCATCTGCATCAGCGCCAGCACGCCCTCCTGCACTCGCGCGCCTCCACTCGACACTACGGCCACAAGCGGCAGCCGTTTCTTAAGGGCATGCTCAAAGGCCAGCGCCACCTTCTCGCCCACCACACAACCCATGCCTCCGCCCAGGAAGCTGAAGTCCAGCACCACCATAACAGTCCAGGTGCCCTCTATCTGGCACACACCGGTGACCACGGCCTCGGGCAAGCCGGTCCTCTTCTGCGCCTCGAAGACGCGCTTCTTATACGACGTCTCGCCCGAGAAGGACAGCGGATCGAGCGAGGCCAGCGACCTGTTCATCTCGATAAAGCTCTCATTGTCCGCTATGAGCGCGATACGGTCGTAGGCCGATATCTGATAGTGGTAGCCGCACTCGGGACATATTCGGAAGCGCTCGAACGTGTCGTTCGATAGAAGGTTCCCGCCGCAGTACAGGCAGGTGTTCATCTTATCGAAGGCGCCGTGCTCTAGACGCTCCGGCCGCCGCGGCAGAATCTTATCGAAGAAGCCCTTCATCATATCGCATCGCCCTCCGCGGCATCTTGCTTCTTAACATCCGTTTGTTTCTTAATATCCTGTTTCATCAGCACCTGACGCGATTTCCCCGGCTCGCCGGGGGCCACAATGCCCTTCTCCTCAAGCAGATCCATTATCTTGGCGGCGCGCGGGTAGCCCACGCCCAGCCGTCTCTGCAAGAATGATGTTGATATGTTGTTCAGCCCAGCCGTTAAACCTATGGCCTGCTGCAGTAAGGCGTCCTCCGGGACCCTGTCGCCGGCGGCCGCTTGGGTATCCAGATCCGGCAGCAGCTGCACGCCGGCCTCCCTGGGGTGCTGGCCTATCCAGAAGCTGACGAGCTTTTCGATCTCGGCCTCCGATACGTATGTGCCCTGAAGCCGCCTCGGCTTGGGCGCATCGGGCGGCAGGAACAGCATGTCGCCGCGTCCCAGCAGCTTCTCCGCGCCTACGGTGTCGAGGATGGTGCGCGAATCGATCTGCGAGGCCACGGCAAAGCTGATGCGCGCCGGGAAATTGGCCTTGATCAATCCAGTCACGACATCGACCGAGGGGCGCTGCGTGGCTACTATTAGATGGATGCCGGTGGCCCGCGCCAGCTGCGCCAGACGGCACAGCATGCGTTCCGTGTCATCGGGCGCTGTCATCATAAGCTCGGCCAGCTCGTCGATGAAGAGCATCAGATACGCCAGCGGCTTATCGACACGCGGGCTCTTGTTGTAGGACTCTATATCCCTGGCTCCGACCGCGGCCAGCCTCTTGTAGCGATCATCCATCTCACGCACCAGCCATCTAAGGCTGGCCACAGCCTTCTCGTGATCGACTATCACCGGGGTCAGCAGGTGCGGCACATTATTGAAGGACACCAGCTCCACCCGCTTCGGATCCACCATGATGAAGCGCACCTCCTCGGGGCTGTCATACATCAATATCGTAGCGATGATGGATTTCATGCAGATGCTCTTGCCGCTGTTGGTGGCGCCGGCTATCAGCAGGTGCGGCATCTTGGTTAGGTCCGCAACGATGCTCTCCCCGGACATGCCTTTGCCCAGTGCCAGCGGCAGTTTTGTCTTGGCCTTTACCTTCTGGAAAGTGCCCGTCTCTATTATGCTCCTCAGCGCCACCGTGGATGCCGTGGGGTTCGGCACCTCGATGCCGACCATGGCCTTGCCCGGTATCGGCGCCTCTATCTTAAGGGAAGGCGACTCCAGCGCCAGCGCCAGGTCGTTGGCCAGCGAGGCGATGCGCTCGACCTTGACCCTGGTCTTGGAGACCTCTTTCTGTCGAATAGTGATATTGCCGTCCTTGTCCTTTTCCTTTATCTCCTTGAACTTGCGGTCCCACCCCGGCTCCACGCCGTACTGCGTCACAGCCGGGCCCACGTTGGACTCAACCACCTTGGCCTCAACGCCGTAGCTGGCCAGCGCCTCCTCTATGATGCGCGCCCCGCGCTCGGTGTCCACCGCCGGCTTCTGCGCCTCGGGCTCCCGCTCGAGCAGCGTCAGGGATGGAAGCTGCCACCTGCTCTCCTCCCCTCCCGCACGCACCGCCGGCTCGACAATATTAACTGCTTCGGTCTTGTCTTCGACCGGGGCCGGAATTTTCTTCTCTTTCTTCGCGGGCTTCTCTTTCGGCTGTACGACTTCAGTCTCCTGCACGCCGATATCGGTACGAACCGCCGTGACCTGTATCGGCTTGGGTTTACGCTCTATGGGATGCTCTTTGACATAGATGAACGGCCGGCACAGAGCGCGCCACAGATAGCTGTGGAGAGGATAACGCTTATAGATTTTCGCGATCGAGCGGGCTAGGTACACGACCAGAGCCCAGCACCTTCTCGGCCATATAAGTATTATGCCGAGAAATATGAGCCCGAGAACGATGAGGAACCCGACGATGAACGAATCGGTGATAATGACGTCGCCCAGCTTCCCGCCCATATCGAAGAACGCCAGTATGCCGAAGACGGCAAAGACCATAGAGATGATGCCGAGCCAGACGTTGATGTCATGCAGGAAGGCGGGAACGTGCATCTTCTCGAACAATTGGCGGATCCAGCGACGGAAAAGGAACCACATAACGGCGAGGATGAAGATGCCCAGCGGGATGAGCCCGTATCCGAATGTATCGACGAACGGGCTTCGCGCCGGCTTGTAGAAACAGAACAGCAGCACCGCCGCCGCAACCAGTACGGTCAGGACTATCACAACATAGAAAACGGCGCTGCGGCCCGTCCCCTGCCGATGCTTCGTCGACCCTTTGTCCTTCGCTTCTCCCATAACAAAATCTCTAGAACATCGATAGCTGTTTGGGCTCCGTCTGTTCCGACTTCTCTCCCTTTGCGACCTTCTCGATATTCTCCGTTTTCTTTTCTGTCTTCTCTTTCTGCGGCAACGGCTGCTCTCCGGCCGACCCGCCATCCGCCAGCAACGCCGGAAGCTTAAGCATATCCTCCATCATGACCCTGCGCAAGCTTCCCTGATGCAGGGCCGCCGCCGGATGGTACATGGCGAAATAGGTAACTCCGTCGCCCTGACGAGAGGTGCCGTGGATCCTGCTTATTGTAGCGCCCGGGAAAAACCTGGCCATGGAATGCCGTCCCAGTGTTACGATCACCTTCGGTTTAATGACCTCGATCTGCCGGTCGAGCCACTTGCGGCAAGACTCGATCTCGTCGGGCAGGGGGTCGCGGTTGCTCGGGGGGCGGCATTTAACGACGTTGGCGATATAGACCTCGCTTCTCTTCAATCCGATAGATTGCAGCAGCTCGTCCAGGAACTGCCCCGCCGGCCCCACAAAAGGCCGCCCCTGCTGGTCCTCGTGCCACCCGGGCGCCTCCCCGATAAACATGATATCGGCATCCTCGCGCCCCTCGCCGGGCACGGCGCGCTTGCGCTGCTTGCACAGCCTGCAGGCATCGCACTTTGCGATCTTTCCATTCAACTCGGTAAAACTGCTCACGACGCAAAACCTCCGGCACGCCAGTCTCTAAACACGGCCAGTACGCCCGTAATGATTATTATAACGCCAACCATGTCCCTCAGTATATTGGCATCTATCCTGTCCGCGAGAAAGCTGCCCAGCAGTCCGTAACACACGGCGCTGGGAGCAACATACATCGCGATATCGTTCCTGACCGTCTTCTGCTTTAGATGCGTGAAGGCACCAAAGAACGCTATGACCGCTATAGCCGCCAGCGATATCCCCTGCGCCGAATGCTGGTCCAGCCCCATCAGAAGCACCATCACCGGTATCAGCACCACGCCGCCGCCCACCCCCATTAGCCCTGACAGGAATCCGGCCACAAGGCCGCCGAGTATAAACCCGAAATACGCCGCTACGCCCAGGTCACGCTCTACAAGGGTCTCGGCCACCGTAGGGTGGGTTACAACCATGACGAATCCCACACAGATTATGAACAGCCCGAACAACCACTGCAGGCGCCTCTCCGGAACGCGCTTCATCAGCCTGGCCCCCAGCACAGCGCCCACGACACCGCCGGCGGCCAGCGCCATAAAAACATCCCACTGGATGTGGCCGTTCACGCCGTACATCACGGCGCTGGCCAGAGCCATAGGGAAAATCACGGCAAGAGATGTGCCATGGGCTTCATATTGAGGGACATACAGCACGGCGACGAGCAGGGGCACCAGGAAGACTCCCCCTCCGATGCCGGTGAGCCCTGCCAGAGTACCCACCGCCGCGCCGACTAGAATGCATGCCAGGGCTTTCTCTTTGGACATTAGTCTCGCCTTTGGATATTCACGGATGATAGCATACGAGTATATTCAAGTCAATCGAACTACAAAAAGTTTACAAACGACGCTGCCTAGCCATGACACGCTTGACAAATACTTGCCCTCAGTATTAGAGTATTACAACCTTTGTAAAAGGCGCGACCCGACAATAAGGATTGCGCCTGCAGTGTTAATATATAGGAGGACTGGTATGTCGCGGACAACGATGATGATTGTTGGAGCCTGCATCCTTATTGTGATTGTCGTGCTAGCATTGCGGTTTACTATCTGGGCTGATTAATAATTCGTCAAACTCCGCATGGGAAATTCTAGCAACGGCGCTTTGTCCGCGTCTTGTTCTTCAGCGCCATGTGTTAAATACCCAGTCAGATGTTGGGCTTGGCATACCCTATCGCCGGCATCTAAAGTGTTCCCGTTACGCATGTTTCGAATCGATACACACAGTACTCATTACAAGGGGGATTTATGAAATTGTCACAAATAGCTGCGGTTGTGTTGATAGGCATAGTGGCTGTGTTCGCTGCCGCATGCGGTTCGTCGGGAACGCCAACGACCGGATTTACAACTTATACCGATAGTATCAACGGCTTCTCTATATCCGTACCCGACGGTTGGGAACCGAATGAGGACGCATCGGGAGTCTTCTTCATCTCTCCCACGACATGCGCGGAGTGGTATCCTTTCGGCGCCGTGACGGCTTCTTATGAAGAAGGGTACACCAGCGCTGAGATATATTTCACCGAAGTCATTGAACCGATGATCGCAATCTTTAATGAATACAACCTCGTTTCCAAACAGAACCTTACTATAGACGGCATACCTGCGTTAAGAGTGATATATACCTATGTGGGCGATTACGGAGAGTCTGTGCAGGAAACGTTCTGTGTTCTTATCAGCCAGCAAACAGCGTAGCTGATTGTCGGTTCATGCGACGTTACATGCTGGAATACATATCAGGGCACATTTAATACCATGGCGAACAGCTTCAATCTTCTATATTAGTAGCTTATAGGCCTCGAAGCTACTGAGGGAATATTGTGAGGCTACCTCGATTAAAGTGGCATCGAGGATGAAACTTATTTCCCCGCCTTCTCGATGTACTGCACAAAGTCGCCTATGGTAACAAAATTCCTCATGGCGTCCACATCAACCTCGACGTTGAATGCGCCCTCCACGGCGATGATTATCTGAACCCAGTGGAGTGAATCGGCCTTAATATCTTTTAAAGGCGTGTTCAATGCTATATCGCCCTCCGTGCCGTGCGTAACCTTAGCGATCATCTTCTTTAACTGGTCTAATGTGGACATGCATCCTCCTCGGATTCAAGAAAAGGGCGAGACGACCTCGCCCCTACACGCTACTCACTACACGCTATTATCTAAAAATCACTGACGGTTAACAAGCCCCTGTATGCGCTCCAGCTCGGCTCTCAGCTTGCCGACGAAGTCGCTCTCAAGCGTCTGCCTGGCCTGCTTCATAGTGCCCACGATCTGAGCCGCGTCCGCCGCCCCGTGCGCCACGCAGGCTACCCCGCCCACCCCCCACATCGGGCCGCCCCCCATGGCCGTAGCCGGGCTCAGCAGCTTATAGAGCTTATCGTTGGTGGTCTTCAATATGCCGCCGTCGACGCTGTCCTTGAGCTCTTTCTCCAGCCAAGCGGTCGCGGTGCGCCCGATGCCCTCGCAGAACTTGATCAGAATATTGCCGACGAAGCCGTCGCAGACGACGACGTTGGCCTTGCCCAGCGGTATGTCCATGCCCTCCACGTTGCCGATGAAATTGAGGCCGCTCTGCTTCAGCAGCGGATAGGCCGCCTTGGTCATCTCATTGCCCTTGCCCTCCTCGGCGCCCACGTTGAGCAGCCCGACGGTGGGGTTCTCGATGCCCATGAAGCTGCGGCAATAGACGGCTCCGGCCACGGCGAAGTTGACCATGTGATAGGGCTGCGCGCCGACGACAGCGCCCATGTCCAGCAGGACGGTCCCGGGCGCCAGCCCCAGGAAGGCTCCACCGATCATGGGGCGGTCCAGGCCGGGCAGCACGCCCAGGTGCTGCATGGCGGCCACCATACACGCGCCGGTATTGCCCGCGCTGACCATGACATCGGCCTCGCCGTCCTTGACCAGCTTCGCGGCGATGGAGATGGAGTTGTTGGGCTTTTTGAAGACCTCGTAGGCCGCTTCCTGACCATCTTTGATGACATCAGTAGCCTCGACGATGCGACAGGTGATGCCGTCGACGTTGTGTTTAGCGACCTCGCGCTCGATATCGGAGACGGTGCCAGTCAGGATGACCTCGGCATCGAACTCGCGCGCGCCCATTATCGCACCCTTCACTATCTCGGCCGGGGCGAAGTCGCCGCCCATGGCATCTATCGCGACTCTCAGCTTCTTCGGGGTATTGGTCATCAAAAGCCTCCTCTGCCTGATTCCCCTTGGTCCCCCTTTAGAAAAGGGGGATTCAGGGGGATTTTTGTAGGGGCGACCCTCGTGGTCGCCCTCCAGAGGGCAGGTACAAGACCTGCCCCTACAAAATAAATCTCGACACCCTTCCACCGTACGGTCACGGCGCGCCGTGCCCCCTACCAGCTAACCTTTATCGCATCGTGCTTGCAGACATCGCGACAATTGCTGCCCTTCGCGGCGCAGGACACGATGCCGGGACACACGTATGACAGCTTCTTGCGCAGATTCTCTTTGACCGCGGCGTACGGACCTCGGCCGTCCTCGCTAATCATGGTCAAAACGCGACCTGGGCAAGCCTCCACGCAAAGCCCGCAGCCGTCGCATTTTGCTGTGTCGACCGTAATGAAATATTCTCCCGTGCCGTCCGAGTACCCGTACTGTATCTCGACGCCGCCGGCAATGACACCTTTCAGCCGTTCCTCGGCGTAAAGCGCGGCGCCCAGCGCACCCGCGAGCTGCGGGTCCGGGCACAGCAGCGGCTCCATGCCGACCTTCTCCGTCAATTTAGCGACCATCCCCTTGTTCTTGGCAATGCCGCCCGTGATGCTAAAATCCGCTTGTATGCCGACGCGCTTCAGCAACCCCAGGCTTCTCTGCGCGATAGCGTCGTTCAGTCCGGCCAGTATGTCGCCCTTCTCCGCGCCCTTTCTGCGATAGGCCAGGGCCTCGGTCTTGGCGAAAACGGCGCATATCGTATTGAAAGGAACTGGATTTCTAGCCTGAGTGGCCAGCGCGCCGCTCTCCGACAGCGGAACGCCCAGGACTTCCGCGATCATCTCGAGAAACCGGCCCGTTCCACCGGCGCACTTGTCGTTCATGACGAACTTGGTGACACGCCCCTGCCCGTCCACGCTGATGGCCTTGCAGTCCTGCCCGCCCATATCCAGCACGGTGCGCACCGAGGGGAAATAAAAGTTGATGCCGCGCGCGTGGCAGCTTATCTCTGACACATTTTCTTTCGCGAACGGCACGAGCACGCGCCCGTAGCCGGTAGCGACGATGTAATCGATATTTTCGACATTCAGCCCCGTGCCTTCCAGCAGATTCGACATCGTCGTGGTCGATGTCATCACGCTGTCGGGAAGCGTATCGCCGATGGTGGAAGAGACGATCTGCCCATCCTTGAGCAGCACCGCCTTGGCCGCGCGCGAGCCGATATCGATGCCGGCGACTATGGTCATGCCGCGGCCCCCTTATCGACATTTTCTTTTGCGATTATGGCCGCGCCCAGCGCAGCTACAATCTGGGGTGACTCCGGCACGAAGACCTTGAATCCCATGTCCTGCTCCAGTATGTTGATGAATCCTTTGTTCATGGCCACCCCGCCCACCACGGCCACCCTCTGCTCGATGCCGACGCGCTTGCACATGGCCATGACGCGGCTGGACATTGAGGCGAAAATACCGGCGACGATGTCCGGCATGGGCGTAGGCGGCACGCGGTGCACGTTCGATATCACTTCCGACTCGGCGAAGACGGCGCAGGTGTTGGATATCTCCGCCCGCGCCTTGGCCTGGAACGATATCTCCGACATCTCCTCAAGCGACATCCTCATTATCTTTGACATCTGCTGTAAAAATATCCCCGTCCCCGAGGCGCACTTGTCCTGGTTCTCCCACGCGCTGAGCTTTCCCTTGGCATTCAATTTGAGCGCCGCGCTGCTCTCCCCGCCAACATCAATGACGGTGCGAATCGAGGGGTTGAGGTGATGGACGCCGCGGGCGATGCAGGTGTTTATCGCCTTGTGCTGCGGGCTGAACTTTACCGACTTGCCCCCCATGCCCGTCGCAACGATATGCCAGCCGTTCGTCAAGTCGACGATATTTCCGTTCGACGCCAGCCGAACCGCCTCCCGCGCGCTCTGCTCCGCGTCGTCACCCGTCTCGGCAACGCCAAAAGCGAAGCCGCCGTCATCATTAAGAACGACGGCCTTGGTGGTCAAACTGCCGACATCAATACCTAAGTAATTCATGAGCTATATTCTAACCCAGCGGAATCCTGATGAGAAGACAGCGGCGGGGAAGCAGCTGTCATTTTCAATCGCTTATCAATTGAACCGCGGCATAGATTATCCCGTCTATCGCCAGGAAGGCCACGGCCAGGGCTATGATGATCACAAGGGGAGAGCGTTTCCTTCCGCCGGCGTCTGCAGCTTCCTCCGTCGATTCCATCTGCTTGAATTCATCATCCACAAGCTCAGGCTCTTGCGGCCGCCGCGGTTTAGCGGGTGCGGCCTTCGGCGCTTTCTTCCTCACAGGCTCCGGCGCTACTTTTTTCCTAGCGGAGACGCCTTTTGCAGGCACCGTTTCCCGCCGCGAAACTGGCTGTTTCCTTTCAACAGTATGAGCTTTTTGTTCCTCTGTTATTCGCCGGGCAGGCCTCTCAGACACAGCCTTCGACGCAGAGCTATCGTCGCCCCAATCGTCACCCCATGACGAATCAGAAGCATCTCTTCTTCTCATGGAACGACCGGACCCATGAGCCGACCCGCGCTCGCCCTTTGCGGGATTACTGATGGCGCGTACGGCCCCGGCGTCAGGGGAAACCCCCTCCCCCTGCCGCCGCGCCCTGTATTCCGCGGCCTCGGCGGATCCCGGCCATCTGGTCTTGGAAAATTCGCCTTTCCTGGTTCCTGCCGCTAAATTAAGCGTCTTTTTACGTTGAGACGGAGTAGACGCGGCCCTTGATGTGTAGTCACCCTTGTTCCAGATATTTGTCGGGGGTTCATCAGCCAGAACCATGCCTTTGGTAGCATGCTCATCCCTCTGCCGCCGCATGTCCTCCATCCGGGGTCTTCCCATAGACCTTCCCCCGCCTATCTCGGTGTACACGCTGCCCTCGATGGGAACCATGCCTTTGCACTTGGGGTAATTAATGCAGACGTAGTACTTGATATCGCTTATTTTTGACGTACGCAAGGTTGTTCTGCTGCCGCACTCGGGACACCTGATAACGCCCATTTTCTAATACCTCAATACCGTGCGATATCGAAAAATATTGTTTGTTTAATATACTCTAATTCTCATCTATCCTCAAGCATCTCGAAGGACTGCTATTTCGATTGCGAGTCGACGGCCTTATTAAGCTTGCTTTGTCGTCTATCCTCGTTGTCTCCTACCCAGAAAAGGATTCCTCCTGTCATAGATACCAAAAAGAAGACAACCATAAATAACAAGATAATATATGTGCCAATGTATATTTCAGCGTCGGAATTGCGATGTCCACAAAAAAACCAAATAAGGCACAAGATAAAACCGAATACGCCTACAATCATAAGAATCACGCCGACTGTTTTCTTCCGATTTCGTGTCGGCTCGACTGGGCTCTCCTCTTCGTCCGCCATTATCTGTCCTCCAGCATCTCGAAGAACTGCTCCATCTTGGCACGCACCTCGGCCTCGGAGGTGACTGTGGGATCCACCACGTCGCAATCGATGGTCACGACAGGGATATCGATCTCCTCCAGCAGGTCTTTGAACAGCTTTATCGTGGCGCAGGTGTGCCTGCAACCCACGTCGGCCCAGTAGACCGCCCCGTCGACTTTATACTCCTCGGCGCATTGTTTGATGCTGCCTATGGCCCGGTTATCGAGCGGGCCGTACATGCGCATCTCCGGTATCATAAAGGACTTCTTGGCCACTGCCTCCAGCGGCTTAGACGGGTCGAGCTTACCCTCGCCCCAGAAGGTGAAGAACGGCTCGGTCACGCTGACCGCCCCGTGCTCAACGGCGATGCGGTCCAGGAAGCCCATGAGGTACATCGGGGGCAGGAAGAACGTCATCAGGCGGAATTTCTCCTTGTCGACGGCGCCCTTGCCCTGCTCAACCATTTCTGCCAGCTCATCGCGCAGCGTCTCCAGGTATTCAATGGCCTCGGGTTGGCCGGGGAAAAGATAGTCGATAGTAAGCAGCTGCAGGAAACCCAGCGGCGAGAACGGAGTGGGAACGGCCTTCCTCATCTCGTTTATCTCACGTATGAGCTCTATCTGCAGGTCCATACGGGCCACGATCTCCGCCAGCCGGTCCCAGTGCATGCGCCTGCCCGATTTGTATTCCAGGAACGATACCATGTCGTGCAGCTCCCCCGCCAGGTACTGCAGCTCCCCCTCGCTCTCCTTGAACGGGTGGTCGATGAAGAACCCCGGCGCGCCCGTTATCTTCATGATTAGCTCGCCGGCCTTGGCCGTGTTGTCGCAGACCAGGCTGGACCAGAGCATGACGTCCGGCCACGGTATCGATTTGTTGGCGAAGGCGCCGGCCAGCCCACGATGTGGCGTGCATATCTCGGAGGCCAGACCCAGCTCAGCGCCGGACGAGAGAATGTCCGAATTCTCGCCGGTAAAGAGCGCCATCATCCAGGTAGTAACCTCTGTGTGCATCGGCACGTAGTCCATGGCGTAGATGAGCTCGGTGGGAAAGAACACCGTGTGCGCCGCGATGAGCCTTCCGCCGTCGTGCGCGTCGAGCAGGCGGCGGTAATAGGTCTCGAGCATCTTATAATACAGGGTGTCGCTCTTGCGCGCATCGGGCTTGGCCTGGTTCATGCGCAGCATGAGCCTGCAGGCCCTGATTATGGATTCGATTTTTTTATTGCTTTCAGTGCTCACAGTTTAAATCAACCCCCTGACCCCCATTCTTGGGGGAATTTTAAAAAGGGATAGGGGACACCCCTAAAACCCCGTCCCCGATTCATCGGGGTACCTCTCTCAAGAGTCTGTCATTGCGAGGAGCCGTTGGCGACGCGGCAATCTCGTCGATATTAAACCCAATAACCCCCATATTTCGATCCTCATGTAGGGGCGAAAAATTCTTCGCCCCTACGGGATACCTATATTTCCGAATCGTCATTCCGGTGAAGACCGGAATCCATAGGGCGAGGCGACCTCGCCCCTACAATCAAATTCGACGCGACATCTATTTCTTCCGCGCCTCCAGCATCTCCAGGAACGCCTGCACCCGCGTGGCGACCTGCCCGGAACCCGCCGAACCGTATTCCACGTCGAGTGCCAATGTCGGTATGCCAACCTCCGACAGCCTGTCCGTCAGTAGCGGCAAATCGTGGGCATACGGCACGCAATACCTCACGATCTCGCTTATCACACCGTCGACCCTGAAGTCGCGGGCGTAATCGATGATGCGGTTGAAGCGCTCGTCGGAGGGGTACATCCGGGCGCAGGGGAAGTTGTTCAAATATCGCCGCGAGATGGCCTCCAGTATCGGCCTCCCATCGTCGAGAACGACCTTATCGCCCCAGTAGCGCGTGCTGGTGCACAGTTCGTCGGTCACGACAAGCGCGCCCTGATCCTCTATCGACTTGACGAACTCCGGATTGGTCAGCACACTGCCCACCAGCATGACCCGCGCCCTGCCGGTGAAGGCCTTGTCGCTGGCCTTCAATTCATCGATTAATTCGGTGATCCACTGATTGAAGAGCTCCTTGGGCATCCTGTACGCCGCGTTGAGCACCTCCAGCGTCTCGGCCCCGCTTATCGGCGGCTTGCCCCACTTGCGCAGCTCATAAAGCTCATGCAACAGGCCGCGCGATTCGTTTAATAAAATTGTCGATTTTAACAGCGCCTTATCCGTTATCTCGACGCCGAAGTGCTCCTCGAAATGTTTCTTGAACAGCACGACCTCGTCATAGTAAAGCTGGTGAGCGCGCTCGGTGAATTTGCGCGGCACGGTCAGCACGTGATGGAAAGGGGTGCCTACATACTGGCGCCAGACATCGAACAGCCGCCGCGCGCCGTCGCAGGTCGAGCCGCCCACGACGCCGTCGAGGAAGTCGTACTGCTTCTCAAGGCCGAGCTGAAGGCAGCTGCGCGAGAACGTGCAATTATTTATGTAAAGATGGGCGTTGGCATCGTCCAGATTGGCCTCGCGAGAGTAACCGATGATGCGTATAGGCAGAGCGCCCGCGGCGTGGATTATCTCCTCGGGAACGTAGGTGCACAGCCATCCGATGACCTTGCCGCCGCGCTTCTTGTGCTCCAGGATTTGAGCGGTTTTTGGGAAGGATTCATTTACTTCACGGAATCGATCGAGTACGCTCAATTTATGATTTCTCCATATGTCGAGATAAATTCATCAGCTTTAAACTAATCAACCCCCTTAATCCCCCACTCTTGGGGGAATTTAAAAAGGGATAGGGGACACCCCTAAAACCCTGTCCCCGATTCATCGGGGTACCTCTCTCAATAATCTGTCATTGCGAGGAGCCGTTGGCGACGCGGCAATCTCGTCGATATTCAAACCCTTAGCCCTCATATTTCGACATTCGCGTAGGGGCAGACCTGCGTGTCTGCCCGCAACAGGGCGAGACGACCTCGCCCCTACAATCAAATCCGACGTTCCCCCGCATAGGGGCAATTCATGAATTGCCCCTACATTGCGACAATCATACGCCTCATAAACCCATCTCTGGGTGGTATCCGATAAACATGCATCCGGGACCGGTGGAGTACCCCATAACCGGGCTGTAGTCGCTCACTATCATGCTCAGGACCTTGAACTCTTTGTTGATCATATCGACAAGTGTCTGCACCGTATCGGGCGCGTCGGCGTGAGAGACCATGAAATGCATCGCTTCAGCGGCTGCCGCATCCTTCTTCACGACCTCTATCATCTTCTTTAACCCCTCGAGCCTGTCCGTCGTCATGTCGGCAAACTCCATAACGCCCTCATCCGACATGCGGTTTACCGGCTTGATGTTCGACTGCGCAGTCTTGAGCGCGTCTTCTTTAGACATGCGTCCGCTGCGATAGGTGTAGCCGACGGTGTCCAGCATGAGCACGCCGCCCGTTACCTTGCGCATCGCCGCGGCGTAGCCCGCCAGCTCATCGAGGCCCTTACCCTTCGCCGCCAGCCCGGCCATCTCGATGGCGATCATGGCCTCCGCGCCGGCCACGGTCTTGGAATCGAAAGCCACGACCCTGGAATTTGGAAACTCCTCTTTGAGCAGATCCGCCGCGACGTTGGCGGACTGGGCTACCGCGCTGAGACCGGACGATATGGTTACAAAGAATATCTGGGGATGCTCCTTAGCGACCTTGCGGAACTCCTCCAGGAGTATGCCCGGCGTGATGGCCGCGGTGCAGAAGCTGTCCGGGTCCTTCTTGATGATATCGTAAGCCTCCCGGGCGGTGATGGTCACGCCCTCGATATAGGTCTTGCCGTCGCAGGTTATCTGAGAGGCGGGAACGACCTTTATGCCGTGCTTATCGGCAACGTCTTTTGGCAAGCATGCCGTGGTATCGGTCATGACGATCACATTAGACATCGAAGCGCCTCCTCAGTTTCATTTTACGGTATTCCCTAATATACACGATTCTCTGGCGGTTGCACAACCGGAAATGCCTCATTCCGTATGTCATTGCGAGGAGTGCTTCCATATACCGCGATATCATGGAGGGACGACGTGGCAATCTCGATATCTGTAGTTGAATACCCTCACCCTGACCCTCTCCACCCTCCGTTGTAGGGGCGCTGCTCGCTGCGCCCTCTTTATCGGGCAGGGCAAGCCCTGCCCCTACATAATGACCGGAATGTCGCGGCTGACAAAACAAATCCTGGCACGTCTTTATTAACAAGACAGGCAAATAGAAACCCGATTTTAATCGGCGCAAGAGGAGGAAGGAAATGAAGAATTATCTAGGATTAGCAGCGGTAACGGTGCTTGCCGCGGCCGCCATCGCGGGAGTGGCCTGCACGGCTTCGGCGGATACAGGCGACCCGCAGATTTTCAACGTCGCCGAAAGCGGCCAGCAGATAGAGCTTTCCCCCGGCGATTCGTTGATAGTGACCCTCGACTCGAATCCGTCGACGGGATATGCCTGGTCGATCTCGGAGATCGGCGATGAGGCCGTAATCGACGATGTGAGCAACGAGTTTGTGGGCGCCGACACGGGGATGGTGGGCGCGGGAGGCCAGGAGGTCTGGACGTTCGAGGCTATCGATGAGGGCACAAGCACTATCGAGATGCAGTACAGCCGCTCCTGGGAGACGGATGTAGAGCCCGTCGAGACGTTCATCGTTACAGTAGTTGTGAAATAACAATATCTTTCTACGGAAGGGTGGTTGGGGACGAAGGGGGTTGTTTAAAACGGCCCCCTTTTCCATTTATCCGACCGTGTAGGGTGGGTTCGAAAACCCACCACAATAATTATTGCGCTCCCCGCCTCGTCATTGCGAGCCCTTATATATCGATTACCGTAGGGGCGGTTCGCGAACCGCCCCTACACCATACGAAAACGAGATTGCCACGTCATCCTTCCATATACCGCAATATCATGGAAGGACTCCTCGCAATGACAAACTGCTACCCCGCCGTATAGGTCCCCGTGCCCACCGCAATAAGCACATCCTCCTCGTTGCGCAGCTCCATGCGGGAGACCGCTATCTTGCTCCCCACCCGCAGGATATTACTCGTGGCGGTGAAATGCCGCCCCTTCCCCGGCCTGATGTAATCGATGCGCAGGTCTATGGTGCTTATCCGGCCCAGCCGCTCCATCTTCTTATCTATAGGCTTGCCCATGACCTGCTTGAATATATGCAGATACACGGCATGGGCGCCGGCTATATCCAGTATCGAGGAGATGACCCCGCCGTGAAGCACGCGGAATATGGGGTTCCCCAAGAGCTCGTCGCGCATATCGAATTTGAGGGTGCCCTCTTCCAGGGACTGCGACTCGATGCTGTAGTTGAGCACGTCGTTGAATGAAGGGCTGGCCAACTTGGCGAAGTGCTCGCTAACCTCCTGCAGTTCCTCGCCTTTGACCTTAACCTTTATCGGCATGGCGCCCCTCCTTTTTCATACTGCGATCTCGTATCCCCGCCGCGGCGACAAAAGCATAACATAAAGATGCTATTGTTGACAGATTCTCTCATCGGCACTAAAGTGTTACCAACTTATCCAGCGCCATTTGACCCAGTTAGGCTGCTTAAGGGAAAGGCTAAATGAGCGTAAATTGTTATTGTCATCCAAATAGAGTCGCGACGCAAATATGTTGTGTGTGTAGTGAACCTATATGCACAGAATGTTCTTATATACTTGCAGATAAGATAATGTGTAAACGATGTAAACCAGAAGTTTTAAAAAGGGTACAAGCGACAGTGGTCGGACAACAAGCAATGGAAAACATGAGACAACAATCAACAGAAAAACTGAAACAGCAATCAAAAGATAATCTGCTAAATAATTGTGTTCTTCCGTTCTTTGGCATGGTAGCGGGTATCGGCTTTCTTGTCTTTGGTTCTACTATAGACATGGATATGGGCCCTTTGAACATCTTGCAGATATGCGGATTGATTATAATTTTCATCGCTGTGATGTCGTTTTTATTAGTTTATTATGTTTATAAAACGGAACTACGCATTATCTCAAAGGGAAACCTGCCCCGAAAAAGAAAATACAATAGGGCTCAAAATCAGAAAACACTGCAAAAGGATGACCGACGAAGACCTAATCAATCTAGCCTATATAGTGGAGGGTCAGGCACAACGATGGAAGATGCAGTAGTAATCACGACTACATCGGAGCCAAGTGGGGTACATGCGGAGTACAGATATGTAGAGATGCGCTGTGGCAAGAGAAATGTGGACTGGAAATTGAAGACCCAAGAACTGTTAGAAGGATCAGACGGTAAGTCTTATGACCTATTGATTGTGGTACTAAAGAACGGAACTGTCCGAGATTTCTACTTCGATATCTCGTCATTTTATAGATAGCCCAGAGGGGGAAGCAAAATGCGCTGGAGTAGAGAACGTGGACTCATAATTAAGGAGGATAAGATTGAAATCGAAAACTTTGCACTATTTATGTTTTGGTGGTTGTTACCAATATTACTAATAGGTTTAATTATCGGTGGGCTTCTTCGTCCTATAGCATACTTGTTTGGTAGGGTAGATTCGCCATGGTGATTCAGCGGTATAGAGGAAAATAATGCCTTATTGTCCTAAATGTGGAGCAAAAACAACCCTACGGACATCTAAGAAAGATGGATGTGATTTCCATGTATGTGTCAATTATCCTAAGTGTAAAGGGAAGGTTTCCGTTGATGAGGCTGGGAGTGGCAATTGGGATGGCAATAAGCCTTTATCAAGGACTGCACAAGATATGAGATCACAGAGGATCGAGAGGTCTCTAAACATTTCTGCTAAGGAAAATAAGAATTTCAACTTTAAAGAATATCCAACAAACATGAAAAGAGGACTATGTATCTACATAACAGGTTTTACCACAGTAAATGACCTAATACAGGAATTGTTCAAATATTATGAAAAGAAAATATTTAGGTTCAGAAAAGAGTCACATAAAGAACAAAGACATAAAATAATCCACGAGTTGGGCACCTATTTTCTCTATGAGACAGTTAAACAACTAACGGAATATGAAAAAAGTATCACTCAAGATGATGCTATGGAAATCCTAGATACTGTGTTCTATCAATACACCACTAGCTATCGAATTAATGATGTTCGCGAAAAATTTAAGGAACTTGATGAGTCAGTAAATCCATTTGAGCGGGTTTCGGGGAATATTCAAAGGATATTAGGACGTGTAGATTTGGAGGAACGATTCCAGATATGTGTAAAGATATCAGCATGCTTCGTAGTGCCAGAATATAGTTTATTCAATCAGATTCATAAAATCTTCAGTCTGTCAGATATAGAGATGACTAAGATTATTACAGAATTCTTCAGTAATCCTGCCGCGAAATTGTTATAGATTTTTACGAGCCAGCATTTTTATTGACTAAGCCTCTGGGTTTTCTGCGATTTCGTCCTCTTCTGTTTTTGACTGCATAATATTTGCGCCTCATAGCTGATTATGTTAAAATATTAAGTACTTACCATTGATTTCTCCGCGGGGGAGCCGTTAGGCTGAGAGCCCTTCCGTGATTCCTAGAGGACATAGAAGGACAACCCCTGGAACCTGATCTCGGTAATGCGAGCGTAGGGAAGCGGGACCGAATAGACCGGGAGTCTGGAACCGAGTACCGAGGCTCTCGGTTTTCTGTTTTATAAAGGGGTGAGATATGACACAGTTAGAGCTGGCAAAAAGCGGGGGGATATCCTTCGAGATGAAGCGCGTCGCCGCGGACGAAGGCGTCACGCCGGAGTTTATACAGCAGGGCGTCGCCGGGGGGACTATCGTTATCCCGTCGAATAAAAAACACAAGATAACGCAGCACTGCGGCATCGGCAAGGGGCTCAAGATAAAGGTCAACGCCAACATCGGAACGTCCGCCGACAGCGGCAGCAAAGAGACCGAGCTTGAGAAGCTGAAGGTCGCCGTACAGTATAAATCCGACACGGTCATGGACCTGAGCACGGGCGGAGACCTGCAATCGATACTCAAAGCCATCATCGCCAACAGCCCGATACCGGTGGGCACGGTGCCTATCTACACGGCGGCGATAAGGGCGATCAAGGACAGGGGCGCGCTGGTGAACATGACCGCCGACGACCTGTTCAATGCGATAGAACAGCATGCTCAGGACGGCGTCGATTTCGTCACCGTGCATTGCGGCGTCACCAGGGCCTCCATCGACAGGCTGAAGAAGCAGGGGCGGGTCACCGATATCGTATCGCGGGGCGGGGCCATACTCCTCGGCTGGATACTGCACAACGATAAGGAGAACCCGCTGTACGAGCAGTACGACCGCCTGCTCGACATAGCCAAACGACACGACATGACGCTGAGCCTGGGCGACGGCCTGCGCCCCGGCAGTATAGTTGACGCTACCGACCGGGCCCAGATCGAGGAGCTCATCATCCTCGGCGAGCTGGTGGCCCGCGCACGGGAGGCCGGCGTGCAGGCCATGGTGGAGGGGCCGGGGCACGTGCCGCTGGACCAGATAGCGGCCAATATGGTGATCCAGAAGACCTTATGCCAGGGCGCGCCGTTCTACGTGCTGGGCCCGCTGGTCACGGATATCGCCGCCGGATACGACCACATCACCGGCGCTATCGGCGGCGCGATAGCCGCCATGTCCGGAGCCGATTTCCTCTGCTACGTCACGCCATCGGAGCACCTCGGCCTGCCTGGGACGGAGGACGTGCGGCAGGGCGTCATCGCGTCGCGCATCGCGGCCCACGCCGCCGACATTGCAAGGGGAATCAAAGGAGCCCGCGAGATCGACCGCAAGATGTCGGTGGCCCGCAAGAGCCTCAACTGGGAGGAGCAGGCCAGGCTGGCGCTGGACCCGGAAAAGGTGCGCTCGCTGCACAAGCAGCACTCGGGCTCAGGCGATACCTGCACCATGTGCGGCGGCATGTGCGCCATGAAGCTGGTCTCCGAGTACCTCGGCAAGGGCGTTGAGAAATGTTAGGGGCACGGCGCGCCGTGCCCGTACGGTGTAGGGGCGAGTGGTGAAAAGAGGTGCAGGAGATAATCTCCTGACGGGGTTTTAGGGGTGTCCCCTATCCTTTTTTAAATTCCCCCAAGACTGGGGGATACAGGGGGTTGATTAACAATTGCCAAGTAGGGGCGAATCTTGTATTCGCCTTCTGGATTATCCGATCAAGTCGGATAATGACAGATTAGAATCGTAGGGTGGGCTGTGCCCACCAGAGGAGCTTAAGATGCCCATCTTCCAGCCGGTTGAAGAGCGCGACGTAACCCGCGCCATAATACGCAAATTCTCCGCCCAGTTCGACGAATACGTCCAGAGCGACGTCATCATCGTCGGCGGAGGGCCCGCCGGACTCATAGCCGCCATCGACCTATGCAAGAAAGGCGTGAAAACTCTCATCATCGAGCGCAACAACTACCTCGGCGGCGGCTTCTGGATCGGCGGCTATTTCATGAACATACTGACGATACGCGCGCCGGCGCAGAAGGTGCTGGACGAGCTGGGCGTGCCCTACGAGAAGCACAGCAAGGGGCTTTACACCGCCAGCGCCCCCCACACCTGCGCCGCCGCCATAGCCGCCGCGTGCAGCGCGGGCGTAAAGATATTTTCGCTGACCTCGCTGGAAGACCTCGTTCTGAAAGCCGACAAGCGCGTAGCCGGCGTGGTGGTCAACTGGAGCGCCATCGCCTATCTTCCCAACGAGATATCCGCCCTCGATCCGGTGCCGCTGGAATGCAAGGTAGTCATCGACGCCACGGGGCACGACGCATGCGTAGTCAAGAAACTGGAGAAGCGCGGCCTGCTGCAAACCCGGGGCGAGGGCCCGCTCTGGATCACCGCCTCCGAGGACCAGGTTGTGGAGCACACCGGGGAGGTGTATCCCGGCCTGGTGGTCTGCGGCATGGCGGTGGGCACGGTCTACGGCGTGCCGCGCATGGGCCCGACGTTCGGCGGGATGCTCCTTTCGGGGAAACGTGCTGCCTCAATTGCTTCACAAATGGTTTAAGGCATGGTATCATTCAGTAGCTCCATTTAGCTGGAGGTGCTGATGAAAAGGCAAATTACCTGTTGTTTAGGTTTTCTTTTTATGCTGTCGATAGTGCTGGTAGCGGCAAGTTGCTCTACAACTGAGACGATACCTACGCCAACCACTACCCCCACCTCCACGCCAGCAACCCCATATGTAAAAGAGGAGTTCCCTCTGTACACCAACTCGCTAGAACAAAATTATCCGTCAATCTCAGGTGACATTGTGGTATGGAGCGAGCAGAGTAACAGCGATGGGTGGCAAAGCGACGCATATTATATAGGTAAGGCTTACTATCTTAATCTTTCCGTCGGTACCAATATCCTTATCACCACCAACTCAGCCAGCCAATGGATGCCCGCTGTATCGGGAGACATCATTGTATGGATGGACAACCGGAACGGCAGCTGGCAGAATGGCATCTGGGACATATACGGCTATAACATCACCACGGATACCGAGTTCCCCATTTGCGTTGATTCCGCCTCCCAGCGCCATCCAGCCATCTCGGGTGACATAGTCGTATGGGAAGATGGCCGCAATCGCAATGGCAACTACAACTCAGACATCTACGGATACA